>Ga0183260_10004325_pt1 | contig 11290 bp, 9 predicted proteins | sample AntDrymUQ4972206_2_FD_129768 | JGI IMG/M metagenome (GOLD analysis project Ga0183260, IMG submission 129768) | Polar desert sand microbial communities from Dry Valleys, Antarctica - metaG UQ497 (22.06) (version 2) (version 2) | ecosystem: Environmental > Terrestrial > Soil > Desert | place...
CGGTGGGCCAACACCGCAGCGACGCTGCCGCCGTGCTTGCGCTCCAGACGGTCGTATTGCTCGAGGCGCTCCTCCACCTCCTGCAGCCGGCCGGGGTCGCCGTCGAACCCTTCGCCGTAGCGCCGAAACTCCCCGGCCAGGTCCTCGGCCTCGATCCGCAGCCCCTGGAGGCGCTCGGCCAGCGCGTCGAGCTCGGGATCGGCGCCGCCGATGCCCTCGGCCACGCGCTCGGCCTCGCCGAGCAGCACAGCCGCCCCGCGCCCCTCCGGCGCCTCGGGAGCGATGGCCTCGGCGCCGGCCGCGGCGGCGGCGCGCAGGGCATCGCCGGCTCGCAGGCGCTCCCGCTCGACGCCGAGCTCCGCGCGCTCGTCTTCGCTGAGCGCCGCGGCGTCGATCTCGTCGATCTCGAACGCCAATAGGTCGAGGTCCCGGTCGCGCGCGCCGGCCCGCGCCCGCAACTCGTCGAGCTCGCGCTCGAGCGCTGTGACGCGGGCGTGGGTCCCGGAGACCTTGGCCCGCAGCTCGAGCTGCTGCTTGCCACAGAAGGCGTCGAGCAGCTCGAGCTGGGCGCCGGCGACGGTGAGCTTGCGGTGCTCGTGCTGTCCGTAGAAGGAGACCAGCCGCGAGCCGAGCAGGGCGAGGTCGGGCGCCGAGGCGGAGCGGCCCTGAACGTAGGCGCGGGTACGCCCGGCCGCTGTGACCCGGCGCGCGAGCACGACCTCCGTGGCTGCGCCGTCGTCCACGGCCGCTTCGTCGTCGTCGCCCGTGAGCCCAGCCCGCTCGCACAGGTCGGTGAGCTCCGGGTCTTCGAGCAGGCCAGGTGGCAGCTCGAACACTCCCTCGACGTAGGCCTCCTCGGCCCCGGGCCGCACGATCCCCGTGCGCGGCCGGCCACCGAGCAGCAGATCGAGGGCGTGTGCGAGCACGGTCTTGCCTGCGCCGGTCTCACCCGTGATCGCGTTCAGGCCGCCCGCCCAGCGCAGCTCGGCGCGCTCGATCAGCAGCAAATTCTGGACTCGCAACTCCACCAGCATCGTGCGCCGAGGTCTAGCGGGCGACGCGGACGGTTGAGCCCTGTGATTAGTGGGACAGGCGCCCGAACTTGTCGCGCAGCCGGTGGTAGAACGACTCACCGGGAATCTGCGCGAGGTGGGCGCTGTCGTGCTCGAAGCGCACTCGAGCGACCTCGTCGGGGGCGAGCGCGCCGACGTTGCGCCCGTCGGTCGTCAGCTGAACCGACTCGCTCCCCGAGCGGTTCTCGACCTCGAGCACGTCGTCCGGGGCGACCACGAGCGCACGGGCGGTGAGGGTGTGGGGCGCGATGAACGACACGACGAAGCCCTCGACGCCCCATGCCATCACCGGGCCGCCGTTTGCGAGGTTGTAGCCCGTCGAGCCGGTCGGGGTGGCCGCTACCAGGCCATCGGCGCGAACCTCGCCGAGCCGCTCCCCGCGAACGCTGTAGCCGAGCTCGGCGACGCGACCCTCCGGACTGCGGTGAAGCGAGACGTCGTTGACCGCGAGGTGCTTCCCGGCCGCGGTCTCGACCGTCAGGGCGGGCAGTGGGACCACCTCGTACTCGCCCTTCAGCGCGAGCCTGAGCCCCTCGTCCATGTCCGAGTTCTCGACGCTCGAGAGGAAGCCGATCATGCCGAAGTTGATCGCGAACACCGGCACGCCGCGACCTGCGATCGCGCGCAGCGCCGAGAGGATCGTCCCGTCGCCGCCGAGGGCGATCACGAGGTCCGTCGGCTCGTCCGGGTCGGCGTCGAGGACGACCCCCGATCCGCTGTGGCGCGCGAGCAGCTTGCCGTGCTTCTTCGTCTCCTCCGGCGGCACCCGCAGCTCGATGCCAGCCGCGGTCGCCGCCTCGGCCAGGCGCTCAACCGCGGCTTGGGTGCCATCGGCGGCCTGGCGCGAGAAGAGGGTGATGGCGCGCGGAGCACTCACGGTTCCGCCCGTCTCGCCGCCGGCGGCAGGTGGGCAACCGCGCCCTGGCGCCCGGACTCGGCGACCCAGACGAAGCTCTCGCGGTTGCCCGCCGGCCCCGGAAGCCCCGAAGTGGCGTATGCCAGCACCGCGAACCCAAGGCTTCGGGCGGCCTCGCCGGCGGTGACCAGCGCATCCCGGCGGTCCTCGGCCGAACGCACGACGCCGCCGCTTGGCACCCGCTCGCGTCCGAGCTCGAACTGTGGCTTGACGAGCGCCAGGCAGTCGAAGCGCTCGGCCGCGCAGCCGAGTACCGCCGGCAGCACCTTCGCGAGCGAGATGAAGGCGACGTCGACCACGATCAAATCTGGTGCATGCGGGAGCGCGCCGCTGACGAGCGTGCGCGCGTTGGTCCGCTCGAGCACGGTGACGCGGTCGTCGTTGCGCAGACGCCAGTCGAGCTCGCCGTAGCCGACGTCCACGGCCGTCACGCGGGCGGCTCCGCGCTGCAGCAGGCAGTCGGTGAAGCCGCCCGTGGAGGCCCCGACGTCGAGGCAGTTGCGCCCGGCGACGTCGATACCGAGGTCGGCGAGCCCGTTCGAGAGCTTGATACCGCCGCGCGAGACGAACTCGGGGCCACGATCGACGGCGAGTGGCAAGTCGTCGGGAACGAGCTGGCCGGGCTTGGCCGCGCGACGGCCATCGGCAAGCCGCACGCCACCGGCAAGCACCGCCGCAGCGGCGCGCGAGCGCGATTCGAACAATCCGCGTTCGCACAAGAGCGTGTCCACACGCCGCTTCTCCACGGTCGCAGCGTAGATGGTCGCGGGAGCGATTCGAGACCCGGAGAAGGCCGCCGCTCGCCTACGATCGCCGGGAACGTCGCGGTCGCGCGTGATCTCGGCGTGCTCGCGCTGAGCGCCCTCGCCGTGATCGGCGCGCCGCTCGCTCTCGGGCTCGGCAGCGCGACAGGGGGCAGCGGCCTGTGAGCGCCCTCACACAACCTCATGCGGCCGGCCCTAGGTTGGTCGCAATGACTCTTTTCTACTCGCCGGCGGCCTAACCAAAGCTTCCTCTCACAACGCAGTACCGCAGTACTCCTCCCTCAGGGAACGACCCGCCTCGGCGGGTCGTTCTCGTTGTGAGGCGAACCGGCTCAGGCGCTCTGGAGGGCGCCGCGCGGCTCGAGCACGGCCTCCGCGACTCGCTCTGCGACGGCCTCGGGCGTCAGCCCGACCTCCTCGCGCAGCAACGCGGGCTTGCCGTGCGTGACGTAGCGATCGGGCAGGCCAAAGCGCAGCACCCGCGCCTCGCCCGCGAGATCGGCGTCCGAGAGCGCCTCGACGACGCCGGCGCCGAAGCCGCCTGCGAGCACGTTCTCCTCGACCGTGACGACCAGGTCGTGCTCCTCCACGAGCGAGCGGATCAGGTCGAGGTCGAGTGGCTTGGCGAAGCGCGCGTCGGCGACTGTCGCCTCGACGCCGCGCTCCTCGAGCAGGTCCGCGGCGCCGAGCGAGACCGCCACGCCATAGCCGTAGCCGAGGAACGCGACCCGAGCACCGGCGCCTGCGCCTGCCTGGCGCAGCACCTCGCCGCGACCGATCTCGATCGCCTGCGGGCTCTCGGGGAGCGGCACGCCCTCGCCCTCGCCGCGCGGGTAGCGCAGCGCGACCGGCCCGTCGTCGTAGGTGAGCGCCGTGTGCAGCATGTGCACGAGCATCGCCTCGTCGCGCGGCGCCATCAGCACGATGTGCGGCAGGCAGCGCTGGTAGGAGATGTCGAACGCGCCGTGGTGCGTCGGCCCGTCATCGCCGACGAGGCCGGCCCGGTCCATCGCGAAGACGACGTTCAGCTTCTGCAGGCAGACGTCGTGGACGATCTGGTCGTAGGCGCGCTGGAGGAACGTGGAGTAGATCGCGGCAACCGGCTTCGCGCCCTGCAGGGCAAGCCCGGAGGCGAACAGCGCCGCGTGCTGCTCGGCGATGCCGACGTCGTAGTAGCGGTCGGGCAGCGCCCTCTGGAGGATGTCGAGCCCGGTGCCGGAGTTCATCGCCGCCGTGATCCCCACGACGCGCTCGTCGCGGCGGCATTCCTCGACGAGCGCCTCGCCGAAGACCTTCGTGTACTGCGGCGGGGCCGGCGGCTTCTTCGACGAAGCCGTGGGCTTCGGTGCCGCGGCGCCGTTCACGATCGAGTCCGGCTTCGCGGCGTGCCACTGCTCCATCCCCTCGAGGCCGCCTTCCTCGGCCGGCGCGAAGCCCTTACCCTTGACGGTCCTGACGTGGACGACAACCGGACGGCTCGCCTCGAGCGCCTCGCTGATCGACTCGCGCAGGGCGGCGACGTCGTGGCCGTCGATCACGCCCATGTACGCGAGGTCGAGCTCCTCGAAGAACAGGCCGGGCGCCCAGTAGGCCTTGAGCGACTCCTTGAAGATCGGGCCGAAGCGCTCGAAGCGCTCGCCGATCCCGGCCGGCAGATGCGACAGCGTCTCCTCGACGCCCTCGCGGGCCTTGTACAGCTTCGGGTGCATCCGGATGCGATTGAAGTAGCGCGACATCGCCCCGACGTTCGGCGCGATCGACATCCCGTTGTCGTTGACGACGATCACGATCGGGAGGTCCATGCCGCCCGCGTTGTGCAGTGCCTCGAAGGCGACCCCTCCCGTCAGCGCGCCGTCGCCGATCACGGCGACGACCTTGCCGTCCTCGCCGACGCCGCTGCGCATCGCCTCCTTGAGCCCGACCGCGTAGGAGACCGAGGTCGAGGCGTGGCCGGCGCCCATGATGTCGTGCTCGGACTCGGGGATCGAGCAGAACGGGGCGAGTCCGCCGTACTTCCTGATCGTCGGGAGCTCGTCACGGCGGCCGGTCAGGACCTTGTGCGGATAGGCCTGGTGGCCGACGTCCCAGAGGACCTTGTCCCGTGGCGAGTCGAGCAGGCTGTGGAGCGCGACCGCAAGCTCGCAGGTGCCGAGGTTGGCGCCGAAGTGCCCGCCGATCTCCCCGATCGTGTCGATGATCAGCTCGCGCACCTCCTGTGCGGCCTGCTGCAGCTCCTCGTCAGAGAGCTTGCGCAGGTCGGCGGGACCGTCGATGTTGTCGATGAGAGGTGTCATCTCTGGCGGGTGAGGACGTAGTCGGCGATCTGTCCGAGCAGCTCGGTCTCCGCGGAAGCCTCGGCGAGCGCGGCGCGCGCCTTGTGGTGGGAGTCGGCGGCCAGCTCACGCGCGCGATCGAGACCGAAGACGCTGACGTAGGTCGGCTTTCCGTGGCGCTCGTCAGACCCGCGCGGCTTGCCGAGGGCCGCCTCGTCCCCGGTGACGTCGAGTATGTCGTCGACGATCTGGAACAAGACTCCGAGCTCCACCGCAAACCGGCGAAACGGCATTGTCGCAGGTTGATCGAGCTGCTCCAGAAGGAGTACGCAGACGATCGAAGCGCCGATCAGTCGGCCCGTCTTCAGCTCGTGAAGGTGCCGCAGGGCAGCGGCGTCGAGCTCGCCCCGAGCGGTGACGTCGAGGTACTGGCCGCCGACCATGCCGCCGACCCCTGCCGCCGCCACCAGCTCGCGCACGGCGGCGAGCACCGCCGCCGGCTCGCCCGCTTGGCGCTCGAGCACGACCCGCAGCGCCTCCGCGAAGAGGCCGTCGCCGGCGAGGATCGCGACGTCCTCGCCGTAGGCGACGTGACACGTCGGGCGCCCCCGCCGCAGTGCGTCGTCGTCCATCGCGGGCAGGTCGTCGTGAATCAGGGAATAGGTGTGGATCAGCTCCAGCCCGGCCGCCAGCGGGAGCAGCTCGGCGGGATCGCGCCCGAGAGCGGCGGCCGTCGCGAGCGCCAGGACGGGGCGGATGCGCTTGGCGGGGGCCAGCAGCGAGTAGCGCATCGCCTCGTCGAGGCTCGCCGTCGCCTGCTCATCGGCGAACGAGAGGCCTGCGAGGTACTCCTCCACCTGTGCCTGGAGCGCGACGGGGTAGACCTCGGCCCCCGTGACGGCGCTCGTGCCGGGCGCCGTCAGAGCAGGCGCTCCTGTCCGGCAGCGGCCTCGTCGGCGTCGTCGGCACGGCCGGCGCGGGCCGCTCGCTCGAGCTCTGCGCCAACTCCGGCGGCGAGCTCGGCGCAGCGCTCGACGAGGCCGGCGGCCTCGTCGGCGTCGAGCTCGCCAGCGCGCAGACGAGCGGCAGCCGACTCGAGCTCACGGACGAGCTCGTCGAGATCGGGCTCGGCGCCACTCACCGCGCTGCCGCCTGCTCGCGCTGAGCTGCACCGAGGATGCCGTTGACGAATGCGGGCGTATCGGTGCCGCAGAGCTCCTTGGCGGCCTGGACGGCCTCGTCGATCGCCACCTCGGCCGGCACGTCGGGGCGCCAGCGCAACTCGTACAGGGCCACCCGGAGAACGTTGCGCTCGAGCGGCGCGATGCGCTCGAGCGTCCAGTCGACCGAGTGACGCTCGATCAGGCCGTCGATCGCCTCCTGCTCGCGGCCCACACCCTCCACGAGCTCGCGCGTGAAGTCCTTCGCCTCGCGGGGCAGCAGCTCAGTGGCCGCCTGCCCGGTGACCTCGCTCTGGTAGAGCGACACGATCGCGGCCCGGCGCTGGTCGCTGCGGCGCATGGCTACATCTACGCGCGGGAGACGTACTCGCCGGAGCGCGTGTCCACCCTGACGCGATCGCCCTCGTTGACGAACAGCGGCACGCGCACCGTCACGCCCGACTCGAGCTTCGCCGGCTTGTCGCCGCCGCCCGAGGCGGTGTCGCCTTTGACGCCCGGCTGTGTCTCCGCCACGGCGAGCTCGACGGCGCTCGGCACCTTGATCTCGGTCGGGCTCTCGTCGACGTAGAGCAGCTCGACCTCCTCGCTCTCGGTGACCCACTGGAGCGACTCGCCGATGTCGCCCTGGGGCAGGGTCATCTGGTCGTAGCTCTCGAGGTCCATGAAGTGGGCGTCGGTGCCGTCGGCGTAGAGGAACTGCATCTTGCGCGTCTCGGTTCGCACGGAGCGGAACTTCTCGCCCGCGCGGAAGGTCTTGTCCAGCACGGCGCCGTCATCGGTCCGCTTGAGCTTGGTGCGCACGAAGGCCCCGCCCTTGCCCGGCTTCACGTGCTGGAACTCGACGATCTTGAAGACCCTGCCGTCCACCTCGATGTGGGTGCCGTTCTTGAACTGGTTTGTCGTTAGCTGCATATAGAGCCCCCGCCGTGCTTCGGCTAGATGGATACGTCCGCGTCAGCAGAGTCGGCGGGCGAGAAGGCGAAGGGTACATCTCCCCCGCCGTACAGCGGGACGCTATTGAGGGCTACGCGCGCGAACTGGGTAGTGCGCGACAGGTAGTCGTAACAGGACGTGAACCCGGGGCGCCCGTGGCGGGTGTGGTGTTCCCGGCGCCCGGGATTCGGCCGCGACCTCTACTGGTGCTCGATGACGACCTCGCCCGGGTCGCCGTCGCGTCCGCCCCGTGATCCAGAGCTCGCGCAAGCGCGCCATCTTTGTTTGCTAGGCGGCTGAGGGGGCACGAACCGCCACTTAGACAACGATCTGGGAGAAGTACCGTGAACGCAACCTCCGCCTTTCCCGCTGTCCTCGCGCTTGTCGACGGCACCTTCATCGTCCTTGGCGTGACCGTGGTGGGTTTCTTAGCGATCGTCATCGGTTTCTCGATCAGGGGAAGCGGCATCGACAAGCACCCGAGCGACGGACGCGGCGAGGCGGCCGGGGCCGGTGGCCCGAGCGAGGCAGCCGGCCAGGGCCGGAGCACCGGCGACACGAGCAAGGACCAGGGCGTCGGAGACACGTTCTCGGGTCATGGCACGGGGTAGCGGTCACCCGGCCTGCCGGGTGAACCCGCGCGAGTCTCCCAGCGGCCGGTAGATCTCCTTGAAGTCGACCGCGTAGTCGGGGCTGGCCGCCGAGCGCAGAATCCAGCGTCTAAAGGGCCGAAGTGAGCCTGCGAACCGGCAGCTCCCCGACGACGAGGACGCCGACCCGCCGGTGAACGTGTTCGAGGCTCAGACAGAGTACGGGTCTAAGGCTAGTGGCCGCGGCCGGCTCAGCCGCGGAGGCCGGGCGGCAGCCGATCCTCCTCGGCGAGCTTTTCGAGGTGGGCCTCGAGCGTGATCCGTGCCGCGGGCCGCAGCTCGGCAGGCACGTCGGACCAGGCGAAGTCGAGCAGTTCGTCGTGGCTGCGCAGCCCCCTGTCCAGCGCCTCGACTAGCTTGCGCTCGCGCTCGAGCCGATGCTCGAGGTACTCGCGGAGTTTCGCCTGCGGGTTCTCGACGATCGGGCCATGGCCGGGGCAGATCGTCTCGAGACCCAGCTCGAGCAGCCGCCGCAGCGAGTCGAGGTACGCGCCCAGGGAGCCTTCTCCGGGCGCGACGAAGACGCTGCCGACGCCGAGCACGGTGTCGCCGGAGAAGCACGTCCGGCCGAGCAGCAGGCAGACGTGGTCCGGAGAGTGCCCGGGCGTGGCAATCGCCTCGAACGGCCCCACCGCCTGCCCGCCGGCGGGCCTGATGACCTCGACGCCGCCGAGGCGCTCGGCCAGCGGCGCTGCGCCGTCGGAGTGGTCGCCGTGCCCGTGGGTCAGCACGATCCCCTCCGCCCGGCCCGTCGCGCGAGCGACCGCATCCAGGTGCGCGTCGTCGGCCGGCCCGGGATCCACTACCCAGCCCCCGGCGACGTAGGTATTCGTCCCGTCGAGCGTCAGCGGGGACGGGTTGTCGGCCCGCACCCGGAGGACACCGAGGGGCGGCCTGTCGCGTGTCACCCGGCCATCGTGCCAGGATTGCCACATGACCGCTCCCGCGCGCGAGGCCCGGCTCGCGTTGGTCCTGGCGCTCCTCGGGGCGACGCTGCTGGCGGCGATCGACGCCGTCGTCATGCTCGCGGTGCTGAGCGGGCCGCTCGTCTTCTTCCCATTCCTCGCCGCTTTGCGGGCGTCCGCGGCGCAGACCGCGATCGTGGCCGTCTACTGCCTGGCGCTCGCCTTCGGCCTCGGCGAGCAGAGCGAGACCTTTCTCGAGGAGCGTCACGTGGTCGGCCTCATGCTGATCGCCACGGGGGGAGCCCTGGCGGTGATCCTCGCCCGCCTGCGCAGCGACCGCGAGCGGGGGGCTCGGCGCCTGGCCACCCAGCATGCCGTGGCGCAGGCACTGGTCGAATCCCGCACCGTGGAGGCCGCCCGGGCGCGCGTGCTGGAGGCGATGGGCGCCCACCTCGCGTTCGATTTCGGAGCCATCTGGGAGGTGGACGGCGACCGGCTCCGCTCGACCGCGACCTGGTCCCCGGACGCGCCGCGGCTGGCGCCGATCAGCGCCGCCACGCGCGAGCTCGTGTTCGCCAAGGGCGAAGGATTCCCCGGCCGGGCATGGGAGCGCGGGAAACCCCTCTGGATCGAGGATGTCGCGGAATCCGACCTCCCGCGCGCTGAAGTCGCCGCCCGATCGAAGCTGCACGGCGCGATCGCCTTCCCGATCCGGACCGCATCCGGAGTGATCGGCGTAGTCGAGCTGTTCGCACCCGACCGGCGTGCGCCGCAGACGGAGCTGATCGACGCGGTCGCGACTCTCGGCGCCCAGATCGGCGAGTTCTTCGAGCGCCGCCGCGTGGAGAGTGACCGCAGCCGCGTGCTCGAGCTCGAGCGCCTCGCGCGGATCGATGCCGCCCAGGCACGCGACCAGCTCGAGGCCATCCTGCAGGGAGTCGCCGATGGCGTGACCGCCCAGGGGCCGGATGGCGCGCTCGTGTTCGCCAACGATGCGGCGCTCGCCGTGCTCGGCTACGAGACCCAGCAGGAGCTGATCGACACGCCTGTCGCGCGGCTGATGGACCGCTTCGAGGTCTTCGACGAGCACGGAGACCCGTTTGCCCTGGAGCAGCTACCCGGTCATCGCGCGCTCACAGGCGAGCACCCGCCACCCGCAGTCGTGCGCTTTCGCATGCTCGCGACGGGCGACGAGCGCTGGTCGGTGGTCAAGGCGAGCCCGATCTTCGACGAGCAGGGAGACGTCGCGATGGCGATCAACATCTTCGAGGACATCAGCGAGCACAAGCGGGCAGAGCTCGACCAGCGCTTCCTCTCGGAGAGCAGCAAGGCGCTCAGCGCGACGCTCGACCCGCGCGAGACGCTGCGCCAGGTGGTGCGGCTCGCCGTGCCGGACATCGCAGACTGGTGCGTCGTGGACCTCACCGAGCCGGACGGGTCGCTCGAGCGGGTCGCGCTCGCGCACGAGGACCCGCGCCAGGTCGAGCGCGCCGAGGAGCTCCGTCGCCGCTATCCGCCCAACCCCGGCGAGGAGCATGGGGCCTCACAGGTGATTCGCAGCGGCGAACCGGAGCTCTACCCGGAGATCCCCGACGAGCTGCTCGTCGAGGGAGCGGTGGACGCGAAGCATCTCGAGCTTTTGCGGGAGTTCGGGTTCCGCTCGGCGATGGTCGTTCCCCTGTGCGCGCGCGGCGACTCGCTCGGGGCGATGACCTTCGTCAGCGGCAAGTCGGGGCGCCGCTTCGACCAGCACAGTCTCGAGCTCGCCGAGGAGATCGGCCGGCGAGCCGGCGCAGCGCTCGAGAACGCGCGCCTCTACGACGAGCGCTCGCACATCGCGAAGACGCTGCAGCGCAGCCTGCTGCCGGCGGCGCTGCCCGAGGTGCCGGGGGTCGAGGTCGCCACCCGCTTCCGTGCCATGGGCGAGGGCAACGACGTCGGCGGCGATTTCTACGACGTGTTCCCGAACGGCTCCGACTGGACCGCCGTGATCGGCGACGTCTGCGGCAAGGGAGCGGAGGCCGCGGCGCTCACGGGGCTGGCGCGCCACACGCTCAGGGCAGCCGCGATGGCGGGCGAGACGCCGACGCGAGCGTTGACCCTCCTGAACGAGGCGATGCTGCGCCAGCAGACCGACGGGCGCTTCTGCACCGTCGCCTACGGCACGCTCCGCCGGCGCGACTCCGGGGTCGCCGTCGAGCTCGCGGTCGGCGGCCATCCGCTGCCGCTGGTGCTGCGCAGGGACGGGTCTGTCGAGGAAGCCGGGGAGCACGGCACGTTGCTGGGCGTCGTGGACGACCCCGCGGTCACCGACAGGTCGCTCGAGCTGGACCGCGGCGATTCGCTCTTGTTCTACACCGACGGCGTGACCGAGTCGCGCGGACCCAAAGGATCGCTGGGAGAGGAAGGGCTCGCGAGCCTCGTCCGCTCCTGTGCCGGCATGTCCGCCGACGAGATCGCCGGACGAGTGGAGACAGCGGCGCTCGAGGCCTCCGGGGGCCACACGCGTGACGACATCGCCGTTGTGGTCATGAGGGTCGGGCAGGCCAACGGAGCGGCCGGCCGGTTAGGCGAAGGCCCGAACCGGGTAGAGGA
>Ga0183260_10004326_pt1 | contig 11289 bp, 11 predicted proteins | sample AntDrymUQ4972206_2_FD_129768 | JGI IMG/M metagenome (GOLD analysis project Ga0183260, IMG submission 129768) | Polar desert sand microbial communities from Dry Valleys, Antarctica - metaG UQ497 (22.06) (version 2) (version 2) | ecosystem: Environmental > Terrestrial > Soil > Desert | place...
CAAGATCGCCATGCGCGACCTCGAGATCCGAGGCGCCGGCAACCTGCTCGGCTCCGGCCAGAGCGGCCACATCGCCGCGGTGGGCTACGACCTCTACTGCCAGATGGTGAGCGAAGCGGTGGCTGAGCTGAAGGGCGAACCGGTGAAGGAACCGGCCGAGATCAAGATCGACCTGCCGGTGGCCGCCCACATCCCCCGGGAGTACATCGAGAAGGAGGAGCTGCGCCTCGAGGCCTATCGCCGGCTGGCCTCGGTGACCACCGACGACGAGGTGTCCGACATCCGCACCGAGTGGGAGGACCGCTATGGCCCGGTGCCGCCGCCCGCCGACGCCCTGCTGGCGGTGGCGCGCCTGCGCGCCGAGGCGTCCCGCACCGGCCTTCGCGAGGTCACCGTGGTCAAGCCGAGCAGCTTCGCCGGCGCGCCCTCCACCGCCCGCCTGTCGCCGCTCCCGCTCAAGGCCAGCCAGCAGATCCGCCTGAAGCGCCTGCACCCCACGGCGATCTACAAGGAGCCCGACCAGCTCCTCGTCGTCAAGATCCCCTACAAGCAGCACCCCGCCAGCTGGCTCGTCGAGCTCCTCCGGGACCTCGACCCCATCAGCGAGCCCCAACCGGCCTGAGGTCCCGATCAGTCCAGGCGGAGGATGGTGCGCAGCACCTCGTCCACCGCATGTCGGGTCTCGGCGTCGAGTCGGCCGATTCGTTCGACGAGGCGGTGGGTGGAGACGGCCCGCACCTGTTCGACCTGCAGCGCGGTGGGCCGGTCGAGCCGGTTGTCGTCGTCGGGCTCGACGAGGACATGGATCGGGAGTCGGCGGATGGTCGTCGTCCCTGGCACCACGACCACCATGCCCAGGTTCGGGTGGTGGAGCTGGTCATCGGAGACGATCAACGAGGGCCGCCGGAAGGCCTGCTCCGGATCCGACGGGTCCGCCCCGAAGTCCACGAGCCAGATGTCCCCGCGGACGAGGTCAGCGGTCATCGAGCCCGTCGAGCCCGGACCCCTCCAGCCCGGACGCCTCCGTGTCGTAGGCCGCGACCTCCGCAGGGGCCATGGCGTCGAAGGCGACGTGGACCTCGGCCCACCACGCGTCGCAACGCAGGTTCCGAACGGCGTCGGTCACGACGTCGACCATCGACGTCCCGCGCTGGTCGGCCAGCCGGGCGATCTCATCACGCAACGGCTTGGGCATCCGCAAGGTGGTCGTCTCGGCAGGCGCCATGACCGAAGCCTAGACTGGCGATGGATGGAGCGCCACGACCGGCGCCGAGTCCCACGAGTGATGCCCATCGACGTCCGAGGGGGTGCTGATGCCTCGGGGTTCCTCGCCACGGCCGTCTCCATACCTCGCCACGATGGCTCGTGCGCGACTGAGCCCCCATCCGAGAAGGGCTGGGGGCTCAGTCAAGCGGTTGCCGGGTGGGCGGGAGCGGCAACCGTAGGGTGCTGGCTCACTACCCGCTCGTCGGCGGGTCAAACAGAACCCCGCGAATTTCTTCGGTTCTCCGCCAGCCCTAGTCTTCGCCCTCGTGCACCGACGTCTCCTCCCTGTCGCGGCGCTGGCGCTGATGGTGGCGACGAGCGCCGCCTGCGCCGATGACGTCGCCCCCGCCGCCCGCATCGGCGACCGCACCATCACCACCGACGAGCTGCTCGACGAGGTGGCGGAGTGGGCCGACAACGACCAGACGCAGCGGGCCCAGGAGCTGGGCGCGGTGACGACCCCGGCCGGCTACGCCATCGACCCGGTCATCTCCATCCTCCAGGACCGCATCACCTTCGAGATCGCCGGTCAGGCCTTCGACGAGCTGGGCCTGGCCCTCGACGACGACCTCCTCGTCCAGGCGTCCACCTTCTTCTTCGGCGAGGGTCCGCAGGCGGAGGCGGCCCGGGCCGGCTTCAGCGAGGGGTACGCCGACCGCTATGTGGAGGGGCTGGCCCGGGGCATCGCCGTGCAGACCGAGCTCGGCGAAGAGGACTTCGCCCAGATGATCCTCGAGGGCGGCCGGGACGTCGAGGTCAGCTCCCGCTACGGCGAGTGGGACGCGTCCCGCCTGACGATCGTCGGCCCGGCCGGGCCGCGGGCGGCGCCAGGATCCGACGCCTTCGTCGAGCTCTGATCCGCCCGTGACGCGACGACCCCGTGTCGTCGTCGCCGGGCTCGGCCCGGCCGGCGCCGACCTGCTCACCACCGGCACCGTGGCCGCCATCGATGCCGTGTCGCACCGCTTCCTGCGCACCCGACGCCATCCCGCCGCGCCCGCGGTGCCGGGGGCGATCGACTTCGACGACGTCTATGAGGCGGAAGGGTCCTTCGAGGAGGTGTACGCCACCATCGTCGAGGCGGTGGTGGCCGGCGCGGTCGAGCACGGGGCGGTGCTCTACGCCGTGCCCGGCTCGCCGGCGGTGGCCGAGCGCACCGTCGAGCTCCTGGTCGCCGACCCGCGCGTCGACGTCGAGGTGCTGCCGGCGCTCTCCTTCATCGACCTGGCCTGGGCCCGCATGGGCGTCGACCCCGTGGCCCTGGGCGCCCGCCTCGTGGACGGCCGGCGCTTCGAGACCGAGGCCGCAGGGGAGCGGGGACCGCTCCTGGTCGGCCAGTGCGACCAACCTCACGTGCTGTCGGCCATCAAGCTGGCGCTCGACGATGGCCCCGAGGTGGTCGTCCTCCAGCGCCTCGGTCTGCCCGACGAGTCCGTGCGCACGGTGCGCTGGAGCGACCTCGACCGCGAGGTCGTGCCCGACCACCTCACCTCGCTCTGGATCCCGGTGCTGTCCGAGCCGGTGGCCGGGGAGCTGGCCCGCTTCGTCGAGCTCGTGCGCACCTTGCGGGCCGAGTGCCCCTGGGACCGCGAGCAGACCCACGCCAGCCTCACCCGCCACCTCCTCGAGGAGACCTACGAGGTCCTCGATGCCATCGACCGCGTCGACGCAGCCACCGGCACCGGCTTCACCGATCTGGAGGAGGAGCTCGGCGACCTCCTGTTCCAGGTGGTGTTCCACTCGGTGTTGGCCGCCGAGGAGGGACAGTTCACCCTGGCTGACGTCGCCCGTGGCATCCACGACAAGCTGCACGCCCGCCACCCCCACGTCTTCCAACCGGGGGCGCCCGCCACCGACGTGGCCCAGCTCACCGTCGACTGGGAGCGCCGGAAGGTGGTGGAGAAGGGGCGGACCAGCGTCATGGACGGCATCCCGTCAGCCCTGCCCGCCCTGGCCTACGCGGCCAAGATCCAGAAGAAGGCCGCCGCCCAGGGCGTCGACTGGCACACCCTGGTGGACGATGAACCGGGCTCGTTGGCCGTGCGACTCCTCGAGCTCGTGGACGAGGCCCGCACCTCGGACTCCGACGCGGAGACCGAGGTGCGGGCCATCGCCCAGCGCCTGCGCCAGGCCTTCATGGCGCAGGAGGCTCGCTGAGATGCGGTTGGAGCCACCTGGTCAGCGGGTAGACCGCGGCGCATGGACGCTGAGGTGCGCAAGGCGCAGGACCGCGGGCGCTACGAGCTCCTCGTCGACGGCGAGGTGGTGGGCTTCGCCGACTACCACCTGAACGGCGCCGAGGTGACCTTCCCGCACACCGTGATCGACTCGGGCCTTCGGGGCCGAGGGCTGGGGGAGCTCCTGGTGCGAGGCGCCCTCGACGACGTCCGCCAGGCCGGCCGCCGGGTCGTGCCCAGGTGCTGGTTCGTGGCCGACTTCCTCGACGCCAACCCCGACTACGCCGATCTGCGCGTCGGCGCCTAGCCACCACCGCACCCGTGCCGCTGGAGGACCACCGCCTGCTGGGCGGCGATGGGATGGCGGCGCTGATGGGGCCGAACGCCGCCATCGAGTGGTGGTGCACGCCCCGCCTCGACTCGAGCCCGGCCCTCTGGCGGTTGCTCGACGATCGGGGCGGGGTGGCGGCGTGGCGAGACGCCGTCGCCGTGCGCTCGATCGGCGACCCGGCAGGCCACTGCGCCCGCACGGTGATCGAGGTGGAGGGCCGGCCGGTGAGCTGCTGGGACGGGCTGGTGCGCATCGACGGCGAGCCCACCATCGTGCGCCTGGTGCGGGCCCTGCGAGCTCCGGTGGAGGTGACCCACGAGCTCACCGCTGCCGTCTTCGACCCGCAGGAGCCGAGCGGGGCCCACCTCCTGCAGGCGCACAGCGACGACGGCACCCATCACGTCGCCGGCGACGGTGTGGTGCACACCACCATCGTCGCGGTGGCCGACCGCTGGCAGGCTCTCGTCCTTCGCCGCAGCACCGCGCCGCCGCCCACCCTCGACCAGGCCGAGCTGCGGGCGTGCCTGCGGACAGCGGAGGACGCCGGCGCCCATCGGGCCGAGGGATCGGGGGTAGTGCGGGCGCACCGCAACCGCGTCGAGGTGGCGCTGCTGGTGCTCGATGCCTGCACGGAGCCCTCCACCGGGGCGGTGGTGGCGTCGCCCACCACGTCCGTGCCCGAGGTGCTCGGCGCCGACCGCCAGTTCGACTACCGGTATGCCTGGGTGCGAGACGCCTCGCTGGCCAGCGCCGTCTCGGCTCTGCTGGGGCAGCCCGGCGCCACCAACCACCACGTGAACTGGCTGCTCGAGCGCTGCCTCGCCTGCGAGGGAATCCCGGTGGCCGTCACCGACATCCTCGGAGAGCCCGTGCCCGAGGAGCGGGAGCTTTCCGATGTGGCCGGACGGGCGGGGTCGCGCCCGGTGCGGGTGGGCAACGGCGCCAAGGACCAGCGACAGGTCGACGGCGCCGGCTTCATCGCCGAGGCCGTGTGGATCCTCACGGCCACCGGGGGCGGCCTCCGCAGCCGCGGCTACCAGGCCGTCGTGGCCCTGGCCGACCACGCCGCCTCCCTCGAGCCCGAGCCCAGTGGCGGCATCTGGGAGCAGCGCGAGCCGGACTTCGTCACCAGCGCGGACGTCGGGCTCTGGTTGCTCTTCGACCGGGCGCTGCGCCTCCGTCGGCTCTGCCAGCCGTGGGCGTGGCGTCGGCGGCGCCGCTGGAGCGCGGCGCTGGCACGCGCCCGCCACCGGGTGGACGCCAGCCTGCTGCCGTCAGGGGCGCTCCCCCTGGTGCACGGCGGCACCGAGCCCGACGGCGCTGCCTTGCTCCTGGTCGTGCTCGGCCTCCTGCGGCGCGGTGATCCCCGGGCCGACCGGCTCGTCGACGCCACCATCGACGCCCTCGGCGTCGGCGACCCGGTGGTGGCGCTGCGCCGATACCCCACCTCGGTGGCCACCGGGTTCGAGGGCGACGAGCCCGCCTTTCTGCCCGTGTCGTGGTGGGCGGTGAGCGCGCTGGCGCAGCTCGACCGCGGCGAGGAGGCCCACGCCATGGCCGATCGGTTGTGCGAGGCCACCGCCGGGTTGCAGCCCGAGATGCTCGACGTCGGCGCTGGCGGTGTCGGCGGGCTCGGCAACACCCCGCTCGTCTGGTCCCACGCCGAGGCGGCGCGTGCCCTCTACCTGCTGCGGGTGGCGGATCTGCGGGGCCGATGGGGGCGCGGCGTCGCCATCTGGAGCGCGGCCCGGTTCGTCCGCCAGGCGGTCGGCTCCCAGCGTCAGAGGAGCGGACGGACCGACTCGGACCAGAAGGACAGGAACCCGGCCTGATCCGGCCCGACCTGGTGCACGTAGACCCGGGTGAAGCCAGCGGCCGCGAAGCGCTGCACCTCCCGGGCCATGGCCTCGGGGTCGGGGCCGCAGACCATGGTGGCGGCCACGTCGTCCTCAGAGAGGAGCTCGGCGACGTCCTCGAACTGCTGGGGCCGGGACAGCTCCGCCAGCAGCGAGGAGGGCATGGCCCCGTTTGGCCACCAACGTCGGGCCGTCGTACGAGCCTCGTCCTGGGTCGGTGCCCAGCACACGTGGAGCTGGGCCACTCGGGGCTTGCCCTGGCCTCCAGCCGTCTCGAACGCTGCGACCAGCTGGGGCTGGGGGGCCAAGCCGAGGATCCCGTCGGCGCACTCGCCGGCCAGCTTGGCCGTGCGGGCACCGGAGGTGGCCAGCCAGATCTCCGGCGGGGTGGCGGGGAGGGACCACAGCTGGGCGTGGTCGACGGTGAAGAACTCACCGTCCACGTTGACGTCATCGCCCGCAAAGAGCTTCTTGATGATGTCCACCGCCTCCCCCAGCATGCGGCGACGCACGCCTGGCCGGGGCCAGTCCCCACCGATGACGTGCTCGTTGAGTCGCTCGCCGCTACCGAGGCCGAGGGCGAACCGGCCCTCCAGCAGCACGGCGGCGGTGGCGGCGGCGTGGGCCACCACCACGGGGTGCATCCGCTTGACCGGCGCCGTCACGCCGGTGGCCAGGTGCAGCCGTTCCGTCGCCTCGCCGATGGCGCCCAGGACGCCCCATACGAACGAGCCGTGGCCCTGCGCCGGCACCCACGGGCTCATGTGGTCCGAGATCATGGCGTGCTCGAACCCGTGCTCCTCGGCCGCCCGGGCGTTGGTCACCAAGCCGCGCGGGCCGTGCTCCTCGGAGGAGAGCCAGTAGCCCACCTCCACGCCGTCACCGGTCGACATGCAGGTCGTCCCGCTCGACGATCCCGATGAGGACGCCGTCGAGGGTGGACACCACAACGTGCGACTCGCCGCTCTTCTCCATGCTCTGGGCCAGCTCGTCGGCCTGGATGCTCGGGCGCACCGAACCGGGGGCCGGGAAGGCCACGCTCAGGGCGGTGCCGGTGCCGTGCACGTCGCCGGGCTTCACCGACCCGAGCACCCGCTCGTCCTGATCGATGACCAGCACCACGCCGCCCGGGCCGGCCTCGGGCAGGTCGCCGACGGCCGTGTCGGCCGTGCAGGTCACGGCGGGTCGAGCCAGCGTCCCGGCTCGCATGCCCAGGGGCACGGTGCCCTCGTAGGGGAGGTGCATGGCCAACCAGGCCACCTTCGAGCCGGTGTAGTCGTACACCTCGTCGAAGCCGTAGGCGTCCAGCAGGGCGGCGCCCCGGCTGCTGAGATCGCACTCGGTATCGAAGCAGTAGACGACGACCGGACGCGTCGAGTCCAGCTCCGCCTCCGCCTTCTCCCGGGTGAGCTCGGGCAGTGGGATGTTCACCGCGCCGGGCAGGTGCTCCTGGCGGTAGTTGTCGGCCGGGAGCACCTCGAGGAGCTGGGCCCCGGCTTCCTGCTGGCGGCGGGTGGCCTCGGTGTCGATGGAGGTGAACATGTGGGCCTCAGACGGTGGGGGGAGCGACCGTGGCGGCCAGCTCCTCCTGGCTCATCGAGGTGCGGCCCGGGATGCTCTGGGCCCGGGCCAGCTCGAGCAGCTCTTCCTTGGTGAGATCGATCTTGTCGGCCAGCACCGGGGCGCCGAGCTCGGCCTGGCGGGTCTCCATCTGGTCGGCCAGCCCGTCCAGCTCCTCGGCCGGCAGCGTGGAGCGCAGCGGGGGGAACATCTCCTGTTCCTCCTCCTCGGCGTGGTGCTCCACGTTCTCGATGATGACGGTCATCTTGGCGACCCACTCGTCGCTGCCATCCTCGATCTGCTTGACCTCGGCCATGAGCAGCTTGACGACGTGGTGCTCCTGCACGCCCTCGTCGACGGTCTCCCCGATCTCCTCGTTGGTGTCGTGGACGGCCGGATAGAAGATCTCCTCCTCGATGGTGGTGTGCACCTCGAGGTCATCGAGGATCTTCAGGGCGACGGCGGACATCGTGCCGGTGTCCTTCTTCTCCTGGGCGTCCTTGAACTGCGCGAAGAGGCCGCGCACGCGGTTGTGGTCAGCGATGAGGAGGTCGAGGGCGTTCATGGCGCTGCTCTACCCCACCCGCTCCGGGCTCAATCGGCGGGCGCCTCCCGGGTCGACGGGCGTCATGACGCCCACATGCGTGCGGTGCTCGTCACCCCAGCAGTACCATCCGCCACACCTGCAACAGGAGCAACAGCCACCACCATGTCATCCATCGAGCACGTCGCCGGCCGAGAGGTCCTCGACTCCCGGGGCAACCCGACCGTCGAGGTGGAGGTGTTCCTCGCCTCCGGGGCCACGGGGCGGGCCATCGTCCCCTCGGGCGCATCCACCGGGCAGTTCGAGGCCGTCGAGCTGCGCGACGGCGGTGACCGCTACATGGGCAAGGGCGTCACCCGTGCCGTGGGACACGTCAACGACGAGATCGGCGACGCCCTCGAGGGCTTCGAGGCCCTCGACCAGCGCGCCGTCGACCTCCTCCTCATCGACCTCGACGGGTCGCCCAACAAGGCGAACCTCGGCGCCAACGCCATGCTCGGCGTCAGCCTGGCCGTCGCCCAGGCCGCCGCCGAGGAGAGCGGGCTTCCGCTGTGGCGCTACGTGGGCGGCGCCAACGCCCACGTGCTGCCGGTGCCGATGATGAACGTGCTGAACGGCGGCGCCCACGCCGACAACACGGTCGACTTCCAGGAGTTCATGGTCATGCCGGTGGGCGCGGCGTCCTACTCCGAGGGGCTGCGCTGGGGCGTCGAGACCTACCACGCCCTCAAGGCCCTGCTCCACGACCGCGGCCTGTCCACCGCCCTGGGCGACGAGGGCGGCTTCGCCCCTGACCTGGCCAGCAACGAGGACGCTTGCCGCCTGCTGCTGGAGGCCATCGAGCGGGCTGGCTTCACGCCGGGCGAGCAGATCGCCATCGCCCTCGACCCGGCCAGCTCGGAGTTCTACGACGACGGCGCCTACGTGCTGCGGGGTGAAGGCCGTTCGCTCACCCCCGCGGAGATGGTGGACGAGTACGCCCGCCTGTGCGACGCCTACCCGATCGTGTCGATCGAGGACGGCATGGCCGAGGAGGACTGGGACGGCTGGCGCCTCATCACCCAGCGCCTGGCCTCCACGGTGCAGCTGGTGGGCGACGACCTGTTCGTCACCAACGTGGAGCGCCTCGAGCGCGGCATCGACGCCGGCGTGGCCAACTCCATCCTCATCAAGGTGAACCAGATCGGCACCCTCACCGAGACGTTGGAGACCGTGGGCATGGCCACCAGGGCCTCCTACACCTCGGTGATGTCGCACCGTTCCGGCGAGACGGAGGACGTCACCATCGCCGACCTGGCCGTGGCCACCAACTGCGGCCAGATCAAGGCGGGGGCGCCGGCCCGGTCGGACCGGGTGGCCAAGTACAACCAGCTCCTGCGCATCGAGACCGAGCTGGGCGAGACGGCCGCCTACTGGGGTGCCGGCGCGCTTTCGGGCGGGGGCGGTCCGCCGCGATGACCAGACCCATCGACGACGGTGGCGGGGACGCCACCCGCCCCTCCCGGCGGCGACGAGCCGGCCGCCTGCTGGGGCTGGCCGGCGGGAGTGCGGCGCTGTTCGGCGTGCTGGCGGTGACCGTCTTCCCCACCTCCACCTACCTCGACCAGCGGGCCGACACGTCGGAGGCGGAGGAGCGCCTCGCCGTGCTCCGCACCCAGAACGCCACCTACGAGGCGCGCATCGAGCGCCTCCACACGGCGGAGGAGATCGAGCGGGTCGCACGCGAGCAGTACAACCTCGTCTTCCCCGGGGAGGAGGCCTATGCCGTCCTCCCCGGCCCCCTCCCCGAGCTCGACCTCCCGGCCATCTGGCCCTTCGGCGAGCTCCTCGTCCCTGCTCCCGACCCCGTCCCGTAGCCCGACGCCGCCGGTAGGGTGCGCCGGTCCAGTCGGGATCGGCCAGGGGGTGGTGGAGCGGATGTCTGTGTTCGGTGATCGTGTGGTCCGGGTGGAGGATCCCAAGCTGCTGACCGACGGTGGCACCTACGTCGCCGACCTGCGGATCCCTGAGCTCGACGGGGCCGCCCACGTCACCTACGTCCGCTCGACGATGGCCCACGCCCGGCTCACCGCCATCGAGGTGGACGCCGCCCGCCGGGCGCCCGGTGTGCTGGGCGTCTTCACCGCCGCCGACGTCGACTTGGACGACCTACCGCCGGGCTCGCCGATGTTCAACGCCGCCATGACCCGGCCCTACCTGGCTCGCGACGTCGTGCGGTTCGTGGGCGAGCCGGTGGCGGTCATCGTGAGCGAGCGCCCCGACCAGGGCGTCGACGCCGCCGAGCTGGTGTGGCCCGACTACGACCCGCTCGTCGCCGTCGTCGACCCCGCCGTCGCCGCCACCGACGAGGTGGTGCTCCACGAGGCGGCCGGCACCAACGTGGTGGTCGACCTCACCTTCGGCCGCTCCGACGACCTGTTCGACGGCTGCGAGGTCGTGGTCAGCCAGGACGTCGTCAACCAGCGGGTGGCCGCGGTGCCGCTGGAGTCGCGATCGGCGGCCGCCGCGTGGGTGGACGGTCGGCTGGTGCAGTGGGCCAGCACCCAGCATGCCCACGGCGTGCGGGACAAGCTGGCCGAGGTCTACGGGCTGGAGCCGGCCGAGGTGCGGGTGGTCACCCCCGACGTGGGCGGCGGCTTCGGCGCCAAGATCGGCAGCTACCCCGAGGAGCTCCTCCTCGGCTGGCTGGCCCGACAGGTCGGCCGCCCGGTGCGATGGGGCGAGACGCGCAGCGAGAACATGGTGGGGCTCGGCCACGGCCGGGCCCAGCACCAGACCGTCGAGGTCGGTGGCCGGCGCGACGGGGCCGTGGAGGCCTACCGGCTCACCGTGCTGCAGGAGAGCGGCGCCTACGCCGAGATGGGGTCGATCCTCCCGTACCTCACCCGGATGATGGCGCAGGGCACCTATGCCATCCCCAAGGTGGAGTTCAACAGCCGCTCGGTCACCACCAACACCACGCCCACCGTCGCCTACCGCGGTGCCGGTCGGCCGGAGGCCACCGCCGCCATCGAGCGGGCCATTGACCTCTTCGCCCTCGAGATCGGGATGGACGCGGCCGAGGTGCGGCGGCTGAACCTGATCCAGCCCGACGCCTTCCCGTTCACGGGCGCCACCGGCACCACCTACGACATCGGCGACTACGAACGGGCCCTGGACCTCGCCCTCGACCAGGCCGGCTATGGGGAGCTCCGGGCCGAGCAGGTGAGGCGCCGGGATGCCGGCGAGGTGGTGCAGCTCGGGATCGGCGTGGCCACCTACGTCGAGGTGACGGCCGGGCCCACCGCGGGCAAGGAGTTCGCCAAGGTGGAGGTGGAGACGGATGGCTCCGCCACCATCTACACCGGCAGCTCCCCCCACGGCCAGGGTCACCACACCGCCTTCGCCTCCCTCGCCAGCGCTGAGCTCGGCATCCCCATGGACCAGATCCGGGTGGTGCACGGCGACACCGACGCCGTCCAGAGCGGTGAGGGCACGATGGGCTCGCGCTCCCTCCAGCTGGGTGGCTCGGCCGTCCACAACGCCTCGGTCGGCCTGGTCGACAAGGCCAAGCGC
>Ga0183260_10004327_pt1 | contig 11289 bp, 14 predicted proteins | sample AntDrymUQ4972206_2_FD_129768 | JGI IMG/M metagenome (GOLD analysis project Ga0183260, IMG submission 129768) | Polar desert sand microbial communities from Dry Valleys, Antarctica - metaG UQ497 (22.06) (version 2) (version 2) | ecosystem: Environmental > Terrestrial > Soil > Desert | place...
CCGTGGATGCCAGATGCCGCACGCGAGCGCAGCAATACTGGTGGTATTGCGAGCATCGCGGGTGGTGTCTGGCGCCGCGGGCGGGTGCCGAAACCGTGCTCTTGTTGATTGACGGTTCCTTAGCGCTTCACTTCTCCTGGCGGAACTTCAAGGCTCGCCGCAAGCTTGGCGAGCAGCTCATGTAGTTGCTTGCGCTCGCTGCAGGTGAGCGGCGCGAAGAAGCGGTCGCCGTGTTCTCTGCCCTGCTTGCGCAACGTCGTCAGCAACGTGCGCCCCGCCGCGGAAAGGCGGATGTCGTAGCTGCGCCGGTCCGTCGTACAACGTGCGCGCTCCACGAGGCCCTGCTCGGCGAGAACGTCCATGCGGCCGACCATCGTGCTCGGGTCGATCCCGGTGCGCCGGCTCAGCTCCTGCTGAGAGATCGGCTCCTCGGCCTCGATGATCGTGAGCATCCCGAAGTGCATCGGGTGCAGACCGTGGGCGCCGACGATCTCCGAGAAGGCCTGAAACGACGCGCTGGACACCTTGCGCAGGAGGAAGCCGGTATAGGCGTTCACCGCTTCGTGGTCGGGGAAGTTCACAGCGCGATCGTATTGCGACCAAACGATTTGTGCTAGAAACGATCGCCGAGCGACTTCAGGGGGACGAACGACCATGCAGCAGATCACTCGCACCGTCCTGCGCCACAAGAGACTCGTCGGGAGCCTGTGGATCATCCTGACCCTCATCGGGATGGCGGCTGCCGGACCGGCTTCGGAGTCGCTCGATCAGCGCTTCAGCGTCCCCGGCCGCGAGGGCTGGGAGGCCAGCCAGGAGATCCTTCGCACCTACGGGAACGGTGGCGAGACGCTCCCGCTGATACCGATCGTGCAGCTGCCGTAGGGCAGCTCCGCCAGCTCGCCGGCCGTCCGCGCGGATCTGCGCCGGCTGGAGCAGGCCACGAAGAAGGCGGTTCCCGACGCGCGCGTCGCCGGGTTCGGTTCGACGGGGGACCGCATGTTCACGTCCAGCGACGGCCGGACAGCGTTCGTCTACGCCTTCGCGCCGCGGGGGGACGACCCGTTCGGCGGCAGCGTCGACGCCCAGCGCGACCTCAAGGAGGGGCTGCGCGACACGACCGTGGCCGGCGCTCCTGTGCGCGTGACCGGCTACGACGCTCTGGTCGACTCGACGGGTGAGGCAGACCAGGGCACGGGCGTGTTGCTGGAAGCTGTCCTCGGCGGCGTCGGCGCGCTCGTCGTGCTCGTGTTCGTGTTCGGTTCGTGGCTCGCGCTCGTCCCGCTCGCGATGGCGATCTCGTCGGTGCTCGTCTCATTCCTGCTGCTGTGGGGCCTGACGACGATCACCGAGGTCTCCCCGATCGTGCAGTTCCTCGTCGCGCTGATCGGCCTCGGGGTCTCGATCGACTACGCGCTGCTGATCGTCGTGCGCTGGCGCGAGGAGCGAGAGAAGGGGCTCGAGGGCGACGAGGCGGTCGCCGCGGCGATGGCCACCGCCGGGCGGGCGGTCGTCTTCTCGGGCACGACCGTGGCCGTCGGCCTGCTCGCGCTGATCGCGCTGCCGCTGCCGTTCCTGCGCAGCATGGGCTACGGCGGGATGCTGATCCCGCTCGTCGCGACGCTGGTCGCGATCACCCTGCTGCCGGTCATCCTCGCGTCGATCGGCCCGCGGCTGGACCGTAAGCGGATCGGGCGCCGCGACCGCAGCAACGCCTTCTGGCAGCGCTGGTCCGAAGCCGTCGTGCGTCGCCGCGGGCTCGCCGCCCTCCTTTCGGTGGCGATGCTCGCAGCGCTCATCGTGCCCGCCACGAACCTGCATCTCGGCAACTCCGATCCCGACACGATCGCCCAGGCCGGACCCGCGAAGGAAGGCCTCAGGGCACTCGCGGACTCGGGCATCGGCAAGGGCGTGATCGCCCCCGTCGAGACGCTCGTCCCCGAGGCAGACGCCGCGAAGGTGGCTACCGCCGAGGCAAAGGTCGACGGCGTGGTGGGTGCTGTCGCGCCGGAGACGGCGGACTGGCGGCGCAACGGGCAGGCCGTCGTCGCGGCAGCGCCGCGCGAGGGCGACGAGACGGGGGCCGGCCGGGACACGGTCCAGGGAGTGATCGATGCGGCGCACGACGCGTCGCCGCAGGCCCGGGTCGGTGGTTCGGGCCCGCTCAACGCGGACTTCATCGACGCCGTCTACGGATCCTTCCCGCTGATGATCGCGCTGATCTCGCTGCTCACCTTCGTGCTGCTGGCGCGGGCGTTCCGCTCGCTGCTGCTGCCGGCCAAGGCGGTCGTGCTCAACGTGCTGTCCGTGGGCGCGGCCTGGGGCGTCATGGCGCTCGTGTGGCAGGCGGGTCACGGGTCCGACGAGCTGTGGGGGATCGCGGCCACGGGCTCGATCGCCTCCTGGATTCCGCTGATGGTGTTCGCGTTTCTCTACGGGCTCTCGATGGACTACGAGGTGTTCATCCTCGCGCGCATGCGCGAGGAGTACGACCAGACTCGCGATACCGACGAGGCGGTCGTCTTCGGCCTGGCCCGTACCGGCCGGCTCGTGACGAGCGCAGCGCTGATCCTGTTCTTGGCCTTCGCGTCGATGGCCTCCGGACCGGAGACCGACGTGAAGATCCTGGCGACGGGACTCGCGGCCGGGATCCTGATCGACGCGACGGTCATCCGGGCTCTGCTGGTGCCCGCGGTCGTCTCGCTGTTCGGAAGCTGGAACTGGTGGCTGCCGCCGGGGGCGGCGCGCCTGCTGCGGGTGCGGCCCTCGCCGGAGCCGCTGGCGCAGACGGGCGGCGCGTAGGGCGGCCAGGGGTGCCGGTCGCCATTCGTTCACATCGGCGTGAACGTTTCGGGAACGCGGGCGGTCGCGGGTCCTGCGCGAAGTAGCTTCGCGCCACGGACCCGCTGTCGCGCCTGACCGGGTGCTTCGTTTCCGATGTCCGCCCATCCGCCGGTGGCCTGGACCTGGAGGTCAAGAAGTGATGCGCATCAAGAGCACGTTCGCCCTCGCCCGCGAGTGAGTCCGGTGAAGCAAGTCGAGGATCAGGCGGCGTGAGATCGCATCGTCGATCTCGGCGCGGCGATCCACCGGTCAGCGACCTACTGAGCGCTCCACGAAGCGAGCCTGCCGTCCTTCTCGGCTGCCCGCAGCTCGTTCAGGCCGCCGAGGGGCTCGCCGTTGACGATGATCTGCGGAAAGCTGTCGAGGCCCGTGACCTCGGCGAGCTCGGCTTGCAGCAGCGGGTCGTCGGCGAGATTGACCTCTTCGAACGCCACGCCTCGCTTCGTGAGCAGCGACTTCGCGTGGATGCAGTAGATGCAGGAGTCGGTGGAGAACAGAATGACGCGGCTTGGCACCTCGCCAAGTATGTCAGCGCCCCCGAGCGGATCGCGGCCGCGCCGTCGTGGCCCTGGCGGCGGTGCTGTTGGTGCCGGCTGGCGCGCAGGCGCGCACGCCGTGCCCGTCCGAGGATGCGGCGCCGAGGGCGATGAACCAGGCCCAGGTCAGCGACGCGATCGTCTGCCTCACAAACCAGGTACGCGCCGGCTTCGGGCTGGCCGCGCTTCGGCGCGACGCCCGTCTGGACACGGCGGCGCGGGCTCACAGCGAGGACATGGCCAGTCGCGGCTACTTCTCCCACACGACGCCGGAGGGCCAGGATCCCGGCGATCGCGCCGGTGCGCAGGGCTACACGCTCGGAATCGCAGAGAACATCGCCTACGGCTATACCAGCGCGGGCGAGGTCGTGTCCGGGTGGATGGACAGCCCGGGCCACTGCGCGCGAACATCCTCGGTTCGGCGCGCGACATCGGAGTCGGCGCGGCCGCGTCGTCGTCGCCCTACTACACGCAGAACTTCGGCGATTACTCCTACCAGCCGATCGCCCAGCCGCCCCGCGGGGGCTGCCCCGGGAGCGTCCCCGTCGGCGCGCTGCGGGCTCCGCATGCAAAGCTCGTCACAACAACGAGGCGCGCGACGACGATCGCTTCGCTGAGCGCGCTCTCCCTCTCCCCTCGCCGCTTCCGGACGGGCGGCCGCGGGACCCTGGTTAGGAACACGTTCAGGTTCATCGGTCATCTCGGCGGGAGCAAGCTCAAGCCCGGGCGCTACCGCCTGCGCGGGATCGCGACGCTCGCGAGCGCGAGCGACCGTTTGCGCCCTGCGACCCAAGGCCGCTTCGAGATCGTGCGCCGCTGAGCTTCCCAGGAGACTCGCCTGTATCATCGGGCTGCATGGCGATCGTGAGGCTGCGGGGACAACTGGAAAAGGCGGCGGGCGTCTCGGAGCACGAGGTCGCCGGCGAGACGGTCAGCGAGATGCTGCAGGCGCTCGAGCGCGAGCAGACCGCGCTCGAGGGTTGGATCCTCGACGAGCGCGGGGAGATCCGTCAGCACATCAACGTTTTCGTCAACGGAGAGCAGGCGCAGCCGGACTCAGCGGTCAGCGACGAGGATCGGATCGAGATCCTTCCCGCGATCTCGGGCGGATGATGACGCGTCGATGACGCAGCTGCTCGTCGGGACGCGCAAGGGTCTGTTCGTCCTCGATGGTCAGCCGGGCCAGGCGTTCGACGTCACTACGCGCGCGTTCGTGGGCGAATCCGTGGAGTTCGCGACCGGCGATCCGCGGAGCGGACGCTACCTCGCGTCGGTGACCTCCTCCTTCTACGGACCGAAGATCTGGTACGCGGACGACCTCGCCGGCGAGTGGCAGCAGGCGTCCGGCCTCGCGCTCCCGTGCTCGTGTGGGAGACGCGCGACGCCGGCGCGAGCTGGACGGCGCACGCAGACGGGCTGCCGCAGCACGGCGCGTGGCTGGCGATCCTGCGCAAGGCCTTCGACCGAACCGCGAGGGATCGCAGCTCGAGCTGTACTTCGGCGCGACATCGGGCGAGATCTTCGGTTCGGGCGATGCCGGCGCGAGCTGGCTCACGGCGGCCAGACGGCTTCCGACGGATCGCCGCCGTCAGGGCCGCGCGCTGAGGCGCGCTCCGACGGGCGGGCGCAGCCTCAGGACGTGACGAGCTCGCGCGGGGTGATCGACATCCGGCGCTCCTCTCCCGCACGCACGACGGTCAGCTCGACCGGGCGCCCGATCATCTCCTCGGTCATGAGCCGCTGGAGATCGTCGACGTCGCGCAGCGCCACCCCGGCCGCCTCCACGAGCAGATCCTCCGGCTGAAGCCCCGCCTGCGCTGCCGGTGACCCGTCGACGACCTCGACGACCTCGATCGCGCGATCGCGGCCGAGCCTGGCGACGATCCGCGGAGGCAGCGGCCGCGCGCCGCCGCCGACGCCGAGATAGGCACGGCGCACGCGCCCGCCGGCCATCAGCGCGGAGATGATCCGGCGCGTGTGCACGTCGATCGGGACCGCCAGCCCGAGGCCGACGCCGGCGACTGCCGTGTTGACGCCGATCACGCGCCCGCGCCCGTCGACGAGTGCTCCGCCCGAGTTGCCGGGATTGAGCGCCGCGTCGGTCTGGATGACATTGTCGACCACGCGCCGCGCGCTTCCCGAGCGCACCGGCAGCGAGCGGCCGAGCGCGGAGACGACGCCGGCGGTCACGGAGCCGGCGAACCCGTTCGGGTTGCCGATCGCCACGACGAGTTGGCCGACGCGCAGCGTCGACGCGTCGCCGAGCGCGGTCGGGACGAGATCGCGCCCCTCGGCGCGCAGCACCGCGAGATCGGACAGCGCGTCGCTGCCGACGACCGTGAAGGCCAGCTCGCGGCCGTCGACGAACGACGCCACGCCGCCCGGCGCCGAGCCTTCGACGACGTGGGCTGACGTGACGAGAAAGCCGTCGGGCGCAAGCACGAATGCCGAGCCGCCGCCGGCGACGCGCCGTCCCCCGCGGACGCGGCGAAAGACGCGCAGATTGGCGACCGACGGCGCGAGGTCGCGCGCGATCGTGGTCACGACGCTGGAGTAGGCGTCGAGTGCTTCGCTGTCCGACGGCCGGCTCTGCGCGCCGCCGTTGTCGGCGGCCGGACCGTCAATGAGAAGGATGTTGCTCATGCAACAAAATGTAGCGATCGACGACCCGCTACTCTCGCGCACCGCTGTTGGCTGAAGGAGCGCTGGCCCTACGGGCTCGTCGGGGCCTGCGCCGTGCCGTCGGCGAACGCCGCGGCGACCTCGGGCGTCGGCGCGGCACGCCAATCGCGCTCCTTTTCCTCGTTGAACCACACGATGGCCTTGAGGCGGTCCATGCCTGCGGCGGTGGCGAACATGTCGCGCACCCAGGCGGCCTTGTCGCCGCCGCGGTAATCCGAAGCGACCTCGGTGATCCAGATCGGCTGCGGGCCGAGGCGCTTGAGGCGCTCGTAGACGCCGGAGAAGATCGTCGAGAACGACTGCCAGCCGCCGAAGTCGGGCCGCTCGGAGCCCCAGTTGTAGCCCCCGGTGGCGAGCACGTCGACGTACTGCTCGCCGGGATAGAGATCCTCGAGCGTGTTGCCTGGGGTACCCGGCACGTCGATGTTCAGCGGCGACCACACCCAGCGCACGTTCGATGCGCCGTTGGCTTCGAAGATGTCGTGCATTCGCCGCCACGCAGCGCGGAACAGCTGCGCGGAGTTGCCGTTGACGGTCGGACTCCACGGGTACCAGTTGCCGTTCATCTCGTGCATCGGGCGCAGGTAGACCAGCGTCTCGAGCGCGCGCAGATCGTCCGCCCAGCGGGCCAGGTAGGCGTCGAAGTCGCCGCGCGCGATCCGCTCCAGACGGTAGTCGGGCTGGTTGTAGCCCCAGTTGTTCGGATCGTGCGGCTCCCACGTGACAAGCGGGATGCGGCCCGAGGCGGTGACGGCCTCGAATATGTGTGGCTGCACGGAGGAGATCCATGGCCCGCCGCCCCAGTTCTGATACCACGGCGCGATGTCGACGCGGCGGTCGATCGCGTCCTCCAGCGCGTCGGTTTCGTGCGTCGTGCCGCTGTACGGATCGCCCGGCGTATAGGCGCCGAAGAGCAACTTGTTCGCGGCGTTCGCCGGTACGGCAAACGCCAGCAGCGCCATGACAAGCGCGACCGCGCAGACGAGCGTCCTGTGTGACACTGCGAGCATCTCGACTCCCCTCCCCCACCGATCGAAGCGCGCGGGCTTCCCCCGTGCGGAACGTAAACATAGGCGCCCGTCTGTTGTTAGGCAAGGATTAATTCCGAAACTTCACATAAACTGGCGGTAAGGTCGCGATCCTGCGCGATCTGCCCGGCCCGGAGGGCCGAATGCGGTTTGCACGAGCCGCAAGCGGTCAACCCACTGAAAGACGGCACATGACCTCCGACCTACACGCTCACGTGGCATGAGCCGCGCCCCGGCGAGCCCGCGACCGGCGAGCGACCGATGTCCGGTCTGAGAACCCTCGATGACCTCGGCGACGTCGACGGCGTGCGCGCACTCGTGCGCGTCGACTTCAACGTCCCGCTGGCCGAGGGCTCGATCGGCGACGACACCCGCATCCGCCAGTCGGTGCCGACGCTGCAAGCGCTGCGCGAGCGCGGCGCAAGGCTGCTGCTCGTCACCCACCTCGGCCGGCCCGAGGGCCGCGACCCGGCGCTGTCGGTGGCGCCCCTTGCAGAGCATCTCGCCGGGCTGCTCGGCGAGCGGGTCTTCGTCGCGCCTGACCTCGATCACGTTCCCGACGGCGACATCGTGATGCTCGAGAACATCCGCTACGAGCCCGGGGAGACGCAGAACGACCCGGCGCTTGCGGCGCGCCTCGGCGCCCTCGCCGACGTCTACGTCAACGATGCCTTCGGCACCGCCCACCGCGCGCACGCCTCGACCGAGGGTGTCGTGCACCAGCTGCGGCGCTCTGCGGCCGGGCTGCTGTTCGAGCGCGAGGTGCAGACGCTCAGCTCGATCCTGCGCGACCCGCGGCGACCGCTTGTGGCGGTGCTCGGAGGCGCCAAGGCGGCCGACAAGATCGGCGTCATCAACCGCTTCCTCGAGGTCGCCGACCTGCTGCTGCTGGGCGGCGGGATGAGCTACCCGTTCTTCGCCGTCCGCGGGCACAGGATCGGGGAGTCGCTGTGCGACGAGGCCGGACTGGAGGCCGCCCGCAAGGTGCTCGAGCAGCCGGCCACGCAGGAGCGGCTGCGCCTGCCGGTCGACCTCGTGATCGCCGACCGCTTCGCCGCGGACGCAGAGCTGCGCATCGCCGACCCGATCGACATCGACGACGGCTGGGAGGCGATCGACATCGGCCCGCGCACGCGGGAGATCTACGCGCACATGATCGCCGAGGCCGGGACGGTCTTCTGGAACGGCCCCGTCGGCGCCTTCGAGATCGAGCCCTTCTCGCACGGGACGCGAGCGATTGCCGAGGCGGTCGCGCAGACCGGCGCCGTCACGGTCACCGGCGGCGGCGACTCGATCGCCGCGCTCGCCTCGTTCGGCCTCGAGGACCAGGTCACGCACATCTCCACCGGCGGCGGCGCGGCGCTCGCGCTGATCGAGGGCCGAACGCTGCCCGGCGTGCAGGCGCTGACGGACTGACCTCGGCCGTGACGGTCCTCCTGCGCGACCGGTCGTCGCTGGGTGACGCGCTCGCCGCCGGCTGCGTCGCGGCGGTCGTGAGCGGAGCTCCGTCGACGGCGCACGCGATCCTGACCCATCAGAGCCCACTGGAAGCCTCGCTCGCCGCCGGCACGCTGCTGCTGGGAGACGAGGAGCGGCGCACGTCGCGCCTGCTGCCCGCGGCGGCGGCGGCTCACATCGCGCTGTCGCTTGGCTGGGCGCTCGTGCTTGGCGCCGTGCTGCCGCGCCGGCGACCGGCGACGTGGGCGGCCGGCGCCGGCCTGGCGATCGCCGCGCTGGACCTCGGGGTCGTCGGGCGGCGCTTCCCGCGCATCCGTGCGCTGCCGCTCGCGCCGCAGATCGCCGACCACGTCGCCTATGCGTTGACGGTCGCCGCCGTGCTCCGGCACCGGCGTGAGCGCTCGGCCTTCAGCAACCCTCGGGACCGCAGGCCGCGCCGTCTGGCATGACGGTCTCGGTCTCGCTCTTCTCGGCCCACACGTGACGCAGCAGCTCGAGCAGCGCCTGCGGCGGCTGCGCTCCCGACGCACCGAAGGCGCGATCGACGACGAAGAACGGCACGGCCCTGATCCCCAGCGCCGCGGCCGCGCGCTCGTCGTCGCGCACCTCCGCGCCATAGCGATCGGTCGCGAGCAGCCCCTGTACCGCCTCGACCGGCAGGCCGACGTCGTGCCCGAGGCGCTCGAGCACCGCGGGCTCGCCGATCAGCTGGCCGTCGCTGAGATAGGCGCGCATCAAGCGCTCTTTGAGTGCGTCCTGCCGGTCGTGTGCGGCGGCGAGATGCAGCAGTCGGTGCGCGTCGAACGTGTTGCCTGCCCGCGCGCGCTCGAAGTGGAAGTCCAGGCCCTCGCCCGCGGCGACCTCGGTCATCTGGCGCTGCATCGCCAATGCCTCCTCGCGGCTCGTGCCGTACTTCTGTGCCAGGTGCGTGGCGCCGTCCACGGGCCGCTCGGCTGGAGCGCCAGGGTCCAGCTCGAAGCTGCGCCACGTCACGCCTACGGCGTCGCGGTGCTCGAACTCGGCCAGTGCGGCTTCGAATCGCCGCTTGCCGATGTAGCACCACGGGCAGGCGATGTCCGACCAGATCTCGACGTGCAAGGCGCTTCCCTTCCGGCCACCAACAGCCGTTGCTCAGACAACTACTCGAGGATAGCGTTCAGGCCTCGGCAGGTCGCTGCGCGACGAGGCTCGCGACTCCGCGCGGACGGCCGGAGCGCTCGGTGACCCCTTCGCTGTAGCGGCGCACGTGCAGCTCGGCGAACGCGCGCAGCAGCTCGTTGCCCTGCAAGACGTAGTCGGGGTTCACGCCGTGGCCCAACTGCTCGATGTGCACCGCGGCGAAGGTCTCGAACAGCAGCAGGCCGCCGGGCTTGAGCGCGGCCGCGAGCGCGCCGAACAGGTCGCGCTGGAGGTAGTTCATGCTCACGACGACGTCGTAGGGCCCGTCGGGGAGCGCAGCGTTCTCGAGATTCAGCACCTGCCCATGCACCGCCAGCCCGCGCTCGCCCGCTGCCGCGCGCAGCTGATCGATGGCGACGTCGGAGATGTCGACCGCGTCGACCTCGAAGCCCAGCGCGGCGAGATAGAGCGCGTTGCGCCCGCTGCCGGCGGCCACGTCGAGCGCCCGCACGTTGTCGTGGCCGCGTAGCTCCCGCAGCAGCGCTTCGTTCTCCACCAGCCACTCGGACGGCGCGTCCTGCCCGGGTGCCGCGCCCGCGCTCGCGAAGCGCTGGTTCCAGCGCTCGCGCGCAGGATGATCGGGCGCGTCCTCGTTCACGCCTTGGACGCTAGCGAGGCTAGCGCGCCGTCAGCGGCGAAGGTTGCGCGCCGCTCGTCGTAGACACGGCTTGTGCAGGCGCCTACCGAGGCGTAACTTTGTGGCTAGCGTCACTACCGCACGTACGGGGGGGTCACTTCATGCCCTGGACCACGAAGCTGCTCGTCATCGCCAACCGCACCATCGATTCCGGCGAGATCCGCGACGTGATCCTGCAGCGCGCCGCCGCCGGTCCGGTGCAGGTCATGCTCGTCGCGCCTGCATCCAGCGGCTCCGGCCCGATGAGCGCGCGCCGCGCGGCGACGGCGCAGCGCCTCGAGCAGGCGATGCAGGCGCTGCGCGAGGCGGGCGTGCCCGTCGAGGGCGTCGTGGGCGACGCCGACCCGATGGTGGCAGTCCAGGACGTGTGGGACCCCCGGCGCTTCGACGAAGTGATCGTCGCGACCCTGCCGACCGGCATGTCGCGCTGGATGGCCGCCGATCTACCGCACCGCGTCGAGCGCTTCACCGGTGCGCGCGTGACGCACGTCGTCGCCGCAGCGTGACCGGCGCCATCACGGTCGACGGGCGCGACCCGGAGTGATCGGGCCGGCCGATGCGCGATGCTTCGGTCCAGGGTCGAAAGCCGCGCCGCCTGTAGGCCCAGGGCCCGCTCGAGCCTGACGACTTGACGGCCTCCGCCCGTGTGCGCGGTGAGCCCGTGGCGCTCATCGTTGTCGTGGCGCTGGCGCTCGCCGTCCGTCTCGCGGGCGCCGGCGACCGGCTCACGTCGGACGAGGGCTACTCATGGCTCGTGGGCTCGGCGCCGGACGTGGGCTCCTTCCTCGCCCGGCTGGCCGCGTTTGAGAACACGCCGCCGCTGTTCTACGCGGGGCTCGACCTGTTCTCGACCCGCTACCTGACCGCGCTGCTGCCGCTGTCCGCGGCGTTGCTGGCCTGCGGGGTGGCGCTCGTTCCGTGGCGCCCC
>Ga0183260_10004329_pt1 | contig 11287 bp, 13 predicted proteins | sample AntDrymUQ4972206_2_FD_129768 | JGI IMG/M metagenome (GOLD analysis project Ga0183260, IMG submission 129768) | Polar desert sand microbial communities from Dry Valleys, Antarctica - metaG UQ497 (22.06) (version 2) (version 2) | ecosystem: Environmental > Terrestrial > Soil > Desert | place...
GCCCGCTCCCGGGTCGGTGGACACCCCACGGATCGCCCGGCGGGTCGTCTGCGGCCGGTCTGAGACGATCGCGACCCGAGCGCCGACGATCGCGTTCACCAGAGTGGACTTGCCTGCGTTCGGCCGGCCGGCCAGCCCCACGAAGCCCGAGCGCGTGGAGTCCTCGCTCATCGGAGCGAGGCCAGGACCTTCGCCTGGAGCGCCAGCATCTCGCCCGTGTCGGTCTCGTGGTCGTAGCCGCAGAGGTGGAGGGTGCCGTGGACGGCCGCCTCGATCACGTCGGTGGAGTGCTCCGGGCAGATGAACACGTCGCCCAGCTCACGCGGGCCCAGGCCGGACTCGTCGGGGTCGATCGGGAACGCGAGCACGTCGGTCGCCTCGTCGCGACCGCGGTGGGCGAAGTTGAGCGTCCGCATCCTGCCCTCGCCCACCAGCTCCAAGCCGATGTGCCCATCCTCCACCCCGGCGGCCTCCAGCGTCGCCGAAACCGCCTTGCGAAGGTCCGACTCGACGTCTGAGAGGTCTGCGGTCAACCGTCGGCCTGGCGCTCGGAGTGCTCGCCGTACGCCGCGACGATCCGCTGCACGAGCTTGTGGCGGACGACGTCCTCGCCGCCGAAGCGGATGAAGCTGATGTCGGTGACCTGGTCGAGGATGCTCCCGACCTCGATCAGCCCGGACTTCGCGCCCTTGTCGAGGTCGATCTGGGTGACGTCTCCCGTGACGACCATCTTCGATCCGAAGCCCAGGCGGGTGAGGAACATCTTCATCTGCTCGGGGCTCGTGTTCTGCGCCTCGTCGAGGATCACGAAGGCATCATTGATCGAGCGACCCCGCATAAATGCCAGCGGCGCGATCTCGATCGTGTTCCGCTCCAGGTAGGCGTTGACGCGCTCGGGGTCGAGCATGTCGTAGAGGGCGTCGAAGAGCGGGCGCAGGTACGGATCGACTTTCGCCTGGAGGTCGCCCGGCAGGAAGCCGAGGCGCTCGCCGGCCTCGACGGCCGGCCGCGTCAGGATCACGCGCTGGACCTCGCCGCGAGAGAGGGCGGCAGCGGCCATCGCAACCGCGAGGAAGGTCTTGCCCGTTCCCGCGGGGCCGATCCCGAAGGTGATGGTGTGGTCGCGGATCGAGTCGACGTATCGCTTCTGGTTCACGGTCTTCGGCGCGACCCGCGTGTTGCGGTGCTGCCACACGACGTCCTCGAGGATCTCGGCCGGGCTCTCCTGCTTGTCGAGGGCGCCGGTCACGGCCTCGATCGTCCCGGGCGCGATCTCGTGGCCCTGCTCGATCAGGTCGACGATCTCGCCGACCACGGTCTCGGCGGTGCGGACCTCGCCCGCGTCGCCGTCGAGCGTCAACACGTTGCCGCGCAGGAAGAGGTCGCAGCCCAGATGGCCCTCGAGTGTGCGGAGCACGGCGTCTTCGGAGCCCGCGAGCTCGGCGGCCACCGTGTTTTCGATCGTCAGCTGCCTGCGAGCCAACTAGCTACTGAGCCTCTCGCGGACCGCGGCGCTGACACGCTTGCCGTCGGCGCGGCCGCCGACCTTCGGCATCAGGGCCTTCATCACGTTGCCCATTTCCTTTTGCTCGCTCGCGCCCGTTTCCTCGACGGCCGTGGCGACCAGCTCTGAGAGCTCGTCATCGGAGAGCTGCTCGGGCAGGTAGGCCTCGATCAGCTTCGCCTCGGCCTCCTCGGTCGCTGCCGCCTCGCCACGGTTTCCATCGCGATAGGCCTCGGCGGCGTCGAGGCGCCGCTTGCGCTCCCGCTGGAGCGCGGCGACCTCGTCGCCCTTGCCCTCCTTGGCCTCGGCCTGGAGGGCAGCCACGACCATGCGCAACTGGCCGACGCGGTCCTTCTCACCGGCCTTCATCGCGGTCTTCACGTCGTCTTGGACCTGCTCGAGGATCGACATGGTTCAAGCCTAGTCGCCGTGTCCGTTCGAATCGCGTCCGGCCGCTGCCAGCACGAGCTTCAGCGAGGCCTCAGGGCCGGGCCACGCCTGGCGAAGCATCTCGGTGTCCGCGCCGCTCGCCAGGACGCGCAGCGCCACCACGAGCACGACCGCGTCGTCGAGCTGGCCGACGCCGGGCAGGAAGTCCGGGATCAGGTCGATCGGAAGCGCGAGATATCCCAGCGCGACGAGCAGGAGCGCCCGCCGCGGGCGCGAGATCCGGCGGTCGCGCGCGAGCCGGCCGACCATGACGACGCAGTCGGGGACGAAGCCCGCAAGGGCGCGCGCGTCCTCGCGGCGCCCCGCGGCCAGCAGGGCGGCCGCCGCCACGGCGTACACACCCAGGCAGAGGATCAGGAGGCCCCAGGGGAAGAAGTCGATCTGGACGCCGGAGCCGTCGTTCACGAAATCGTCAGGGGAGCTCGACGAGCTCCACCTCACCCAGCGGCATCTGCAGGAATCGCGTTCCCAGCTCCTGGAACGCCTTCGGGTCCTCTGTGCAGACGAAGCCGTAGGTCCCCTCGCCGGTGCGGGTGGAGGCGAGCCCCCGCTCGTCGAGCACCCGCTGGACGGTCCCCGCGATCGCGTGGCCCGCCGTGACCAGGCGGACGTCTCGTCCCAGGGTGCGCTGCAGCATCGGCGCGACCAGCGGGTAGTGGGTGCAGCCGAGGACGACGGTGTCGACGTCGGCCTGGCGCAGCGGCTCGCAGTAGGTGCGCACCATCTCGACCACGCTCTCGTCGAATGGGAAGCCGCGCTGGATCACGGCCGCCAGGGCGGGCGCCTCGACCTCGGTCACGGTGAGGGAGCGGTGCGAGCCGCCGAGCGCGCGGCCGTAGGCACCGCTCCTGACCGTGGCCGGAGTGGCGAGCACCCCGACATTGCCGTTGTCGGTGACAGCGGCGGCGATCTCGGCCTCTGGGTCAATCACCGAGACGACCTCCACCCCGTGCTCCGCGGCCACTTCGCGGGCGACCTCGAGGCCCGCCGAGGTCGCCGAGTTGCAAGCCATCACCAGCAGCTTCGCCCCGCGCTCCAGCAGGAACCGAGAGACCTGCTCGACGTGCGAGCGCAATTGTTCGGCGGTGCGGGCCCCGTACGGGAAGCGGGCGTCGTCCCCGAGATAGACGAAGTCCTCTTCGGGCAGCGACACCAGGCACTCGTGCAACACGGTGAGGCCGCCGACGCCCGAGTCGAACATGGCGATCGGCTGATCGGCGGTGGGGCCGGTTCCCATGCTCAGCTGCCGGCGCGCAGCAGGAGCGCAGCCCACTCGCCCTCGACGCGCCGTTCGACGACGGCCAGGCCGCTTGCGTCGAACGCCTCGGCCACCCCGTCGGTCTCCTCCTCGAGCATCCCCGAGCAGACGAGCGCGTTCGGCCGATCGGAGCCTGGTGCCGACAGATGTCCCGCGCAGTCGCGCAGGAGGTTCGCGGTGAGGTTGGCTACGACCGTGGGCGCGACGGGCGGGGCGCCCTCGCGGACGTCGACCCTCTCGATTGCGATTTCGACGTCGTTCACCTCGGCGTTCGCCTCGACCGCCTCGAGCGCGGCGAGCTCCCGGTCGCAGGCAGTCACAGGAGCCCAGCCGAGCTTCGCCGCGGCGATCGCAAGCACGCCCGAACCGGTGCCCCAATCGGCGATCGGGCCCGACGCCTCGCCACCCTCCTCGAGGGCGAGCATCAGCGCAAGGCTGAGGCGCGTCGTCGGATGCCCGCCGGTCCCGAAAGCCTGTCCGGGGTCGACGAGGACGTCGATCAGGCCCTCCTTCGGCTCCCACCACGAGGGGCGGACCCCGATCCGGCCACCGACCTCGATCGGCTTGTGGAAATCGGCCCAGCGATCGGCCCAGTCGTCGGGGACCGAAGTCGTGGTGACGTCGACCAGCGCTCCGCCGGCCGCGGCCCGGATCTCGCCCAGATCGGGGATCTCGCCGGGCGGGCCGTAGACCGCAAACTCGACGAAGCCCGGGCCACGCTCCTCCTCGACGCCGTTCGGCGCGAGCTCCAGCAGGTTGGCCAAGACCATTTCGGCCGCGTCCGGGTCGCAGCGCATCGCGAGCCTGATCAAAAGATCAGTCCGCCGGCTCCGAGGACGCGGCGCGGCGCGGGACGCCGAGCTCGGCGTCGAGGCCCTCGACCAGCTCGCGCTGCTCGGCGGTCAGCTCGGTCGGGACGACCAGCTCGAAGACCACGTGCTGGTCGCCGCGCTCGCCGCCCCGCAGCGGAGGCAGGCCCCGGCCCTCCAGCACCTCGATGTCGCCGTGCTGGGTGCCGGGCTCGACCGTCACGCACTCCTCGCCGCCGTCGATCGTCGGGATGGCGACTTCGCCGCCGACGATCGCGGTCGTCACGGGCAGCTCCATCCTCGAGACGAGCTCGGTGCCCTGCCGCGCGAAGCGCTCGTCGGCGCGGACCCGGACCTCGACGTAGAGGTCGCCGGCCCTGGCGCCCGTGTCGCCGGCGTGGGCGGCTCCGGAGATCCTGATCCGCTGGCCGTCCTCGATCCCGACGGGGACGTCCACCTCCCAGGTGCGCATCTCCGAGACGCGGCCTGCGCCGTTGCACTCCGCGCATGGCTTCTCCGGCACCCGGCCATCACCACCGCAGCGATCGCAGGGTGTCGCTTGAACGACCTGGCCGAAGACGCTGCGGCTGACGCGCCGGATCTGCCCCGCGCCCTCACATGTCGGGCACTCGTTGATCGGGGTGCCGGGGTCGGCTCCGTTCCCGCGGCAGTGATCGCAGACGCTGACCGCCTCGAACGAGACCTCGCGATCTGCGCCCTCCAGCACCTCCTCGAGGGTGACCTCGACCGCCGTGCCGATGTCGACGCCGGCGGCGGGGCCCCGGCCGAAGGGGTCGCCGCCGAAGATCGTCTCGAAGATGTCGGCGAAGCTGCCGAAGCCCTGGCCGCCGGTCGAAAAGCCCCCCTGCTTGAGCCCGTCGTGGCCGAACTGGTCGTAGGTCCTGCGCCGATCGGGGTCGGAGAGCACCTCGTAAGCCTCGGCGGCCTCCTTGAACTTCTCCTCGGCCTGGGGGTCGTGGTCGTTGACGTCCGGATGAAGCTCACGCGCCAGCCCGCGGAAGGCCTTCTTCAGCTCCCCCTCGGAGGCGCTCCGGCCCACCCCGAGGACCTCGTAGTAGTCGCGCGGCATCTGGTGTCTCCTACTCGTCGTAGACCGTCTCGAAGAACCGCGAGAGCTCGCCCGCAGCCTCGCGGACCGAGGCGATCGCGGTGCCGTAGTCCATCCGCAGCGGCCCGATCACTCCGACGGCGCCGAGGTTGCGATAGCCGAGCCCGTAGTTCGCGCCGATGACGCTGACCGAGCGCAGCTCGGGCTGGGGGTTCTCGCCCCCGATCCACACGAAGACCGAGCGCTCCCCCAGCGCCGAGCGCAGCGTGTGCAGCATGTCGACGCGCTGTTCGAGGGCCCTCATGAGCTCCTCCGCGTGCGGCACGTCGGCCGAGTGCTCATCGGAGAGCAGGCGAGCGGCGCCGTCCACGTAGAGCGTCTCTTCGGCCGACTCCTCGAGCCCGACGAAGGCGCTCGAGATCTCGTCTATGAAGCCGCGCTCGGTCTCGCTCAGCTCGGGGTCGTCAAGGCGGCCGGCCGCCATCCGCGCGCCGAGACCGAGGCCGGACAACCGCTCGTTCAGGTAGCTGCCCGCCCACTCGACGAGGCCCGGGTCGAGCTCGGAGGGGAAGCTGAAGACCCGCTTCGAGACGCCGCCGTTCGACGCGATCACGACCACCATCGCGGTCTTGGGCTGAAGGCGCAGGACCTCGACCCGGTGGATCGTCGCCGTGTGAAGCGGCGGCGCGCTCACGAGCGCGACCAGGTCGGTGATCCGAGACAGCGCGGCGATGGTCTCGCGGATCGCGTCGTCAACCTCGCGGCGCATCGCAGAGAGGCGCAGCTCGACCCCGGGCGGGGTGGGCAGGCGGTCGGCCGAGCGCAGCAGCTCGCCGACGTAGTAGCGGTACCCGGAGTCGGTCGGCACCCGGCCGGCCGAGGTGTGGGGGTGGCTCAGGAAGCCCTCTTCCTCCAGGCTCGACAGCTCGGCGCGCACCGTCGAGGCGCTCCACTCGATCTCGGGACGCTCGGCGATCGCCTTGGATCCGACGGGCCTGGCCCCGTCCACATACCCGTCGACGACGAGCCCGAGGATCGCCTGCTGACGTTCGGAAAGCACGCCCAGAGTCTAGGTCGACGCCCGAACGGCGCCTGCGAGCGTCAACTCAGGTCCAGCTCGGCTTCCGAGTTGCGGATCACCAGGTTGCCGCCCTGCTCGGCCACGGTGTCGATCACGACGCGCCCGCCGTCGGCCTCTTTCACGGTGCCGGTCACCGTGATCTCCTGCTCGGGGAAGCCCATGCCGCGGAACTGGACCGAGAGGCGCTTCAGCGCCTTCGGGTCGCCATCGGCGACAGCGGCGTTCGCGCGCGCGACCTGGGACATCATCCAGAGCCCGTGGAGGATGTTGGATGGCAGGCCGACCGCGGTGGCGAACTCCTTGTCGATGTGAATCGGGTTGAAGTCGCCCGACGCGCCCGCGTAGCGGTGGGGCAGGTACTTGTCGGGGGTCGTCTTCATCTCGGGGACGGAGTCGCCCTGCTTGAGGTCAGCCATGCCTACACCCCCCTGACGATGTTGGTCCACGTTCCGCGGACGACCTGGTCGCCGTCCTGGTTGGTGGAGACGGTCTCGAACACGTAGAAGCCCTTGCCGTCCTTCTCGTAGATCTCGGTGCACCTGGCTTGCGTCGTGATGGCGTCGCCCACGCAGACGGGCTCGCCCCACTCGAACTCCTGGCCGCCGTGCAGCATCGCTGCGAGGTTGATCCCGACGTCGGGATCGAGGATCGCGGGGGCCATCGCGGGCGCGCTGTAGACGACCGTGAACATCGGCGGAGCGACGACGTCCCGGTAGCCGGCGCTCTCGGCGGCCCCGCGGTCGTGGTGGACCTGATTCTCGGCCCCGACGGCGTTCGCGAACTCGCGCACCTTCTCGAGCCCGACCTCGTACGTCGTGCCCGGCCACTCCTTGCCTATCGCTTCGGTCTGGACGGCCATGGAGCGCGGCAGTCTATTACTCGCCATCGACCTGGAGCACGGTCAGGAACGCCTCCTGCGGCACCTCGACGGCGCCGACCTGCTTCATCCGCTTCTTGCCCTTCTTCTGCTTCTCGAGCAGCTTCTTCTTGCGGGTCACGTCGCCGCCGTAGAGCTTCGCCGTGACGTCCTTGCGCACCGCCTTCACCGTCTCGCGAGCGATGATGTTCGAGCCGATCGCCGCCTGCACGGGCACGTCGAACTGCTGGCGCGGGATCGTCTTGCGCAGCCGCTCGACCAGCACCTTGCCCTGTTCGTAGGAGTTGTCCTTGTGGACCACCAGCGACAGGGCGTCGACCTTGTCGCCCGCGAGCAGGACGTCGAGCTTGACGAGGTTCGAGGTGCGGCTCTCGACCGGCTCGTAGTCGAGCGACGCGTAGCCCTGGGTCCGCGACTTGAGCTGGTCGAAGAAGTCGAGCACGATCTCGGCGAGGGGAAGGTCGTACTGAATCTGGACGCGGGTCGGCGACAGGTAGTGCATGCCGACGTGGTCGCCGCGGCGCTTCTGGCAGAGCTCCATCACCTGGCCGACGAAGTCGTTGGGGGCGATGATCGTGGCCCTGATGAAGGGCTCCGAGATCGACTCGATCGAGGCGGGGTCGGGCATGCCGGTCGGGCTCCTCACCTCGACGGTCTCGCCCCCGCCCGCATTACCGGACATCATCTGCACCTCGTAGCGGACGTTCGGCGCCGTCGCCAGCAGCTCGAGGCCGTACTCGCGCTCGAGGCGCTCCCGGACGATGTCCATGTGCAGCAGCCCGAGAAAGCCGACCCGGAAGCCGAAGCCGAGGGCGTCCGAGGTCTCGGGCTCCCACGTGAGCGCGGCGTCGTTGAGCGAGAGCTTGTCGAGCGCGTCGCGAAGGTCCTCGTAGCGGTCGGTGTCGAGCGGGAAGAGACCCGAGAAGACCATCGGCCTGACCTCGCGGTAGCCGGGCAGCGCCCGGGTGGCTCCGCCCTCCCGCCGCGTCAGCGTGTCGCCGACCCGCAGCTTCGTCACGTCCTTGATCCCGGTGATCACGTAGCCGACCTCGCCCGCAGACATCCCGGGAACGGGCCTCATATCGGGGGCGAAGAAACCGATGTCGTCGATCTCGGCCTCCGTGCCGGTCTGCATCGCGGTGATCGGGTCGTTCTTGGAGAACTCGCCGTCGACCATGCGCAGGTAGGCGACGACCCCGCGGTAGGGGTCGAACTCCGAGTCGAAGATGAGCGCGCGCGGCGGGGCCTCGGGCTCGCCCTCGGGGGGCGGCACCTGGGCCACGATGGCCTCGAGAACCTCGGTCACCCCCTGGCCCGTCTTGGCCGAGATGCGGAGGGCGTCGTCCGGGTCGCCCCCGAGCAGGTCCGCGACCTCTCCCGCGACCCGCTCGGGGTCGGCTCCGGGGAGATCGACCTTGTTGAGCACCGGGATGATCTCGAGGCCGGCGTCGATCGCGGCGTAGGCGTTGGCGACGGTCTGGGCTTCGACGCCCTGGGCGGCGTCCACCACCAGCACGGCGCCTTCGCACGCGGCCAGGCTGCGCGAGACCTCATATGAGAAGTCGACGTGCCCGGGAGTGTCGATCAGCTGGAGGCTGTAGGTCCGGCCGTCAGCCGATGTGAATGGCACCCGCACGGCCTGGGCCTTGATCGTGATCCCCCGCTCGCGCTCGAGGTCCATCGAATCGAGCATCTGCGGGACGTGGGTGCGCGCGTCGACCGCCCCCGTCAGCTCGAGGATGCGGTCCGCCAGCGTCGACTTGCCGTGGTCGATGTGGGCGATGATCGAGAAGTTCCTGATGCGGTCCATGGCGACCGCTGATTGTCACATTCTGCGACCGGCAGTCCCCGGGACTCCAGCGCCGACTCGAACTAGCCGCCCGGCAGCGCCCTTCGCACCAGCCTCAGGACCTGGTCGGCCTCCGGGACCCGCAGGGCGATGACCGCCCCGAAGTAGGCCGCAGCGCCGAGGATCAGGGCCGTCCCGAGCGAGGCCGCCTGCGCCAGGACGCTCTGCCCCAGGGCGTCATCGAGGCCGAGCCAGACCACATAGCTGACGCCGGCCAGGAGGGCCGATGCCGCTGTGATCCTGAAGGTGCTGCTGATCAGCTTCCCGAACTCGATGCCTTCGAGCTCGCGGCGCAGGATCCAGGCCTCCGCGGCGACGCTCGCGGCGGTTGCGATCGCTGTTGCGGCGACGATGCCCCCGACGCCGAACGGGCCGTAGAGGAGGCCCGAGGCGAGGGCGGTGATCGCAAGGTTCATGCCCGATATCCAGGTCGGGATCCAGGGGCGCTGGAGGCTGAAGAAGGTCCTGGTCATGATCAGGAAGAGCCCGTTGAAGGGGAGCGAGAACGCGAACCAGAAGAGGGCCTCGGCCACCAGATCGGTCTGGGCGGCATCGAATGCCCCGCGCTCGTAGACCAGCCGCGTCATCGGCTCGGACAGGACCAGGATCGCCGCCGCGGCGGGGATCAGCATCAGCAGGATCTGCCGCATCCCGTTCGCCATCGTCGCCCTCAGCTCGGCGAACTCGTTGCGGGCGGCGAACCGCGCCAGGGTCGGGAAGACGACGGTCGCGATCGCGACCGAGAAGATCCCCTGCGGGAGCATGTAGATGCGGAAGGCCTTGTCGATGCCCGCCGGAGCCTGCTCGGAGACGAAGGTCCCGAAGAAGCTGTTGATCAGCAGGTTGAAGTTGATCAGCCCCAGGCTGATCGTCACCGGCAACATCAACAACAGCACCCGCCTGATGTCGGGCGACAGCCTGCGGGGGAGCTCCCAGACCATCTTGAAACGGAAGTCGGTGTTGCGCAGGTCCCACATCGGGATCGCGAGCTGGATCACCGTGCCGACCAGGACGCCGATCGCGTAGGCGTAGATCTCGTCTTCCTCGGAGAACGTCGGCGCCAGCGCCACCAGCACCGCGATGATCGCGACATTCCAGAAGAACGGGGAGATCGCGAACGCGGCGAAGCGATCGTCGCTGTTCAGGATCCCCACGACGACTCCGGTCAGCCCGAGCAGGATCAGGATCGGGAACAGGATCTGGGAGAGGGTGACCGTGAGGTCGAGCAGCTCGCCCTCGAAGCCTGGTGCGAACAGCGGGATCAACACGGGCGCGGCCAAGACGAACAGGGCGGTGATCGCGCCGAGCAGGGCGGTCACGATCATGATCATCTGCGAGGCCAGCCTGAAGGCCTCGCGCCGGTCGCCCTGCTCGAGCTTCTCGACGAAGACGGGCACGAACGCCGCCTGGATCGCCGCATCGGCGAAGAGGCTGCGGACCAGGTTCGGGACCTGGAAGGCGATGGTGAACGCCGACATCGCGCCCGAGATGCCGAAGTAGCTGGCGGCGACGATCTCGCGGACCAAGCCGGCGACCCGCGAGAAGGCGGTGGCTATCGAGAAGAAGGCCGTCGAGATCCCCAGGCGGCCCTCCTCCTCCCCCTTCTCGCGTTCGTCCCACTCGGGCGGCTCGAAGGTCGTCCTCGGCGATGGCGCTGGGATGGCCATGAACGTGTCGGTGTCCATCGACACGGCGGGGCGCGACCGCGTGCGGGTGCGGGTGCGTGGGTCGAACGGCTCTCTGTCTCGATTCTCAGTCATGCCGGTCAGTCATTCGGGTTCGGCTATTCTCATTCGCCGCCCACCCTGCGGGTCTTTCTTATGGCAAATATCGCGTCACAAAAGAAGAGGATCGCCCGGACCGCCCGCGAGCGCGAGGAGAACCTGCGTATCGCGAGCTCGGTCAAGACCTACTTCAAGCGCCTGGAGGCGGCCGTCTCGTCGGGCGACGACGCGACCGCCGAGGCCGAGCACAAGCAGCTCGTCTCACGCATCGACAAGGCAGTGCAGAAGGGCGCGATGCACCGGAACACCGGCGCCCGCAAGAAGTCCCGGGCCACCAGGCTGCGCGCCGGCTCGAGCTCCTAGCTTCGGGCGCCCCCAGCTTCGGAATCTAAGCCGCCGCAAGCTCGTCGGCGCCGACGGCACGCCGCAGGGCGAACGTGAACGCGACCGCCTCGGGATAGTCGGAGCCTCCACGGGACCACAGCTCGAGGTCCGCCAGCGCGCGGATCGACGCGTCAAGGTCGGCCGGCGAGCGGCCGCGAACGCGCTGAACCAGCATCTTCGCCGCGTAGGGGTGCATCGAGAGCCCCGAGGCGACGTCCTTCGGCGGCCTCCCGGCTTCGATCTCGCGGGCCGCCACCAGCGCCTGGCGCAGCCGCGGGGCGA
>Ga0183260_10004330_pt1 | contig 11286 bp, 10 predicted proteins | sample AntDrymUQ4972206_2_FD_129768 | JGI IMG/M metagenome (GOLD analysis project Ga0183260, IMG submission 129768) | Polar desert sand microbial communities from Dry Valleys, Antarctica - metaG UQ497 (22.06) (version 2) (version 2) | ecosystem: Environmental > Terrestrial > Soil > Desert | place...
GGCACGGGCGGCGGCGGCCGGGCTGTCGGGCGTCATCGTTCAGCTCGGCGAGCTGACCCATGCCGAAGCGGCCCCGCTCCAGCGCCGAACGGAGCGCGTCGCTCTGCACGTGTTCGTGCGCGAGATCGTTGGCGCGCTGGATGGCCTGTTGCGCGAGCGCGGCGTGACGGCGGCGATCGAGGGAGCGGAGATTCTTGCGGCAGCCGATCCGGGCCAGCTCACCCGCGCCGTGCGCAACATCCTCACCAATGCCATCCAGCATTCGCCGCCGGGCGGCACGGTGCGCATCGGCCTCTCCGAAGCATCCACCGCGGAGGTGCGCATTACCGATGAAGGCGGTGGCATCGCGGACGAGGACCTGCCGTACGTCTTCGAGCGCTTCTATCGCGCGGACCGGTCGCGCGGCCGTTCGGCCGGCAGCGGGATCGGCCTCACGGTTGCCCGCGAATTGATTGTCGCCAACGGCGGATCGGTCGGCGTGGAACGCACCGATGCGAAGGGCACGACCTTCCTCGTTCGGCTGCCGAGCGCCGACCCGGCCTGAGGCGGCATCATTGCGACCATGCCGCACAGCGTTCAGCGTCACACGTCCGTTCACGAGTTCCTGGCCGTTGCGGGTGCCTTCCTTGCGGAGCGCGAGGCTGAGAACAACCTGCTCTTCGGCATCTCGAGCGCAATTCTGATCACCCCCGAGGTCTTCGCCGAAGACACTCCCCGGTTCGCGACTGTCGCCGATGACAGTGGCCGGATCGTGGCAGCCACGCTGCGCACGCCGCCGCACAACCAGGTGCTTTCCTGGACCGATGACATGGACGCCGTCGACGCGCTGGTCGACGTTCTCCGAGATGAACAGCTTCCGGGATTCCTGGGTCCAACCGCGGCAGCTGCACGCTTTGCGTCGAAGTGGACCGATGCGACCGGACAGAACGCGCGCATCGAGGTTGCCGAGCGCATCTTCCGGCTGTCATCCGTGATTGCGCCCGACCAACCCGCCCCTGGGACCTGGCGGCTGGCGGAGCCGCGCGATCGCGATCTCATCGCGCGCTGGGTTGTCGACTTTTTCGCTGAGGCCGTTCCGGAAGCGCCACCCATTCCCGATCCTGCCGCCACGGCCGACCGCTGGATTGCCCGCGTCGGGCGCATGCTCTACCTGTGGGAGGACGGCCACTCGGTCGTGTCCATGGTCGGTGCGGGCGGAGAAACGCCGAACGGGATCCGGGTCGGTCCGGTCTATACACCGCCCGACCTGCGCGGACGTGGCTATGCCAGCGCGCTGACCGCCGCAGCCAGCGCCGACCAGCTCGGTCGGGGTCGCCGATTCTGCTTCCTCTTCACTGACCTCGCCAACCCAACCTCCAACAAGATCTATCAGGCCATCGGCTACGAGCCGGTCTGCGACGTCGACCAGATCCGGTTCGGCGCCGGTGCGTAGGGCCGCTGTTGCGCTGCTGGTCGTGCTCGGCGCCTGCGCGACGCCCTCCGGTGACGAGCGTCGAGGCTGCAATGCATCCTGGCTGGACGCGTCCTCCGTGGTCGCTACCGGCGCGGGTCGCGATGAGATGCCACTGCCGATCGAATGCATCGAGGAGATCCAGAATCGGCGTCTCCGATTGGGGTTCACCTTGCCGGCCGGCCCGCAGTGTCACGTCCTGCATCGCGTGGAGCTGGTGGAGTCGGCTGACGCGGTCTCGATCACGCTCATCGGCGCCATCAACGACGACCCGAATGCCGGCGCCTGTCCGGAAGGAAACCGGATGGTGATCACGGAGCTGGATCTCGCGGCGCCGGTGGACGACCGCCTCGTGCTCGACGGGAGCGCCGTCGAGTAGCCACGGCGGCCACGGCCCACTTGTCGGGCAGCCAGGCACGCAGCGCACAGCCCACGCGTCGTCTAACCCGATAGATCAGGCTGGGACGTACAGGACGCCGAGTCGATGCGCCACAGCGCCCGATACATCGGCGCCGCCTGCCCGGGTACCATTCGCCGATGATTGACCCCCCGACAAAGCTGCTCATCAATGGCGAGCTCCGCGACGCGTCCGCCGGTGCCACGTTCCCCACGTTCGACCCTGCTCATGGCGGAGAGCTGGCCAGGGTCGCACAGGCCGGGACCGATGACGTCGATGCGGCCGTGACCGCGGCGCGCGGCGCGTTCGATGGGGCGTGGGCCAAGACGGCTCCGGCGAAGCGCGCGCGAATGCTGAACAGGCTCGCGCAGCTGCTGGATGAGCAGACCGATGAGCTGGCGGAGCTCGAGAGCCGCAACAACGGCAAGGCGATGTGGCAGTGCGTCGCGGAGATCAAGGTTGCGGTCTCGACGCTGGAGTTCTTCGCCGGGACGGCGCAACACCTATATGGCCGCTCGCACGTCGTCAACCCGGCGGTTGTGAGCTACACGCTGCGCGAACCGATGGGCGTGGTTGGCGCCATCATCCCGTGGAACTACCCGCTCATGATGGCCGCCTGGAAGGTGGCGCCGGCGCTGGCGACGGGCAATACCATCATTCTCAAGCCCGCTTCCGCGACGCCACTCAGCGCCATTCGCCTCGGCGAGCTGGCACTCGAGGCCGGCATTCCGGCCGGCGTCCTCAACATCGTGCCGGGCCCGGGTGCCGAGGTGGGTGAGGCGATGGCGGCGCACCCGGGCATCGACAAGATCGCCTTCACCGGCGAAACCTCCACCGGCCGGCGCATCGCGGAGGCCGCCGCGAAGACGCTGAAGCGCGTCTCCCTCGAGCTCGGCGGCAAGTCACCCAACATCGTCTTCGCCGATGCGCATCTCGAGGCGGCCGTCATCGGCTCGCTGTGGGCGATCTACTACTCGGCCGGGCAATCATGCGAGGCCCGCTCCCGAATCCTGGTGCAGGACGAGGTGTACGACGCGTTCGCATCGGCCTTCGCGTCAGGCGCGAAAGCCCTGACAGTCGGTGATCCATTGGATGCCGAAACCAAGATCGGGTCGCTCATCAGCCGCACACACGCCAAAAAGGTGCGCGGGTTCGTCGACATGGGCGTTGAGGATGGGGGGGAATTGTTGGCCGGCGGTGACCTTTCGTTGGCCGATGGGCTGGATGCGGATGCCTTCGTCGCGCCGACCGTCATCGGAGGCGTGAGCAATGGTTCCCGGATTGCGCAGGAAGAGGTCTTCGGCCCGGTCGTCACGCTCAGCCGGTTCAGCGACGAGAAGGAGGCGATCGGCTTCGCCAACGACGTGCGCTACGGCCTGGTGGCAACGGTCTGGACGGCCGACAGCGCGCGTGCCCATCGGGTGGCGCAGAAGATTCGCTCCGGCGCGGTCGGCATCAATACGCCCTTTGTGGCCTTCCCCGGTGTGCCGTTCGGCGGCTTCAAGGAGTCCGGCTACGGACGAGAACAGTCGCTCGAGGCGCTCGACCTGTACACCGAGACCAAGGCGATCCTGCAGGGCACATCCGCCAAGCCGATAAATCCGTTCGGGATCTGAACAACGCCCGCTCAGCTCCTGCGGTGGAGGGCGACCAGCAATCCAATGGGCTCGCCTGATGGTTCGTCGTCGTCGACCGCCGCATTGATGATCTCGACGAGGCGCCGCTCGAGCTCCTCGATCTGGTCCGGGCGAAGGCGGACGCCCAGGCGCGAGAGGGTCAGCACCGCGTCCGGCCCCGCGTCCGCGAGCTCGGCGCGGACCGCGTCGATCATCGCCAACTGGCCCGTCGAGTCGGGACCCAGGTCGAGCGTCCACGACTTGCGGGTCGCCCGGTAGGGGAACTCACGCGCGCCCCGGCGCCCGCGACGTTCCGGCTCGCGTCGGAGGAAGTCGGTCCTTGCCAGCGTGCGAACGTGATAGAGGGTCGTCGCCGGCTCCTGGCCGAGCCGATCGGCGATCTCCCGGTTTGTGAGCGCCTCATCGAGGCAGAGGCGCAGGATCCGCAGGCGCAGCGGATGCGCCAGGGCGCGGGCCTCGGCGCGGGTGGCGGGTCTGCGTTGGGGCTGTATCACCTTCATCGGCTCACCGCGTGCATCATACTGGTTGACACTTCTCAATGACTAGCGGCAGACTGTCATCGATGTTCGGACTGCCCGCGAATTACTGGCGCCTGTGGGGATCGTCGGCCGCCTCGAACCTTGCCGACGGGATCTTCTTCATCGTCCTCCCGCTGCTCGCGGTCCGCCTCACCGACTCGCCCCTCCTCATCGCGGGCGTGGCGCTCGTCGCGCGCCTGCCGTGGCTCTTCTTCGTGCTCATCGCGGGCGCCCTGGCCGACCGCCTGGATCGGCGCCGAACCATGCGAAACGTCCAGGTGTTCCGCGTCGTGGCCATCGGCGCCCTCGTGGTTCTGGCGCTCTCCGAGGGGCTGTCGCTGCCGGTGCTGTACGTTTCGGCGCTGGTGCTCGGTGTGGCCGAGACCTTCTTCGATACGGCGGCCCAGTCAATCCTCCCGTCGATCGTCGGCAAAGAGCGGCTTTCGCTGGCCAACGGCCGGCTCTACGGCGTCGAGCTGGTGATGAACCAGTTCGTCGGTCCGCCCCTCGGCGGCCTCCTCATCGTCGTCTCGCTGCCGTTCGCGCTCGGCAGCAGCGTCATCGGCTATGCCATCGCGGCGGTCGGCCTGTCCCTCATCGTCGGCAACTTCAAGCCCGTGCGCACGGGTCCACCGACCCGGCTCACGGCGGACATCGGTGAGGGATTGCGCTACCTGTTGACGCGGCCGGTCCTGCGCACGCTGGCGATGATGGTGGGCGTCATGAACCTGGCATCGTCGGCGACGCAGGCCATCTTCGTCCTCTTTGCTCTTGGACCGATGGGCCTGAGCGAGCCCGAATTCGGGTTGCTGATCACCACATTCGCCGTCGGCAGCCTGGCCGGCTCCTTCGCCGCCGCGGCGCTCGAGCGTCGCTTCGGCCGCGTGCCGCTCCTGTTCACCTGCGTGATCATCGTGGCTGTCAGCTTCGCCGTGCCGGCATTCACGACGAACGTCTACGTCATCGGCGGCAGCTTCGTGATCACCGGTTACTTTGTCGTCGTCTGGAACGTGATCACCGTCTCGCTCCGGCAGCGGATCGTGCCCGATCACCTGCTCGGGCGCCTGAACTCCGCCTATCGCCTGCTGGCGTGGGGGACTCAGCCGATCGGCGCCCTGGCGGGTGGTCTCATCGGCCAGTTCGTGGGCCTCCAGGCCGTCTTCCTGATGGCCGGGGCGCTGGGTCTTACGTTGCTCGTCACGAGTCGGGTGCTTACCGAGAGCGCCCTCCGTGCGGCGGAGGCGGAAGGGGAGGCGGTCTCTGCCGGCAGCACGCCGGAGGTCTGACGCGCTGGCACCATTCAACGTATGGTGCGCAAGATGCCGATCATCCGCTCTGGCTCATGGGTCGCCGCGCCGCTCGAGGAGGTCTTTGCCTTCTTCGACGATCCCGGCAATCTCGGACGCCTCATGCCGCCACCGGTCACCATTCGCCTTATGCGGGTCGAGCCCGCGCCTCCGCAGCCCGGCTCCATCTTCGAATTCCGCTACGGGCTTGGACCGTTGCAGCGCATCTGGACTGTGCGCCTGCTCGAGCGGGTCGAGAACGAGCGGTTCGTGGACGAAACGCTGTCGGGACCGATGGCGCGCTTCCACCACTCGCACACCTTCAGGTCGGCGCGTCGTGGAACCTGGATCGAGGATCGGATCGACTTCCACGTCGGGCCGGATGGGCCGTTCGGGGCAGTCCTGGATGCCGTCGCCGGCGTCGTGATGCGGCTGACCTTCGTTTGGCGCGGCATGCGACAGCGACAATTACTCGGCGGCAGATAGCCCCGAGCGATGCATGGCGGATCCTGGTGTTTGGTGACACGTGGGCGAATCGTCGTGCGGTCCGGGAGGCCGGCGCCGCGCTGCGCCGCGCGTTTCCGCTGAGCAGCCGCCAGGTCCTTGGAGCGCTGTGGGCCGGCCGTGACCCCGGTGACAACGGGATTGCCTTCATCTAGGACCGCAATCGCTCGGTCGGCGCATGCATCCAGTGCACAAACCCGAGGAGATTGGCGCAACTGACACGCCATTCCCGGCGATCACGTGCACTCGGTGCACCAAACCCTTACGAATCGGCTTGAACTCCTCCGGTTGGGGCACCAGGTGCAAACCACGCGCGCACCGGTTGCGCCCCCATCGACCCACGCGTACCGTGGCGCAGCATGACCGGTGCCCTCGCATCATGGTTCTCCCGGTTCCCCGAAGGCTGGTGGGGCTACCACTGGGCGCCGCCGACACCGATGAGCGCCGTCGAGCTGATCGGCTCGCCGACCATCGACAGCCGCCTCATGGCCACCCTGTGGGCCATCGTCAGCCGCCGCAGGTCCGTCATGTTGAGCTCCGAAGCACCGCAGGCCGGCAAGACCACGGCGCTCTCCGCCCTCGTCGACTTCCTGCCGGCCGACACGACCGGCATCTTCGTGCGTGGCTGGTGGGAGGAGTACGACTGGCTCGACGAGATCCCGGCCGGCACCGGGTACCTCCTCATCAACGAGATGAGCGACCATCTGCCGATCTATGTCTGGGGCAGAGCTGCGCGCGGAGCGCTCATGCTGGCCGGCAAGGGTTGGGGCCTGGGCGCCACGATGCACGCCGACTCGCTCCCCGAAGCCATGGCCGCCTTACGCACGGAGCTTGGAGCGACCGATGCGGACCTCGCCGGGTTGACGATCTACCTCCAGTACTCGGCCTACATGACGCCCGCGGGGATGTACCGACGCATCGAGGAAGCCTGGCACCTTCGACTTGACGACACGGGCACGCTCGCGCCGATCCGCCTCGGAGCCATCGAGGGCGACCGATCGCCGAGTCTGACCGGGGCGCAACGACTGCCCTCCCCGCCGATGCTGCCAGGCGACGGCGGTCGATCCACGCGGCTGTTCGAGCACGATCCCGCAGCCTATGCCGTGCTTGCAACCAGCCTTGGCCTTGGGGCCGATGCCTTCGAATCAGAGCTCTCGGATCGGTCTGCCTTCCTGGATTCGCTGGCCGAGCGCGGGATCTGCGACCCTCCGAGCGTGGCTGAGGCGCTTCGCTCCTATTCGAGTGGCTGACTCGTCACACTCTCGGTGGGCGGCGCCGGAAAGCGGACCGGCAGCGCAGCCTGGCTTCGCGGGATTTCGACGGCCGCCCATCGTCCGAGGGCGATGAGGACGAACAGCGTCGCGCCGATGGCCACCGCCACGGCCAGCCAGCCTGTTCCACCCGCGGCAAGGGTGATGACCGATGCGAGGACGCCACCCACCATCGCGGCGATCATGAGCACCTGGCCCAGGCTGGTCGAAAACGCGTAGGCGACATCGGCGAGCATCGAGCGCTTGGGTCCCCCGACGCTGTAGCTGGTCATCACGCTCGCCAGGTCGTCGTGGGCGCCAGTCGTGAAGTACGGCGCGACATGGGGGGCGATCTGGATGTGCGCGTGGCGGATGCGATTCATTCCGTGCATCGCCCGCAGGTCTTCGGCGATGACGTCGAGGATGCGCGTGAACGTCGTGACACCGATGAGAAAGTCGAACGACAGCACGATGGCGGCGACGACGAGAGAGTCACGCGTGAAACCCATGGCCTGCGTCAGCAGCGCGAGGGCGACGAACGACATCGACAGGAAGGTGAGGAACGTGCTCACGCGCGTGAACGCCTCGTTGTGCACGAGGCCGCGCGCCGACAGCAGGCTCCGTGTTCCGCGATGAGCATCTGCGTGTCCGTCGGGCTGGGTTCGTGCATTCCATCCTCCGTCGTGGGTGCTGCGGATCTCGGGTGTGAATGGTACGCTCGACTCCTGATGCCCGAGCGATCACACGGACCGGCCGATACGACGCTCGGAGAGCTGCGCTCCGCCGGCTACCGCAGCCGAAGTGTCAAGGAAGAGCTGCGCGCGAATCTCATCGAGCGGATTCGGTCCAACCAGCCGTTCCTGCCGGGCATCCTCGGCTACGACGAGACGGTGCTGCCGCAGCTCGAGAACGCGATCCTGGCGGGGCAGGACGTCATCCTCCTCGGCGAGCGAGGGCAGGCAAAGAGCCGCATCGCGCGCTCGCTCATCGGCCTCTTGGATCCCTGGCTGCCCTACGTCGCCGATACCGAGCTGCATGACGACCCGCTGCACCCGGTTTCACCGCTGGCGCGCAGCATCGTTGCGGACGCGGGCGACGACACGCCCGTCTCCTGGTGGGCGGCACAGGATCGGTACAGCGAGAAGCTGAGCACGCCCGACATCAGCATCGCGGACCTGATCGGCGAAGTGGACCCGGTCAAGGTTGCCGAGGGCCGCTACCTGTCCGACGAGCTGACGATCCACTACGGGCTGCTGCCGCGGACGCATCGGGGCATCTTCAGCCTGAACGAGCTGCCGGATCTTGCCGAGCGCATCCAGGTTGGACTCCTCAACGTGATGGAGGAGCGCGACGTCCAGGTGCGCGGCTACCGCGTGCGCCTGGAGCTGGACCTGTTCGTGATTGCCAGCGCGAACCCGGAGGATTACACCAGCCGCGGCCGGATCATCACGCCGCTCAAGGACCGATTTGGCGCGCAGATCCGAACCCACTACCCCGAGGAGACCTCGACCGAGATCGCCATCATGGAGGCGGAGTCGGCGGCTTTCGATGAAGCCAGCTCAATGCCGGTCCAGGTGCCCGGCTTCATGAAGGAGGTCGTGGCCGAGCTGTCGCAGCTGGCTCGCCGCTCCTCGGAGGTATCGCAGCGCTCCGGCGTGTCGGTGCGCGTCACCATCGCGAACCACGAAACCCTGGTGGCCGCCGCGCTCAAACGTGCCGTGCGGCTGGGCGAAGCTGCCGGCGCGCCGCGGATCAGTGACCTGCCGGCGGTCGTGGCATCCACGGCCGGGAAGATCGAGCTCGAGACGCTCGGCGACGAGACGCGCGAGGATCGGGTGATCGAGAAACTGGTGGCGCGCGCGGTCGTGAACGTCTTCAACCGTCACTTCGCGATCTCCGAGCTGGTTCCACTCATCGAGCGCTTCGAGGAGCAGGGGCTTGAGGCGGTGGTCGGCGAGCTGACCCCGTCCGGCGTTCACGGCGAGCTGGTGGTCGCGGTCCCCGAGCTGCGCGCGGCGATTGCGAGGCTCGACGCGGGCGAATCCGCCGCCGGCATCGCATCCGCCACCGAGTTCGTGCTTGAAGGGCTGCACCTCAACCGTCGGTTGAACAAGGAACGGCGAGGCGGCGGCGTCCGTTACGCTCGGTGACGGGTCTCGCGGTGGCGCCTCGACACAGTGAAGAAATTGCGCAGGAGGCTTGTTGCGGGCGCGATTGCCACGCCACACCGAGGCGGCGGGTGCACGAGCGCTGCGGCCGGGCGTTCTCCGTGCGTGTCAGGCCTCACTGCAGCGTGAGAATCGCGCCCCGCGAGCCGTTCAGGCGGGATCGCCTCGCTGTATCGAGGGTAGGCCGACCGCAGCCGGCCGGTGCCGCTGCTCCGCAGTCCCGCCGCAGGGTGGCCGGCGTAGAGTGCGCGCATGACTGCACACGAAGCGACCACGACCCGCCTGGCGCCGCACGCCAGGTGGCTCTCCTCCGCCATGATCCGCCCGCTTCTGCCGGCCATCGGGCTGGGGCTCAAGCTCGCCAGCCTCGACTACGGCACCATGCGCTGGACGTTGGAGCGAACCCCCCCCGGCCGTCACCGATCGACTCTCGCGCGAGCGCGCGCTCGAGACCGCGCGCCATGCTGCACGTCGCGTCCCGGCCTACCGGCAGCTGCTCGAGGCGCAGGCCATTGACCCGGCGCGTATCCGCAGCCTCGCGGAGCTGCCCGAAACCGATAAGGCGGGCTATATCGATCGCTGGTCGCTGCCTGACCGATGCTTGGATGGCCGCCTCCCGCTGCGCGGGACGACGATCGACGAGTCGAGTGGCAGCACCGGCACCCCGTACAACTGGGCGCGCGGAGAGGCGGAACGAAAGCACGTGCGACGCATGATCAGCTTCTTCGCGCGCTACACGTTCGGAGACCGTCCGCTCGTAGTGTTGAACGCGTTCAGCATGGGCGCCTGGGCGACCGGCATGACGACCGCCATCGCGCTCGAGGGAAACGGCCTCGTCAAGGCGACCGGTCCGCAGATCGACAAGATCCTGGGCACCATGCGCCAGCTCGGCACCGCGTATCGGTACCTGATTGTGGGTTACCCGCCTTTCCTCAAACTCCTCCTCGACGAGGGAGAGGCCATCGGCCATCCCTGGGCCGACTACGACATGCACGCTCTCCTTGGCGGAGAGAGCAACTCGGAGGCCCTGCGGGACTACCTGCTGCGCCGTTTCCGGAGCGTGTTCAGTGGCTACGGCGCAACCGATGTCGAGATCGGTCTGGCGGCCGAGACACCGGTCTGCATTGGCCTTCGAAGGCTGGCGGCGGCCCGTCCGGAGATCGCCACTGCGCTCTTCGGTGAGTCGGGGCGCAGTCCGATGATCTTCCAGTACAACCCGCTGCTCCATCACGTCGAGACCAACGGCAAGGGCGAGCTGCTCTTCACCGTGACGCGCCATGCGACGCTCTCCCCGAAGGTGCGCTACAACGTCCATGACGAGGGTGGCGTGATCCGCGACGACGAGCTGCGCCGCCGGCTGGCCGCCTTCGACATCGGCCTCCCGGATCTGGTGCCGGGCGAGAAGCGCATGGTTCGGATGCCGTACCTGTACGTCTTCGGCCGCAAGGACTCGACCGTTTCCGTCATGGGCGCCAACATCTATCCGGCCGACATCGAGGCTGGCATCTACGCCGATGCTGCGCTCGCGGAACAGGTGCTCTCCTTCCGCCTGGCCATCCGCGAGGAGCGGCCCGGTGAGACGCGTCCGCTGATCGACATCCAGCTGGCACGCGGCGATGGATCACCAGCATTGACCGATGCGCTCGCCGCCGCCATCGCCCGCCAGCTCGCGTCGCAGAACGCCGACTACCAGGAGGCCATGAAGGAATACCCGGCGCTGCTGGTGCCAGTGGTCGAGCTGCATGCGCGCGGCACCGGGCCCTTCGCCGGCGACGCCGACCGTATCAAGCACCGCTACGTGGCCGCCTGATCCGCTTCTCGCGAATCCCGGGCTGCGTACGGCACCGTCGCGTCTCGACAAATGCCCGCGTGGTGCGCGTTAGCCAGGGAAGCGATCCCCGGGCGACTCCTCCTACGCTCGTGCAGGGCGAAAACTGCCCGCTGCGCCCGCTAATGCGAACAGACCGCGCGTATGACAATGCGCGGCCCTCGGGATTGACCAATGCTGTTGCCATTCGCGTATGGTGAGCAGCAGTGTTGCCCACCGCGACCCTAGCGTCCGGCGAGCGAGGCGAC
>Ga0183260_10004331_pt1 | contig 11283 bp, 11 predicted proteins | sample AntDrymUQ4972206_2_FD_129768 | JGI IMG/M metagenome (GOLD analysis project Ga0183260, IMG submission 129768) | Polar desert sand microbial communities from Dry Valleys, Antarctica - metaG UQ497 (22.06) (version 2) (version 2) | ecosystem: Environmental > Terrestrial > Soil > Desert | place...
CGCTCCGCCTGCTCCGTGCCCCGCAGTTTCCCACGTGGTGCGCCGCGATCACAGCGCGTGGGGCCGCTCCCAACTCCCAACTCCGAATTCCCAATTCCCAATCTCCAATTCCCAACTCCCAACGCCCAACGCCCAACGCCCAACTCCGAATTCCCAATCTCCAACTCCCAACCCTTGGAGGCTCCTCGTTAAAAGTTGGGAATTGGGCGTTGGGAGTTGGGAGTTGGGAATTGGGAGTTGAACTTTCAAGCCGCTCTGTCCGACCATCTCCGCACGCTGGCGGCAACAACGGCCGCAGCGGCAATGTAAGGGAGCGCGCGCGTGAGGTCGGAGAGCATGGCGGTCGTGTAGGCGCTCGATCCGCGCACCATCCCGCGATACGGGCCACGCTCGCGCCCGCCGGCCGATGGCGAATCCAGACTGTCGGAAGCGGATGTCTGACGCTCCGGATCCTGCTGCGCCCGGAACATCGTCGCCTCCATGTAGCGGTCCATTGTTCGCGGGGCGAATTTCCCGACGATGGCCATGAGCCGCGGGCCGCCGCCGATGGTGATCTCCCGGACGGGCTTCTGGACGCAGCGCACGATTGCCTCGGCAACGACGTCGGGGTCGTACACGGGAGGCGCGTAGTAAGGAGCCTCCTCCATGTAGTTGCGGGAGTGATCGACGAACGGTGTATTGACCGAGCCTGGCTTGACGAGCGTGACGCTGATTGGCACCCCGTCGTGCTCGAGCTCCATGCGGAGCCCGTCGGTGTAGCCCTGCACAGCCTGTTTGGATGCCGAGTAGATGCCGAGTAGCGGCATGGTTCGATCGGAGACCAGGCTGCCGATGTTGATGATCGCCCCGCCCCGCTCGCGAAGGTGCTTGACCGCCGTCCGGCAGCCATTCACCACACCCCAGAAGTTCGTGTCGAACAGCTGCCGCTTGTCCTCGAGCGGTACCTCGGTGAGCCTGCCGTAGACCGCAATTCCGGCATTGTTGATCCAGGTGTCGAAGCCGCCGAACTCCCGGTTGGCCGTCTCGGCGATGCGGTCCACCGCCGCCGGATCTGCCACGTCCGCGACGGCATAGGTCGCCTGGCCACCCGCGTCCCGGATTTCGTTCATGATCTTCCGCAGATCCTCCTCGTTCCGTGCGCTCAGCACGACACGGGCGCCGCGTGCGGCTGCCTTGCGGGCGGTGGCGAGCCCGATACCGCTCGACGCCCCGGTGATCACGATGACACGGTCGCGAAGCCTCTGCTGTTTGGACTTGTTCCTGAATTTCATGTCGTGTGGAAGTGCAACGGGCGCGCCAGTGCGGGCACACCAGAGCTTCGGACGGGGCCCCGTGTAGAATGCCCGGACGCCGCAATGTTGACCCTTGAAGACATCCTTGCCGCACGCGACCGTCTTCGTGCAGTCGCCAGTGTGACGCCGATGATCGACGTCTCGGCCGCCGCAGGGCGGCCGCTCCGGCTCAAGTGCGAGAACATGCAGCCGGGGGGAGCGTTCAAGATCCGCGGCGCCTACAACATGGTGGCCCAGCTCACCGCCGAGCAGCAGCAGCAAGGTGTCATCACCTACTCGTCAGGGAATCATGGGCAGGCGATGGCACTCGCTGCCCGGACGCTGGGCATACCGGCGGTCGTGGTGATGCCGACCACCGCGCCAGCCATCAAGGCGGAGGGCGCCCGTGCCCTCGGGGCGGAGGTGATCTTTGCCGGCACGACATCTCTCGAACGCCGGGTGCGGGCCGAGGAGGAAGCGGCGGGGCGCGGACTCACGATGGTCCCCCCCTTCGATCACGAATGGATCATCGCAGGGCAGGCAACCCTGGGTCTCGAGATTCTGGACCAGTGCCCTGGCGCGGCGGCCGTTGTCGTCCCTGTCGGCGGCGGCGGGCTGGCGGCCGGCGTGGCTCTGGCCGTCAAGCTGCGCAATCCTGGGATCAGGGTAATCGGGGTCGAGCCAGCCGGCGCCGCCTGCATGAAGGCGTCGCTCGATGCCGGGCACCCTGTGACGCTGCCGGGCACCTCGAGTGTCGCCGACGGCCTCATGGCCGTGCGGCCCGGCGAGCTGACCTTCGAGTACGTGCGCCGCTTCGTGGATACGGTGGTAACGGTGGACGAGCAGAGCATTCTTGAGGCGGTCCGCTGGACGTTCACCCGCGCCAAGATCGTTGCCGAGCCGAGCGGCGCGACAAGCCTGGCCGCTGTGCTGGCGGAAGGCATGATCCTCCCGCCCCCCGGGTCCGGTCCGGTCGTCGCCATCATCAGCGGGGGGAACGTCGCGCCGGAAATTCTGGGGGAGCTGTTAACCACCTCGGCGCGGGTGCGTATCTAGAGGGCATGACGCCCTCTCACCAGCACAATTACCGTTCGTTCATACCCGCCGTCCCCGTCGGGCTCCTCCTCGGATGGAGCCTGCTCGTCGTCCCGCCCGCTGCCGCACAGGCGCCACAGGGGCAGCCTGAGCCTCCAGCCATCGAGAGAAGCGGCGCTGCAAGGCAGATGGACGCGGAGGAGACGCGGCAGGCGCTTATGCAGCTGCTCGAGAGGCACCCTCCGTCGGTCGGGCGGGTGTTGAAGCTCGACCCGTCCCTCCTGCGCAACGACAGCTTCCTCGAACCCTATCCGCAGCTCCGGGCATTCCTTGCCGAGTACCCGGAGATCCCCCTCAACGCGGCTTACTATCTGGAGCACGTACGCGGGGTCAACGACTGGCCGCCGCCGAGCCCGCAGCGAATGCTCCAGGAGATGCTGCAGGGAGTGTTCGTGCTGATTGGCTTCGCCGTCGTGCTTGGAACCTTCATCTGGCTCATTCGGACGGTGCTGGAGCAGCGGCGGTGGAACCGGCTGTCGAAGATCCAGGCGGAAGTCCACACGAAGCTCATGGACCGGTTCTCGTCCAACGACGAGCTGCTGACGTACGTGCAGATGCCCGCCGGCAGGCGATTCCTCGAGTCCGGGCCCAGTCCGCTTCAGGAAAGTGTTCCGGCCATGAGTGCGCCGCTCACCCGGATCCTCTGGTCCACCCAGCTTGGGGCCGTGCTGCTCGTCTCCGGCCTGGGTCTGCTTTTCCTGAGCGGGCGTGCCGCGGTCGAGACCCGCGAGTTCTTCTACATCATCGGATGCATGTCCACAGCCGTCGGCCTTGGCTTCGTCCTCTCCGCCGTGGCGGCCTACCTGCTTTCGCGGCGGCTCGGCCTCCTCGACGCTCCGGTCCAGACCAGTGCGTGATCTCACCCTCTCCGATATCGAACGCCTCCGTACCGGTTCGAGCGCCGACGCCGTGCCGCTGGAGATGGACGAGGAGGCATTTCGCGGCTTCTACGACCGGACGGCGCGTGCCCTCCGGGCGTATCTCGCACGGGTGACGGGTGACGGCGCCCTCGCCGACGATCTGCTGCAGGAGTCCTACTACAGGCTCCTGCGCGCGCGGGGCGGGTACGAAAACGAGGCGCACCGCCGCAACGCGCTGTTCCACATCGCCACGAACCTGATCCACGACAGCCGGCGGCGTGCAAGGCACATGACCCCCTCTGGCGCCGACCCCCTGACGCTCCCGTCAATGCGGAACGACGCGGTGGCAACAGAGCGCGCGATCGAGCTGCGACACGCGATGGGACGTCTGAAGCCGCGCGAGCGGGAGCTGCTCTGGCTGGCCTATGCGCAGGGGTCCTCCCATCGGGAAATTGCCGCCTCGCTGGGGCTGCGGGCCGGCAGCATCAAGCTGCTGCTGTTCCGCGCACGGCGACGGCTCGCGGCCCTGCTGAACGGCTCCGGCCTCCGGACGGACGAAAGGAGTGAACGGTGATGCTGCAGTGCCCCTTCGAAGAAGACCTGATGGATGCGGTCGCCTCCGGGCGCTGGCCGCACGGTGCCGGCACAGAGCTCCGTCATCACGTCGAAGGCTGCGAGCTGTGCCGGGATGTCGAGGCGATTGCCGCGGCATTCCTCGAGGACCGCGACTGCGCGTGGAACGAAGCCCCGGTGCCTTCCGCCAGCGCGGTATGGTGGCGCACGCAGATGCGCGCACGTGAAGAGGCCGCCCGCCTGGCCGCACGCCCCATCATCATCGCGCAGGCCACGGCAACGATGTGCGTGTTCGCGGCATCCGTCGCGCTCGCGCCAGCCGCATTCGACAGTGTGCGGAGGTGGATCGCCGCGTTCGGCGCGACCGCCTCGTCGGTGCCGCCCGAGATCAGCCTGTCCTGGATCGTCGGTGCGGCCGCATACACTACCCTGCCACTGCTGGCCGTCGGCCTATGGCTCGTCCTTGCGCCAGTCGTGGTCTTTCTCGCGCTCGATGACTGAGCGGTAGGAATTCCTTCTCCCTTCTCCCTTCTCCCTTTTCCCTTTTCCCTTTTCTTGTCCCTTCCGTCAGAACTTCCTTCCCACGGCCACTCCGACAATGACCACCACGAGCGTGCCGATGACGTTCTGCCACAGATAGGCGACGTTCGTGGTGAACCCGACGAGGGCGACAGTGATCATTCCGGTCACGAGACCCGCCAGCGCGCCGTTGGCGCCCGCGCGGGTGCCGACCGCGAGCACGAACACTCCCAGCAGTGAGCCGTAGAAAAACGAGCCCACGCGGTTGACCACCTCGATGAGGGCGCCAAGGTTCACCGCCTGGGTGGCGATGTAGCAGGCGAAGAGACCCCACAGGCCCGTGACGAGCTTCGACATCGCCAGGTAATGCGCGCCAGTGGCCTCGGTGCGGACATGACGCCGGTAGAAATCGATGATCGTCGCGGTGGACAGGGAGTTGAGCTCGGACGAGACGCTCGACATGACCGCCGCGAAGATCGCGGCGATCATCAGGCCGGTGAGGCCCACCGGCAGGACGGTCGTGATGAAGGTCGGAAAGACGTAGTTGACATCCGTGTAGCGCGCGTCGCCTGTCACGTCCATCACGAGCCGCGCCGCGCGGTCCCTCGTCCCTTTGAGGGTTGCCTGGGCGTCGCGGAACCGCGCCTCCGCCTCCTCGATCACCGCAGGCTCCCCTGTACGGTGCGCTTCCGCCACACCGTGAGCGGACTGCCGGCGTGCTTCAAAATTCCCCCGGAAGGTCGCCTCGATGCCGAGGTACTCGCCGGCGCGGGGACTGCTGCGGACCCGTTCGTCGTGCACCCGGTTGAAGAGGATTGGCGGTTCGTTGAAGACGTAGAAGACGAACACCAGGATGCCGGTGAGCAGGATCAGCGCCTGCAGCGGGATCTTCCAGTAGGCGCTCATCATCAGGGAGCTTCGCGCCTCGTCGATCGATCGGGCGGTGAGATGACGCTGGACCTGGCTCTGATCGCAGCCGAAGTACCCGAGCATCAGGAACAGCCCCCCGATGAGCCCCGACCAGAAGGTATAGGTCTCCGTGAACGAGAACGAGAAGTCGACCGCATCGAGCCGCCCCGTCGATCCGGCCAGGTGCAGCGCTTCCTGGACCGACACATCTGCGGGGAGCCCGAGCAGGAGCGCGATGACGACAGCAACCACGCTGAACACGATGAGCACCATCTGCTTCACGTCGGCCCACGTGACCGCCTGCACACCGCCGAACATCGTGTAGAGGATCGTGGGCCCGCCAATCGCCGCAACCGTTCCCCACAAAGGCCAGCCGAGGATGATCGAGAGAATCACGGAGGGGGCCGAGATGACGACCCCCAGGCTCATCGACCGCGATGCCAGGAACAGGAAGCTCGTGAGCGACCGCACGCGGACATCGAACCGGCGTTCGAGATACTCGTATGCGGTGAACACGCGGGCTCGATGGAAGAACGGCACCAGCGTGACCGACAGGATGATCATCGCAAGCGGCAGCCCGTAGTAGAACTGCACGAAGCGCAGACCATCCGCATACCCCTGCCCCGTCGTGCCGACCAGCGTGATCGCGCTCAACTGCGTGGCCATGACCGACAGCCCAACGGCCCACCAGGGCAGACTGCGGTTCGCGAGGAAGTAGCCCTCGACCTCCGTCGCGGCCTTCGTGCGCCTCAGGCCGTCCCAGACGATCCAGATGATGTAGACGACGACGATGAGCCAGTCGATGAGGTGCATGGCGGGTCAGCCGTAGATGCGGCCGACGAGCCACAGGAGGGTAACAAAGACGACTTCGCAGAGGAGGACGAACAGGTAGGTGCGCCGGGCAGCCGGCCCCAGCTCTGTCGAGTTCATCCGCAGAGTATACGAGAGGGGCCGGAGGGAACTTCTTACGCCATCGGCTGGCCCAGCCCGAGATCCATGCGATACGCCGGGCCCCGCGGCCGGGCGGCCGCGCCCCCCGTGCCTTTGCCGCTTCCGACGATGAAGTCGGCGTGAGCATCGACGTCGCTCTGGTTCACGTTCATCACGCCGGGTCCCTTCAGGATGGTTTCCCCTTCGAGGAGCGTGAGCTCGACGCGGTATTTCCCCGGTTTGACTTTGAACGTGAACCCGCCCGCATTGTTCGTGGTGACGCTCTGGCGCTCGTTCGTCTCGAGATTGACGACCTCGACCACCCGGCCCTGAATGGAGCTGCTGTTCCCGGGGCCTCGCACGGTGCCGCTGATGGTGCCGTGCGCCTCGGCAGGGCGGGGCCCCAAGTCCACGACCGGAACGCCCCGGCGGCAGCCGGCCGCCATCCCTATCATGAGCAACCCGACGGTAAACCACCAGACGGCCGTCCAGCCGGGCCACGGATTATGTGCGCGCCGCGCAATGGCTCGAGGTCTCACGTGGGTGCGTTTTGCAAAGGGCGGGCCGTGCCGGGCTGGCCCGCCGCTGGCACTCGGATTGCGAAGCCAACGGTGCAGGAGGCACAGGCGTGAACAAACGGACCTTCGGGATCATTACTGGCATCATCGGATCGGCGTTCGGGGCATGGTTCTGGACGAAGAGGCGCGGGGGAGCGCAGAACGCGGCTCCTCTCACACCGGCGCGCGAGCACGGTACGGTCATCTTCGACAACACGCCGACGGCCGTGGAAGGCAATCCTCTCTAGGCTGGAAGCGGTCATCCCCCTTCCGCCTCCACGTCGAGGTGCAGCCCGATGAGCTCCATCAGGCGCAGGGCGTTCCGCGAGGTCGCCAAGCCTGGGCGGAGACGATAGTCGAACGACATCACCCCCTGCGCATCGACCGTTTCCGAGAAGTGAGCCAGAACTGCCGAAGAGGCCAGCGGTTCCTCCTGCGCGAGCCCGAGATCGTGGGTGGTCATCACCCCGATGGCTCCTGCCTGCAGCAGGTGCCGCGCCACTCCCCTCACCGCAATCGCCCGTTCAGCCGTGTTGGTTCCCTGCAGAATCTCATCGAGCAGGTAGAGGACGCGCCGATGTGTCGAGACGCCTGTTGCATGGGATCGGTCCACGACCCCCTTCAGCCGCGCGAGCGCTGCCATGAAGTACGAAAGCCCCTGCTCGAGTGAATCCTGCACGCGGATACTCGTCTCCAGATCGACAGGCGGCAGTCGGAGGGAGGCGGCGCAGGCCGGGGCGCCTGCCTGCGCGAGCACGGTGTTGAGCCCGATGGCGCGCAGGAGCGTGCTCTTGCCGGACATGTTCGAGCCGGTGATCAGGACGAGCGTACCTGGCGGACCCACGGCGATGTCGTTGGCCACCCGGCGGTCTTCGGGTATGAGCGGGTGCCCGAGCGCCCGGCCGTCCAGGAGGTGCTCCCCCTCGGCGACCCTCGGCAGGCACCAGCCGGGATTGTCGATCCGCGCCTGCGCGAAGGCACTGAGCGCATCGAGCTCGCCGATCGCCTGCATCCAGCCGCGCACGCGCATGCCCACGCGCGTATGCCAGCGCTCCAGGGCGAACAGCGTGTGGAAATCCCACAGCGTCATCGCCTGAATGGGAAAGTGCAGGATGCCTGCGCCGCTCCGCAGCTGCGCGAAGCCCATGATCCTGTTGAGGCTCCGCATGCACGCCGGCGCGGCGTTCCCCTCGGCTGACAGCCGGTGGTGGATGTCCTGCAGGTGCGCGCTGCCTTCCGGGCTCGCCACCGCATGTGTGAAGAGGCCCGCATAGCGGGCGAAGGCATGCTGCCCCGCGCCGGCGCGGCCGAATTCGCCGTGCACCGGGCCGGTCGTCGCGAACGAGAGCACCATCCCCACGAGGACCGGGATCAGCCAGTAGGCCCCCTCGGTGAAACCAGCCACCTGGAGCGCCAGCCCGATCCATATCGCCGCGGTCAACCCGATCACGGACACCCTCAGGAGGCGCATTCTCGACGGCCTGAACGCAGGTGGCCCTTCGGCCCACTGGAGGAACGCCTCGAGTTCAGCGCGACGCACGTCGGCACTCAGGCGCCCGTGCGCCGCAAACTCTTCGCGCCACTCGGTGGCCGGCGCGAGCTCGATTGCCCCCCCCTGACGGCTCTCGATCACATCGGGAGTGGCCGGGCTGAGCAGCCACGCCTGCAGCGTTTCGTTACCGGCTGCCGTCGCCGCCGGACCGAGCCACTGCATCAGCGACGCCCGCCCGAACAGGTCCAGGTCGACAGCGTACGGATGGCGCGTGACCGGAGGCACGTCCGTCCCCGGGAACAGGGACCAGCGCTGCCCCCCCGCAGGCGCCTCCGCCGGCGGCAGCCGATCCCACGCACGCGCGATCCGGGCCAGAGCGTGCAGATTGACGATGTGGAGCGCGTCGTACCAGTCGGCGCGCTCGTCCACCCGCGCGTGCCAGACCACGAGGCCGGCAAACAGGGCCAGGAGCCCGCTCGCGAGGACCACCAGGGGCCATGGTCCCCCGTCGGCGATCGCCCAGACGAGAATGGCGGCGCCTGGAATGAACGTCGCCAGCCGGAGGCGCGCGATCACGACGGACAATCGTCGTCGCTCATCCCGGCGAGCAGCATGGGCGGTTGCTCTCGCTTCGTAGTGCTCGCTCATGCAGCCGCTCGACGCCCGCCGATGTTGAGCCTTTGATAATCCAGCACGAACGGGGGCGTGTCCCCGGCCGCAAGACGGGTCAGCTCTGCGACGAAGGGCTCGCGCAACCCGACGGGCAGGCGGTCCAGATGGTGGCGGATGCAGACGCACGACACGAACTCCGCATACGCGGCGTCACCCGGCAGTTCAACGGGAGCCGGTTCGATCGAGGTCTCCACATCGACGAAACCCGAGCGCTCCAGCCGCCGCATCGTCGTCCCCGCGTCAGCGAAGTACCAGGGCTCGGCCCAGTCCCGGAAGTGCCGGACATACTCCCCTGACGCCATCAGTGCACGAGTGCGCTCGAGCAGCCGATCGAGATTGCCGTGGCCGCCGCACTGGGCCACGAACCGGCCCCCGGGCCGGAGCCCTCGCAGAACGCCGGCGAAAACCGCATCGTGATCGTGGATCCAGTGAAGCGTCGCGGCACTGAAGACAGCGTCGAACACCGGAAGGAACGGCAGGGCGGCCCCGTCCCCGAGTACGAAGAAGGGACGGTCATCGCCATCCTCCTCGGTCGTCTCCCGGGCGACGGTCAACATCGCACCCGAGCGATCGAGTCCCACGACCGCGCCAGCACCGAGGGAGGCCAGGATCTCCCGCGTGAGCCGGCCGGTGCCGCACCCCAGGTCGAGGATCCGCTCGCCGCCGGCTGGACGCAGGCGCGCCATCACGCGCTGGCCCCAGTCGAACTGCGGGGCCGAAATCCGGTGATACCGCGTCGCATCCCAGTCTGACATCACGCCAGTGTACAGCTGCGCCCCGCACGAGTCCGCGCCCCCTTCGGCAGCCGATCGCCGTAGCCCGCCTCGTCGGGTCCTGCGATAATTCCGCGGTGCAGGTGGAACATCATCGCTGGTACTCCCCCCGCCTCGGCGGGGACATGGGCGTGGCGGTCTTCGGCCACTGGGGGCGCAAAGGGGGGACACGACTGGCCGTACTGGAAGGAGATGCTCAGGGAGTACGTGAGCCGCTGGTGAGGCGATCTGAAGAGTCGGGATCCGCCGGGCCGGAGGCATGGCCTTCGGAGCGATCCCCGAGGTCGAATCGATCCAGCAGGTACTGCCCTTCCTCAATCACCTGCTCATCGTCAATCCAGACATCACAGCCACGCGTGAGCACGTCCACGTGCGTACGCGACGTCCAGTCAGCGCCCGTCTGGCCTCCGTACGGGTCGCCGAAGGCCAGGTGCACGCCTGGAACCTTCTCGTCCTGGAGCAGGATTCCGATCATCTCCCGAAGCCCGAGGTTGGTGCCGAACGCCAGCTCGCCGACGCGATTGCTGTTCCCGTCCGTGTGACAGTAGGTCCAGAAGTCCTTCAGCAGGTCTTCCCGCTCGCATGCTGCGTCGACCAGCCGCCCGCCGCTGATCCCCAGGACGAGCGGAGTGCCCTCGAGCGTGCCGTACTTCGCGTTGAAGTAGTCGCCGGCCGTGCCGTCGCACACGAACGTGCCATCGACAGACGCCGGGGTCGTGAACACTTCGCCGGCGGGCAGGTTCGACCAATGGCGCGGACTGATGAGGCCGCTCGTCTTCACCCACGCGAGCGAACGGTCGAAGGTGGCCACCAGGTCCGTGCCGCCGCGCGATCTGACGACGAGCCGATTTGCCGCCTGCATCCGGGTGCACAGCTGCGCGCTGAGGCGGTCCACCAGCCGGTAGTCGGCGCGCATCCCCTCGCGCATGATGCGCGGGGTGACGCCGATCATGTGCGCATAGCGGATGCGCCGCCGCTCGACTGTCGAAACAATTGCCATGCGCGCGGCGAGCTCCCCCTCCTGCGGCTGCACGCACAGGATCCCGGCGTCCGCCGCCTCGAGGGCCTCGATGACGGCAGCAGGTGCCGAACGCATCGGACGGGGGCTCACCGCTTCGACCAGAATGAGGTCCGGACGCGCTGAGCGGTCCACCAGCGCCTGCTCCAGGCTGGCCGCCACAGCGGCACTTGCCTGGTCCGCAATGAGGGCCACGCGCTCCCCAGGGGCGATCGTCAGGCACGTTTCGATCGCCGTGACGGCGCCCGGCATCAGGTCGGGCTCAGGGGCACCGAAGAACATCCAGGGATCTTAAGGTGAGTCTTGTCAACTCCCAACGCCCAACTCCCAACGCCCAACGCCCAACTCCCAACGCCCAAACGAGAGTTTCGAGCCTGCCCCGAAGATAGCTGAAGTTTCTCGGGGCCGCTGAGACTTCTGATCTTTATTCGGAGCTTCGGAGGGTGGCGCAGAGAAAGTTGGGAGTTGGGCGTTGGGAGTTGGGAGTTGGGAGTGGGGCGTTGGGCGTTGGGCGTGGGGCGTTGGAAGTTGGAAGTTGGAAGTTGGGCGTTGGGAGTTGGGAGTTGGAAGTTGGAAGTTGGGAGTTGAGCTCTTACTCACCACTCGAACCGCAG
>Ga0183260_10004334_pt1 | contig 11279 bp, 3 predicted proteins | sample AntDrymUQ4972206_2_FD_129768 | JGI IMG/M metagenome (GOLD analysis project Ga0183260, IMG submission 129768) | Polar desert sand microbial communities from Dry Valleys, Antarctica - metaG UQ497 (22.06) (version 2) (version 2) | ecosystem: Environmental > Terrestrial > Soil > Desert | place...
AGATCGTTCGTCAACCCCGCCGCCCACGACACCGTCATGTTGACCGTGCCGCCACCGTTGACGACGAACGAACGCTCCCACGGGTCGGTCACCGACGCCCACCCCGACGCGCTGAAATCGCGGGCCACCGACGGCCATGACACCTCGGCGGTGATGTTGCCCACTGTGTCGGGGCTGATCGACGTCGACTTCGACGAGTGCGCCGGCGTGACGACGCTGAAGTTCGTCGGCCCGACCGGATGCGAACCCTTCGTGTACGACAGCGCCGCGGTGAGCGGACCGGGACCCTCGGCGACCACATCGACCGACGCCGACGCCGGTGCGGCACCGATCGAGCCCGCCTGCGTGACCCGGCCCAACGTTGTCGTCGACGGTGTCAGCGTGTACGGCGCCAAAAGGTCGGTCGAGTTGTTGACGATCTTCCAGCTGTAGGCGCCGCCCTGGGTCACCAGACGGTTGAGCGCCAGCGACCCCGCCGCCCCCGATGTGGACGCCACCGTCGACCCGTCCGGGCCGAGCAGCGACAAACTCAGATTCGCGTACGCAAGCTCCGAGTGCCGTTCCGTGACCGACGCGGTAACCGCGTCGTCGGCCGAGGACACCACGATCGTGTAGCTACCGGGAGCGGCAGCCGGCTTCGACAGCGACAGCAGACGCTGCGTGCTCGACTTCGTCGCCGTAGCCACGGTCGTGGCGCCGCTCTTGAGCACCATCGACAGGTTCGGTGAGACCGGGTAGGAGGAGTTCTCGAAACTGAACGCCGTGGACGAGACCGCGACCTTGGCTTTGACCATGGCCACGAACGTGCGGGGCGCCGCATACGCGTCCGGCACCGCGTACGACAACGACGCGACGCCATCAGTCGACACGGCGTCGTCCTTGGCCCGCTCCGGCGACCCAACAGCGTGTTCATATAGATAGAGGTCGAGATCGGGACTGGGCGTGCTGTTGGCCCACCGGACCGTCAATGAAATGTTGCCGCTGCCAGAAACCGTGAACGGAGTCGACATCCAGTCCGCTGACATGCTGGCCGTGCCCGCCCCACTGAAGACCCGACTCACCGACGGCCAAGCGGCGTCGGCGGTGATGGTGCCGGTGGCGGTCGGGGTGATGGTCGTGCTCGCCGAGGCGCCCGCGGGGACGTTGAGCGATGGTGAGCTCGAGACGTCGTGGCCGCTTTGGCTCCAGGTGAGGCCGGCGCTGACGTCGGTGCGGCCCTCGACGTTGGCCGCGACCGTTGTTTGACCGGACGCGGCGACGGTTCCCGATGACGCGGCTCCGCCAGTCAGCGGCGACGACGCCGTCCAGTCCAGCGCCGCGTTGAGTGTCCCGTCCGACAGCGGCGTCAGCGGATACGTCGTCGCCGCGGTGCTCTGCGCGGTGTCGTAGGCCAGGCTCTGGTTGAGCGACTGTGCCGGGCCGGGTCCCGCGGTGAGCGCGGCGGAGACCACGTTGCCGTGGGCGTCGTAGGTGTAGGACGACGCGTACGGCGACGACAGCAGGCGGTCGGCCTGGTCGTAGGTCCACTGGCTGTCGCACGTGGCGGCGTTGGCGCAGCGGTTGGAGTTGGCGTCGTACGCGTAGTTCCGCGTGCCGGTCGCGCTGTCGACGGTGCGCAGGAGGCGGTCGGCGCCGTCGAAGGTGAAGTTGCGGGTGCGCCCGGTTACGGACTCGGTGTCGGAGATCGTTTGTCCGCCGAGCGACATCCCGTAGGTCCAGTTGGCGAACGTGGACGCGTCCTTGCCGTGTTTCACTCCCGTGACCGCGCCACGGCTCGGGTCGTACGTCGTGGTCGACACGACGCCGTTCGGCAGCGTCGAGCCGACAGGTCTGCCGGCGGCGTCGTAGGAGTAGGTGGTCGTGCGCGCCGATCCCGAGGCGTAGTCCGCTGACGATGTCAGGCGATTGGTGGCCTCGTCGTAGACCATCGCGGTCAGGTCCGTCTCGGCCTGACCGGAAAGCGTTCGCTTCGTGGCCGTGAGCCGGCCGCGCTGGTCGTACACGCGGCGCGTCTTGGTGCCCCACTCGTCGGTGTAGGACACCACCCGCCCGAGCAGGTCAACGGTTGTGATCGTCTGGCGCGACGCCCCGGAGGAGTCGACGTACTGGCTGGTGGTGGTGAGACCGTTGTAGGTGATCGTGCTGACCTTGCCGTCAGAGGCAATCGCCTTCTTGATGCGTCCGAGTTGATCGTATTCGGTGCACGCCCAGTTCTCGCCCTTGACCTGCGATCCGACCTGGCGGCCCCACCAGTCGTACGCGAACTGATGCGTCACCGCGCCCTGACCGCTCGCCGGCGCCGGTGGGGTGACCTGTTTGAGCAGCCCGAGACGCCCCGTCGTCGAGCGTTGCGTGCACGGGGACCAGTCCGGGTTCCCCGCGGCGTAGTAGGCGTAGCTCGTCTTGAAGTCGTCCGGGTCGGGCGTCACGTAGCCTTTCGGTTTGAAGCTGGCGGTCTTGCGCAGGTAGCCCGAGCCACGAGCCTCGTGCGTCGTCGATGTGCGCAGGTTCAGCCCGTTCGGATCGGTCACCGACTCGCGAACCGTCCCCAGCTCCGCTTGGTCGAAGATGCTCCTGGTCTCCTTGCCGTCGGCGTCGACGGCGGACGTGACCAGCCCGTACCGGGGCCGAAGATTGGCCCCCGGGACGATCCCCGCAACCCCTGGCCCCGACCAGTTGAGCTCCAACCGGCCGAGGTCAAACTCGTCGAAGTAGTCAACCCGGATTCGATGCCAGGACCCGCCGGTCGCGTCGATACTGGCAACCGAACCCGACGCGGTGAAGCCCTGCGGGACCCAGCGGTCGGCCACGAGTTTGTCGTCAACCCAGATCCGGACGCCGTCGTCGGACCAGGCGGTGACCTGGTAGGTGCCGGTGCTCGGGAACTGGATCTCGCCGGTGAAGCGTCCAGCCCAGTAGTTGTGGACCTGGGCTCCCCCGGCGTTCCTGAGGAGCGTGCCGTCCGTCGCGTTCGGGGCCGCGCCGTCGCTCCACGTCTTGACGAGCCGGTTCGTGGCGTCGCCCACGCCGAGCGCGTGCAGGCGCGGCGCGCCGGTGAACGACTTGTTGTCCCAGTACGCGGCGGCCAGCCCGTTCATGCCCTCGTCGTAGCGGGTGAGCGCCGCGGGGCTGACCCCGGGAACGGCCGGACTCGTGCACGTGCCGTTGGGCGTCGCGCCGGTGAAACAGGACTGCGGTGCGGGGCCGTAGGCGTTCGTCGGGCGCTTCGCGTAATCGTAGGTGGTCGTCGATTTGAGTCCCGCTCCGTCGACCGTCGCCGTCACCTGGTCGTCGCCGTTCCACTCCGTGGAGGAATTGACTCCGGCGGCGTCGGCCGTGCGAGTGTGGCGACCGGCGCCGTCGAAGTCGTCGGTCCGAACCGTGTACTGGGTCCCCCAAATCAGCCCCCCGACGTACTCCTTGACCGTCGCCGATGTCGATCCGAGGGTGTAGCTGCGCTTCGAGCGAGCCCCACCGGTTTCGGGCGCTGGCTGGGTCACGGTGCTGATCTGCCCGTTCGACCCGTACGCGAGCGACGTCTGCGTCGTCGAGTCGTTCGGCGCCTGGCCCGCCTTGATGGCGTTGTAGGCCAACGGATCCCGGACCGACGCGAGCCGTCCGTCCGCGTAGCCGAACTCGGTGACGATGTCGCCGTCGGCGTAGCCGGGCTCGTGTATCAGGCGGAGTTGGGCGGTCGGCTGGTCACTGTCATAGAAGAACGAGGCCAGGAAGTTCCCGCCACCGCCGCCCGTGCTCCAGTGGATGAGACAGAGCGAGCCGATCGGGCCGTGCACCACGTCGGTTCGACCGTCGGGCGCGCTGATCGTGGAACAGTTGCCTTCCTGGCTGTACACGAACTGGTAGCGGCGGTCGCTGACGGGGTCGATGATGTAGTCGAGGCGGGCGGGCCCGTTCGCGTACGGGGCGCTCCACGTGTACTGCAAGGCGCCGGGCTTGACGTCGTCGAGACTGGTCGTCGCCGAGGCCAGCGTCCCCGAAGTCGTGAACCTGTAGATGAGCCCGTCGGTGTCGGCGACGCTCAGCGTGCCGTCCTCGTTGCGCGACAGCACGCCGTCCTCTCCCGGCGGCGGCGTGAAGCCGGTTCCGTTCACCTTGTATTCCGCGGTGTCACCGTCGGCACCGGAGAGCACGACGCTCGTCGAGCTCTCGCGCAGCGACGTGTACGAAAGCTCGCCGTCGAGGTCGGCCGACGCCGTCCAACCCTTGGGCAGCGTCGGCATGTCGGTCGTGAGCCACTCCGTCGGCACGAGATACTCCGACCCGTTCTTCGCCCACAGCTGGATCATCGCCGCGACGGTGGCCTCGAAGTACTCCACCCGAATCGCCGCCGGTGCCCCTGAAGTCAAGCTGACCGCGTTGCCGTAGCTGCGGCCCGCGGCCGGCTGTACCGACCATCGGTCGAGCACGAGCGTGTTGTTCACATAAATGCGCACACCGTCGTCCTGCACGACGCCGAACTGCCACGACCCTGACGTCGGCACGGTGACGTATCCCTGCCACTTCGCGGTGAAGTTGTCGCCCCGGTTCGGATTGCCGAGGTCGAGCGCCGCGCTGGGCGCGGAGCTACCCCAATCGAAGTTCACGGTGGAATCTCGACGGGTCATCATCACCGGCTCGTTGAAGTCACGGCCCTGGTCGAGGTCCTGGTAGTAGCGACCCATGAGTCCCTGGTTCGACGTTGCTTTGGAGTTGTACGTGAAGCTGGCGGCAAGGCTCCCGCCGACCGCGTTCGCGGACCGAGTCGACGCGCTCACCACGACATTGCCGGTCGCGAGGTTCACCGACACCGGGTCGAACGAGTCGTACGGGCTCGGCGTGCCCCTCCCCAGACGCATGTCGACCTTGAACTTGCGGGTCAAACTCGGGCGCGACGTGCCGTTGGGCTCGGCGTCGCCCGCGTTGGCAAAACTCGCCGCGTACGCCTTCCAGTAGTAGGTCGCGCCGTTCGTGAGCGCACCGTCCGGGGGCGTCCAGCTCGGCGATGAGACCCAGCCCGACACGATCGCCTGGCCCAACTCGGCGTCGGAGCCGGTCGCGACCTGGAACAGGTACTTCACCGTCTCTCCCTCCGGGTCGGCGACCGATCCCACAGCCAGGGTCGGCGTCGCGGTGAGAACGGTGGCATCGACACCCGGCGCGCTCAGCGCGGGGACGCCCGGCGCGCGGTCGTAATCGATGTAGAGCTCCGGCACCCACTGCGAATTCCCCGAGTGGAACGCATGGAAGCGGTCGTCGCCGGTGACGGAGCCCTCTTCCGGCTGAAACAGCGTCACCCCGTAGTTCGGGACGTTGAGACCAGTTTGGTGGCCCCACGCCGCGCCGTTCCACGCGTCGACGTAGGTGCCGATCGGCATTGTCACGAGCCCGTCGGCGCATCCGGCGGGGCTGACACCGACGCCCTGGTTCACCGGGTCGGTGTAACCCGGGGCGTTGTTCCAAGTGATTCCCGGGCCCCATGCTGCCGTGTTGCGTTGCGCGAAGACCGAGCCCGTCGTGCAACGCCCGCCGTTGGCCTCGAGCATCTGGATCCACGCATTGCTGACGTCGGCGTCTGCCGGCAGGTTCGGCTGGAAGGTCAAGGTCGACCGCCACTTGTCGCCGAAGGACGGGTGCCGACCGGCGTAGAGATACGGGTCCGCCCACGCGTTCTGATCCGGCGCGCCGCTGCGAATCCAGGAGTCGCCTGCGTACGCGTCGTTCACATAGCGCAACACGCGGACGGTCGGGTCGACGCGCACCGGCCACGCGGTGACGCCGCTCAACCACGCCTGATCGATCTCGACGACGGCCGACGCCATCGAGGTCGCCACCCCTTGGAGGGTGACGCGTGCCCGCGTGGCGGATGGCGGATCCGACGCGTCGGTCGCCGACCCGCCGCCCCACAGCGCGGCAACCGCGCCGGTCTCGTCCAGGATCTCGACATCCGCGCCCAACTGCCGCGCCGTCCAGCCCGTCGGCAAAGCCAACGTTTCGTTCCAGCCATCTCGACCCTGCTCAACGTCGTCCAGCACGTATGTCGTCTTGGCGCCGAAACGATCCGCGGCTACTTCGACGACGCCCTTGTCAGCGCCGTCGAAGCGTGCAGTGGCCCCGCGCGCGATCCCGCGTCGTCCCCGCGGCACGGAGTCGCCATTCAGGACGAGATCCTTGCCCGCGTCGATCGAGATCGACGCCCACGCATCGTCCGAGGTCGACGCGATCGACACCGGGGCATTCGCCGTCCGCGGCCGGAGGCGACCGTCTGCGCCCGGAGTCAAATCAAGATCGATGTCCTTCCAGGCCCCACCGTCCTTGACACGAACCGGTACGTTCGCGACCTGGGCCGTGAACGACCCGTCCGCGTTTTTGAAGACCTTGCGGTTGGCGTTCGTGTCGACCACCCGAGACGTTTTCGGATCGAAACTGCTCGGGCGCACGGCTTTCTTGGGCGACGCCTGCTGCGTGGGCGACAGCGGCAACCCACCGAAACTCGCGCTCGGCAGCACCGGGCTCGTCTTCGGCGCCCGCTCCGAAGCGACCGGCGCAGGCTTGACGTCGCCCGGGTTCGCAGCGCGAGCCGGTCGTGGCAACTGCTGCAAGCCGACCATCATCGTCGCCACAGCCACCAACAGAGCCGTGGCCGCGCGAGGCGCGCCACCGTGAAGTCCGAAACCGAGCTTGTGCAAGAAAATCCCCAGTCGTGTGGCCGAACGCCGTCAGCCAACTCGTCATCCGCGCCGGACGGCTGCCAGAACACACCCTTCGCCCACAACGCTCCGTCCTCCTGCTCAGCGTCGACAATTCAGGTCAAAAGCCTGGACACCGAACCCCGTCCGTCGAGCTGAACGTGCTCAACTCGGTCCGCCTCGCCGCCAGCAGTTCGAGCGGCGCCAAGAGGCCGCGGCGGCGCAAGCAATCCACGCATCCTCCCGGGCGCGCCAGCGCGAATTCAAGGAATCTACGAAGAACGTCGCGTAGTCGATCGCTGAAGCGGCGCACGGCTTCCTGCTCGCTGAGTACGACCTTCTCGGTCTGAGGTTCGGACACCACGACCGGTAATGTCGAATCCGCTTGGAGTCAGGGCTGGTCGGCGCTGCGAGGCTACAGCCGGCGAGCAGACGCGGCCTTGGTCGCGACCTTCGTGGCCGACGCCTTCTTTGCGGCAGCCTTCTTTGCGGCAGCCTTCTTTGCGGCAGCCTTCTTTGCGGCAGCCTTCTTGACACCGACAGCGCGAACCGATGCGGGCAGAACGCGATCTCCGCGGTGCCGCCTATCGGCGATCACGAAGCCGTCGGCGGGAAGACTGCCGTCCCAGGGCGGAATGCCGTACAGCAGAGTGGCGGTGTCCGCGCCGGTGATCTTCATTGCTCTGGCCGAGCCGATGAGCGATTCCCGTGACCGGACCGCTTCGATGATCTCCCGGTCCCACTTGCGGTACCACCTCGGGTGAATCTTCACGAGCTGGAACGCAAAGGCGTTTGCTGGCGCCTGCGCGGCATGGGCGACTTCCGACTCGGCGTACTTGAAGCTCATCCGGGCTGAGACTTCCCCGACTGAGGCCGGTGGGCCGACCTTGCCACGGCCGGAGATCACCATCGAGGCGTTCTTGTTGCGGCCACGATCGACTGCGAATGACTTGGCCGATGCAATACCGATGACGACGGCCCAGTCCTTCTCCCACTTCCCCGCGTGATAAGCGAAACGGATCTGACCGAACAGCTGCTCTAGGTTGCCAAGCATCCTCACCGTCTGTTCCTGGACTGCAAACATGAAGGCCCCGCTTGAACCGAAAGTGACCTCGGCTCGGGCGGCCGCCTCGGCGATGTTGGTTATCAGCTTCCCGGGCGTGCCTTCGGCGTATGTCTTGAACGCGAACTCGTCGCCGCCGGATCCGAAGTAGTTGTTCTTCACCGCGGCCGATGGTGCCGGCAACGGCCTCGGCTCCACGCCGAACCTGTCATACACGGTGTTCAGGTGGACCCACTTGCCATCCCGATACTGCACGATGCTACCCAGCGGGATCTCCGGCGCGCCTAGAACCTCTTGGGGCACCAGCCCTCCCGACTGCTCGAAGAACTTGTCGGCGTACGAAATCGCCATTCGATCACCTTCGCTTCCGGGGCGGCCCAAGGCGTCCCACATTTGCGTCGACGATACCAACGGACTCGGGCGGTCGTCCGGGATCTGAACCATCGACAACTGACGCGGGCGTAGGGAGAACTTCGATGCGACGTCCGAGTCCCAGCGACGCCACGGTCGGCTCCAGACCATTTGCTGGAGCGTCGATCACCACGACCCCGAGTCGAAGAACGTGCTCATCGGAACTCGACCGGCGCCGCGGACTGACATCACCCCGCGAGCCCAAGTGGGCTCACTTGATCGCCGATGCTGCCCTCAGCTTGGCGATTTCGTCGGCTGCGAAACCCCACTCGCCGAGAACCTCGTCGGTGTGTTGCCCGGCATGGGCGGGCGGGCGCTGCACGGCGCCCGGTGTACGGCTGAACCGTGGTGCGGGCGACGGCTGGACGACCCCGCCGACCTCGGTGAACGTCCCTCGCGCCACGTTGTGCGGGTGCTCCGGCGCCTCCCAGAGCGAGAGGACCGGCGCGAAACACACGTCGGTGTGCTCCATGATCTCGCACCACTCGGCCCGCGTCTTCTGCTTGAACAGCGCCGCAAGCTTCTCCTTGAGCGCGGGCCACTGACTGCGGTCCATCTGGTGCGGCAGCTCGCCCTCGTCACCGAGCCCTGAGAGCTTGAGCAGCTCGGCGTAGAACTGCGGCTCGATCGAGCCGATCGACACGTGCTCGCCGTCGCTGCACTCGTACACCTCATAGAAGTGCGCGCCGGTGTCGAGGAGGTTGGTCCCCCGGTCGGGCGTGTGGAAGCCGATCGCCTTCATGCCGTGGAACATCGCCGTGAGCGCGGCGGCGCCGTCGACCATCGCCGCGTCGACCACCTGTCCTTGGCCCGAGCCCTGCGCCTCCAGCAGGGCGCAGGCGACGCCGAATGCCAGGAACAGGGCGCCGCCACCGAAGTCGCCCACGAAGTTCAGCGGAGGCACCGGTGCCTCCCCCGCTCGCCCGATCGGGTGCAGCGCGCCCGCGAGCGCGATGTAGTTGATGTCGTGACCGGCCGCGAGCGCGTACGGGCCGTCCTGACCCCAGCCCGTCATGCGCCCATAGACGAGCTTCTGGTTGCGGGCGAGACACTCGTCGGGGCCGATCCCGAGGCGTTCGGTGACGCCGGGCCGGAAGCCCTCGATCAGCGCGTCGGCCTTTTCGACCAGTTGCAGGATCGTGGCAACGCCGTCCGGGTGCTTGAGGTCGACGCCGATCGAGCGCCGGCCGCGGTTGAGCGGGTCGAACGGTGGCTTGTCGGGATCGCCACCCGACACCGCCTGCGCGCGGTCGACGCGGACGACTTCCGCGCCCATGTCGGCGAGCAGCATCGCCGCGAACGGGCCGGGACCGATGCCCGCGAGCTCGATGATGCGGATGCCGGCGAGCGGCCCTGATGCCGTCATGTCGTGCGCTCCCGTTCGGTGTTGCGGATGATGAGGTCGATGAACGAGTCCCAGAGGACCTCCGGGATGTCGTGGCCGAGGCCATCGACGATCACGAGCTCGGCGCCGGGGACGGCCTTCGCGGTGGCGTAGCCACCCGACACGTCGATGAGGATGTCGGCGTCGCCGTGGATAACGAGCGTCGGGACGTCGAGCTTCGCCAGCTGGTCGGTGCGATCCCCTGAAGCAGTGATCGCGGCAATCTGGCGCACGACCCCGAGGCCCCCTGGCCCCCGGTCGTACGCCCGCTCCCCGACGGCGCGCGTCGCGTTCACGTCGCACGGATACTCCGGACCGGCGAGGGTGATCCACGAGTGCACGTAGGCGTCGCCCGCGGTCGACTGGTCGACCACCGGCTTGTCGTACACGAGCCGCCCGATGACCCCCACCCCCGCCTCGAACTCCCCCGGCGCGCCCGTGTTCGAGCCGATCGACGTCAGCGACAGCACTCGTTCCGGATGTTCGATGGCGATCGTCTGCACGATCATCCCGCCCATCGAGTGGCCGACGAAATGCGCCTTGTCGATGCCGAGATGGTCGAGGAGACCGACGGTGTCGGCAGCCAGGTCGCTCAGGCGGTACGGCACCTCGCCGCCGGCCAGCGCGGACGTGAGCGCCTCCATCGCGTCGTGCTGGTCGAGCTGCGTGCTCTCCCCCGCATCGCGATTGTCGTGGCGCACGACGAAGAAACCGCGGCCGGCGAGGCGCTCGACGAACGCGTCCCACCACCAGATCATCTGAACAGAGATGCCGGTCACCAGGACGAGGGGGGTGTCGCCCGGGCGACCGTGGACGTCGTAGGCGATCTCGATGCCATTGACGGGCGCGACCAGCACGGCGCCGATCGTGGTCGTTTCTTGACCGGCCGGTCAAGTTCCGCCGCGGCACTACGGTCGCTGCGTGACGGTCTTCGGCGTGCACACGGGACTGCAACACACGTGGATGGACGAGTTGCGGACCCTGTGGCGCCATCTCGACGACCTCGGGTTCGGATGGTTGTCGGTGTGGGACCACTTCTACGCCGCCGATATGAGCGGCGACCCGAACTGCCACGAAGCGGTCGCGGCGCACGCCGCGCTGGCGCTCGAGACGCGGCATGCCACCGTCGGCTGCCTCGTGTACTGCATCGGGTACCGCCATCCGGCGGTCCTCGCCAACGCCGTGTCCACCATCGACCATCTGGCCGGCGGGCGCGCCGCGATCGGCCTCGGCGCAGGCTGGAGCAAGCTCGAGTACGACGCCTATGGAATCCCGTTCCCCCGTGCCGAGGTCCGTCTCGACATGCTCGAGGAGGGCGCCGCGTGCGTGCGCGGCCTGCTTCGCGGGGAGACCGTCACGTTCACGGGCGAGCACTACCGGATGAACGAGGCGGTGTGTGCTCCGGCGCCGGTCAACCCCGCGCTGCCGATCTGGATCGGCGGAGGGGGCGAGAAGCGCACGCTGGCGATCGCCGCTCGCTTCGCCGACGGCTGGAACGTGCCGTTCATCAGCCCGGAGGACTTCGCCCGCAAACGGTCGGTGCTGCTCGAGCACTGCGAGCGCGTCAAACGCGCGCCTTCCGAGATCGTGTGCGCCGCCAACGTCGCGCTCGCATGGGACGAAGCCGACGCCGACCGCCAGTTCCGCAGCCTGCGCATGGCCGTCCAGCCGAGCCTGCTCACGGGTTCCGACCAGCAGGTGCTCGACAAGGTCGGCGCGTACGTCGACGCCGGGG
>Ga0183260_10004335_pt1 | contig 11277 bp, 9 predicted proteins | sample AntDrymUQ4972206_2_FD_129768 | JGI IMG/M metagenome (GOLD analysis project Ga0183260, IMG submission 129768) | Polar desert sand microbial communities from Dry Valleys, Antarctica - metaG UQ497 (22.06) (version 2) (version 2) | ecosystem: Environmental > Terrestrial > Soil > Desert | place...
ATCTCAAAGTATGATTATGTTTAATAACAAATCCCCCGTCTTCATTAGCTTTATTATATTATGATCTCTATTTGGGAAAAAGAAACATTTTTTGCGAAACAAGATGTTATTGTTGTAGGCAGCGGTTTTGTAGGGTTGTGGAGTGCGCTCTTTCTCAAGAAAAAACATCCCAAATTAAAAATATCTATAATTGACCGCGGCATTATTCCTACTGGTGCAAGCACGCGGAATGCCGGATTCGCCTGCTTTGGCAGCCTGAGTGAACTTATGCAAGATGCCAAAAATATGGGCATAGAAAAGATGCTTCAACTTGTGGAAATGCGTTTCAAAGGTTTGGAACTAATCTCAAAACATTTTTCAAAAAGTAATTTGGATTATGAGCTTTGCGGAGGTTACGAACTCTTTGGTGCAGGAGAATATTATAATGAAGAAAAAATAGAAGCAAGCATAAGTTACATGAATTCACTCTTGAAACCGGTAACCGATTCGAAAAAAACATTTCGTTTGGCAGATGAAAATATTTCTGAATTTGGTTTTGGAAATACAAAGCATCTTGTAAAAAACAGGTATGAAGGTTACCTGCATTCCGGAAAATTAATCAGGTGTCTCTTGCAAAAAGCGCAAGGTATGGGTGTGCAGGTTTTCACAGGGATTGATATAAAAAAATATGAACTGCAAGGTGATAGCATTGTGTTAGATACTGATCGTGGAATAAACTTTACAACAGAACGCATGTTAATATGTACCAATGCATTTGCAAAAGAATTGCTGCCTGATGAAGATATCATTCCTGCAAGAGGCCAGGTGTTGCTAACTTCTCCTATTGCTGATTTGAAGTGGAAAGGAAGTTTCCATTCTGAAGAAGGTTTTTATTATTTTAGAAATCTTGGAAATAAAGTGTTGTTGGGAGGAGCCCGTAATACTGCATTCCCAGATGAAGAAACTACTGAGTTCACCACAACAGAAAACATACAGCAGGTACTGGAAAAATATCTTTCAGATGTGGTGTTGCCAGAATATGCAGGTGATTATACCATTCAACAACGATGGTCGGGGATAATGGCAATGGGAGGGGATAAAATGCCTATAGTAAAAAAATTGAGTTCCAATGTGTACTGCGCTATCCGCATGAGCGGCATGGGCGTAGCGCTTGCACCGGTAGTAGGTGCACAGGTAGCAAATATGATGTTTGATTGATCACATGCAAGGCTCTCAATTTTATGGAGATTTCACTCGTCTTACTTTAACATCTCATAACTCCTTAAGAATTATTTTTGTTTGATGAGGATTTTTTTCTTTTTATTATTGACGATTCCCTTTCTATTCACAAGGTGCACTGATAATGATGCAGATAACAATGAAAATACAAAGAGCAATGTAGCTGCTTTGAGCTATGCCATCACTGCGTCTTATCCGCATGACACATCTTCATTCACTCAGGGATTGGTATTTTACAAAGGTCAGTTGCTGGAGGGTACTGGGAATAAAGGTAAATCGAAACTTGCCAAAATTGATTTAAAAACCGGTAAAGCCATCACAGAAATCAAGCTTGATTCCTTATATTTTGGCGAGGGTATCACTGTACTCAATGATACGTTATATCAATTAACATGGGAGGAAAAAGTTGTTTTTGTGTACAGTGCAAAAGATTTTAAAAAGATCAGGCAGTTTTCGATTAATACAGTAGGATGGGGTATTACACATGATGGAAAAAATTTAATAGTAACAGATGGCAGTAATAACCTTTACTACTACGAGCCTTCCTCTTTCCGACTCTTACGTACACAGAGGGTTACCGAAGATGGCAGCCCTGCTATGAATCTGAACGAACTTGAGTACATCAATGGATTCATCTATGCTAATCAATGGCAATACAATTATATTTTAAAAATTGATCCTGCCAGTGGTCATGTAGTGGCAAAGCTTGACCTGACAGATCTTAATAAGCGTGTAAAATCCAAAGCCCCTAACAGTGACTGGTTGAATGGAATTGCATATAATCCTGAAACAAAAAAAGTTTTTGTGACCGGAAAATATTGGCCGGAAATCTTTGAAATAGATTTTCCTTATTAGGTTTTCTCAATAATATAAATAAGGGAGCTGCAGCGATAGGTATTAATCATTGCTGCTATGTTAGAACGCAAACCATTGAAAAAAGAAGGCAGCAACTTCGTTTTACCATTTTGATATTTGCTGCTCAACATGCTGACATAAAAAGCATCGAACCACATCCCCTTTTTTTCAATAACTTTTAATCCATGTTTTGCTAACAATGTATCCATGGAAAGCGGCGTAAAATGATATAAATGCCGGGGTACATCATAAGCCGCCCAATGCAATCCGTAAATATTAGCATCTTCAGAAATATAATTGGGCACTGCTATAAATAATTTTCCTCTCTTGCTTAACAAGGCTTTTAATTGATTAATGTACTCATGTAAAGGATGCACGTGTTCAAGCACATGCCATAAAGTAATCGCATCAAATGCACTCTCTGGAAGCTCCCCTAAATGGCTTGACGGATCAATATTAAGGCCGTAAAGTTTTGCTGCAATAACTCTTGCACCTTTATCAGGCTCCACCCCTTTTACTCCCCACCCACTTTGCTGCATAGCATGTAAAAATGCACCCGTGCCGCAACCTACATCCAGTAACTGACCTGTCTTAAAGCCGGTAGTTTCCTTCACCAGTTCTGACTTCTTTTTTAAAGTAATCTTACGTACACTTTGATAAAGCTTATTGATGAAACCCTTAACGCTATTGGTATGTGAAATATAATCTTCTGATTGATAATACTTGGCAATAGCATTTTCATCGGGAGCATCTTGTGTAAATCGTAGCGTGCATTTACTGCATTGCCAGATTACAAAATTCTCCGCGCTCACTGTATGATCTTTTACAGTCATCAAAGGATTAATACCTCTATGATTGCATACCGGGCATGCGGTGTGGTGTACGATCTTATCCATAGGTTGCAAAGTAAAATGAAAATGCTAAATGGCTTTGGCATTATGCAGTACTTCCAAATTTTCGTAAATTAGATCTGTGACTGACAAGGCTGTAGTCTATTTGGACTTTAAAATTGACAGACTGACTAATTCAATTGAGAATACAATCCCAGGTGAGGTTTTGAACACAGTGGTAATCTATCACTTAGAAGATTTGTGCTCAATCGCTTGCACTTGCGAACCCGTTGCCTGTACATGAAAATGATTTCGATACAGATGCCATATAATAAATAATGCTGCAAGTGCTACCAGTATCCAGCCGGTTAGCATCGTGGCAGATTTTTTTACGACCACTTCATCTTTAATATAAGATGTATCTCCGGAATGTCTTTCTGTTTCTCCCACCAACACTGCATGCTGTTCTCTTTCTCTAATGATCTTATTGGCTTCAACAGGTTCAGGATATTTTCTTGTTTCCGGATGAAATATGATTCTGTTATCTGTATATTCAAGCTTGCCTAACCCTTTCCAAATGAAAGGATTTTTTATAATATTTTCATTCATACGTTTACCAAAATCATTAAGAGTAATTATGTCTTCCCCATCAACAGAAAGAAATTGAACCTGGTTGCGATCAGGTTCGTCATCTTCATGAAAGATCACCTGGTAGTGAGGAGGATAAAGTTTTCTATCTGCAAAATCCAGGCGAGCCGCAGTATATCGAATATGGAAACTACCGATATGCGGAATATGTACTTTCCGGTACTGAAATAAATAAGAAGTAAGCTGCGCAAGCACTATTGAGCCGTTTTTGCAAAGGAAAAAATAACGCCACCCATAAATCCGAAACCTAATACCGGATACTGTTTCCAACGTTCGTATGCAGTATTGGTTATGTTATTGAATTGTGTCCACACTTTAATGTTTTTGACTATTGCAAATTCCAAACCCGCACTTAGATCCAGAGCGCCTTTTGATTTGCCTCTGCCATCACTGGCTGAATTATACCAGGCACCACTAAAGGCATGTAAATCTGCTTTTACAAATAAGTCTTTCATCAATTGTAGTTTCAGGAAAGTACTAAATTCCAGAGGTAATAATCCCCACGGCTTATCATGCACATCAAGGCCTGTATATCGGTTCAATTTTAAGATCGAACGGAGTGTAAATTTTTCTCCTGAGGTATAACCCATTTCACCGGTCACGTTGAATGCATTTAGGTCAGGCTCTACCAGCACAGCAAAAGATTTTCCATCACTATTGAAAGAAGTATCATTCATGAAAAGAGGTTGGTTGGTGATCTTATTAATACCTGCACGTACGCTGTATGTAAAATGATCGGTAAGGGCTCCTTTTACACCTCCATATATTTCCTGAATACGGGAGTTGTTTGCAAAACCAGGCGCCCATATCCATGGATTGTAATCTGTAAGTGATTTATATGTATTGCTGCGCATATACCCAATCCATCCCCCATGAATGGTGAACCCCTTATCAGCAGAACTTGCTTCTACCATTATATTGGGAAGCAATTTGAATTCACTATTATCCCACGTAGGTTTGATGCCAGCGTGAATATTTACAGTCTCTGTTTTTATTAAAACTGAAGGCGATAATGAAAACCAATTACTTTTCAATGCATCACCCTTTTTTGGTGAATATCTTGTAACCGCACCTTCCAAAGCAATGTCAGCTTCAAATTTTCCTCCGATAGTTTTACGAAGGGGTAAATTAAAATAAGCGTTCGATTCTTTATTATTCACACGGTCGCTAAACAGATTTAATAGAAATGAGGGTGCATATGAGAGACCGAATTCGCCCCTGTCTATATTTCTGAAACCAAGGCCTATGGCAACATTTTGCAATTTCACTTTTATGGAATCATCATCATAAGTAAGACCTTTAGGCTCAAAACCATACTTATTGTAACGGCCTTCATTAACGCCGAATTTTCCATTGAATTCTAAATTGCTTCCTGCTCTTGCAAATGCATTCATCTGTACAGCAGTCTTACTGTATTGCTGAAAATCAAGCTTTCCTTTCTGGGAAATATGATTTCCGTAAATATTAAGTCCTGCATTTTTACCATCACCTAATGATAAACCTGTTTCAAAATACGGCGTATTGAAATTGCCATACCCAACCTTGGCATAATTCCAATTGTCCCAATGGCCACCTGTATCAATATCTAAAGCAAGCGGCCGTAAAGAACCGGGCTGATATGCAAATAATAAATTTTGATTGGGAATAGAATATTGCAATCGCGGACGTGTAGTGTCTGCAGTAGGTGGTGTAGCATTGAAATTGATCTTGGCTGCTTCTTTTAGTTGAGGTTTGAATGTAGAAGTCACGCTGACTCCACGTTTTGTTGTATCCTGCGCTATGGCATTGCTCCCCACTATTAACGCCAGTGATATTAAAAAGGCTAAACGCATATTAAATTTTTCTCTTTGAACGATTTGATTAATTCTCAACTTTACTGTTCTTCCCTTCTTCTGCTATTACCTGATCCAGCTTTCGCTGTGCTTCTGCTTTCAATTCAGCATTCAGGCTGTTTTCTACAATGCTTTGAAAAGTTGCTTTTGCATTGAAATAATCCTTTTGTTTCAGGTAAATATCACCCAATAAAATATAGGACTTCGTTACCCACCAGTCGTAAGAACCCGATTTGTTGATCACTTCGAAAGCAGCCTTTTCCGCATCTGCCCAACGACTGAGCAGGAACCAACTATTAGCGATTTCATAACGTGCCTCTGCAGCAAGTGCAGCCTTGTTTACAGCAACAACAGATTTGAATGAAGATATCGCAACATCATACTCACCTCTTATCTGTGCAGACTTTCCAATAGTCATATTTGATAAGGCCTTATCATCGGCACTTCTTCCTTTTTGTGCTACGAGTTCTTTCGCATTCTCAGAAGCTTCAGCCCATTTTTGTTGTTGATATTGGCTGCGTAATAGTCCCCTCATAGCTTCCAATCTTGTTTCCTGGCTTCCTGTCAGCGCTTTTAGTTGGGCATAATATCGTTCCGATTGTGCATAGTTTTTTAATTCAAAAAAATTGATGCGGGCGGCAGATAATACTGAACGTTCGGCAAAAGGATTCGGCGCTCTTTCAGCAATGGCTACATAATTTTCCAGGGCCTTGTTCCAGTTTTTCCTTCCATTGTATATTTCTGCTACATAATAATGTGCCTGAAGGGCATAACTGCCATTGGAAAAACGTTGTAAATATTGCTCAAGCGAATTGAGTGCATTCGCATTGCCATTCTCATATTGCAGTTCAGCAGCAGCAAAGGTCAATGAATCTTCTGCACTTACGGTAAGGGGTTTACCGGCCTGGCGGGCAGCATCAGCATAGTCACTGGGCCGTCCCTGCTCTATGTAGATCGTCTTCAGATTATCAAGTGCATCCTCAGCTTCAGGTGATGAAGGATAATTTGAAATCACCTGTTTGAATTGTACAACAGCATCGTTATAGCGGTTGAGGTTGTAGTATGCTATCCCTGATTTTAAAAGGGCCTGAGGCTTCAAGCTATTGTTACCTGTGGCTTTCACAATATTGGTTAAGTATGGCAATGCATCATTGAAACGGGAATCAGCTAAATAAGTATTGGCAATCTCCATGTTTGCATCACCTACCAGTGAAGAGGCGGGGAACCTGCGAATCAATGTATTTAAAAGTGTAATCTTTTCACCCGAGCTGCTGATACCTGCGATCATTGCTTTTTGAAAAGTTGCATAGTCTTCAGCCGACCATGAAAATTTAATTACATTATCGTACATTCCTTTCGCCTGCGCATAGCTTTTCGCCATGTACCAGGCATCAGCAGTTCGTATGTATGCATCCTGTGTAACCGGATCTGAATTGAGTGCCACATTTTTAGCCAATGGCTCAAAATATGATCTTGCAACTCCATAATTTTCTTTTCTATAATAAGTATAACCAAGATTATAACGAACATTTTTTTCATTGGCTTCTCCACTGGCAGGTGCACCTGCATCGAGATATGCATGATAATATCGAATTGCTTCGTCCACATTATTTTTTCTGTAAGCCAGTTCTCCTTTCCAATAATTGATCAGCGGTAGTACCGATCCGTTATTCGGATCTTTCAAAGCCCGGTCTAATAAAGCCTCTGCTTCAGCAAGCCTTCCATCATTAATCAACTCTGTTGCCCGGCCATACAATATTCTTGGATAATATCGGCGCACATTGGTAGTAGGCCGTTCTATGCTTTCGAGCAGCGCCAAAGCATCACGGTAATTATTTGTATTTGCCAGTGCACCTACCAATAGCTCTGTAGCTTCATCTCTATAAACGGAATTTGGATATTCATCTAAAAAAGAACGAAAACTTTTCAATGCTTCATCCTGGTAGCCCAATTCGTAAGAAAGCTTAGCATAATTAAACCTGGATATTTCTCTTTGTGTTTGATTACTGTTGTTGGCAGAGCTGAATAGAAATGCATTGCGGGCATTTGGTTTTTGATTGGTCTTTAAATAAGAATCCCCAAGCAAATACATTGAATGCTGACTCAGTGGATCTTCTTTACCGCTTAATTGCTTGAAACCTTCAATTGCTTTTGTATAATTATTAGCGTGATAATAAGAATAAGAAAGTTCATACAAATCTTCGCGACGCACTTTGTCAGAGCGGCTTACATAATCTTCTAAATAAGGTAATGCTTTTGCATACTCCCTTTTTTCAAAATAAGCATGACCCAATAATTGCTTCAACTCAAGATCGTAATACTTTGCTTTGCCGGCAGCCAGTTTAGATTCTGCATACTTGATGGCCTCATCCTTTTTCCCTTGTACATAATATATCTGTGCAATATAATAAGGTACTGTAGCCTCATAAGTGGGATGGTTTTCCACTACGCGAAAACTTTCCAAAGCCTGTCCGTAATTCTTATCACGAAAAGCTATAAATCCATAATAATAATTTGCATCAATATAATTAGGGTCATTTGGCAATTGCCGGATTTCATTGAAAAGAGGTTTGGCAAGTGCAAAATTTTTCAGCGTGAAGTATGAATATCCCTGGTGGAATTTCATATCAGCGATTTCCGTATTGCTTAGGTTAGCACTATTTGCTTTTTCATACAGGTCAACCGCTTCTGAAAATTGTTGTTTGCGAAAATAATATTCAGCCAAATGAAAATTCATCATCTGCACTCTTGCATTGTCTTTGGCTAAGTCGAGAAACTGGTTGGCATCGTATTCAGCCCTGGCTTCATTTTGTTTCAAAGAGAGTACTGTAGTGTAATATTCAATCTCACCGGATACCAATGCATTATTGGCTTTATCTCTTTCTTTTACACTTTGTTGCAGCTCTTTAAAAAGTGGATAAGCAAGGTTGTATTGACCTTTTTGAAAATATTCTTTTGCCAGTTCAAAGGATGGAAAAGGATCGTGATAGTTTAAGTTTTGCTGTGAAAAAGAGAATAAGGATAGAAATGAAAATGCGCAGAAAAATCCATATTGCTTCATAGTGAATCCTTTAGCCGTGTGAGAATAACGGTTTCGTTGGTCAATTATTTTACCGTGTCACCAAACATCAATCCAAATAAAAAGCAAACTTCCGGTAATGAAGATGGTTTAACAAAATATTCTTAGCCCCTTAGTATGGCAATAAATTCTTTTGTGATGTAACATTGCGCATTCAAAAAATTAATTTAATGAAAAAAATATTCAGCATTCGTGCTTCCGATTCTGCATTTTCTATTGCTGCTTTAGTGCTTCGTGTCGGTGCGGGATCATTGATGCTGGTAAATCACGGTTTGGATAAGCTGATAAATTTTTCTGACAAAGCCTCCAGGTTTTCTGATCCTTTTGGCATTGGTTCTACCACATCGCTTGCGCTGGTAGTATTTGCTGAATTTTTTTGTGCAGCATTCATTATCCTTGGATTGTTTACAAGACTCGCTGCCATCCCATTGATCATTGCTATGGGTGTAGCACTTTTTTATTCACATAATGGTGCCTTTTTTGGAGAAGGAGAAAGTGCAGGACTTTATCTGGCTTGCTTTATTACCATACTCTTATTGGGTGCAGGTAAAATAAGCCTGGATAAATTCATAAAATAAAATCACACACGGTAGGTATCGGCCCTCCAGTTTTTTATTTCTTTTTTGATAGCATCATTACTTAGATTTTCATTTGCAGCTCTTTGCGCCAATGCAACGAATTCTTCATCTGAAGCAAATCGCAAAGCAATGACTTGTGAAAGTGTAAGGCGGCCATCCAGTACCTTTCCTGTCATTGCAAGATGCCTTAAATTTTCTTCAGCACGAATGGCACGGTCCTGTGCTTTTATGGCAAAACCACGGCTGCGAAACAACATAGTGAGCAATACCCATCCGACTATTAAAAATAAAATTCCGGTTTCTCGTGCCGCACCTTCTTCAGTGAGCATTTTTCTAATAGCCCAAACAATAAGTATAATGATGGGAAAACCGGTGATCAGGTAATAAGTATATACGATCTGTTTGTGATTATTATAATTCTGTTGCATATTTATATGTTATTCGGCGAATGTACCACTACCCTTTTTACTTCAGCACATCCAGTACGTTATACATCTTTCTAACGATGGCTGATGCAGATCCGTTGTAATTATTTACGAGGAATGAGAAAATGTATTCATTACCATCTTTCGAAATATGATATCCACAAAAACCTTTTGCACCTCGAATCGTACCGCTTTTCATTTTCATACCATTGTATTCAGGCAATGAAAAATAAAATCCGGAATACCAGCCCTGCTTTTTAGCGTATTGTAAAATAAACACCTGTGCTTGTGTAGTCACTCTATTCAATGGTGATAGCCCGGAACCATCAACAATATTGAGTCCTTTATCATCCAGGCCTTTTGACTTCCAAAAATTTTTTATCAACGATACACCTTCATCGGTATCGCCAATTCCTTTTTTTTGATAAGCTATTGTTTTTACCAATGCTTCCCCGTAAAGGTTTATACTTTTTTTATTAAACCAATAAATGATACTGTCTAATGGTGGCGAAGTTTCGGTATGAATAATTTTTTGTGGAGTTGTTAGCGGCGGATCATCATGGTGTACTTCCTCACCTCCCATTTGTAAAAATATCTGTCCCAATCTATCGCTGAACCAGCGTTTTGCATCCGGCGAGGCTGCAGAAATTGTAAACGCTTTTTCACGTATGGGGATTGTACCCCGCACTATACCTTCACCTTGCTGTAATGGGTAATAAACATAAGCATTATCACCAGTACCTTTTGCTGCAGCAGTAACTTTTGATTGTATAAGATATTTATAGCCTGCAGGAATAGTGTTCACAACTTTTACTAAGCTTCCTAATTCTCCTGATGATTGCAGGACAATGTCAAATTGATTTTCACGCCAGTTAATTCCCGTTGCGCCTGCACCATAATAATTTCCAATATCCTGCCATATCCATCCGTCAGGAATGGTCTCACTGTCCCAATTTTTTTCATCTACATAAATGCCCCAATGAGATTTGATGCCTGTTTTTTTATAAGCTGCTATGATGCGGTTCAACACTGCATCTTCCTTAGTATTATTCCATCGCCAGCTACCCAATGTAGGATCACCGGAAGGGCGAACTAAAATATTTCCTTTCAGTGCAGTGCCCTCCAGCTTTCCGGTATAGCCGAATTCTGTTTGGTATCTAAAATCTTTTCCCAATAATTCATAAGCGGAAGCAGAGGTGATTATTTTTTGTGTGGAGGCAGGAGCCATTCCGAGTTTAGCATTTTTCTCAAAAACTACTTTGCCTGTTTTTGCATCAAGAACATATAAAGATGATATCCCACTGCTTAGCTGTGAATCTCTTTCAAAAGCTGTAAAAGCAGAAAGAAGCCTGTCTGAAACAGTTTGTGACCAGATAAAAGAATACAAAAAACAAGTAAACAAAACAGATGCAATCTTTTTCATCTTAGTAATATTGTAATTAAAAATAAGCAATAGGATTTATGAGTGAAGTGAATGCATCTATTATAACGATTGGAGATGAATTGCTGATCGGTCAGACCATAGATACCAACAGTGCCTTTATATCTCAGGAGTTGAATAAGATCGGCATCTGGGTGAAACGCAGGATAGCAGTGGGTGATGACAAAAAAGAAATTTTATCGGCATTGGAACAACAACGCAGTGGTGCGGAGGTAATTATTATTACAGGAGGTTTGGGACCAACGGGCGATGATATAACTAAACCTGTGTTGTGTGCATATTTTGGATCTCAATTGATCGTAAATGAAGAAGTATTAGAAAATGTAAAAAATATTTTCAAAAAATTTAATCGCCCTCTTACTGAAAGAAAT
>Ga0183260_10004336_pt1 | contig 11275 bp, 12 predicted proteins | sample AntDrymUQ4972206_2_FD_129768 | JGI IMG/M metagenome (GOLD analysis project Ga0183260, IMG submission 129768) | Polar desert sand microbial communities from Dry Valleys, Antarctica - metaG UQ497 (22.06) (version 2) (version 2) | ecosystem: Environmental > Terrestrial > Soil > Desert | place...
ACAGTGTTCGGTTCGATGCCAGCGTTGCTGCAGCACGTCAAGGGCAATAAGTTGCGTCCGCTTGCCGTGGGCACGTCGCGCCGTTCTCCCGCACTGCCGGACGTACCTACGGTCGCGGAGCAGGGCTACCCCGGTTTCGAGGCCGCACTGTGGTTGGGGATTCTGGCGCCCGCCGGAACGCCGCAACCGATTATCGAGCGGTTGCATCGTGAGCTCGCCGCCATCGTCGCGACGCAGGATTTCCGCGCGGCGATGGAAGCGAACGGCGCGGAACCGATCAGCAATACTCCGGAGCAGTTCGCCGCCTTGGTGCGCACTGAGGTCGATCGCTATACCAAGGTCGTGAAGGCGGTCGGGATCAAGTTAGACTAACAGCAGAGGGACTGACGGCAGAATTTTTGGCTTGCGCAAGATGATGCACTTCGCGTGATCTTATGCTTCGCTCCAGATGACCCATGCCTTGGGTCAGAGAGGTTGCACATGAAAGACGATCTTCGCAGCGCGCGGTACGCAATCGACATCGGTCCGGCACCATCGCTGCCCATCGCCGAGAGCGAAATGCGCTTTCCCGTGGGGCGCATCTATTGTGTTGGTCGCAACTATGCCGAGCATGCGCGCGAGATGGGGCACGATCCGAGCCGCGAGCCACCGTTTTTCTTCATGAAGGCAGCGAATTCGCTCGTGCAAAACAACGCAACCCTCGCCTACCCCATGGCGACCAAGGATGTGCATCACGAGATTGAGCTGGTCGTCGCCCTCGGTACGGGCGGGAAGAATATCCCAGTCGAGCAAGCGCTCACGCGTGTCTGGGGCTATGCCGTGGGGCTCGACATGACGCGCCGCGACTTGCAGGGCGAGGCGAAGAAGGCGGGCCGCCCGTGGGAAATGGGCAAGAGCTTCGACGAATCGGCGCCGTGCACGGCGTTGGAGCCCGTCGCCAAGATCGGGCATCCGACTAAGGGTGCGATCTGGGTCAAGGTGAACGGCCAGGTCAAGCAGCAGGGCGATCTGTCGCAACAGATTTGGAACGTGCAGGAGCAGATCAATTACCTCTCCAACCTGATCACGCTTAAAGCCGGCGATCTCATCTTCACCGGCACGCCGGCGGGTGTGGGGCCCGTTACTCCGGGTGACGTGCTCGAAGGGCACATCGACGGCGTGGGCGACCTAGTAATTCGCTACGCACGGTGAACCCAATGCGCGTGACGGGCGGCGAGGCGCGACGGTGACGTATTGTGTAGGGATAAGGCTGGACGAGGGTTTGATCTTCGCGTCCGATTCGCGGACCCATGCCGGCGTCGATAATTTCTCGAAGTTCTGCAAGATGACGGTGTTCGAACGCCAAGGAGATCGCGTGCTCGTGCTCCTGAGTTCGGGTAATCTCGCCGGCACGCAGGCGATCATCAGTCTGTTGTCCCAGCGCGCCGAGGAAGGCGCGCCGTCTTCGCTGTGGCAAGCACGGACGATGTTCGACACCGCCAACCTGGTGTCGGATGCGATGCGCGCCATCGAGCGCCGCGACGGACCGTCGCTCGAGGCAAGCGAGCTCACCTTCAATGCCTCGTTTATCCTGGGCGGCCAGATTCGCGGCGAGGCGCCTCGGTTGTTTCGCCTTTACGCCGAGGGCAACTTCATCGAGGCGGGCGCCGAGACGCCGTATGTCCAGACCGGTGAGACCAAGTACGGAAAGCCGATCATCGATCGCGTCATCGTGGGTTCGACCAGTCTCGCCGACGCGGCCAAATGCGTCCTCGTTTCGTACGATTCGACGATGCGCAGCAACCTTTCGGTGGGCATGCCGATCGACCTCATCTGCTACGAGTGCGACAGCCTCGAAGTCCGAATGCGCCGCCGTTTCGCCGAGGGCGACGCTTACTTCACGTCACTGCACCGTAGCTGGAGCGAGGGTACGCGCCGGGTATTCAGTGAGCTTCCTGAGCTCGTCTGGTGACGGATGCGTCGTCGTGATCCCAAAACCGCGATCGTGCGCGATTTTGTCGTCGTAACCTGCGAGCACGGGGGCAACCGGATTCCCGCGGAATACAGGGGCATGTTTCGCGGATGGAGGCGGATTCTCGACACCCATCGCGGTTACGATCCGGGAGCGCTGGTCATGGCGCGACAACTCTCCGGCATGCTCGACGCGCCGCTCGTTTGGTCGACCGTTAGCCGCCTGCTGATCGATCTCAATCGTTCGCTCGACAACCCCAACGTCTGGTCGGACGCCACGCGTGATCTGCCTCCCGCCATGCAACAGCGCATCGTCCGGCGCCACTACGCGCCGTACCGCCAGCGAGTTGCGGCCATCATCCAGGGCGCCATCGCCGCCGGGCGCCGGGTACTGCACCTGTCTTCGCACAGCTTCACGCCGGTGCTGGATGGCCACGTCCGCATGGCCGATGTCGGCTTGCTTTACGACCCGGCTCGTCCGGGCGAGGCGGTCTTCGCGTCGCGGTGGAAATCCGCTTTTGCCGCCGCCACACCACGGCTACGCGTCCGCCGCAACTATCCCTATGCGGGCAAGAACGATGGTCTCACCTCTTCCCTTCGCCGCCGCTTTTCCCCGGAACGATACGTCGGTATCGAGATCGAACTCAACCAGGAGTTCGTCGACTCCGACCCGCGGCCGTGGCGGCAGATTCGCGCGACGGTCATCGCCACCTTGCAAGCCGCGATGCATTGAAGGCGTGCACTGCAACGAGCACGTCATGGCGGCGTTAGCGCCAGGAACAGTAGCGCCACTGAGGAGCTAGCTTGCAGATCCGAATCGGCTATGAAATGGTCTACGAGTGTCCGCAGCCGACGCCGATGATCCTTGTGTTGAATATCCACTATTCGCGGGTGTCGGACGTAGTCGCGCCCGATCACCTTCTGACCGATCCGGTCGTGCCGCTCACGGCGTATCGTGATGGTTTCGGCAACTGGTGCAGCCGAATCGTAGCGCCGCGCGGCGAAATCCGGATCTTCGCCGATGGCGTCGTCCGCGATTCCGGATTGCCCGACGTCATCGCTCCCGGTGCGCAGCAGCATGCGGTAGCGGACCTCCCGGAAGAGACGCTGGTCTATCTGCTGGGCAGCCGCTATTGCGAAACCGATGGGCTGTCGAACGAGGCGTGGCGCTTGTTCGGCCACACCCCGCCGGGGTGGGCGCGCGTGCAGGCGATCTGCGACTTCGTGCACCAGCATGTCGAGTTCGGCTACCAGTACGCGCGCCGCACCAAGACGGCATGGGAGGCATACAACGAGCGCGCCGGCGTCTGCCGCGATTACGCGCACTTGGCACTCACCCTTTGCCGCTGCATGAACATTCCCGCGCGCTATTGCACTGGATACTTGGGCGACATCGGCGTGCCGCCTGTGCCGGCCCCCATGGATTTCGCCGGCTGGTTCGAGGCGTACCTGGACGGGCACTGGTACCCGTTCGATGCGCGCAACAACACTCCGCGGATCGGCCGCGTGCTGATCGCGCGCGGCCGCGACGCAGCCGACGTGGCGATCGCCACGACGTTTGGGCCCAACATCCTCAAGAGTTTCCTGGTTCGTACCGAGGAAATTCCTTGAGTGCCGTGTGACGGCGCCCAGCGTAGCAGGCGTGCGTATCGCGGCTTGACGCCGGGAGGTTTTCGCCCCGCCCGGGCGGGTATGCGCGGGATTCGCGCCGCACGGCAATGGCGGTCTTGCGCTCTATCCTCACTTGAAGAGAGGTAAATCGTGATCCGTGGAATGCACGCAATGTTCTATTCATCGCAGGCCGACGCTTTGCGCATGTTCCTCAAAGACAAGCTTGGCCTCGCCGGAACGGATGTGGGTGGTGGCTGGCTGATCTTTGACGCACCCGAGGCTGATCTCGGCGTGCATCCGACAGAAGGCAGCCAAGCTATATCCGGAACTGCCGAAATCTCGTTCTACTGCGACGACATCGTTCAAACCGTCAACGAACTTCGCGCACGCGGCGTCGAGTTCACGCAAGAAACGGAAGACCACGGCTACGGGCTGGTGACCTTTTTCAACGTTCCGGGGGGCTTCAAGATTCAGCTCTACCAGCCGAAGTACGGCAAGTAGAGAAAACACGGACTGACCCGCTTCGACTCTCGCGCGCGCGGCCCGCATTTCGCGCTGGAGGTTGCTGTTGTCACCGGTTCAACGCGGACACTACCTGCGCACGTGACTTTCGACTTGTTTTACTGGCGCGCCGTTTGGCGACTGCAGAAGGAAGCCTCGTGGCAAAACTACGCCTGACATTGGGCTGCTGGAACTATGACCGTACCCGCGCCCTGCAGGACGGCAGCGTGCAGCCCGACGGGATCGAACTCATCTATCTCGATATGCCGGTGGAGGAGACATTCTTCCGGATGCTGCGCAGCCAGGAATTCGACGTCGCCGAGCTCTCCTTGTCGTCGTACGTCGTCTCCTTGTTCAAGGAGCCCAGGCCGTTCATTGCGATTCCGGTGTGGCCGTCGCGCTTCTTCCGCCATTCGAGCATCTACATCAATGCCGCGAGCGGCATCCGCGAACCCAAAGATCTGATCGGCAAACGCGTGGGCAATCCGGAGTATCAGATGACCGCCCCGGTGTGGATTCGCGGAATGCTAGCCGACGAGTACGGCGTGCCGGTCGACAGCGTCACCTACCTGACCGGCGGCGAAGAAGAGCCTGGCCGTTCCGAGAAACTCAAGCTCAACCTGCCGCCGAACATCCGCGTGCAGCCGATCGGGCCGACGCAGACGTTGTCGCAAATGATTGCCAGCGGCGGGATCGACGCGCTGCAGACGGCGCGCATGCCGTCGACCTTCATGTCGGGCGGCGGGCGAGTCCGGCGGTTGTTCGAAAATTACGTCGACGTCGAGAAAGCCTACTACCGCCGGACCAGGATCTTCCCGATCATGCACACGGTGGCGATCCGGCGCGAATTGTACGAGCAGCATCGGTGGATCGCCCAGTCGCTGTACAAGGCGTTTCGCGCGGCGCAGCGCAAGACGTACGATGACCTCTACCAGACCGCCGCTCTGAAGACGATGCTGCCTTGGCTCATCGCCCACGTCGAAGAGGCGCGGCGTGAACTTGGTGACGATTTCTGGCCGTACGGGTTCCTTGAGAATCGCGCGGCGCTGGCCACGTTTCTTCGCTATCACTTTGAGCAAGGCCTGTCGCAGCGCCTGCTCGAACCGGAGGAGCTGTTTGCGCCGGAAACGCTCGAATCGTTCAAAATCTAGACTGGCTCGAGCGCTGGATCGTGCCGTGGAAGGCGGAGCGCTAAAGCCCGCGCCAGCCAATCGGCGCTCACGAATGGGTTCCCGTTTCTGCGATCATCTACATTGAAAATCCACACCAGGGAGGAATCATGCGCAACTCGATTACCCGGCGCCGATTCATATTGGGCCTCGGTGGTGCGGCCGCCGCCGGATCGCTGTTCCCGGCCGTTCATGGGGCGATGGGCCCCAACGACAAGTTCGACCTGCTGATCAAAGGGGGCGACGTCCTCGATCCGAGCCAGCGCCTGCGTGCCATTCGTGACATCGGCATTCGCAACGGCGTAATCGAGGCGGTGCAGGCGGATGTTCCCGCCGAACGGGCGCTACGCGTCCTCAACGCCGCAGGGCGGCTGGTAACCCCAGGCCTCATCGATTTGCACGCGCATGTGTTTCCGTACGGCTCGGCGATCGGCATCCCGGCCGATGAGTTGGTGCCGTTCCAGGGAACGACGACGGCCGTGTCGGCCGGCGACGCGGGCGCGAACAACTTCGCGGTATTCCGCCGCCATATCGTCGCCCAGACCCGCACGCGCCTTTACGCGTTCGTGCATATCGCGAATATCGGCTTGACGGGTTTCCCCGTTCCGGAGCTCTACAACATTGATTACGCGCAGACCGACGCCGCGGCGCGGGCGCTGGCCGAGAACGCCGACCTCGTGATCGGCATCAAGGTTCGCATGTCGGAAAATGTCATCGCCAAGCACGGGCTCGAGCCGCTCAGGCGTGCGATCCGCGCGTGCGAGATGGTGAGCACCAGCGCGAAGGTCATGTGCCACATCGGTGGCGTCGAAACGCCGGAATTGATGGCGCAAATTCTTGACCTGCTCCGTCCGCGCGACATCCTGACGCACTGCTACTCCGGCGCGCCCAACATCGCCGGCAGATTCACCAATATCGTTCAGGATGGGAAGCTTCTTCCCGCAGCGCTCGAAGCGAAGAAGCGCGGCGTGTTCTTCGACGTCGGTCATGGCGGCGGGAGTTTCGACTACACGGTGGCGGAGGCGGCGATTGCGCAAGGCGCCCCACCCGACACGATCTCCTCCGACATTCACGTGTTCTCGGGGAACACTCCGGGCATGCCCTATCTGCCGTGGGTGATGAGCAAGTTCCTGAACATGGGCTTCACGCTCGAAGAGGTCGTGGCGATGGCAACGGTCAACGCCGCGCGCGCCATCGACAAGATGCCAAAGCTGGGTACGCTTCAGGTGGGGGCGCCCGCAGATGTCTCCGTGCTCGAAGTGGTCGAGGGTCCGGTCGAGTTCGTCGATACGCGCAACAACAAGCGCGCCGGGAAAATGTACCTGCGACCGGTGCAGACGGTGGCCGCGGGCATCGCGTTCGGGCGACCCTACGCCGCGCCGTTTACCGTGCGGTAAGAAAAAAAGGATCGCTAGCGCGAGCCGCCCAGAAAGTGCGCAAGCGCCTTGATGTCGGCATCGGAAACGCCGTAGAGCACGCTGGCCATCATGGTGTCGGAACCGGGCCGGCGATTGTCGCGGTACGCGCGCATTGTCTGGTCCAAGTAATCCTCGCGCTGCCCCGCCAGGCGCGGCATCTGTTCGCGGCCGCTGTAGTCGGGCTGGTGACAACTGCCGCAGTTCATCTTCTTCGCGAGTGCCTGACCGCGACGAGCGAGCGCGTCGTCGCGCGGCGCTTTTGTGGCAGCAAGCTTTTGCGCGGCGTAGTAGGCGGCGAGCGCGCGGATTTCCTTATCGCTCACGCCGCGCATCAGTGTGCTCATTGGCTCCTGGGGCCGCACGCCCTCGCGAAAGAGGATCAGCTGCGTTTCGGTAAAGACCTGCGGTTGCCCGGCGAGCGAGGGAATGCCTGCAGCTGTGGAGTTGCCGCCGTCGCCGTGGCAGCCGGCGCAGCTTTGCAGACGCTCCTGCAGCTGCGCCGTAACGCTGGCACAAAACACAATAGCGGCGAGCGCAAGCACAAAACGAGCGTGGCCTCCCGTAGCCCGCTGCCGCTTGCCCAGAGGCACTATTTAGCCGCGGCCTTGCCGGCGTAGCTCACGCGATAGATAGCGCCGAGTTGTTCGTCGGAAACGAGCAGGGCACCGTCGGGCATCTGAAGAATGTAGGCCGGGCGGCCCCAGAACGTGTCCTGCTCGGGGTCCATGAAGCCGGTCATGAATGGCGTCACCTGGGCGTTCTTGCCGTCCGCGCCGGCCCTGACGTTCACCACGTCGAAGCCAAACTTCTTGGTGCGATTCCACGAACCCTTGCGGGCGATGAACATCGTGTCCTTGTACTCCTGCGGGAACATGCCGCCGGTATAGAAGCGCAATCCCATCACGGCGGCATGCGGCCCCATCAGTGATACAGGGAGGGTCACCCCCGCGCAGGCATCGGCCTTCTTGAAGTCCCGGTCGGGAACGCCGTCGGCGTGGCAATACGGAAAGCCGAAATTGAGTCCCGTTTTCGCGATGCGGTTCAGCTCGTCCTGCGGAACGTCGTCGCCCATCCAGTCGCGGCCGTGGTCGGTGAACCACAGCTCGCCGGTCGTCGGAGGGAAGTCGAAGCCGACCGTATTGCGCACGCCGCGCGCGATCACTTCCATGCCGGAGCCATCGGGGTTGTAGCGCCGGATCTGCGCGTACTGCTCGGGCGGCTCGCAGATATTGCACGGCGCGCCAAAGGGCACATAGAGCTTTTTATCGGGCCCGAATGCGAGGTACTTCCAGTTGTGATGCTGTTCCGGCGGCAAGTTGAACTTGTCGGTCAGGTCCACCGGCTCAACGCTCGGATTGTCCTCGATGCCGTCATAGCGCAATACCTTGTTGATCGCCATGACATAGACCGTTCATGTAGGCGACACCGGCCGGCTGCACCAGCTTGTCGACGACGATGCGGCTCGTCCGCTTGTCCCCCGCGTCGTGACTTCGTAGACGCGTCCGAGACCGCGCGTCCCCACGTAGATCTTGCCTTTGTCGCCGCGCGCCATCGCGCGCCCGCCAGGAATGCCGTGTGCCCACAGCTCGACCTTAAAGCCTGCCGGCACCCTGATCTTGTCGACGGGGATCTCGCCGGGCGGCGTCTCGGTCAACTTGCCCGCGAGCGGCGCGAGCTTCGAATCCGCCATCGCCGCCGGCTTACCCTGTTGCCAGACCGGCGGCGGAGCGGGCTTGTCCTGGCCCGTTGCAACGCTGGTGCTGCACGCTAGCGCGCCGGCGATCGCAATGCGCAAGGCCGTGGTGGAGACATCGTGCATTCGGTTCTCCCTCGTCGGTTAGCAGCGTGGCGACTATAACTCGCGGAACGTCATCAATCCAAAATCTCACTCGCGGTACGTCGTCAAATCCTCGGCTTGGTCGCGGTACATCGTCAATCCACGGTCGCCCCGGATGCTTTGACCACCTGCGTCCACTTGTCAAGCTCCGTCTGCGCGAACGCATGAAACTCTGCAGGCGACATGGACATGGGCTCAGCGCCGAGTTCGAAGAGTCGCGCCTTGAACTCCGCCGTGCCGACCGCCTCGCGTATCGCCTGATTCAGGCGACCGGCGATCTCCGGGCTCAAGCCGGCCGGCGCCAGGAAGCCGTACCAGGGTTTGGCGTCGAATCCCGGTAGTCCCGACTCGGCAACGGTTGGGATATCCGGGAAGACTGCGGAGCGACTGGCGCCCGTGACCGCCAGCACTTTCAGCTTGCCCGCCTTGACGTGCGGCATCGCCGGCACCGGGTTTTCGAAAGCAACCGGCACCTGCCCGCCGAGTAAATCGTTCATGGCCGGACCCGACCCCTTGTAGGGGACGTGCTGAATCTTCGTGCCGGCTCGCACATTGAACATCTCGCCGATGATGTGCTGCGGCGTGCCCGAGCCGGCTGACGCGAAATTGAGCTTACCCTGCTTGCCCTGGGTGATGAGATCTTGTAGCGAGTTGATACCGGCGCCCGCATTGACCACGACGACAAAGGCGGCGTTGGCGATGGGCGCCACGTAGGTGAAATCCTTGAGCGGCGTGTAGGGAAGCTTCGCGTAGAGCGAGGGCGAGATCACCAGCGGCCCGCTCGCGGCAAGCAACAGCGTATAGCCGTCCGCAGGAGCTTTGGCCACCGTGTCGGTGCCGATATTGCCGCCGGCGCCGGGCCTGTTTTCCACGATCACCGTCTGCCCCAGCTTCTCCTGCAATCTCGGAGCAAGCAACCGCGCCAAGACATCGGTAGTGCCACCCGGCGCGTACGGGGAAATGATGCGGATGGGTTGCTTGGCGGGCCAGGCTTGCGCGGAAACGGGGCCAGCAAAAAAAGCGGTGACCAACGACGCCGCGATGGACAACAGGGAAAATGTATGCGGATGGCGCATCATCCAAGCTCCTTGGTTTAAGGGATCGTGCGGTCGCGTTAGCGATAGTATGGAAGGTGATGCATCGCGTCGCAACGCCCGCCTTGGCGCCCCCTTTCTAGCCCCAAGGGGGACAGTCGAATTGGTATTACCACTTGACCACTTTGGGATCACGGGTTAGCCTCATCAGTTTGCACACCCAACGGGCGCAACGGCGCGGAGTGCGCGATGCCTTTTCAGAGTATCGAGCCTCGCCGGCTTTATCGCCAGATTGCCGATCAGATCCGCACGTTGCTCAGGAATGGCGAATTTGCAGCAGGCGCGCGCCTGCCGCCAGAGCGCGATCTGGCGAGGGAATTGGGCGTATCCCGGCCTTCGGTGCGCGAGGCGTTGATTGCGTTGGAGGTCGAAGGCTTGGTCGAAGTGCGCATCGGTTCGGGAATCTATGTGCGGCACGCAAGCGCGTGGTTGCCTGAAAACGATACCGCACTGCCGGCGGCCGGGCCGTTCGAAAACCTGCGCGCGCGTTATGTGATCGAAAGCGAATGCGCCGCGCTGGCGGCCAAGTCGGCAAAACGGACCCAGCTTGCTGCCATCGAGGACGCCCTCGCCGCCATGCAACGCGAACACGAGACACAGAAGCGGCCGCTGTCCGGCGACCGGTTGTTTCACTTACGCATCGCCGAAGCCACCGGCAACGGCGCGCTCGTCGCGGTGGTCAAGATGTTGTGGGAGGATCGCGCGGGGGCGTTATATCAGCAGCTCGAGCATCACTACGACTCGCTCGACCTGTGGACCAACGCGATCGGCGAACACCGGGGGGTCGTGAAGGCTATCGGGGCGAAGGATCCGAAGGCGGCGCGCGCCGCGATGCAGCGCCATTTGAATGCTGCGTACAAGCGCTTTTCCACCGGCTGGAATGCACTGCAATGACAAAGCTATGGAGACGCAAATGCTGACGTGCCGGATTCATGCCAAGGAGGATTTGCGCGTCGAAGCCATCGATGTGCCGGTGCCTGCCGCCGGAGAGGTTCTCGTAAGATTGGGTGCGGGAGGCATCTGCGGGTCCGATCTGCACTATTATTTCGAAGGCAAGAACGGCAGCTTCGTCGTGCGCGAGCCGCTCATCCCGGGGCATGAAGCGTCAGGTGTGGTGGCAGCGATTGGCGCCGGCGTGACGCGGGTGCGACAAGGCGACAAGGTCGCGCTGTCGCCATCGCATGCGTGCGGCCGCTGCGAGTACTGCCGGCAGGGACGCGAGCAACTCTGCCTGCGGATGAAGTTCCTGGGTAGCGCGAGTCTCTTTCCGCATATCCAGGGCATGTTCCAGGAATATTTCCTGATGGGCGAGCGCCAGTGCTATCCCGTCGCCGCCGACGTGAGCCTCGGCGAGCTTGCGTTTGCGGAGCCACTGGCCGTGGCGTTGCACGCCGTGCAGCGCGGCGGCGAGCTGCTCGGCAAATCGGTGCTCGTCACGGGCGCCGGCACGATCGGCTGCCTGACAGTCATGGCAGCGCGTCTCGCCGGAGCCAAACGCATTACCGTCTCCGACGTGCTCGAGCGCCCGCTTAGCCAAGCCGAATTGGTCGGCGCCGATGCGACGCTACGCGCGGACCGCGACCAGGCGGCGCTGGCTACGCCGCAGTTCGACGTCGCGTATGAAGTTTCGGGCAACTTCAATGCATTGAAGACATGTGTCGCGGCCACCAAACGCGGTGGCGTTGTCGTGCAGGT
>Ga0183260_10004337_pt1 | contig 11274 bp, 7 predicted proteins | sample AntDrymUQ4972206_2_FD_129768 | JGI IMG/M metagenome (GOLD analysis project Ga0183260, IMG submission 129768) | Polar desert sand microbial communities from Dry Valleys, Antarctica - metaG UQ497 (22.06) (version 2) (version 2) | ecosystem: Environmental > Terrestrial > Soil > Desert | place...
GGATATCTAGGTGGCTACTCGCATAGACCCTGTTTCGTGCGCCGCTCTCACTCCAGGCGATCAATCCGGCGTCGGCAGTCGAATTGCTGTAGTAGTAGTGGACCAGGGCCTTTCCGATGGCCACCCCATTGTGGGACCACGTCACAGCCCCAGAGTTCTTGAGGCAATGTCCTGCGGTAATCAGACGCAAGCTTCCGGTCGAGTCGAGTTTCCCCCCGAAACCCGACGTACAGACCCAACCGCCACCCGTGATTGACAGGCCCCCCTTGAGCGGAGCGGCACAGTTCGTCCGCGAGGCGCAGGCCCCAGCTTGAACCTCCTCACCGAGAACTACATCGAGTGCAGGACCGTACTTGGCCTCGATCCTGCCCTTAACATCCTGACTCAGGTCAACGACTGAGACTCGCAGGAGATTTGCCTTCACATCGATGCCGATGCTGGCGAGATTCACGCCGCTGTCGCGCCATGCTTGCCAGTCGCTGGTGACGGATGCCTGGAGGGCCTCGAGTTCGTGTGTCGTGTACTGGACCATGCGAATTCGAACCTCTGCACCTACGGGCGCGAGCTTCGCGAGGTCGGCCATCCTCGCAGGATCATCGGTCGTGGCGATGTCTATGACCCCCCCGGCGGCTTGATCAAAGTAGATGCCGGCATAGGAAGGCTGCTTCTCAAGTTCGGCGACTAATGGGTCGAGGCTGGCGGTAATCGCGTCTCGCCGGCGGAGCTCCTGCTCCTCGGATACGGTCAACGGGACGCCATATGATCGGGACAGCGCATCATCAGCCGCGTAGCGCGCGACCGTGGCTGGATTGGAATCCAAGCCGTACTCGTTGCGGAACTGAATTGCCTGATCGATTTCCAGTTGGGGGGTGATAGATGTAGGCGTTGTCGAAGCCGCCGACGCTGGCATGGATATTCCAGCGCATAACACGAGAACTAACGCGACCAAGACTCCGGATCGCGGCACACCGCCTCGCTCGTGCATCGAGCACCTCCACCAAACCTTCCTCGCGCTACGCCACACCCTAACATTGCGTGGCTCGCGCAGGTCAAGGAGGGCCGTGGCCCCTGGAGTAGAGTTGCCCCGCCTTCATGGACTGTCAATGCCGCAGGATCGGAAGGGCGTGCGATCCTGACCAGCGGCCAAACACAACAGCTTCACCTACGACACTTGGGGCCGGCCGACGACGGCGACCCACAGCGGAATCAGCGACCTCGGCTTCCGCTTCCTCTACGTCGGCCGGGCCGACGTCAAGTGGGACGATTCCTTCGGGCTCGGCCCCGCGTACATGTACGCCCGTCACCACAGCCCCGCTCGCCCGGTTCCTGCAGCCCCATTCAAGCCCAACAGGAACTGACTCGTACGCGCCTACGCCCGGTTGACTCTGGACCAGTCGACCGATTCGTGAGAGGATTTCGGGTGTCCAGGGTCGGTTTGGACGCTAGCGGCCCGCAGCGTCGATCCTAGAGGGCACCCTCCACAAACGAATGCGCTGGCCGAACGCTTCTTCGCCTCGCTCGAGACGGAGCTCCTCGACCGCGCGAGCTTCCGGACCCGGGCCGACGCCCGGCTCGGAGTCTTCGATTACATCGAGGCCTTCTACAACCGCGAGCGCCGCCACTCGGCGCTCGGCTACCTCTCACCCGCCGAGTTCGAGAGGAGGTACCGTCGCGAGACGATCAGCGCTGCCTAACCCCGGATGCACCGAGGGTTCGGCTGGTCGGGTCGGTTGACTGTCGAAACGGCGCCTGACGGCGGGAACTGGGCCGGCCCCAGCGCGGCGGGGGCGACGGAGGGGTGGTCGAGAGCCTTCGGGACGACTGGAACGAGCCGGTCGAGGGCGATGGGCGGATAGCGGGCAGGCTGGCGCCATCCCCAGAAGCAGCGAGGTGACGGCCTGGGTCAGGCCAGAAGCGGGATCGCCCGGAGCCTGGCGAGGGCGGCGCTCCAGCCGATCGCCCACGGCCAGCGTTCCTGGAGGTGGAGCTTGAGGCGACGGGCCGAACGGGTCAGCCGCCCGGCCAGGCCGAACAGCCGCCGGCGCAGGGTCTTGGTCGTGACGATCCCCGCGCCGAGCCCGATCCTCCCCGTCCAGCGGGCGAGGTTGTGGGCGATCACCTGGACCGCCAGCCAGGCGCCGTTGGCCGCGAACTTGCCCGATGGCAGGTGGTTGAGCCCGACTCCGTACTTGAGGTCACGGATGGCGTTCTCGATCTCGGCGTGGCGGCGATGGTCGGCCTCCAGCTCGAGGGTCTCGCCGTCGCGGTCGGTGATGAACGCGTGATAGTCGTACAGGGTGAGCAGGGCGAGCTGGCTGCTCGGGGTCGGCCGGACCCGGCGGACGATGAGCCGGACCGGGACCACGCCCTTCTGGTCGGCGAACGGGACATAGGTCGTCTCAACGACGTCGGCCCCACCCTCGAGCCAGTACGGGATCGGCGTCCAGGCGTCGTCGGGGATCGCCTCGATGAGGCGGTGGACCGAGCGGTGCAGGCGGATCGTGATGCTGAAGCGCACCTTCATCGCCCGGCAGAGGTCGACGACCGCGTGGGCATAGAAGCCCGAGTCGGCCCGCACGGTCAGCTGCCCCGTCGCCCCGGCGGAGCGGACCCGGCCGATCGTCTCGCGCAGGAAGTGGGCGGCGCCGCGGGCGGTGTTGGCGCGGCCCTCGCGCAGCCTGGCCATGAGCACGTCGCCGGTGCCGGCGGCGATCGCGAGCAGCGGGTGATAGCCGCGCACGTGGGTGTATGTGTGGTGGCGGGCACCCTCCTTCCGAAGGCCGTACGTCTCGCAGATCGTCGAGTCGAGATCGATCGTCAGCGGCTCGCTGCCCGGACCCGCTCCGGCCGCCCAGCCCCGGGTGAGCAGCTCGCGGCTGACCCGATCGAGCTGGCGGACGTGGCCCCAGCGGAAGCTGCGCAGGAACGTCCCGAGGGTCGAGGCGGCCTTGAGGGTGAAGCCCAGGATCCGGCCGGTGCCACTCGCTCGGAGGGCTCCGGCATCATCGATGCAGTCACCGCCGGCGAGCGCCGACATGACCAGGGTCAGGAGCTTGTCGCCGGGGTTGGCCGCACCGGGCTTGGCGCCGAGCCGGACGTGCTCATCGACCAGCTCCTTGAGCCCGAGGTGCTGGGCCAGGGTGGCCGGCAGCAGGAGTCCCGCGTCGGTCACCAGCCGGTCGTCGTCGAAGGCCACGTCGAGCCGGTCGAGGCTGTGCGATGATCGCATCGATCAGGTGCTCCTCTGTTGGGCTGATGGGTCGTCTCTTCTACGCCATCTTCCCAGTTCAGATGGGCACCTGATTCGTTGTTTCAGCGCTCCTTCGGCCGCGGCTCATCGGTGGATCCGGGCTTAGGTCGACCTACCCGCCCATGGCGATCGTCATCGCGCTTGTGCTGGCTCTCGTCTCAGCCGCCTGCGGCCCGCTTCCCCGCGCGACCTCCGCTGCGGCGCAGCCAGGCGTGCCAAACGAGTATGTCCTCGCCCACTGCGGCCTTCTTTCCTCTGTCGACTTTGAGGGGGCGGTTCTGGGCACCGGTCGGCACTGTTTCCGACGCGGCGACGGGCTCGATTGGAGGAACTTTCGTCCTCCTGGACGAGGCAGGCGCGCTTCGAAGCCCCAGAAGTTCGGCGTCCGTCTGGACCTTCGCCCTGCGACCTCCTGTCGTTTCGGGAAGATTGCCTCTGAGACCGGGTGTCGTCTGGGTACCTCACTCTGATGCACTACCTCCAGCTCGCGTCCCAATGTCAGCGCGCGAACCGCTTAAGTGCCCTCGAGCCGGCCAGGGCTGACGGTTCGAACAAGTCCATCCCGTCAGGCTCCGCGAGGCACAGAGGACCGACGACGTAGTCGCGCGTGATGCGCTCGGACGGCAGCTCCGCGGTGGCAAGCCGTCGGCCGTCAGGCGCCGTCCAGACCGCCCGGTACGGGGCTGCGACGACCTCGGGCGACGCGATAAGCCAGAGATCGATCCCTAAGGGGCCGACGGCTTCGATCGCGCGCCGGAGTGACGCTTGGCGGCGTTCCGTCTCGACGACGATCGCTATATTGATCGGTGCCTCCGCGGAGCCTCCGAGCAGCGTCGCGTACCGAGCGGCCTTGTCGACCAGCACAGCCAGTCCCTCCGTCCCGAGGTCGCGCTCGATCAACAGGCTGGTCCGCCGGCCGGGCGTGCCGATGATCGCCAGCGCGTCGGGCCTGACGTACCCGTCGAACAGGGGCGCCACCGCGCGTTCGGACAGCCAGCTCGACAACCCGACACCGCGAGCGGGCTCGGCGTGGCGCAAGAAAGCGGCCAGCAGGTCGTTGGTGGCCAGGCGATGGATGGTCATCGTCCCGAGCCGCTCTCGCCCACGACGCCGCGCTACCGATTGTGGCGCTCCCTCGAGCTCGCGCCGCACCCAGTCCAGCAGGGCATAGGCGAAACGGCCCCGTGGCCGCTGGCTGTTGGCCGCCCAGAACCCCCGCACCAGCCCAAGCTCGACCAGCCGGGCGAGGCGCCGCCGAGCGGTCCGAAGGCCGCCGTAGGCCAGCATGGCTGCGAGCTCGGCGGTGACGACGTCGCCGACGACGAGCCAGCGGAGCAGCGCCCGGTCGCGCTCGGCCAGGGCGCCCCAGGCGGCCAGGCCGGGCGCGGAAGGGGTGATGCGAAGCGAGTCAGACTTGGACACCGCTCGCTGCCGTGCGGCGGAGGGTCGCCGCTCCAGCGTCACCCTCGTGACCAGGCTGTGGACGAGGGACGGGCTGGCGACACGGCGAGGGAGCGGACACCCGGCCCCGGGTCACAGGCGGTCATGTCCGTCTCGCTCGTCGCTCGTCGCGCGGACGCGCTCAGCCTGCCCGAATCTTTCGGGCGGCGGCAGGATCTCGGCGGTGAACACGGTTGCCTGACCGGCGAGCTCGGTCCGGACGGCCATCCGGAAGCGCTCGACGTTCAGGAGGTCCCGCTCGGTCAGCGGCTCGAACGATCGGGCCAGGAGGCGAGCGTCGGTCGCCGCTGGCTGGAGCAGCGCGAGCGTGCCGACGTCGTTGAGGACGGCGTCGCGGAGCTCGTCGCCCATCCGGTCGAAGTACTGCGTGGCGAGCGTCGCCCCCAGGCCGAACTTGCGGGTCTCAGTGACGATCGTGCGCAGCGAGCTCGTGTCGAAGGCGTGGGCCTCGTCGAGATACAGCTGGTGCGGCCGCCGGCGAGCCTCGGTGACCTCCTGGCGGCCCAGGGCGTCGATGCAGTAGCGGGCGATGAGCAGCGAGCCGAAGAGCCGCCCGTGGTCCCGGGCGACCCGGGACAGGTCGACCAGCAGGACCCGACCTTCGTCCATGATCCGGCGGGGCCGGATCGAGGACCGGCGGGCGGCGACGATCTGGCGGATCGATGGGTAGCCGATGAAGGAGCTCAGCTTGTTGAGGAGCGCCTCTGCGGAGGGGTCCCGCCCGGAGCTGAGCCTGGCCGGCCACTCGTGGTCCCAGAACGCCTGCAGGACCGGATCGGCCAGCCCGACCGTGAACGCTTTTCGCCGGTCGGGGTCGACGAGCAGCTCGTACAGGTCGAGGATCGTCCACGGACCGGCGGCCCCGGCCTCCTTCAGCAGCAGCGTCATCAGGCCGTTGCGCAGGTAGTGCGCCTGGCGCGGCGCCCCGGTCCCGAGGTAGAGCTCACGCACGGTGTCCACGAACTGGCCGGCCACGAGCTCCGGGTCGGCGCCGTCGAGCTCGAGCGGGTTGAACGAGCGTGGCCGCCGCCGCTCGGCGAGCTCGAGCAGGTGGACCCGCTCGACCTCGCCGGGCGGAACGCAGTCCACCAGATGGCGGACCGCGTCGCCGTGGGGGTCGAGGAAGGTGAAGCCGCGGCCCGACCGCATGTCGTCGGCCGCGAGCGCGACGAGCTCGGTGCTCTTGCCCGAGCCGGTCTTGCCGATGAACGCCGCGTGGCGCAGGAACAGATCCTCGGGAACGCGGACCAGGCGGTCCCCGTCGCGGGCGATCGGGCGCTCCCCCGCCGCCGGTCGCTCGGCCAGCGGGGCATGCAGCCGGCGGCTTCGGACGACGTCGATCGGACGCTCGCTCGACGCCGCCGCCGCCAGGCCCCAGAGGTCAGCCAGGTCGCGCGCGGTGACGGTCATCGGAGCCGGCCGGCCGCCGACGGTCGCCTCGACCGCCCAGCCGGCCGCTCGCAGCACACCGGCGACGCTCATGGCGTCGAACAGCCAGGCACGAATGGCGCTCCGCTCCGCCGAGCTCGCCTCGAGCGAGACCGTCACCGAGAAGGACGGGCCTCCGGTCCCCGCCTGCCGACCGACCGCCGTCGATCCGAACGCCCGTGGCGGCCGGTTGAGGAACGAATCGAGGAGCATCTCGCCCAAGCCCGGCGCATCGCTCGCGGCGGCCCCGGCGCTCCCCGGCAGCGGACGAACGCGCAGCGTCCAGGAGGCGGTCGCCCCGCGCGGCAGCCGCGAGAGCAGCTCGACCAGGCTCAGTCCGAGATCCCCCGGACTCCGCCCGCGGTCGCCGGCCGGCGGTCGCCCCCGGAACGCCAGCCGCAGCCCGCCAGCCGCGTGAGGCGGCGCCGTCGGCTCCATCTCGGCGCTCGGATAGGCGGCCGCGACGGCGGCTTCGATCGCCCGCCCGAGCTGGCGCGGCGCTTCGATCTCGAGGCGAGCGCGCCCGCCGGTCCAGCGCAGGGCGAGCGTCAGCTCCGGCCACCCGCTGGCCCAGCGCGACGTTCCCCGTCGCCCACCGGGGTGCAGCCCGGCCACCAGGCGGTGTGCGGCGTCCGGCTCGGTCGCCCCTGCCGGATCAGGACGGATGACCCAGCGCTGGCGCTCGCCGGCCGTCTGCCTGTCGTACGCGCGCTGCCGGAACACCGTCACCACGCGGGGCGCGATGACGACGCCGCTGCCGATCAGGAGTGCGCCGCCGCCGAGGACGGCAAGCGCGCCGACGAGGCCATAGATCGGCCCGAGGAGCTCGGCCATCGCTCCTGTCCCTAGCGCGGCGGCAGGACGAGCAGCGGGTCGACCGGCTCGCCCGAGGCGTAGATCTCGAGGTGGAGGTGTGGCCCGGTCGTCCTGCCAGTCAGTCCGATCGAGCCGACGACGTCTCCCGACGAGACTGACTGGCCGACCCGCACGCGCACCTGCGGCTCGAGATGGCCGTAGCGGCTGACGAGGTCTGGGCTGTGCTCGACCTCGACGACGACCGCGCCGTCGGCCATCCGGCCCGCGATCGTGACCGCCCCGGGCGCCATCGCCCGCACAGGCGTGCCGACCGGTGCCGCGATGTCAAGCCCGTCGTGGAACTGCGGATAGCAGGTGCCCCGGTAGCAGAGCGGAGGCGCGCCAGCAAAGGCCGTCGGTCCAAAGCCCTGCGTAATCCGGCCGCCCTCGACCGGCCAGACGAGGCGTGCGCCGTAGCCGTAGCGCTCGGCCCAGCCCATCACGAGCGGCGGGTACCAGTCGGCCGGGTTGTAGCGGTAGAGGGCGCGCCTCCAGTCGGCCGGCGCCCCGTTCGACTCGAGGTAGGCGGCGGCGGCCGGGATCGCGTCGACCGGGTCGCAGATGTCCGGCTCGACCAGCCCCGCCAGCTTTGCCGCGTGGACGAACGTCGGCTCGAGGAACTGCATCGGCCCGCGCGCGCCGGCGTGGTTCGGTGCGCAGCCGTTGGCGTTCCGGCCGTGGTTCGTCTCGACCCGCCCGACCGCGGCGAGGACCGGCCAGTCCAGCCCGAACCGGCCCGCCGCCTCCTGGTACAGGACGAGGTAGTCGGCCGGGATGTCGGCGACAACGGGCGGCGCCTCGGGCAGCCTCGGCGCGGCAAGGGCGGCCCAGTTGCCGGTGAGGATCCCGAACGTGCCGAAGACGATGAGCAGGCACACCAGGGGCACCGCGCAGCCCGTCGCCGCGCAGCCGCACCCGACCCGCCTCACCCGCTGTCGGGCGGCGCAAACCTCGAATGGGACTCGCCGAGGAGATCGGCTGGACGGGTCGTCAGCGTGGCGTACTCGCGGCGGCTGACGCGGGCTTCGAAGGCGACGTGGCTGCGGCCGACGAAAAGGAGGCCCTCGCCGGGCCGGGCGTGGACGAGCGCGCGGCGCTCGGCGGCGGTCAGGTCGAAGTAGCGGGCAAGGGCGTCGGCCGCCTCGGGGGTTTGGCCGAGCAGGACCCGGATGTCGCACTGCTTGACGATCGCCTCGCCGAAGTCGGAGCGCAGGAACTCGGCGATGTCCTGGGTCGAGAGCTGCAGCCCCGCGTGGTAGTGGCGGGCCGAGCGGGCCAGCTCCTCGATGAACTCCGCGCCGGACGGCTGGCGCATCACCTTCCAGGCCTCGTCCACGACGACCAGCTTGCGCTGCTTGTCGCGGCGGACCGCGTCCCACAGCAGCGACAGCGCGGCGAGCTGGGCGACGGCCCGGACCTCAGGCTCGGAGATCGAGTCGAAGCCGACGACGAGGAGCCTGGCGTCGGGCGGCAGCGGCTCGTCGGCCGCGAACAGCGGCGCCAGCGAGCCCGTGGCCCAGCGTTCGAGTCGGTGCGCCAGCGACGCTCCCCCGGGCGCTGACCGCAGCTGCTCGACCAGGCCGGCGAGGCGCGGCGGTCGGCGGTCGTGCGTTCCCGGGTCTTCCGCGATGCCGGCCGCCTCGTACGTCAGACGAAGGCCCGCATCGAGGGCGGGTCGCTCGTCGCGGGTCACGCCTCCGGCCATGGCGCCGACGAGCCGCGACAGGGTCGCGACCTTGGCGGCCAACGCCCCCGGCGTTCGCTCGCCGGCGAGCATGAACGGGTTGAGCCCGCCGCCCGCGCCGAGCTCGACGTACGTACCATCGAGCGTCTCGGTCAGTCTCCGGTAGTCACCGAGCGGGTCGATCGCGAGGACCCGGATGCCGCGCAGGAGGCAGCGCCCGATCTCGGCCCCGGTGAACATCGTCTTGCCGGTCCCTGTCTGGCCGAGAACGATCGCGTTGTGCGACGTGTGCGCAAAGCGGTCGAGGACGATTGGCGCGCCGCTCGTGCGCGCGACGCCGTAGAGGTGCCCCGACGGTTCGTAGAGGTCGGACGCGGCATGGAGCAGGCTCGCCGCCAGGCTGGCCGAGTCGAGATTCCGCTCGGCGATCGGGGCTGGCGCCGGCCCCGGAAGGCACGCCCGCCACGCCTCGGCCAGCCGGAAGGTCGCGGGCTCTATGTCAAGCTCGAGCGCCCGGCCTTCGAGGCGCAGCATCTCGAGCCGCTCGCGCAGCGTCGCCGCGTCCGGGGCCTCGACGAGGAGGACCGCGTCGACCAGGTAGATACGGCCGGCGGCGGCATGGACGGCCCGCCGACCTGAGGCCGCGGTCTGGCCAAGCCGCTCGCGGGCCACGTCGTCCAACTCGCCGCGTTCGCGAGCGAGCCGTTCAGCGGCCCGGACGTGTCGCAACCGGACGGTGAGGAAATGCATCGCCTCGGCGCGGAACAGCGGCCGCACCCGCAGCGATGCCGCGGCTACGCCGCCGGTCGTTAGGAGCGCCGCGAGCCAGCCGGGCGCAACCTCGGACGGCCATCGACGGCCGAGCCCGACGGCCGCGAAAACCGACGGTCCCGTCGCGACGGCCGGACCGAGGCTGAACGTCTCGCCCGTCCTTGCGAGGCCCGACCAGATATTGGCCAGTTCCGGCGGTTCGACGTCCCGGAACACGACGCCGGCGTCCTCGGCGACGCGACGAAGCGTCGTGAGGGCGCGCCCTAGCTCAGCCTCGGTCGCCGCGTCGAGGTGCAGGAACGTCCGGCGAACGGGTCGGCGAGCTTGCGATGCGGCCTCTCGATAGAGCGCGACGTATGCGCGGAACCAGGCGCGAGCGCGATTGCCGTCCAGTCGCTCCTCGATCTGGGCCAGGTGCTCCTGAGGCGGCCGATCCGCGGGGACCGAGAGCAGTCCGAAAGGTCCGGGCACGGCGTCATAGAGCGTGGCGAGGGCGGCCAACGCGTTGTCGCGCTCGCCGTCGGCCATGAGCTCGACGTTCAGTGGGGCCAGTTCGATGCCACCGCAGAGCCGTCCATCGGCCACGAGATGGGACCCGAGGTCGACGGTCGGCCAGCCGGCACGTGAATCGGGCGATGTTGTGAACACCTTGACAAGCTAGCCGGGTGAGTAGGATCGTCAAGGCGTATGCCGTACAACACTCCGTACAACTATCACGGTTGCCCCGTGCGTTCCTCCTTCACGGTTGACCCGCTCGAGCGAGCCCTCGCGGTCGGAACGCCTCCCGCCGCGAGGCTACCGAACCAGCGTCAACACTCAATCGATTGTGCCGAGGGAACGGACGTCCCGACCCTCGAGCGCCTCGGCGTACTCTGCCGCCATGCCACTACAGCTTCCGTCCACGCACAAGCGCGTCCGCGAGGTCGCCTTCGCCCTCCTGCTGGCGGACTCGCGACCCGTCTCGCCCGACGAGCTTGCCCTCACGTTTGGCGGCAGCGAGATCGCCACGATCCTCGACGCGCTGGCTGCATCGGGCTCGATTGACCGCGCGGACGACGGCCGCGTGACCGGGAGTGAGGGGCTGTCCCTGTCGGACGGCCCGCATCGGCTCACGATTGGCGAACGGCCATTCAGGACGTGGTGCGCGTACGACGCCCTCGGCATCCCAGTCGCACTCCGGGCGAGCGCTCACGTCGAGACGGCGTGCGCCGAATGCGGAAAGACCATCGCTATCCCGATCAACGAAGGCAAGCCGCAACGGACGGGACCGGAGCGGCTATGGCTCGCGGCTGGGGGCGACGACCCTAGAAAGTCGTTCTGCACGCCCACCGTGCTGCTTTGCGGCCCGGACCATGGCGCGGCGTGGGGCGTGAAGCACAACGGCGACGGCGAGCTGCTTGCCCTTGATGACGCCTCCGAGCAAGGCGCGAGCGATTGGGCCTCCGCCGCCGATACCGCAAGGCGTCTCGGTATCGACGTTTCAAGTACGTCGACGGTCCGCGTGACTGTCAGCGAGAACTCCTGATCGAGACGCCCGGCGAGATCAACCGGGCCCCCTGGTCATCGATGTCGCGCTGCGCTACCCCTCGCGGGCCGCTGCCCGCGTGTCCAAGCGTAGGCCGATCTCGCACTGGGCCATCCTTACCGGTTCGTGGCCCGAAGCCCTAGTGTCTCCTTGCGGAAATAGCTAGACGATACTGACGATCGCAGCTACGATGCTCGGCATGGCCAATCATCCCGCGCCTCCACTGGCGGTCAAGGAGTCCGATCTCGAGGTCCTCCGGGCGCTCGTTCGAGCGCGGACGACGGAGCAGCGACTGGTCCA
>Ga0183260_10004338_pt1 | contig 11273 bp, 8 predicted proteins | sample AntDrymUQ4972206_2_FD_129768 | JGI IMG/M metagenome (GOLD analysis project Ga0183260, IMG submission 129768) | Polar desert sand microbial communities from Dry Valleys, Antarctica - metaG UQ497 (22.06) (version 2) (version 2) | ecosystem: Environmental > Terrestrial > Soil > Desert | place...
GCGGTGATCCCGCCGTTTGTCGTCTGCACATTCAGCGACCCTGCAAGGTCGGTCACCTCTATCCCGCCGTTTACCGTCTTGAATCGGGCCTGTGCCGACGTGGGCACCTTGAGTGTGTAACGCACCTCACCGCCGCCGCCCCCCTGGAAGAGCGGCGAATTCCGCGGGTAGCGTGTTTCCAGACGGATCGCGGAGGGGGAGACACTCTCCACGATCTCGATATGCTCGAGCGCTTCCCGCGCCGCCTCCGGAGAAGCCCCCCTGGCGCGCTTCATTGCAACGACCTCCACAGTGTTCCCGGCCGCGGGCTCGACCGTGATCGCGCCGTTGACGTTGTGCACCTCGATGGTTCCCCCGGCCTGCAGCTCGTACGACTTCCGCCACTCCGCGCTCTCCTGCGATTTGAAATCCGCGGTGACGATGTCGCACGCCGAGAGGGCGGCGAGGACGAGGGGCAGGCACACGGCAGCAGTGAGGCGGGTTCGTACGTTCATGTCGGCACTCCTTCCGGAACTATACGCCCTCCGCCGCGGAAGGTTCCTCGCCCGCTGCTCGAGGTCGTGTACACTCGGGCCGATTTGCAAGGGGACGAAGGGGGACGGGAGAAGGGGAAGGGGAGAAGGGGAAAGGGAGAAGGGATCCATGTCGGAGAGGAAGTATAGGCAACGCGGGTATCAGGACACGCCACGCGAGCCGCGGCGGGAAGGGGGAGGGGCGCCGAAGAAGGAGTATGCTCCGCGCGGGCAGCCGCCGGACCGCCCGAAGACGTTCAGCATGCCCGGCTTCCGGGAGGTGGTCCGCTGCTCGCGGTGCGGGAACGTCCTGACGGTGGCCTCTGCCTGGACGGCCGACGCGACCTGCACCCGCTGTGGCGCCGACCTTCACGCCTGCGCGCAGTGCACCCACTTCGACACGGGCGCGGCGTTCGAGTGCGTCCGGCCGATCCCGGCCCGCATCTCACCCAAGGACGTGCGCAACCTGTGTCCGGAGTTCCACCCTCGAACCACCGTCGAACGCGAGACCACCACCACGTCCGCGCCGACGAGCGCACGCAAAGCGTTCGACGACCTGTTCAAGTAGGACAGGCCGCCGGCCTTAGGTGTCAGCGGCGGCAGGGATCGCCCGATCCGCCCTGCGCTCCACCTCCGAGAAGTGGGCCGCGATCAGATCGTTCACGGCCCCGGCACACTGGATGGTGACCCGGCTCCCGCCCGGCAATATTGCAGGCGTGCGTCCCCCCGCTCGAGGTGCTTCATCGAGTTCCTGTGTTCTCAGCTGTCAGGGGCTCCCGCCCTGACGTGTAGATCGCTGTCACTTGATCTCCCTGCAGTTCCACTGCTGCGGGCCGCCCCCCCTTGTAGAAGTCGCTGAGCATGCCCGTGTCCCCGAGGATCACCCGTCCTTCGAAGCGCGTGTTCACGCGCCCGGGCAGCTGCGGTGTGTGCCCGAGGAATGCGCGTTGCGCGCCGAAGCGGCGGAGCAGCGCTTCGACATCTGGTCCCGCATCGGCGGGGAGCGTAGCCAGGCCGCGGTACCACAGCGGACCGCCCGGCGAGATCAGCGCCCATGTATCGATCCGTTCCATGTGCTGCAGCCCCTCCAGCAAGACAGGCGTCACGTGATCGCCAAGCGGCTCCCCGGCGCGTTGCGCCAGAGCGATCCGCCCGATCTCGACCTGCGCGGCGTTCACGATCTCTTGAACTCTGAACGTGCGCGTGATGGAGCGCTGCCGGACAAGCGCGTCGACGATTCCGTCCCACGTGCGAATCTCACGTTCGACAGTACGGTTGATCTCCTCGAGCGATTGCGTGGTGTCCGGCGGCAGGCCCGCGTGCATGAAGAGCGTGCCGTCGATCTGCACGGCCACTTTCCGGGACCGGATCCACCGCCCGTAGCGCCCTCGCGGAGCCAGGGCTTCGACGTACTCGACGTAACCGGGGGGGTGGGCGGCCATCCAGGCCTCCTGCTCGAGCCTCTCGCCGGCACGGCGGGCGAGCGCCGCGTGGGCGTCGAAGGCCCGGCGCCGCCGCTCGTCCGAGCGCCTGTCCGCAAATGCGACATACGCACCCGGCGCCACGTCCCTGAAGTCGTGCAGCAGGTTCATCCCTTCGTGGTTTCCGAAGAGCACCTCCACGCTCCCGCCGCCGCGCCGGGCCTCGGACTCGAGGCGCATCAGCAGGTCCATCACCTGGCGGACGTCCGCCCCGCGGTCGAGGAAATCTCCGGTCTGTACGAGCCGGGCGTTCCCGCCAATCCAGGCGTTGGCGCCGTCCACGATCCCCGCGGCACGGAGGATCTGCGTCAGCCCGGACAGCGATCCGTGAATGTCGGCCACGGCCACGATCCGCCCGGGCTGGCCCTGCGCCGGCGCAGGGCCGGCAGACCCCGTTACGGCAAGTGCGACGAGCAGCGTGCCGGCGGAAAGTGCGATTCGCTCACACATGGGGTGGGCCATGATACTCCGCTCTCTGCTGTGCCCGGCGGGGGTAACAAAGGCGCAGCTGCAGTCGTAGAAGCACCTGACCCGTGGTACGCTTCGAAGCTTCCAGCCAGTTCCGTGCAGTTCTGCGGCTGATCCGTGATCTCCATTCCCAGAAGGTGAGTGCATGACCGAGCGGCGGTACCTGCCGGCGCTGCTGCTGCTGTTCGTCGGCAGCGGTTGCGCGGCGTTGATCTATGAAGTTGTCTGGTTCCAGCTGCTGCAGCTCGTCATCGGATCCTCTGCCGTCTCGCTTGGCGTTCTCCTGGGCACGTTCATGGCCGGCATGTGTCTCGGGAGCCTCCTGCTGCCGGGCCGCGTGTCCCCCGTCCACCACCCCCTCAGGGTGTACGCCTATCTGGAGATCGGGATCGGCGTCATCGGCATCCTGGTGCTCTTCGGAATGCCGCTGCTGAGCGGGATCTACACCGCATGGGCAGGCACGGGCGTGGTGGGCATCCTGCTGCGCGGACTGGCTGCGGCGATCTGTCTGCTGCCGCCAACGTTGCTGATGGGCGCCACTCTGCCGGCGATCGCGCGCTGGGTCCGGACCAATCCGGAAGGGGTCGCCTGGCTCGGGTTCTTCTACGGCGGCAACATTGCCGGCGCCGTGCTCGGGAGCCTCCTCGCCGGTTTCTATCTGCTGCGCGTGCACGACATGGCTATTGCCACTTACGTGGCTGTCGCACTCAATTTCCTTGTGGCCGCCGTTGCGCTCCTCATTGCCCGGGTGACCCCCTATGAGGCCGCGCCGGTGGAGACCACGATCATCGTTCGCGAACGTGGCGCCTGGGCCATCTACGTCACCATCGCCATCTCGGGGATGACCGCGCTGGCAGCCCAGGTCGTCTGGTCGCGCATCCTGTCCCTCCTGTACGGCGGCACCGTCTACACCTTCTCGCTCATTCTTGCCGTGTTCCTGCTCGGGCTCGGCATCGGCAGCAGCCTCGGGTCGGCCCTCTCGCGCAACATCGCGCGCCCGCGCTTCGCGCTGGCCTGGTGCCAGATGCTGCTCGCTGGTGCCATCGCGTGGGCAGCGTACGCCCTGACCGACTCGTTGCCGTACTGGCCGATCGACCCGTCCATGTCGAGCAGCCCCTGGTTCACCTTCCAGCTCGATATCGTGCGGACGCTCTGGGCGATCCTTCCCGCGGCGATCCTCTGGGGAGCGAGCTTTCCCCTGGCGCTGGCGTCGGTAGCCGGCGGGCGGCAGGACCCGGCGCGCCTGGTGGGCGGGGTCTACGCGGCAAACACCCTCGGCGCCATCGTCGGCGCGCTCGGCGCCAGCATGGTGCTCGTGGTGTGGCTGGGCAGCCAGCGCGCGCAGCAGATGCTCATCGTCTTCTCCGTGATCGCGTCATTGCTGGCACTCGATGCCGCCTCCGCTGAGGAGCCCGCTTCGGAGGAAACGACAACGCGCGCACGCAGCCGCATGCGGCTCGGGGGAACCCTCCTGATCGTCGGGGCGGCGATGTTTGCCGCATGGCTGGCCCGAAATGTCAGCCCGGTGCCCGGCATACTCGTGGCGTACGGCAGATATGCCGCCAGCCGTCTCGGGCAGGCCGACGTCATCGACATGCGCGAAGGCTGGAACGCCTCGATCGCGATCACCCGCCTGTCGAATGGGGTGCTGAACTACCACAATGCTGGCAAGGTGCAGGCCTCCAGCGAGCCGCAGGACATGCGGCTCCAGCGGATGCTTGGCCACATGACCACGCTGATTCCGCCGGATCCGAAGCGCGTGCTCGTGATCGGGTTCGGAGCGGGGGTGACCGCTGGCGCAGTGTCAATCGAGCCACGGCTCGAACAGCTGACCATCGCGGAAATCGAGCCGCTGGTTCCGGTCATGGCGTCCGAGCACTTCGGTGAGCACAACTTCGACGTCTACCGCAATCCCAAGACGCGGCTGATTCTGGATGACGCGCGGCACTTCCTCATGACGACCAGCGAGAAGTTCGACGCCATCACGTCGGACCCGCTGGATCCGTGGGTGAAGGGTGCCGCCATGCTCTATACCCGGGAGTTTTTCGAAGAGGTGAAGAACCATCTCAATCCAGGCGGCGTCGTGACGCTGTTCGTCCAGCTCTACGAGAGCAACCCCGCGGCGGTGAAGAGTGAAATCGCGACATTCCTCGAGGCGTTCCCGAACGGGGTGGTGTGGGGCAACACTCAGCAGGGGGCCGGGTACGATCTCGTGCTGATGGGCACCGTCGAACCGCTCGAGATCGATGTCGATGCAATTGATGCCCGCCTGAAGAGCCCGGAGTACGCGCGGGTCGCGCACTCGCTGTCGCAGATCGGAATGTTCTCGGCGACCGACCTGTTTTCGACATACGCCGGCAAGCGGCCCGACCTGGATCCCTGGATGAGCGATGCCATCATCAACCGGGACCGGAACCTTCGGCTGCAGTACCTGGCAGGCCTCGGGCTCAACCTCTACCAGAGCGACCGGATCTATGCAGACATGCTGAGACACACGGGGCGGTTTCCGGAAGAGCTGTTCACCGCCTCTCCGTCGACCCTGCAGGCGCTTCGCATGGGGGTGGCGAGGGAACAGGGACGATAAAGAAGGGACCACGAGCCGGCGTTGTATACACCGCACGGCGGCCGCGTTTGAGAATGCTACGCTGCCTTCACTCCCGTCTAGCTCTTCCCTAGAGCAATTTGGTCTCACGTATGGCCGTTCTGCCGCTTGACTGCTCAGCAGTATGCGATGCGGCACAGGGGGTGCTAGAGAATTCCCTGTGGAGCGCCGCGGTTCAGCTTTCCACCATTGCAGCGTAGGGGTGTGAACCCGGCGCGTGATTCCGCGGGGCTTCGGATTGGTTCATGTATTCAGGAGGTTTCGAATGAAACGGCAATTCCTTTTCGGCACGATGCTCAGCGCTGTCATGGCTGTAGGCGTGGGTGCTCAGCAGACACAGGGTGGGCAGACCACCGGCACCAGTGGCGCTGGTCAGAGCGGAAGTGGCGGGCAGACGGTGACGATAACCGGATGTCTCCAGTCGGGCTCGGGCGCGGCCAGCGGAGGCGCGAGCGCCCAGGCCGGGCAGAGCGGCGCGGGCGCGCAGGCAGGCGGGGGCGCCTCGGGTGGCGGCTTCATTCTGACGAACGCCTCGCGGAGCGGGTCGATGGCAGGTGGTACCGGTACCGGTAGCGGATCCACGGGCACCGGGACGAGCGGAACTGGCGCGGGCGCCGGGACCGGCACGAGCGGTACGGGCACGGGCACCGGTAGCACGGGCGCCGGCGGAACTGGCGCCGGCGGCACGGGCGCAGGAGCCGGGGCGGGCGCAGGAGCCGGCACCACGGCCGGGTCCGGGAGCGGTGCAGGCGCTGGCGCGAAGACAGGCAGCTACCGGCTGATGGGTGGCGACTCGCAGGACCTCCAGAAGCACGTCGGGCAGCGCGTTGAAGTGACCGGCATGCTGACGCCGGCTGGCGCGGGTTCCGGCGCGGGTGCTGGTAGCACGGGCGCTGGCAGCACGGGCGCTGGTGCGGGCGGCACGACCTCGGGCACGGGCGCTGGTGGCACGGGCACGGGCACGGGCGCTGGTGGTACGGGCACGGGCGCCGGCGCAGGCGGCACGGGCAGCACGGGCGCAGGCGGCACCACGGCAGGCGCTGGCGGAACGAGCACGGGCTCGACGATGGCTTCTGGCGGCGCACAGGGTGGCATGCAGACCCTTCGCGTGACCTCCGTCCGTGCGGCGTCGGGTGGCGGCAGCTGTCCGAAGTAACGTAACCTCAGACGGCAGCAAAGACGGGCCGGTCCACCTCCGCCGGCCCGTCTTCCTTCCCGACATCGGTTCGCCGCCAGGCCTCCACAGGGAGCCCGTCGGCTCTCTATTCGCACCCCGCTACAATTCATCAATGCTCGATCCGCGACACCACGCGCCGGTTCGTGCGATCCATGCGCGCCTCGTGGTCATCCTCCTGCTCCTGTACGGGGCCGGCGGTGAGCTCCGCGATCTCCACACCTCGAGCGCCCTCGGGGTACCACAGGCAGGGGCTGCACCGCGACTCGATGCTGAGCGCCTGATGGCGGACCTGCGAGCGTTGAGCGCACCCGACATGGAGGGGCGGCTCGCGGGCAGCCCTGGCGGCCGCCGTGCGCGTGCGTACATACTCGGGCGCTTTCGTGAGATCGGTCTGCAGCCGGTTGCCGGGTCCTACGAGAGGACGTTTCCGCTCGACGGTGGCGGCCAGTCGCAGAGCCGCGAACCGGCCGTCGGAGCGAATGTCATGGGGATGATCCCCGGAAGGGCCGGAGCGGCGCGCCTCGTCATTGTTGGCGCCCACTACGACCATGTCGGCGTCCGCAACGGGCAGCTCTATCCGGGTGCGGACGACAACGCCTCGGGCGTTGCCGCCATGCTGGCAGTTGCGGGAGCGTTGACGGGGCAGGTTACGGAGGCGTCGATTCTGTTCGTTGCATTCGATGCCGAGGAGCAGGGTCTCCGCGGGGCGCGCCATTTCGTAAACCATCCCCCCGTGGACCTGCGGAGCGTGACCGCAATGGTGAACCTCGACATGGTCGGCCGTGGTGACGCGAACACGCTCGTGGTGGCCGGCACCTCGTATACGCCCTCCTTGCGAGCGGTTGTGGCCGACGCCGCGCGAGGCAGGGAGCTCGCCATTGCTTTCGGATACGATCGCCCTTCGGCGGCGGGGGAGCGGGGAGGGGACTGGACCCACTCGTCCGATCACGGTCCGTTCCACGACGCAGGGGTTCCGTTCCTTTATTTCGGTGTCGAGAACCACGGTGACTACCACAAACCCACCGACACAGCCGACAAGATCCCCGCCGGCTTCTATACCGAGGTGACCCAGGTCGTGCTGGACACCGTGCGCCGCCTGGCCGGGGGAGAGCGATCGGGCGGCCGTGACTCCGCCCCATGAGGAGTCCCATTCCGGTTGTGTACCTGGTTCTCGCGGCACTGGCGCTCCCACTTGCCAGCGCGGCGCAACGTCCGGCCACGCCGGCGGGGAGTGAGCGGTTGTCTCCAGACGAGCAGGCCCTCGTGGCGCGGGTGGACGCAGGAAACGCGGCGGCCCTCGTGCTGCTCGAGCGCGCCGTGAACATCAACAGCGGCTCGATGAACTTTGCCGGGGTGCGTGCGGTCGGCGACCTGTTCCGTCACGAGTTCGACGCCCTCGGATTCACGACGACCTGGATCGACGGCACGCCGTTCGGACGTGCGGGACACCTCGTCGCCGAGCGCCCGGGTCCTGGCCCGCGCGTGCTCCTCATCGGGCACCTGGACACGGTCTTCGAAGCGGACAGCCCGTTCCAGCGATTCGAACGGCTGGACGAGGGCACGGCACGCGGCCCCGGCATCATCGACATGAAGGGGGGAGATGTCGTGATGCTGTCGGCGCTGCGGGCGCTGCACGCGGTGGGCTCCCTCGACCGCCTGCACGTCACGGCGGTGCTGACGGGGGACGAGGAGCTGACCGGAGCCCCGCTTGCCGCAGCCAGGGAAGCGCTCGTCGCCGCAGCGAAAGGGGCCGACGTGGCACTCGGGTTCGAGAACGGCCCGGGAGATCCGCGCATGGCGGTAATCGCCCGACGCGGCACCACACGCTGGCGGCTCGAGGTGGAGGGGAAGCCCGCGCACTCCTCGCAGATCTTCAGTCAGGACATCGGTGCGGGTGCAATCTACGAAGCCGCCAGGATCCTGCAGGCGTTCCGGGAGACGCTCGCGGGGGAACCACACCTGACGTTCAATCCCGGCGTGATGCTCGGAGGCACGGATGTCGATCTCGATGCGCCCCAGGCACGCGGCACGGCCTTCGGCAAGGAAAACGTCATTGCGGGACACGCCGTTGTCATGGGGGACGTCCGCACCCTCTCTGTCGAGGGACTCGAGCGCACGAAGGATCGGATGCGTGCGATCGCCGCCCGGTCGCTGCCGCACACGTCAGCAAGGCTGACCTTCGAGGCCGGTTACCCGCCACTCGCCCCCACGGCCGCCAACCGCCGCCTGCTGGAGCTCTACGATCAGGCGAGCCGCGACGTAGGGGCCGGACCGGTGAGCGCCGTGGACCCCGATCGTGCCGGCGCCGCCGACGTGTCGTTCGTTGCCGGCCACGCCGAGATGATCCTGGACGGCATCGGGCTGATGGGGCACAGCGACCACACGCCACAGGAAACGGCGGATCTCACGACGCTCCCTTCACAGACCAAACGCGCGGCCATCCTTCTGCACCGTATCGCCCAGGGGCTGCGCTGAAGGAGGACGAAGTCAAGGGAAAAGGGAGAAGGGAGAAGGGAAAAAGGAGAAGGGAGAAGCGAAGAAAGGAGCCAGTGCTACGGTTCGAGGAGATAGAGAAATCGTATGGGCAGACGGTGGCCCTTCGCGGAGTGTCGTTCGATGTGCAGCCGGGGGAGATCTTCGGGCTGCTCGGGCCGAACGGCGCGGGGAAGAGCACCCTCATCCGGATCCTGATGGACATCATCCGCGCCGACGGCGGGCGCGTGCTGGTCTTCGGGGAGCCCCGCCGGCGTCAGGATCTCGATCGGCTCGGCTATCTGCCGGAGGAACGCGGCCTTTACACGCGCCAGCCGGTCCTCGACGTCATGACGTACTTCGGCGCGCTGAAGGGGCTGACGCGCCGTGAGGCGCGTGCGAGATCACTGGCCTGGCTGGACAAGGTCGAATTGCCGCACGTGGCCTCGTGGCGGGTGGATCGGCTCAGCAAGGGAATGTCCCAGAAGGTTCAGATCGCTTCAATCCTCCTCAGCGATCCGGATCTCTGCGTACTCGACGAGCCGACAACGGGACTCGATCCCGTGAACGTCCGGCTCGTGCAGGATCTGCTCGCGGAGCGGCGGCGCAGCGGCCGTACGACAATTCTCTCGACACACCACATGAACCAGGTGGAGGCCCTGTGCGACAGGGTGGCCCTCATCAACCGCGGGGAGCTTGTGGTGTACGGCACGGTCGCCGAAGTAAGGAGGCGGCACTCGCTGCCGGAGGTCCGCGTGCAGGTGCGCGGGCCGTTGCCGGCAGTCCCGCACGTGGAGACCAGCACAGAAGAGGGTGACGGGCACTGGCGGCTGCTGCTCAGGGATGGCACGGCGCCCAACGTCGTGCTGACTGCGCTGGTGCAGGCAGGCGCCATCATCGACCGCTTCGAGCCGCTGCTCGCCCCCATGGAAGACATCTTCCTTCACGTCGTCCGCGAGGGACGGGCGTGACCAGTCTTCAGAAAATCCGGACGGTTGCGACCTTCGAGTTCCTGGGGACCGTGAGGCGCGCCGGCTATCTGATTGCCACATTTGGCATGCCGCTGTTCGTGGCGGGATATGCCGGCCTCATTGCGATCCCTGCGTACTACACTGCGCAGCAGGACCGGGAGCCGGCAGTTCACGGCGTCGTCGATCAGGCGGGTGTGCTGCGCCTGTCGGGGGATGTCGGTGCCGAATCCGGTCCGCTCGTCCCCGAGGAGATGCGCCGGACGCTCGAGGCCGCCGGGCAGGCCGATGCGCTGGGAAGTGCGATGACCTCCTCCCGCTTCGTATTCCGGCCGTTCGGCACGGTGGACGAAGCGCGTGAGGCCCTGACGGCGCGCACGATCAAGGGATTTTTCGTCCTCCCCCCTCACTACCTCACCGACGGCGGCGTTGCCGCGTACGGCCCCGACTCCCTGCAAGTGGGCGGAGCCGATCCGCGGAATGCGCTCAGAGATCTTCTCCGGGAGCGCCTCGTGTCCGAGCGGCTGGATGCGGTGACGTCGGAGCGAATTCTGCACCCGATCAGCCACACTGAACGCTTCGCCGTCACGGCGTCCGGAGAGATCCGGGAGGACGGGGGAGCGGCATCTGCTGTGCGCGTTGCCGTACCCCTTGCTTTCATGGTGCTGTTCCTGCTGTCGATCCTGATGACGTCCGGTTACCTGATGCAGGGAACAGCTGTCGAGAAAGAGAACAAGGTGGTGGAGGTGCTGCTGGCCTCGGCGAACCCGGACGAGATCCTTGCCGGGAAGCTGCTCGGTCTGGGAGGAGCCGGATTGCTGCAGATCGGCGTGTGGCTGACGATGGTGCTGGTGACAGGGCTGGGTATAGTCCCGCTGTTGCTGTCCGCACGCATGGACGTGCCATGGCTCGCGATTGGCGTGGCGATTCCGTTCTTCATCGTCGCGTTTCTGTTCTTCGGCAGCCTGATACTGGGGACGGGCTCGCTCGGGAGCAACATGCGTGAAGCACAGCAGCTGGCGATGGTCTGGTCGCTGCTTGCGGCCATGCCGCTGATGATGCTGATGGTCCTGGTGCGCGAGCCCAGCGGCACGGTTGCACGGGTACTGACCTGGATCCCCTTCACTGCAGGGCCCGTAGTCGTGCTACGTGCCAGCACTGATGCCGCACTGCTGCCGTGGTGGGAGATAGGGGGCGCCTTCTTCGTCCTGCTGGTTGCCACGTGGGGAGCGTTGAGGCTCGGCGGGCGCTTGTTCCGGGTGGGGCTGCTCAGCGCGGGGGCGCGTCCGAGCCTGCGGGAGATTATCCGGCAGGCGCGCCTGGCGAATTAGCGGCCAAGTTGCCAGTTTCCAGTTTCCGGTCGCCAGTTTCCAAAAGCCAGTTCCCAGTTTCCAGTCTCCAGTTTCGAGTCACCGAACCAGCTCCCAGTCTCCCGGGAACCGGCAACAGGCAACCGGTCGTAACTGGTAACTGGTAACTGGTAACTGGTAACTGGTGACACCGTGAATGGCAGCGTGGTTGCAACTTCACTCGCCAGGAGTACTGCATGTCCGATGATCTGAACAAGCTCTACGAAATGATCGACTCACTCGA
>Ga0183260_10004340_pt1 | contig 11271 bp, 11 predicted proteins | sample AntDrymUQ4972206_2_FD_129768 | JGI IMG/M metagenome (GOLD analysis project Ga0183260, IMG submission 129768) | Polar desert sand microbial communities from Dry Valleys, Antarctica - metaG UQ497 (22.06) (version 2) (version 2) | ecosystem: Environmental > Terrestrial > Soil > Desert | place...
GCAACGCACGCTGCTCAAGCGCGAGGTGCTTCCCGAACACGTCGCCAACGCAGTCGCCGCCATCACGTCGGACGAGTTCAGCCACACGACCGGCTTGCTCGTCCCCGTCGACGCCGGCGTGGCTGCGGCGTTCGTACGCTGACCATGACCGCCCGGGTCTTCGCCGCAGTCGACATCGGCGCTTCCGGCGGCCGCGTCATGGCCGGCCGCGTCGACAGCGATCATGTCACGCTCGAGGCGGTACGCCGGTTCCCCAACAGTGTTGTCGAGGCCGAGGGACATCTCCGATGGGACCTCACCGGCCTGCACCAGCAGATGGTGACCGGACTGGCCCGGATCCCCGAGGCCGAGTCCGTGGGCATCGACACGTGGGGCGTCGACTACGGCCTTCTCGACGCGAACGGCAACCTGCTCGCCGAACCTATCGCCTACCGCGACGACCGCACCACGAAGGTCATCGACGACGTCCACGCCCTCATCCCGCCAGCCGGGCTGCACGCCATCAACGGGTTGCAATTCCTGCCCTTCAACACGATCTACCAGCTCGTGGCGGAACAACGAGGCAAGCTGTGGGACCGTACCGCGCACGCCGTGCTGCTGCCCGATCTGCTGGCCTTCTGGTTGACCGGTGAGCTTCGCAGCGAAGCGACGAACGCATCGACGACCGGACTGCTCGACGTGCGGACCCGGAAATGGTCCGCCCCACTGCTCCACCGGCTCGGCATCCCGATCGCCTTGCTCCCACCGGTCGAGGCGCCGGGGACCGTGCGAGGATCGACCGGCGCAGGAACGCCTGTGACCACCGTCGGTTCACACGACACCGCATCGGCGGTGGTCGCCGTGCCCACGACGTCCGATCGGTTCGCGTACATCGCGAGCGGCACCTGGTCTCTCGTCGGCCTCGAGCTCGCCGCACCGGTGGTCACGGAGGCGGCTCGCGTCGCGAACTTTAGCAACGAAGGCGGAGTCGACGGTCGTACACGGTTCCTGCGCAACGTCGGCGGACTGTGGCTCCTACAGGAATGCCTGCGCGAGTGGCGACACCACGACCTCGGCGATCTCCTCGCAGCCGCCGCCACCCTGCCGAACGGTGGTCCGATCGTTGACGTCGACGATGCCGTGTTCACGGCGCCCGGCCAGATGCCAGAACGGATCGGGGCGGCGGCCGGTCGGACGCACATGACCCAGGCTGAGACGACACGATGCATCGTCGATTCCCTGGCGAAGGCCTACGCCCGCACTGTCCACGAGGCGGGCCAGCTCGCGGGAGCGACGGTCGAGGTCGTTCACATCGTGGGCGGAGGATCCCAGAACCAACTGCTCTGCCAACTCACCGCCGATACCGTCGGCCTGCCCGTGGTCGCCGGACCGGTCGAAGCCACAGCCCTCGGCAACGTGCTAATCCAGGCCCGCACCCACGGCGCCGCCCCCGCGTCGCTGCACGAACTGCGCGCGCTCGCCGCCGCCTCGACGCCCCTCCAGAGGTACGACCCGTCATGAACCCCTACAAGACCCTGCGCTCCGTGGTCCGCTTCGGACATGTTGAGACCGACCCCATCGAACGGCGCCTCGCTCGCGCCGCGTCCGTCGCCGACCTTCGCCGCATCGCCAAGCGACGGCTACCCGGCGGCGTGTTCGACTACATCGACGGCGGGGCCGAAGACGAACGGACCGTCGCCGCCAACCAAGCCGCCTTCGCTGCGGTCACCTACCAGCCCCGCGTCCTGCGCGGCCTCGACACGATCGACGTGGCCACCACCATCCTGGGTCGACCACTCCCCTACCCGTTGATCCTCGCCCCGACCGGGTTCACTCGCATCGCCGACCCTGACGGCGAACTCGCCGTGGCCCGCGCCGCAGAACGGGCCGGACTGCCGTACACGCTGTCCACCCTCAGCACCCGCTCGATCGAAGAGGTGCGCGCCGTCAGCAAAGGCCGTCTGTGGTTCCAGGTGTACGCCTGGCGTGACCGCGGGCTCGTCACAGAGATGATCTACCGGGCAGCCGCCGCGCAGTACGAAGCGCTCGTGCTCACCGTCGACACCGCGGTGCTCGGCAGGCGCGAGCGCGACGTCCGCCGCGGCTTCTCGCTGCCACCGACCATCGGCGCCGGCACCATCCTCGACGGTGCGCTGCACCCCGCGTGGACATGGTCGTTCTTGCGCAGCGGACCGATCCGCTTCGCCAACGTCGCCGGCCGCGACGTCGGTGACGGTGCGTCACCGGTGACCCTGTCGGACTACATCAACACCCAATTCGACCCGAGCTTGTCCTGGGCCGACATCGACTGGCTGCGCTCGGTGTGGGACGGCCCCATCATCCTCAAGGGCGTGCAGACCGTCGCCGACGCCATCCTCGCCGCCGACGCCGGCGTCGATGCCATCGCCCTGTCCAACCACGGCGGCCGCCAACTCGACGGGGCGCCCGCGACGTTCGACCTCATCGCGCCCGTCGCCGATGCCGTCGGCGGCCGCACCGAGATCATCTGCGACGGCGGCGTCCGCCGCGGCAGCGACATCCTCAAAGCCGTCGCCGCAGGCGCCACCGCAGCCATGGCCGGCCGCGCCTACCTCTACGGCCTCGGCGCCGCTGGCGAGCGCGGCGTCGACCGCGTCCTCGAATGGTTCCGCACCGACCTGACCAGAACCATGAACCTCGTCGGCGCCGCCACCATCGCCGACCTCGACCGCACCCTCCTCGAGCTGCGCCACCCGGCGCCTCTCCCACACTGATCGGAACACGACATCACCACGATGCCGACCTTTCCCAACCCTGACGCATGGACGGCTCAGTGGATCGAACCGAAGGAAACCGACCCCGACCAGGTCCTGCAGCGGCCGGCGTACCACATCGCCGGCGAGCTCGAAGTTCCCGACGGCGTCTCATCAGCCCTTCTCCACATCACCGCTCACGGCATCTACGAGGCCTTCCTCAACGGAGCCCGCATCGGCGACCACGAACTGACGCCCGGTTTCACCGCCTACCAGGCGCGCCTCCAGGTGCAGACCTTCGACGTCACCGGGCAACTCGTGAAAGGGCCCAACGTGCTCGGCGCGATCCTCAGCGACGGTTGGTGGCGCGGCCAGCACGGCATCGCACGCCAGGTCGACAGCTTCGGAGACACGACCGCGCTCCTGGCTGAGCTCCACGTCGAGCTGAACGACGGACGCACCATCGTGTTCGGTACTGACGAGACGTGGCGATCCACACCGAGCCACGTCCTCGGTGCTGACCTAGTCGCCGGTGAGGTCCACGACCTGCGCAAGGTGGTGGCGGGATGGGCCGACCCCGGCCTCGACCGCTCAGTTTGGGACGACGTCGCCCTGGCCGATCATGGATACGTCCAACTCGTCCCGACAGTCGGCCCGCCGGCCCGGCGAGTCGAGGAGCTGGCTGCCGTCTCGGTCACAGAACTGGCCCCGGGTCGCCACGTCGTCGATTTTGGACAGAACAGCAACGGATGGGTGCGTCTTGCCGACGTCGGCCCCGCCGGCGCCACCCTCACGCTCACCTTCGGCGAGTGGCTCGATCCGGATGGCGACGTCACCCAAGAGAACATCAGCTATAGCCCATTCGAACCCGACCGTGGCTTCCAGGTGCCGTTCCAGACCGATGTCGTCACCTCGGCCGGCGACGGGACTACCTTCGAAAGCCATCACAGCACCAAGGGGTTCCAGTACGTCCGGATCGAGGGACATCCCGGACCGATCGATCCGACGTCGATCACGAGCGTCGTGGTGCACAGCGACCTCGCCCGCCGCGGCGGCTTCTCCTGCTCCGACGAGAGGATCAACCGGCTGCACGAAGTGGCGGATTGGAGCTTCCGGGGAAACGCCTGCGAGATCCCCACTGACTGCCCCACTCGGGAGCGGTCCGGGTGGACCGGCGACTGGCAGATCTACGTCGGCACCGCCGCCTACCTCTACGACGTCACCGATTTCTCGACGAAGTGGCTCCACGACGTCGCCGCCCAGCAGCGGCCTGACGGTGCCATCCTCCACATCATCCCCGATCCCCACGACATGGACGCTGAGGAAAACGACATGTGGCGCGACATCCAGGGTTCGGCCGGGTGGGGCGACGCCATCGTTCACGTGCCGTGGGAACTCTACCTCGCCACCGGCCGGACCGACGTGTTCCGAGGGCCGTACCAGGCAATGCAGCGATGGGTCGACTTCGCGACGCAGCGCGCCGCTGCCGGCCGACACCAAAGTCGCATCGAACAACGACCCGAAGCTCTCCATCACGAGGAGTTCCTGTGGGACAGCGGCTTCCACTTCGGCGAATGGCTGGAACCAGGGATCGCAGCCGAGGACGAATTCGCTCGCATCTTCACGATGGACCACGGCCCGATCGCCACGGCTTATCTGTACCGCTCAGCGCAGGAGCTCTCCCAGATCGCCGCACTCCTCGACGACTCCGACACCGCCGCCCGGTACGCAGAGCTTGCCGCCAACGTGCTCGCCGCATGGCGAACCGAGTTCCTCGACGACCAGGGCCGCATCATCCCTGCGACCCAAGCCAACCACGCCCGTGCGCTCGCCTTCGGCCTCGTGCCCGAGGAGCACCGCCAACGGGTCGCTGACGACCTCGTCGCACTCGTCCGCGACGCCGGCACTCACCTCGGCACCGGGTTCCTCGCCACGCCCTTCCTTCTGCCGGCGCTCGCAGAGCATGGCAACCCCGATGTCGCGTACGAGCTGCTCTACCAGGACAGCGAGCCGTCGTGGCTCGTCATGATCGATCGCGGCGCAACCACCATCTGGGAGAACTGGAACGGCGTGAGCGCCGACGGGACACCTTCTAAATCCCTGAGCCACTACAGCAAAGGTGCGGTCGTCTCCTTCCTCCACCGCCACATCGCTGGCCTGCAGATCACCGAGCCGGGCTACCGCCGATTCCGGGTGGCACCGCAACCCAGTGGCGGCATCACCAGCGCCCGAACTCACCACGACTCGCCGCACGGACGGATCGAGGTGGCGTGGACCGTGACCGACGGATCCGCCGAGATCAGCGTCACCGTGCCCGAAGGCACCCACGCCGACCTCGTCCTTCCGGACGGAGCATCAGAGACGCTCGAACCCGGCGCACACCATCGAACCTGGGCCACCAGCTCCTGATCCGGCCAGACCCGAGGGTCGTCCGGCGGCGGCCCTCATCGGTGCCGCATGTGGCTTGCTCCGTCACAGCAGGAGCTCGAGCGCCTCCTGGATCGGCGATCGGCGCAGGGACCGAGCCGCTCCGCAAACCGCAGCACGCCGTCGGCAGTTACCCGCGGCGGCGCAGTCGCTTCAGCGCCTCGATGACCCTCCGGCCCTCGGAGGTGCAGAAGCCGGCGGGCGCCAGGGGAGATGAGCAGTTCGCACCGTCCCCGATCGGGCGTACGCAGGGTCGATGCTCACCGGGCAACTCCCATGTTCTTGGGACACTGCGGGAGTCGGCGCGACGGGTCGTGCTGGTCCAGTTACCGGTCGTGTTTCGAAAAGTCCTGCGCGAATTTCGGGCTCTTGTGCTGCATCCGTGGGTCGTTTCACGCCGCAGATCAGTCGGGCGCGTTGCCGGGCGAGTTGGATCTGTTTCGGAGACGGAGATCTCGCCGGTTTCGGGTGTCGTCGTCTTTGTCGGGGCGGACGGGGTGGGGCGTCGCGCTTGTCTGGGTCGCGGTTGTGGCGGTGGCAGCGGACGCGGTCGTTGGCGAGGCTCGTCTCGCTCCCGACGCTGTCGGGCACGATGTGGTCGATGTCGGCGCGTGCAGCGGTGACGCGGCAGCCCGAGTCGATCCGGTGCGTCGAACCAGGATCCGTTCGATGTCGGCGTTGGCGAGCCACGGCACGATCTCACCCGGCCTCAACATGGTGCCGGCGGCGAGCTCACAGATCCTGGTGAAGGTCTCCTCGCCGACGAGGATCGAGATCAACGGCTTGGCCGGTTGCCGGCCGCTCGGGGTCGTCGTCGCGCGGGTCGCCAGTTCGACGAGGGCGTCGGCGCGACGCTGCCGCCCGGTGCGCATCTCGCCCGAGCGCTGATCGTCGAAGTACAGCGTGCTCGACGCGTTCGATCGCCTCTTCGACTGCCGCCGCCGCGACCTGCTCCAACACGACACGCAGGATCCGGTTGCCATCGTGATCGGCGCACCACGATAGACGGCGGCGCTCATGACGCCGCTGCGCGGCGGTGTCGGCTTCGTGTTCATCGGCGTGACGTTCCCAGTAATCGATCGCTTGCGCGGCGTCATCGAAGTGCAACTCGACGCACTCGTCGACCAACCGTTCCTCGTCACGGGCGAAGTCCTCACGTCGCCCCGGCGTGTTGGCGTGCGCTAACCGGTCGAAATGCGCGACCGAGATCGCACCATGGGACAACGCCGCAGCGGCCACCGGCACCGACGCCAACGCATGCGCGCGACGGCTCTCGCTGCGTTGCCACCGCCGGCGACAGGTTCACCTCGGACGCGAGGCGCGCCGACGTGCACGTCGACCCGTCCGTCGCCCACACCTTTCACCGCGTACCAGGCCTCCACCCCGGTCGGCGCACAACGCAGCCAACTTGGCGGTCACGGCGTGGAGCGGCAGCAGACCGATCGACCGGTCAACGTCGTGATGGCTCTTGGCGTCGGCGAGTGCGTTTGCCAATTCGGCGATCCGCCCGTTTGGCAGCGGTCCGCCACGGTCGCTCGTGTTCGTCACTGCTCGGGCTCGGTGGCCGCCCATTGGTGGTCGCGGCCGTATCGGCGAACGAGATTCTGCAACGGTGTCGCGTTGGGGTCGGCGGGCAGCGCCGGACGATACGCGGCAGCCTCGCCGACGAGCGGGCTGTCCGCCGCGGTGGCGAAGTCAGCGACTGCGTCGGCACGCTCGAGAAGGCGGGGGTCGACGTCGCATGGAACGCCCAATGCGGCGGCGAGATCCCAGCGATGCACGATCATGTCGGCGAAGTGGACGGCGAGGACCCGTTCGACCGGAACGTCCGCCCCGAAAGACGGGATGTGTACTCGGGCTGGCGCGGTGGCGAAGTACTCGAGCCACCGGTCGCACCCCGCCTCGAATCGCTCCTGCGACGTGCCAGCCGATGTTCCATCGACGGCGGCGGGTTGGCCCACAATGGCCAAGTGCTCGACGGTCATGTGATCGAGGAGGTCGGAGACACTCCAGCCAGCGCACGGTGTCGGCCGATCCAAGTCGGCAGAGGTGAGGGCCTGCACATCGCCGCGGAGGAGCTGCAACGCCTCGCCATCGAGGGAGCGAATCTGATCGATATTCATTGGCACTCATTTAACTGACAGTCGTCAGCTAAAGTCAAGGGATGCCGCGACGATCGGCCAGAGACGCCCACCAGACCAGAGTGCGGATCCTCCGTGAGGCCGCACAACAACTCTCCGTCGCCGGCGTCGAGGGAGTCTCGCTCGGCGGCGTGGCAACCGCCCTGGCGATGAGCAAACCCGGCGTGGTGGGACCGTTCGCATCGCGGGAGAACCTCCTGCTGGCGGCGTTCGACGACGCCGTCGAGCTGTTCCGCGAGCGGGTTGTCGCACCCGTCGTCGCCATCCCGCGCCCGGGCGCCGAGCGGTTGGCAGCACTGATCGATGCCTGGATCGACTACCTTGCCGACTGTCCGTTTCGCGGAGGGTGCGTCATGACGAGCCTGTCCGTCGACGTCGACAACCGACCGGGCGAACTGCGCGACCGGGTCGCGGCAGCGACTCGCCGATGGCACGAGTTCCTCGCGGACGAGCTGCGCGCAGCGGCCACGAACCGCCATCTGCTCCCGGCACCCGTTGATGACCTCGTGGCATTGCTCGCCGGTTTGGCCATGGCCCTCAACCAGGAGCTGCAGCTGCTCGGCAACCGCTCGTCACGCCTTCGCGTCCGACGACTCATGCGCGCCAGCGTCGGCCTCACGCCGGGTGATGCGCCAGAGCACGATCACGGACCGAGCTGACACCGCACAGCCCCCCTTGTGGCGTCGAGGGTGCGCCGCCGCGAACGTCACATCAGGGCGCACGCGGCGGGGCGGCGAGCCTGGCGGCGGCGTCGACGACGGCGAGTCGCCACCGTCTCGCCGAGAACCCCTCGTCGGTGCGGACATGTCGGTAGAGCTCTGGCGAGAGCAAGCGAGTACGGCGTGCACGGAACCGTCGACGTCATCGGCGGGACGGGTGTGCCTGATCAGCTGCGCAGATGTGCCGCGGCGGCGAGTTTCAAGATGTTGTGGAGTGTCGTTGCGCGCCGCGGGCGTCGCCGGGGCCGGCCCAGGTGGATGGCGCGTTCTTGGTGGTAGCGGAGTGACCGGAGACCTGCCTACGAGTCGTAGAACAATCGCCGTGGGGCGACGACCGCCGGTGCCAAGGCACGGGTAAGCATGTTCAGCCGGTGTTGAGCGTGAGGAAGCCGACGAACTCCCAGTGCCATGCCGCGAGGTGGCAACAGGTGCCGCCGGACCACCCGCCTGCGCCGGTGCCGGTGCCGCCGAGCCGAACGGGTTTCGCCCCAGTCGGGGTTGGCGAACCGTAGCGCCCGGCGTTGGCGGCGAGCCACTGGTACTCGTCGCTGGGCGAGGCGATGTCTTCGTCCCCGGTGAGCCCGGTGACGTCGATCGCCAGTCCCCAGTAGTGGTTCGAGCGGAGGCGCCGCTCGACGCCGAAGCTGCCTGGTAGCTCCACCCGTCGAGGTTGAGGCCTTCGGTGTGGGCGGCCGCCCACAGCCGGTCCCATGCCACCGAGGCGGCCGGATGCATCTGGCCGCTATGGGGGCTCGCGCGCAGCGCCTCATCGGGGATCCGGCCGGGCTGGTAGCCGCCCCAGGAGAGGTTGCAGGCGTCGAGCTGGAGACGCCGGCGGGGCCGGGGTGGACGCCACCGGCGATCGTGTCGTCTGTGCGGTCAGGAGATTAGGGATTCTCCTCGCCGGACGCCTTCCCGATGGCGCCGGCGTGGCCTGTCGTTGATGCGCGCATGGCTCAAGCGCCCGGCGATCGGCTGGGCGCTTGCGGACTCCCGGATCCCAGCAGGCCGTGAGCGGCAGCGTAGGCGATCGCCTCGCGCCGCCGGCGCACACCGATCTTGGCGAACACGTTGTTGACGTGGGTCTTGACCGTGGCGGTCGCGATCCCGAGGCCGGCGGCGATCTCGTCGTTGCGCGCCCCTTCTGCCAGCAGCCGCAGGACCTCGAGCTCGCGCGGACTCAAAGCACTCGGGGCATGAGTGGGCTCCCCCTGAGCGTCCGCGAGCAGCGCCGTCTGCGTTCTCGTGGGGAGTACGGGGCGGCCGGCGTGGACCGCACCGATCGCCTCGCGGACCTGTTCGGCCGTGGCGTCCTTGCCGAGCACGCCGCGGGCGCCGGCGCGCAGCGCGGGCAGCACCGTGGCGTCATCGAGATAGGTGGTCAGGATCAGCACCGCAATCCCGGGATCGTGCCCGTGGATGCGCCGGGTGGCCTCCACGCCGTCCAGGTGGGGCATCCGCAGGTCCATCAGCACGACGTCGGGCCGCAGCGCGGCGGCGGTGCGCACCGCGTCGTTTCCGTCGGCCACCGCGCCCACGATCTCCACGTCGGGCAGCCGCGACAGCAGCAGCGCGAACCCTTCTCGCACCAGCGTCTGGTCGTCGGCGATCAGCACCCGGATCACCGGTCGCCTCCGGTGGCGCCTGCCGCCACGTGGCCGTCGGCTGCCGCTGCCTCGGGGAGCGCGGGCACGATCAGCTCCAGCTGCCAGCCCTGCGGCGTGGGGCCTGCACATACGGTCCCGCCGAGCAGCGCCGCGCGCTCGGCCAGTCCGACCAGCCCGTGCCCGCCGCCGGAAGCCGGGGGTCGCGAGAGCACCGGGTCCGGCGCGGAGTCGACCACCCGCACCCGCACGCCACCGGGCCCGACCACAGTGATCTCGACCTCCACCCGCGTGCTGACGCAGTGCCGCGCGACGTTGGTCAGCCCTTCCCGCACCGTCGACAGCACCGCGCCCCAGCGCGCACCGTCCAGCAGCACGGGCCCCGAAGGCAGCCGGAGGTCGACACGCCGGCCGGTGGCCCGGGCCCACTCGCTCGTCACCTCGTCGAGCATGGCCAGGTCCTTCGGGCCGCTGTGGAGCACGTTGACGACGTCGCGGGCCTCGACCAGGCTGCGCCGGGCGAGCTCCACCGAGGAGTCCAGCCGCTGGCGCGCCGCGGCGAGGTCCCGATCCTCGACCAGCGCCCGGGCGCTCTGGACCTGGAGCAGCAGCCCCGACAGGTGGTGCGTGAGGCCGTCGTGGAGGTCGCGGGCGATGCGGGCGCGCTCAGCCGCCGCCGCGACCCGCTGGTCGGCCAGCCGAGCGTCACGCTCGGCCTCCAGCAGGCGCAGCGCCTGGCCTCGCTCTTGCCACAGTCGACGCAGCAGCGCGACGATGAGGAACGCGCAGGCCACCAGCAGGGGGCTGGTCGCCGGCACCCCCGACGTCCGGGCGGCTAGGAGCGCCAGCGCCAGCAGGGCGACGGCCCCTGCGATCAGCGCCCGCCGCCACGGGAGCAGCGCCACAATCGCCGCCGCCGCGCACCCGACGGTCACCAAGCCCGCAGCCATCCGCTCGCCGCCCGCGTCGCGCTCAGCCCGGGGTCGCCCTGGAGTGGCGTGGCGGCCGACCGAAGAAGCCACGTACCCGATCGCTGCGGCGACCGCGAGCGCCCGGCACCGGGCAGGACGTGGGCTGACGCAACAGCCACAGCCCACGCGACAAGCCCAGCGCCCACACCACGATGATGACGATCGCGCTCAGCACGACGTGGTCGTTCAGCAGCGCGCCGAACGCGGTGCCGCCGGCCACGGTGCCCAGCAGTCCCAGCGTCAGCGGCAGGTGGCAGGGGCAGAGGGCGAAAGAGCCGATCACCCAGGCGAGTCCACGCCCGTTAGGAGCGGGCTCTTGACTCGGCCCAGCAGTGACGTCGCCGTCCGCATCGCTGCGAGGGCTCGCCTGCATCGAGCTCATCACGGCCTCCTATTGCGACGCACCACGACGGTGACGATCACGGCGAGGAGGACCGTCGACAGCGCGGAGGCCCAAGAGTCCTACGTCTACCAGGTGCTGTCGTGCTGACGGCGCTGCGTCGCGTACCGCACCATGAGGCCGGGTTCACCCTGGTCGAGCTCCTGGTCGTCGTGACGTTGCTCGCCGTCGTCGGCTCGATCGTCACAGCCGGGGTCGTGCAGGCGCTGTCCACGGCCCGTCGTGGCCAGGCCAGGGTGTACGCGCTGACCGACCTGGAGGTGGGCGCACACCGCATCGGTCGAGATCTGCGTGCGGC
>Ga0183260_10004341_pt1 | contig 11271 bp, 3 predicted proteins | sample AntDrymUQ4972206_2_FD_129768 | JGI IMG/M metagenome (GOLD analysis project Ga0183260, IMG submission 129768) | Polar desert sand microbial communities from Dry Valleys, Antarctica - metaG UQ497 (22.06) (version 2) (version 2) | ecosystem: Environmental > Terrestrial > Soil > Desert | place...
CCCTCCCTGCCAGCGAAAAACTCTCTCGCGCCCGAATATCCCCGCGCCGTGCCGGGCATGATGGTCGGCCAGAAGCTCCGCGCAATCTCCCCAATCCTCGACCGCCGCCAGCTTACGGGCCATGGCGTGGCGCGGCGACTCCGCGCCGGAGTCCGGGTCTGTCCAGGGGACCCAGAGATCCGTGAGCCCCGGCACGGCGTCCTCGACCGCCGCCAGCAGGGCCGGGGCATCGAGGTCGAAGAGAGCGCGCAGCGTGCGCAAATCGCGCCGACTCTGCTCCAGAACCGCAGGACTCAAGGTCCTCCGCTCGGCGCTCAGGGAGAACGGGTTCTCATCGTCGAGAAGCCTGCCTGCCAGGTACGATTGCCAGGCGTCCGGTAGCAGCCGTTCGGGCTCCAGCGCGAGACCCTCCCACAACCGTCCGAACACGTCCGCCACCGCTGCGGGGTCCGGTGCTCTCCGGTCCAGGATCTCTAGCAGCGACAGGAGATCCCGCGCCATGGCGGACTCCAGCACTCCACGCAACACCGCGAGACCTCGCGCCCTCAACAGCAGCCTGTTTGATGCCCCATCCTCCATACGCGACGAAACTTTAGCATTTCAGCTTGCTGTGGTGCTTGCTGGTTGCGTGAGGAGCGCCAGCGTCGAGTGGCGAGAGCGAACTTTCGCCAGCGAAGAGTTTCAGGCGCCCTTCCCCGGCCATCCTGTCTTCCAGGGCGAACTCGCCTGTCAGGTTGCCGACCCGAGCCCGGATCTCCACGCTCGTGCGTGCCCCTTACGGCTGATGAGCCGCCAGGTATTCCTCGATCCCCGCCTTCAGCTTCCCGGCTATCTGCTGCTGGCGAACTCCATTGCCGCCCTCGGAGAGAAGCTTGCCTTCCTTGTCGCTGGTGATGAAGACCGTCTCCACGATGGTCGCGGGCATGTCACTCTTGAGCAGCACCCCGGAGGCGAAAGAATAGGGCGTCCGGGTGGCGATGTTCCCCGTGCCGTCGGCTGCCGACAGGGTCGAGAGCTTCCCGAACATAGTTTGGGCCAGTTCCTTGTCCTTGCGCCACTTCCCGTAGAGGGTGGTCGTGTAGTCCGTCGCCGGGTTGGTGGAGCCGTTCATGTGGATGGAGACGAGTATTTGCGCTCCCGTGGCGTTCGCGTAGGCGTAACGGTAATTGTTGGAGAGGGTCTGGTCACCAATGCGCGTCATGCAGACTGTGTACCTCTCCTCAAGAAGTGCTTTCAGCCTGCTGGCGACATCGAGGGTCACATCCTTCTCCTTCAGGCCATTGGAGTTCACCGCCCCGCTATCACTCCCGCCGTGCCCGGCGTCTAGGACTACCTGACAACCGGTCTCCTGGGCCGCCACGCCGGAAGAGAATGCCACCGAGGCGAGGGCGACCGCCGTTAGAATCGCCAGCATCAAAGTCGTCCACATTTTGAGAGAGCTATTTTCCGCCACCATCCACCTCTTTCGGGCAGGGGCGGGAGGAGGAATCCCCGCCCGGACTACGCAACGTGGACAGGATACCCTCGCGGTGAGAGCGGCGCATCCCCCAAACGGACTAGTTCTCTCCGCCCCGACATACACAAAAGAGAAGCGGACCCCCGAAGGAGCCCGCTTTTTGGGATGGACTATTGATCCTTGAGGGTGCTCATTCCTTCCGGGATGCCGCGCGGTTCCTGGGTCCCATAATTGGCGCGGACGTGATATTGACGGTTGCGACGCCGCACTGTTGAGTAACGCCGTTGTCGCAAACCTCATAGCGGAACGAGTCCGTGCCGCGATACGAGGGACCAGAGGTGTAGGTGATGGTCTTGTTCGCGTTGATGAGTACCGTTCCGTTGGTCGGCTGCTCGACTATCCGGAGGGTGTTCCGATCCAGCGCGACTCCCGGGCCGCCGTCGTTGGCGAGTACGTCCACCTCCACCGAGAGCCCCGCCGGGTTGGGGGGCGCGACATACGCCGCGCCGTCGTTGCCGAAGGTGGAGGCAGCGGCCTGCTTGCTAACCACGATAGGCTCCGTGGTCGTCGGACGCCCTATCCAGACCATGGTCCCGGACGTGCTGGAGGTGCCATTCTCGTAGGCGATGAGATCTCCCGCCGCAGTGAACCAGGCCGCTCCGTAGGATCCGGGCTTGAGCCCCGCCACGCTTAGGGAAGTTACCTTGCCCGTCCACGGGTTTATCCGCAGGAGCTTCCCGTTCTTGTCTACGCCGTACAGGATGCCACCTGTCGGGCTGACCGCGAAGTCGGACACGGCTGTAGTTGAGGAGAGCTGGACGCTGCTCGCCTGGAAGGTGTTGATGTTGACCTTCCAGAGAGAGCTGGATCTGGGGGTGTAGAGATAGTAGGTCGAACCGTTGGGACTCACGTCGCCGGCGATAAACTTGCCGGAGGCAGGCAGACCGGCCGGGGTTCCCAGATAGCGTGTCGAACCCGTGGCCGGGTTGACTTTCACGATCCCCGGCGATGTTGTCATCCGGTATCCGTAGAGCGAGCGGTTGGTCGAACGGTAGCCAATGGCGTTCATGGGACGGGCTATGTCCTGGCCGATCTTATCGAGGGTGTAGGGATTCCGGGCGGTGTCGACCCCGTACAGGCGGGTCGGCGCGCTCGCTGCCGGAGATATGTACTGGCTGATGTAGGCGTTGCTCACCGCCGCCGCTTCGCCGGTAGAGCCAAAGTCATCGCGCACGGCGAGGACGGCCACACTGAAGGTGCGCTCGGCGGGGGTGCCGTCCACGTTGCCCGCCAAATCCGTGGCTCGCGCCCTGAAGACGTGCTCCCCGTCGGCGAGGTCTTCGTAAGTCACGCCGCTATTGCACGGCGCATATTCGGCGCCGTCCAGGCTGCACTCGAAGGTGGAGTCCGGATCATCCAGCGAATCAAACGCGAAGCTGACCGTGCTGGGGTTGGACGTCCCGGAGGGGCCACTCGATATCGCCGTGTTCACCGTGTTATCAACGGTTATCGTCAGCGCCGCCGATGGCTCCGAGACATTGCCCGCCGCGTCGATCGCGGTGGCCGTGATCTCATGCCCACCATCTGAGAGCGCATCGGTGAGCGTGATGCTCCAGTCGCCGTCTTGATCGGCGGTGGTGGCGCCGATGGAGACGCCGTCCACGAAGATCTCGACGGTGGAGTTCGCCTCAGCCGCGCCGTTAATGGTCGGTTTGGTATCCCTGGTCAGGTTGTCGCTGTTCGACGCGCCGGTGTCGCTGCCGTCGGTCAGGTCCACGGTCGGAGGGTCAGGCACTGTCGTAGCCTGCACGGTCACCGTGAAGGTGTCCGAGCCGGAGGGATTTCCGCCGATCTCCGCGACGGTCACGCGTACGGTGTATTCATCGCTGGCGGCGTAGTTGTGTGTCAGGCTGCCGAGGTCGAAGCCGCCGCCTGAGAGGCGCGCGCTGTTCGGCACAGTGAAGGTCTCGGTGTCGCCGTCGCCCCATTCGACCGTGACGGTCCACGGGTCGTCCGCGCCGGGGTCTTTGAACGAACCGAGGGAGATGCTCTCCGCTTGGCCGCGCTCAGCGGTCTGGGCCGCTGGCGCGGTGTAGTTTGGCGCGACGTTGGAGATCGAGATCGTAGCTGAGGACTCGTCCGTGCCGCTATCGCCATCGTTGGCGATTATGGTGACACTCGTATCGTCCGGGCGGCCCGTGAAGCGGCACTGGAAGGAGCCGCTGCCGTTGCTGAAGTTCGTGGATCCAACCTGCTCGCCCGCGCCGCAGTCAACGATGAAGGAGAGCGTGTCGTTGCCAGGGTCGGAGGCGGTGAAGTCGTAGGTGACCGTCTCGCCTTCGGCGGCGGTGGTTGCCGGGTTCGTCAGCGAGACGGTCGGATCGGCATTCTCGACCACGACCTGAACGGTGCTGGTGCTCGCCTTGTCGCCGTCAAAGACGCGCACGCCGACGACATAGGTGCCCCAGTCACCGAACGTGCAGGGCGCGGTGTTGTCGCCCGCCACGTTGACGGTTTCGTATGTATCGTCGTTGTCGCAGTCGAACGAGTAGACGAGTTCTCCTGACGGCGTCTCCAGGTCAGAGGCTGTGACCGTGATGGTCACGGACGAGCCTTCGGTGGCCGGGGTGGAGTACTCGACGTTCGTTATGCTCGGCGCGTCGTTGACCGCCATTACGTTGATGGTCTCCGTGACGGCGCCGCTCGTGCCGCCATCGCCGTCAGTGACGACAAAGGAGACGGTGCGCGGCTGCGTTGATGGGTTATCTGAGACGTTGGCGAAGGTGATGTTGCGTGCCAATGCTTCCACGGCCGCGGGTGTCGCGTCCGCGTCGAACGTGATGACCAGTTCGGTCACGCCGTTACCGCCGGTGAAGGTCCCGATGATGGTCCCGCCGTATGTTACGTCGGAGCCGGAGACCCCGATCTCACCTGGGCCGGTGCCCTCGTTGTTTATGGCGAGCCGGTCGTCGGCAGTCGCGTTGTTCGCAAGGCCGACGGTGAGCGTGCCGGTGTCGAAGCTGGACAAGTCCACGTCCGAGACGGTCGCGGTCGCGGCAATGATCTCCGGGTCCGAGTTCTCGGTGTAGGAGACGGCGCCATCAGGGAGCGTCAGGTCCGGCGCGTCGTTGACCGCAGTAACGTCAATGGTTACGGTGACCGGCTCGGAGCAGAAGTTGCTCGCGTCGCAGGCCCGGTACTCGAAAGTGACCTGTCCCGCGAAGTTCTCCGGCGGCTCGTAGGTGAACGCGCCGGACGCTTCCTCGAGGTCGAGCGTGCCTTCGTCCGGGCCACTGCCTGATACGAGCTGTGCGTCGAGGTCGCTGCCCTCGGGGTCGCTGTCGTTGGACAGGACGCCGTTCGGGTTCGCGCCATCGGCGGTGAGCGTGCCGCCCTCGGGGAGGGTGTAAGTATCGGCGACCGCCGTGGGCTGGCCGTTGGCCGTGATGACCGTTGGCTCGTTCTTGTCGTTGTTGGAGTTCGGATCTGCTTGGTCGCCGTCCACGGCGGCGGTGTTGGAGATGGAGCCGCGGTCGTTGGTCTCGACAGAGATGTCGAACGTCCGGGTGGCTGTGGCGGCTATGTTCACGGGACCGCACGTAACGGTACGGGTAGCCTCAGCGTAAGAGCAGTCCGTCGAGTCGAGGTAGGTGATCTTCGTCGGCAATACGTCGGTGACGGTGGCGCCGGTGGCGTCGTCGGGACCGTTGTTGGTGATGGTGAAGCTGTAAGTGAAGTCCTCGCCGACGTTCACCTCGTCATCGGAGGCCGCCTTCTGTATCGAGAGGTCGGCGGCCGGGTTGACGGTGGTGGAGACGGGATCGCTGGTGCCGTTGCCCGGCACCGGGTCGTCGGTCTCGCTGGTGCCCGAAGCGGTGTTGCTCACCGGGCCAGTTCTGTTCGGCGTGACATTGATGGTGAATGTCTTCGTGGCGCCGGAGGCCAGGGTCGCCAGCGTGCAGCGCACGTCGTTCGGGTCCGGTGAGATATCGTCGAGATCACAGCCCGGCGTCGAATCGGCGGCGTTGAAGTCGAGGGCAAACGGCAGGTCGTCGGTTACTACGACGTTCCGAGCCTCGTCGGGACCGTTGTTCTTCACGGTGATCGTGTAGTCGAAGGGCTGGCCGTTTATGGGGTTGGCAGTCGGGCCGGTCTTGGTGACCTGAATATCCGCCGCCGGGTTGACGTCGGTCTCGACCGCGCCGCTGGTGTTATCCGGCGTCGGGTCATCGGTGTCGCTGGTGGCCGACGCGGTGTTGTTGATCGTTCCGGTAGAGTGCGGCGTGACGTTGATGGTGAATGTCGCCTCGTCGTCTGAGCCGAGGCTCGCCAGAGTGCAGATTACGTCGTTGGGATCGAGCGTGGAGCCGTCAAGCTCGCAGTCCGCCGTTGAAGCACCGTTATTGAAGTCCATGCCGTCGGGCAGGTTGTCTCTGAGGACGACGTTCTGGGCGGCGCTCGGGCCGCCGTTGGTGACAGTTATGGTGTAGTTGAAGGGCTGACCGTTGAGGGTGGCTGACGGACCGATCTTGGCGACGCTCAGGTTCGCCTGGGTATCGTCGTCCTGGATCGTCGCCTCGCCGCGGGCGTCGAGGATCGAGGCGTTCACGGCGCCGCTCAGGACGCTGTAGAAGTTTTCGTCGTTCTCGTCGAGCGTGTCGCCGTTGATCGTCATGGTTATGGTCTTCGTCGTCTGGCCGGCCTCGAAGACGAGCGTGCCGGGGTCAGCAACATAATCGCTGCCGGCGGCCGCCGTGCCGTCCTTTCTCGCGTAGTTCACGCTCACCTCGCGACCGCTCGGCTCGGAGAGGGTGACGGTGAAGGCTACGGTATTCGTGCCCGTGTCGCCTTCGAGTACCGGGTTCGGGACGGCGTTGCTTATGGAGAGTGAAGGCTCGGCGTCATCGTCCTGGATGGCCGCCGTTCCCGTCGCGTTCGTGGACAGGGTGGCGTTGATCGGGCCCGAGATGTCCACGAAGAAGTCTTCCGTGTCCTCGTCGAGGGCGTCGTCGGCAACCGGCACGTCTATCGTCTTGCTCGTCTCACCGGGGGCGAAGGAGATGGTGTCACTGGTCTCGGCGTAGTCGCCGGGCTCGGTGGCCGATCCGTTGCGCGTAGCGTACTGGACCGTCACGGGCTTGCCGCTCGGGCCGGAGAGGTAAACGGTGAAGGCAGCGTTGCGGGGCGCCGCGTCTCCCTCGGAGACCGTCGGGGCGCCGCTGATGGAGACGGTTGGCTCGGGGTCGTCGTCGCGTATCGTGCCGACGCTCCGTCCGTCGCCTATCGTCGCCGAGCTCGTCGGGTTACTGAGGTTCACGAAGAAGGTTTCGTCGTTCTCGTCCAGAACGTCGCTGCGAGTCTGAACGACCACGGTTTTCGTCGTCTCGCCCGTCTGGAACGTGAGGCTGCCGGTCTGGGAATCGTAATCATCACCGGCGGTGGCGGGGTCGATCACGCGGTCGCCGGTGGCGAAGTCCACGGTAACGTCTTGGCCGCTCTCCTCTGAGAGGGAGATGGTGAAGGTGGCCGCGCCGCCCTCGGCCACGGTAGCGTCGTTTATGGTGAGGACCGGCCCCGTGTCGTCGTCGACGATGGTGGTCGTGCCCTGCCCGGCGTCGCCGTCGGCCACCGTGGCGTTCGACGGTTCTGAGAGGTTCACGAAGAAGGTCTCGTTCGTCTCGTTCGTCTCGTCGTCGTTGACGGTGATCCTCACCTGCGCCGTCGCCTGGCCCTCCCCGAACGTCACGGTAGCCGCATTGCTCTCGTAGTCGCTCGATTGCGCCGTGCCGTTCGCCGTGGCGAAATCGACGGTGGAGACGTTCCTGAGGTTGCCTTCGCGCCTCAGCGTAAAGATCGCCTCCGTGGTACCCGGCGAGCCACTGCCCTCGACGATCGTGACGTCGTTTATGGTGATGACCGGCGGCTCTTGAATCACCACCCGAGTCGTGTACTCGCTCGCCCCGCCGTCCTTGTCAATGAGGCGGGCGAGAACCGGGTACGTGCCACTGTTGGCGAGCGCGCAGCTCGTGGTCGCGCTCGCCGATGCCGTGGCGTAGCTCGGCGCGTTAGTGAACTCGGAGCCGTCGCAGTTGTACTCGTAGCGCAGACCGGCGGCCACATCGGGGTCCGAGGCGTCGTCCTGGTTGGTGAATGAGATCTCCACGGGGCTGTTCTCGGTCCTCGGGCCGTCGTTGGCAAGCGTGGCCGCAGGGGCTACGTTGTCGACGGTGACGGGGATGGTGTCGGAATCCTCGGCGTTGGAGGGGGAGCCGTCGTCGACGGTTATGGAGACGGTGGTGTTCTCATCGCCTTCGGGGAAGCAGCAGCGGAAGCTGTCGGCCGGATCGCCGCTCTGGCCGCCCACGACCGTGCCGCCGGAGCCGCAGTCAGGGGTGATGGTCTGGTTCGGGCCTCCGTCAACGTCGCTAACGGAGTAGGTGTAGAGGTAGGTATCGGCGCTGCTTTCGTTGGGGTTCATGAAGCCGCTGATAAAGGTGACGTCCGGCGCGTCATTGCGGGCGGCGATGTTTATAGTGACCGTGCGCGGATCGGAACAGAAGAGGGGATCTGAGTCCCGCTCGCAGACCCGGTACTCAAACGTCACGCTGCCGGAGTCGTTTGCCGTCGGCGCGTAGCTGAACGAGCCGTCGAGTTCGAGCGTCAGCGTGCCGCGCGCCGGAGCGGTGAGGAGGTCGGCCACGAGCGTCGCGCCTTCGATGTCGGTGTCTCCGGCGAGGACGCCTTCGGTGGCGTTGACGTTAAGCGTCGTGTCTTCGATGGCGTCGTAGGGGCCGTCGGCGTCTGCTACGGGCCGGTCGTTTACCGGGTTGATGGTGATGTTGACTACATCGGTGTCGGACTTGCCGCCGCCGGAGCCGGTGTTGCCCAGATCGTCGGTGATGATCGTCAACTGCGACGCGACGCTGTAGTTGGCGTTCGGGTCGAAGCGCATGCCGTCGAGGGCGGTATTGATATTCGCCAGCGTACCAGTGAAGGTCATGGCGCTCTGGCCGTTACCGCCGGAGGTGAACGTCAGGCCGGTGGTCTGGCTCAGGGTGAGCTTGCCGTTTGTGACGCCCAGGGTAACGCGAACGCCCGCGGCGTCCACGTCGGAGGCCGAGACGGCGCCGGAGAAGACGAGGAAAGTGTCCTCGTCCATGTTGCGGTCGCCCGGCACGCTGTTGACCGGCGCGTCGTTGACGGCCGAGACGTTGAGGGTCGTTGTCTTCGTATCGGTCTTCGCGCCGCCGGAGCCGGTGTTGCCTCCGTCGTTCGCGGTTGTGGCAAGGGTGACGGACGCGGTAGCGTTATTGGCGGTGGTAAACGTCACGCGGCTCGCCGCGATAAAGGCGTCTATGTTGACGGTCGTCCCGCTCAACGTCACCTGCCGGCTCCCGGAGCCCGCGACCGTGACGCCGCCGGAGTCGCTCGCCGAGAGCGTGCCCCCGCCAACAGGGACGGAGAGGGTGACGAAGATCTCACCGTTGCCCGCGTCGGCGTCGGATATGGAGATGCCGGTGAGGACCGACGCCGCATCCTCCGTGACGTTTATCGTGGCGGGGTTCGTGACCACCGGCGTGTCGTTGACCGCGGCGACGGTCACGGCAGATGCGATGTTCAAAGTCGTGGTGTCCGCGCCGCCGTTGGACGTGCCGCCGGTGTCACGGATGCTCGTCAGCGTGACGGCGCGAATCCCGGCGCTCGGGTTGTCTCCGGCATGACGGTAAGTGATCCCATCAACCAGAGTCTGGGTGGCGGTCGTAGAGATGCCAGCGGTCTTTGTGATGGTCACGCTCGCCGTGCCGCCGGTGACGCTGACCGTCACGGTCATGCCGTTGGTGACGGTAGTGGTCGTGCCGTTGACGAGCGGGACGTCCGTGCCGTCAATGTTCAGCACCTCGTTCGCGCCATCCGAGACGTTGCCGACGGTCAGCAGGAGCCAGTCTATGCTCTGGCCGCTCTCTATCGTCGAGACGTTCACGGCGTTGAAGAGGTCGGAGGCGGCACCGTTCTCGGTGTAGGTTGGGTTGACCGCGGTGGCTGTGAGGGTGGGCGCGTCGTTCACGGTGTTGACCGCGACGGTGCTCGTGGCGGTATTTGAACTGAATGTCCCGTCGCTGACCACGAAGTTCACGCTGCGGGCGGTAGTGCCGGGGTTCTGGGAGGTGTTGCTGTACCTGACCGTCCGAAGAACCTGCTGGTACTGGGCCAGCGTTGCCGAACCGCTCAGGGTCAGTACGCCGGTCGCGGAGGTGTAGTTGGCGGTGATGCCGGTAGTCCCGACGGTGGCGGCGAGCGACTCGGCGGCACCGTCCTGGAGGTTGGTAATGGTCGCCGTCGCGGAGGACAGGTTCGCGCTGTCGGCGTCGCTGACGGTGAGGTTGGCGCCGTCCACGGCGAGTACCGCGCCGCCGTCCTCGGTGAACGTAGCGGTATGGCCGGTGCCAGCGCCGCCACCGTTGAGGTCTATGGTCGGGGTGGCGCTGGCGACGTTGATGTCGTCGATACCAACCCACTCGTCGCCACCGACGGCGTAGCGGTTATGACGCGGAGTTGGACGAGCGGCTTGTTGTCGGCGGCGGCCGGAAGGACGACGCTCACGGGCGTGTTCAATACGTCCAGGGTCGGCCCCGTCGTGGCGTCGGCGACGTAGCCGGCGGGGAGATTGGTGTAGACGCCAGAGTTCCCAATACGGTACTGAAGCGCCACCGGCTGGACCGTGTTGTTCGAGCCGCCGTCTATGTCTCGCAGGTTGTAGGAAACTCGCACGTTGCTTTGACCGGACGTGTTGATGGTCATGACCAGGTGCGGCGCGTCGGAGGTCACGTTCCCCTGGAAAGCAACCGTTGGGTTGGTGTCGTTGGGCGGCGCCTGGTTCGTCTGATGAAACTCCGTGAAACCACCGAAGTTGGCAGCGCTGGGGATGGTCTTGTTGGCGGTCACGTTGACGGGCGTGCCCGAACCGTCGGCGGTGATGGTCTGCGGATTGGTTCCCTCCGTCGTCGTCAGGCTGTCACCCCGGTAGCCGATGATGCCAGGCACGCCGCTCCAGTTATCGTTCGCCGTTATGAGGTTCGTGTTGGTCCAGTTCTGGGAGAGGGGAAGAGTCTGCGCGGTCGTGTCCGCCCACGCGAGGTTGATGATGGAGAATGCCAGCACGGCTGTCGCCACCACGCCGAGGAGCAGCGCGCCCGGAAGCCGGGCTCCACGCAGCACCCTCCCCAGGATGCCTCCGTCCGACGTGAGGGCGACTCGGGATGCGACCACGGTTCTCAGAATTCTCACCAGGTTATTTCTCATCTCGGGGATCACCTTTCACGCCATCGTTTTCGCCGCCTCAGCCAGTTTCCTGACAAAGCACCGACTCATCCATGACGGTTGTCGGCCACTCGCGCCGAAACCTTTAATCAGAGGACGGTCTAAGGATGGGGAGCAAGTCTGGCGTCTTTCCCGAGATGGATCTAGCTCTCGCCAATACAGGAGATCTCCCGCTTCGGCGAGGCGCTTATCAGCCGCCGAAGAGGCGGGCGAAGAAGCCACGGTTCTTGAGGATCTTGAGTTCCGCTTCGAGGCGGGTGCGCTCTTCGGCGAGCGAGGATTCCTCTTCGAAGAGTTTCTGGTGTTGCTGGTCGAGCCGATCACGTTACTGAAAATATTGAAAGATTTTTGCATTACTGGTCTATCGCACGAGGTTAGAGTGTGTTTCAGACTGGCTCGGCTCCTGATTCCACGCGGTTTTTGCCCTGAGTTTTGGCGCGGTAGAGGGCTATGTCAGCCCTCTTTATCAGGATTGCGCTGCTATCGCCGGGGCGAAA
>Ga0183260_10004342_pt1 | contig 11269 bp, 11 predicted proteins | sample AntDrymUQ4972206_2_FD_129768 | JGI IMG/M metagenome (GOLD analysis project Ga0183260, IMG submission 129768) | Polar desert sand microbial communities from Dry Valleys, Antarctica - metaG UQ497 (22.06) (version 2) (version 2) | ecosystem: Environmental > Terrestrial > Soil > Desert | place...
AAAGACAATCCAATCTTGATACTCAAGCTGAGACGCGGCTCGTGACCACCACGCCAGCAGTGACGTGAGGATTCGTTTCTCCAGTCAGCCCTCTAAGTGGAAGAACCGCGAACGGCGCATGGGATCCACGACCATCGGCTCACGACTGCACGCGCTGGCGCGGCTTGCGGGCGTCGATCTGATTCGCCTCGACAGCGTTCGTCATCCTCTAGGCAGGCGCGTCAGACTCATTCGCAGCCTCGGGATCGATCTCGTACTGGACGTCCTGGAGCGCCGTGCCGCCAGCGCAGCGCGAGACGATTCGCGCAAGCGAGCCGCCGCCCTGCATCGGCACGTCGCCGACTACCTCATTCCACGCGCCGCAAGCCTCGAGGCGCCGCTTGCCGTGGTGATCATGGGCTCCACCGGCGCGGGGAAATCGAGCCTCTTCAACGCGCTGGCGGGCAAGCGCGTCAGCGCATCGGGCGTCCTGCGACCAACGACGCGCGAACCGGTGCTGCTGGCGGCGCCCGAGGACGCGGCCGCGCTCGAGACGGACACCGACCGCGGCGCGTGGGCCCGGCGTGCCCAGCTACGAATCGTCGCCGATGCGGAGGCGGGCCGGCGCGGGCTGCTCCTGATCGACGCCCCGGATATCGACTCGGTCGAGTCAGCCAACCGCGAGCTCGCGGCCGAGCTGCTCGAGGCGGCCGACCTCGTGGTGTATGTCACCACGGCGTCGCGCTATGCCGACCAGGTGCCCTGGCAGATGCTGGAGCGGGCCCGCGAGCGCGGTGTGCCGCTGCTGGCGGTCCTGAACCGATTGCCACCGGAGCAGGCCGACGCTGCATCGGTCCGCGAAGACCACCGGCGACTGCTCGAGCGAGGGCGCCTTGCCGAGAGCGGCGCCTTCGGTGCGCTGGAGGTCGTCTCGGTCGTCGAGGGCGAGGTGGACGCGGAGCGCGACGCGCTGGCCGCGGATGCCGTCGCACCCGTGCGCGCCGCGCTCGATCATCTCGTCCGCGACCAGGACGCGCGCCGCGAGCTCGCGCGCCGAGCCCTGGCCGCCTCGCTCGGGGCACTCCCGCCACAGCTCTCCGGGATCGCCGGCGAGATGGACGCCGAGGCGGAGGCCGGCGATCGACTCCTGGCGATCGCGTCACGGGCATACGCGGCACGACGCGCAGCGTTGGGAGAGGAGATCGGCGGCGGTACATTCCTGCGCACCGAGGTGCTCCGCGAGTGGCAGGCATTCGTCGGCGCGGGACGCGTGACACAGCTACTGACGCGCGGCATCGGGCGCATCACCGCGGGCAACGCGTTCGAGCCGGAGTCAACCTTCTCTGATGTGTTGGCGGCCGCGGATGTGCTGCTGGTCAGCGAGCGTGCGAGCGCCATAGACATGTCGCTGCCGAGTAAGCTCACCTCCTATTTTGCTGCCGGACGTCCGGTATTGGCCGCTGTTTCGCCCGGTGGAGCCACCGCGCGAGAAGTGCAACGCTCGGGTGGCGGCGTCCTCGTCCCCGCCGGCCAACCACACGCGCTGCTCGACGCGGTGCTCCGTCTCCAGGGAGACCATGGCCTCGCTCGCCGAGTTTGTGAGGCGGCAGCTGCATACGCCACCGAGTCCCTGGGGGCTGAACCGGCGCTATTGCGTGCCGAGCAATTCATCGAGCGCCTAATGGTCGCGCCGGACTGCTCGCCGCTGAAGGGTAAAGGGTCATGACGAGGCGAGCTCTAATAACCGGCATTACCGGTCAGGACGGTTCCTACCTTGCTGAGCTGCTTCTTGCCAAGGGGTACGAGGTCCACGGCCTGATCCGCCGATCGAGCTCCTTCAGTACCGGACGGATCGAGCACCTGTATCGGGATCCGCACGAGGAAGGGGTCCGCCTGCTCCTGCACTATTCCGACCTGTCTGACTCCTCCTCACTTGTGACCACGCTCAACCGGCTGCGCCCGGACGAGGTCTACAACCTCGGGGCGCAGAGCCACGTGGGCGTCAGCTTCGAGATCCCCGAGTTCACGGCCGATACGGTCGCCATGGGCACGCTGCGCCTCCTGGAGACCCTTCGCCACGCGGATTGGCCGGTGCGCTTCTACCAGGCGGGCAGCAGCGAGATGTACGGGAAGGTGGTCGAGACGCCGCAGTCCGAGACCACGCAGTTCCAGCCGCGCAGCCCGTACGCCATCGCGAAGGTCTTCGCCCATTCCATGACGGCCGAATACCGGGAAGCCTACGGTCTCTTCGCGGCGAATGGCATCCTGTTCAACCACGAGTCTCCGCGGCGCGGAGGGACCTTCGTCACCCGCAAAGTGACACGGGGCATCGCCTCCATCCTGGCCGGTCAGGTCGAGAAGCTGTACCTGGGCAACCTGGACGCCCGCCGGGACTGGGGCTACGCGCCGGAGTACGTGGAGGCCATGTGGCTCATGCTCCAGCAGGCCGAGCCCGATGACTTCGTGATCGCCACGGGCGAGATGCACAGCGTGCGGGAGCTGTGCGAAACGGCCTTCGGCCTCGTCGGCCTTGACTGGCAGGAGCATGTCGAGATCGATGCCCGATACCTGCGTCCGACCGAGGTCGACGAGCTGTGCGGCGACGCCTCGAAGGCGGCTCGCATCCTCGGCTGGCGGCCACAGACGAGGTTCAACGAGCTGGTCGGGATCATGCTCGCCTCCGATCTGGAAGAGGCAGGCCTCAATGCCGCGGACCTCATGCTGAAGCTCGAAAGCGAGGAGGTCCGACCTTGACCGATTGGAGCCGAGGCCGCGTGATGGTGACCGGCGGAGGCGGCTTCCTGGGCAAGGTGGTGGTGTCCAGGCTTCAGGAAGCAGGTGCCGACAAGATCTTCGCGCCCCGCAGCGCTGACTACGACCTTCGGACAGCCGATGGGATCGAACGCGCGCTGGCTGACGGGGAGCCCGATCTCGTCATCCACCTCGCGGCCGTCGTCGGCGGCATCGGTGCCAACCGCGAGAATCCAGGTCGCTTCTTCTACGACAACGCGATCATGGGCATCCAGCTCATGGAGCGGGCCCGGCTCGCAGGCGTCCAGAAGTTCGTGACCGTCGGAACCGTCTGCGCGTATCCCAAGTTCGCGCCGGTGCCGTTCAGCGAGGACGATCTCTGGAACGGCTATCCGGAGGAGACCAATGCGCCGTACGGGCTCGCCAAGAAGATGCTGCTCGTTCAATCGCAGGCGTACCGCGACCAGTACGGCTTCAACGCCATCTACCTCGTTCCGGTGAATCTCTACGGGCCAGGCGACAACTTCGATGACGGAGCTCGCATGTGATTCCTGCCCTCATTCGCAAGTGTGTGGAGGCCCGAGACGCGGGATCGGACCACATCGAGGTGTGGGGCACGGGCGCAGCTTCGCGCGAGTTCATCTACGTGGATGACGCGGCTGAAGGCATCGTGCTCGCGACGATGCGGTACGACGAGCTCGACCCGGTCAACCTGGGCACGGGACAGGAGATCACGATCCGCGACCTCGTCGGACTCATTGCGAAGGAGACGCGGTTCGACGGAGAGATTCGCTGGGACGACTCCAGGCCCGATGGTCAACCTCGACGCGCGCTCGCAACCGAACGGGCGTCCCAGCGATTTGGATTCCGGGCGACGACATCGTTCGAGGACGGGTTGCGACGAACGGTCGAGTGGTACCAGCGTGTCACGCCCAAATCCGCCTAGGGCGTGCGCCTGTCACAGGACGTCAGCTCGCCCGGGGTGGGTTGACATGCTGCCGATTGGCTCATGCGAGTGATACGGTCACTCGTCCATTCCATCGGACGCGGCCTGGGGGTCGATGTCGTCCCGTACCTCAGCGTGCGGCACTCCATCGGGCGGCGCCTGCGACTCTTGAAAGCACTCGACGTGGATCTCGTCATGGACGTCGGTGCCAATGGCGGGGGGTACGCCGGCGAACTCAGGACGTTCGGATACCGAGGCCGCATCCTCAGCTTCGAACCCCTCACTGAGCCATTTGAACGCCTCCGGATTCGATCCAGCCGTGACCCGTACTGGGACATTCAGCAGATCGCCATCGGCTCCGAAGCCGGGCGACGGCACCTCAACGTTGCGGCGAATCGAGGAGCGAGCAGCTCGTTCTTGCCGATGCTCGACCTCCACGCTCGCGAGGCTCCAACCGCCGGATATGTCGCTGTCGAGGATGTGGCCGTCGAGAGGCTCGATGTGTCGAGTGCCCACAGCGTCCAGAGGGCGAGGTCGCCCTTCCTGAAGGTGGATGTCCAAGGGTATGAGGCGGAAGTTCTGCAAGGGGCCGCGGGGATTCTTGATCGCTTGGTCGGGATGCAGCTGGAGCTCTCGCTTACGCCGCTCTACCAAGACGCTCCGCACTATCGTCAGCTGCTGTCGGCAGTATCGGACCTTGGGTTCGATCTCGTCGGTCTGGAGCCCGGCTTCACGGCCACCGACGGCCGTCTGCTGCAGGCCGACGGACTATTCGCGCGACGAGAAGGTCCATCGCGGTGAAGGCCGAGGTTCTCCCCGCCCGCTACCGGGAACCCGGTCAACGGCTCTTCGACGACGCCGCGCTCGCGAATTGCGACCCGGCATGCGAATCCTCGACGTGGGTTCCGGTCGTCGGCCGGCGCTCCCAATCGAGCATCGACCGCAGGAGTGTCATTACGTGGGCCTGGACCTGTCCAGAGAGGAGCTCCAGCGGGCTCCTGAGGGGTCGTACGACGAGATGATCTCCGGTGATATCGCTCACTTCATACCGGAGATGGCGGAGCAATTCGACCTGGCACTGAGTTGGCAGGTCCTCGAACATGTCAAACCCCTGCCGAATGCCCTGGAGAACATACGGGAGTATCTGGCACCCAGCGGCACCTTGATCGCACAGCTATCGGGCCGCTTCTCGATCTTCGCTCTCATCAATCAGGCGGTTCCTCACCGGTGGGCGGTCTGGATCCTGGCACGCCTTCTCAACCGGGAGCCTGGGACGGTCTTTCCAGCACACTACGACCATGCGTAGCATGGGGCCCTGGTTCGGGCGATGGCCAAGTGGACAGAGGTCGACATCACTCCGCGCTACCGGGGCGCGGTCTACTTCAACTTCTCCGATCTACTCCAACGAGCGTACCTCGTCTACGAAGACTGGACCATGAATCGTCAGCACCAGAATCTCGCAACGCATTACCTGCTCAGGGCGAAGAAATGACTGGCCTCGGCGCCACCGTACGAGCGTCCCCTCCGGGCTCTCTGATCGCCGCCGGCGTACTTGCCTCCGCCGCGCTCGGCATCGCCATGGGATTTCTCGGGAGCTCAGGACAGGTCATTCTGGGGCTACTCCTCGTCACCCTCGTGCCCGTTCTTGCCATCATGGCTGTGCGAGCCCCGGAAGCCGCTGTCGGGCTCATCGTCTTCGCTCAGATCTTCGAGTGGCTGGAGGTCCAGTCTCCGTTGGGCACCATTTCGCCAAGCATCATCGCGCTGATGATCTTCTTGATTGTTCGACTGCCCGACGTGGTCCCGACCATGTGGGCGCGAGGGTACGGCTTGCCGGTCGCATCTTTTGGTGTGTTTGTGGCTGCGCACGCCTTGCAGTTTCTCCATGCCGACGCTGCGCAGGCCGCGCGACAGCTGATTACAGCCGCCAGCTTCGCCGCGTATGGGTTGCTCGGGATGTATATCGGTTCGCGCCGCGCCCATCTCGTCGCGGCGGCCGTGGGTGCTGGTGCGGTATTGCTCGTATCTGGCACGCTTGCCCTGGCGAGCAACGCGGGGGTCACGATCGTGGCCAGCACGTTGAGCCCGCCCCGCGAAATTCTGGGCATCATGAGCCCGTTCCTGCGTTCGTACGGAGTTCCCGGAGTTCTCGTCGCTCTCCTTCTCCCACTGTGCATCCCGGCGCTCGTTCTGTACGCATCGTCCTCCGGGAGCCCAGCGGTAATGCGAGCAGGCGCCCTTACCGCAGTCGCACTCATCGGCCTCGCTTCGCTGTTCCTTTTCCAATCTCGCAGCATGGTGCTCGAGATCGCGATCGCAGTCATGCTCGTGGTGGGCTTGACAGGGCGCCGGTTCGGGGTGGGGATGCTGGTCATCGGGCTCTGCCTTGGTGTCGCGGTCGTCATCGGCCTCACACTGACCGGCAGCACCGACCCCATCGGCAACCAGTTCAGAGAAGAGAGTTACTCGACGGCTATCACGTTCTTCGCGGGTGATCCTCAGCGGGCATTGCTCGGAACCGATCCATCTGCATTCCGGGTCATGGTCAATGCTGCGACTACCTACGGCCACCTCATCCCCGCCGACGCTCCGATCCACAACCTGCTGATCGAGACGATCGTGGTGGGAGGTGTTGCGGGCGCGCTCGCACTTCTGGTGCTCGCATTCAGCGCCCCCGCGAGAGCCCTTCGGATGGCCTCTCGCGTCGGACGGTTCAGCGGAACAATGACCGTGATGCTTGCTGCCGCGATCATGGCAATCCTGGAGGTGGCAGTCACGCCGGCCGTTGCCAACTCGGCCGGTTTCTGGATGACGATGGGTTGGTGTGCAGCGGTCGGTGCGAGCGTCGCGCATGCTCCCGCGTCCATGCCGCCCCCCGAGGGAGTGCTCCCGTCCAGCCGTCAGGCGATACAGCCCGTCGAACCCAGCCGGTGGTAGGCGCCGGACCATGGCTCCACATCGGGATTGCTGAGCCTGGTGGCAAAAGGTCACCTTGTCGCAGCAGGCTCATGTGAGCCGCTCTCGCGGCGATCTCGATCTGGCGACCTCAGCGGGTTCGGCCCGGTCGTCGAGCGGCTCGGCGCGTACCGGGCTGATGTGGATCCTCCTTGGCGATGGCGCCGCCAAAGTCGCCCTGATCGGAACGTCGGCCGTCGCTCTCCTCGCATTGAACGTCGGTCAGTTCGGGGTATTCGCCGGTTTGCAAGCCGCCATCTACCTCAGCGCGGCAATCTGGGACTTTGGCTCCGGGCAGCTTCTGACTCGCGAGATTGCCGGAGGACGAGTGCCTGCGGCGGCGTGGCTCGGCGCGCTGGCGCATATTCGCCTTCGTACCCTGCCGCTCTGGCTCGGCTCACTTGTCGGCTCCTTCGCGATCTTGGGGACGGACGCCGCATCACCGGTCATCTATGCGATCGGCATCTGTGCGTCCTTGCTCATTGGGCTACAGCTTGCGGCGATCTCTGCACTTCGAGGCCGCATGGATTTTCGCGGCGTTGCAAAGGCCGTGGCGGCAGGACGTTGGGCTGGGCTCGGCGCCGGCGTGGCCCTGGTCCTCACTGTCGATCCCGAAGATCACCTGCACGCGCTCCTCATAGCGTGGCTGGCCGGGGAGCTTCTCGGCACCATGGTCGCCCTCCACACCGCAGGTATTGGTGCTCTCAGGAACGGTCCGAAGCTGTCATTCAAGGCCGCCGCCCCGCTCGCGCTGAACTCGATAGTCCAGATCGGCTACAACCGCTTCGACCTGATTCTGGTCGCGGCACTATCGACGCCGGTGGTGGTCGGGGCGTACGCAACAGCGTCTCGAATCCAGGACGCGATGCTGATACTTCCATCGGCGGGCGCAACGATCGTGCTCCCATTCGCTGCGCGTCTCTACTCCCACGAAATGATCGGCGCGTCGACCGCAGCCGGGACTCGGCGACTCCTGACCCGGACCTGGTTGGCGATCGGCCTGCCCAGCCTCGCTCTGGCTCTCTGCGCGGCCGTCCTTGCGCCGACCATCGTGACAACGTTCCTAGGCCCGAACTATCAACAGGCTATCGTTCCCATCCAAGTGATCGCCGTTTCCATTCCGCTCGTTGCGGTGAACTCTGCGCTCGCGTCCGTGGTCGTCGCCCGGCACGGCGCGGGTTATGTTACGAGCGCACTGTTGGTCGCCCTGACTACCGTGATCGCGATGAATGTCGCTCTCGTGCCTGTCATGGGGGCCGTGGCGCCCGCGCTGGCTGCGACCGTGAGAGAGGTACCCGTCCTCCTGGTGCTGCTGATCGCCGCGCGGCGAGTGCGGCTCTTCGGCGGACGCGCGTGACGGAATTCCCTGCCGGCCGGTTTCGCATGGTCATCGTTGGGCAGTCCCCGACGCCCTACTACACCGCTATCCAGAATGCCGTTGCGGATGCCGTCGACTTGACCGTCATCTTCTTCGGAGATGGCAGTAAGCCCTCAGGAACGCTCTGGGCGGCGTTCGAGGATCCGTGGAGTGGCCCCACACGTTTCCGGACCATCTGGCACCGAGCTGCAACGATCAGCTCGACCCGTGCTGACTTCCGCTTTCGCGCGTCGTTGGGAGTCGCGTCGCGTCTTGCGGTCCTGCGTCCCGATGTCCTGGTCTTGCACAGTTGGGAGCCGGTCATGCTCGAGCCTCTGATCTGGGCGACCCTGACGAGATGTCCCCTCGTTCTCTGGAGCGAGAGCGCGTCGCGGAGCGGTCTTGTGCGATCGAGAGCCAGCAACCTGTATCGGAGCCTGTTCGTTCGCCGCGCGGACGCTCTGGTAAGCACCGGGTCAGCGGCCAGCGCATACCTGCGAGACCTCGGCGCGCATCGCTCGGATGTTCTCGAACAAGCACTACCCTCGCCTCTCGGTTCCTTGATTGCTGGCGAACCGGTCGGGGACGCAGCCGCGGCTTGTCGGTTCCTCTTCGTTGGACGCCTGGTCGAGCGAAAACGACCGCTCGCCGCAGTGCGGGCGTTCCGTCGACTGGCGGACACGGATCCGCGCGTGACGCTGCACGTGGTGGGCGACGGTCCGCTCCTGAATCGGGCCATCACGGAAGCCGGTGCGCACCGGGACAGAGTCCGGTTCAGCGGACGCCTGGAGGGTAACGCCCTGGTACGGGCGTACGTCGACGCCGACGTGTTGGTGCTGCCTGCCGACAGGGAGGTGTGGGGCCTGGTCGTGAATGAGGCCCTTGCCGCCGGACTGTACGTGATTGCCTCAGACCGTGTAGGAAGCGCGGCCGATCTGCTGGGGGACGGACTCGGCGATCAGTTCTCCGTGGACGACGAGGATGAGCTTGTCCGCGCCATGGGGCGGGCGCTTGGCGAGGATGCATCTGCGTCTGCCAGGGAGTTTCGACGACGGCGCGTGGCCGGTGTGACGCCGGAGAGCTTCGCGGCCGTTTTGGCCAGGGCCGCATCCCGGGCAATGCAGCGAAGGCGTCCCGGGCAGTCGCTGCGAAACGGCACGTGAGGTCGCGGGCCGGGTCGTGCGTGGCCGCGACGCGCTGGCCCCTGGCTAGGGTTCGCCTGTACCCATCCCGGCGCGCAGAGCCGCCACTTGCCGGCGGAGCAGCGCTAAGCGCCCGCTGCGTCCCGTTGCCGCAAACACGACCTCCTCCGCGCGAAGCACCGGGATGAGGCGCACACCTGCGAGACGCGACAAAATCTTCCAGATCTTGCGCCCCAGGCGTCCGATCAATCCATGAGCAATGCCGTAGCGCTCGACCAGGCGCGCATGATCGGCTCTGCGTGTCGCGACCATCGTGTAGGACTTCCGAGCCGCGTGGTGCCGATCGATTGCGACGATTCGGTCAAGTCGCTGAAACCGATGCCGGCGTGCGAGCCGCAGGAACAACTCGTAGTCCATGGAAAAGTCGAATCCCGGATCGACCAGGAGTGGACCCACCACTGACCGGCGTACGAACGCCGCCGGCTGTACGACGTAGTCATGCAGCCGCAGAAGGGTCGGGTTATGCGAGGGAGCCCAGAGCGCGTGCAGAATGCGACCCCGCGCATCCACCAAGGCGCCGTGCCCGTACACCACGGCGATCGACGGATCCGCGGCAAAAGCAGCCACTGCTTCCGCCACGACGTCGCGACCGAAGTACGCATCGTCGGAGTTCAACCATCCAATGATCTCCCCGCTGCTGCGAGCGAATGCTCGGTTGATAGCGTCCGACTGTCCGTTATCCGGCTCGCTGACCCAGACGAGGCCGCTCCGTGACCGGCGCTCCAAGATGGCGATCGTACCGTCCACGGAGCCGCCATCCATGACGACATGCTCGATCGGCTGGTACGTCTGCGCCTCCACCGACCGCAGGTTGTCCTCCAGCCACTGGGCCTGACCGTACGAGGGAGTCAGAACGGAGACCAGCGGTCCTGATTGCGCGACATCGGTGGTGGACGACATCACGGTGCTTCGTGATCGGGTCGGGCCGTGCTTGGACGCGACTCCTGGCCCCCTCCGTCCAACGAGATCTCGATCACGTCGTGATGACTGCCCCGGGAGCGCAGCGGTGGTGGTGTCATGTAGTCGCCATAGGTCTGGTTGAGGTAGTTGTGCCAGGCGCTTGGACCGATCAGGGTCATCCCCTCGAACGTCTGGGAAGCCCCTGCACCGAACCAGTCACGAGGAACGGACTGACGGCGGAACCCGTAGGGACCCGTGGTGCAGAGCAACATCGAGGCCTGTTCGGCAGGATACACTCGCGTCATGGCCTCGAAGACACCGATCGCCCACTGGCGGGGAATCAAGGTTACAAGGCGAGCCAGGAGGCGTCTGACTCCCACGCGTTTGATCCCGGCACCCACCCTGAAGCGGCAGAATCGGATCGTCAGTCGCTGCAGAAGAATGGCCCACCAGGTTTCGGCGCGGCCGTCCAGCGGGAACACGTCGATATACACCGCCTGGGGGTACGGCAGGTGAGCTGTCGGTTCATGCCTCAGCACGGTGTCGTTGCGGATGACCTTTCCGAACAGGTGCGGATAGTGTTCGGTGGTCGAATAGGACTGCCACGAATACGACGGCCCCAACTCACGCTCGCAGATTTCTGCCAACCGACGGAAGTCCCGTCGAGGCACCGTCACATCAATGTCGTCATCCTAGGGGATGAACCCCCGGTGACGCAACTGTCCCCAGGAGCGTCCCGTACGCTAGGTAGTATGTCAGCCCATGCTGCTCGCACAGCCGAACAAACCGAGCCAGGATCCCGAGCTCGATCAGCTGGAGGTTGCGCAATGACCCGCCGGCAAATCCGAAGGGCGGCGCCTCGATGCCGGTGGATGGCTTTGGTGAAGCAGCTGAATCGCCCACCATGTGAAGTGACGTTCGGGCATTCCGGGGGCGTTGCAAGGAGTCATGCACGTGGGACTAAGGGTACATGGACCACGACCGCACCGCGACCATCCTCTCGCTCGGTGGACCAATGAGGCGGAGGGACAAGGGTGAGGAGGAGGCTATTCCGACGGTTGCTCTGACGTGTCCGCGCTGTCGTGAGAGGTTGGACTGGACGGACGGCGGACCGCGATGCGGCGCCTGCGGGCACGAAGTGCGATCAGTTCAGGGCGTGCTCGATTTTGTGGATGACTC
>Ga0183260_10004343_pt1 | contig 11269 bp, 6 predicted proteins | sample AntDrymUQ4972206_2_FD_129768 | JGI IMG/M metagenome (GOLD analysis project Ga0183260, IMG submission 129768) | Polar desert sand microbial communities from Dry Valleys, Antarctica - metaG UQ497 (22.06) (version 2) (version 2) | ecosystem: Environmental > Terrestrial > Soil > Desert | place...
GACGCGCCCTCGGGCGTATCGCCCAGGGCTAGACTCCGGTGCCGCCCACGCCGACGTAGCTCAGCTGGTAGAGCACTTCTCTCGTAAAGAAGGGGTCCCCGGTTCGAATCCGGGCGTCGGCTTCGGAGAAGTGGCTGCATAGAGGTGGTTTTCCGGTCTGGCTCTCTCCGCGCTCACCTCGACCCGCCAACATTTTCGCCAACAGCGGTTGCGCTTCTTTCTTGCCAGCGCCTGTTCGGGAGTCCCTCGAGACTGCTGGAATAAGTAGACCTTTCGCTGGATCGGGGAGACTGAAGGCATGGCGGGCAAGGCGAAGGAGATCGCGGACTACCGGCACGAGGCAGCGAGCCGCCTCAACAACCCCACCGCCGCGCTTGCGCGCGAGGATGTTGCGCCGGTGCCCAAGCGGCGCTTCGAATTCGACCCGCACGTGCCGCCGGAGCTCGTGTGGGCAGGGAAGGCCGAGGAGCCCCAGATCGAAGTTGACGCGCCGTCGATCCATGTCCACGAGCGACTCTCGACGGACGCGATCCTAAAGGCCGCCCAGCAGGAGAATGCCCAGGTCGCGCTGTTCGCCGACCCCGAGCTCGAGCGCGCGAAGCAGGTCGAGTTCTACGAGCACGAGATGGGCTGGGCCAACCGGCTGATCCTTGGCGACTCGCTCGTGGTGATGGCCAGCCTGCTCGAGCGCGAGCGGATGGGCGGGCAGGCACAACTCGTCTACATCGACCCTCCGTACGGCATCAATTACAACTCGAACTTCCAGGCGCGCATCTCGAACCGCTCGCCGCGCGAGACCGACGACAGCGCCGTCACGCGAGAGCCCGAGCAGATCCAGGCCTATCGCGACACTTGGGAACTCGGCGTCCACAGCTATCTCACCTACCTGCGACAACGCTTGATCGCCTCACGGGAGCTGCTCGCCGAAAGCGGCTCGATTGTCGTGCAGATAGGGCCGGACAACCTGCATCTCGCGCGCGCGCTGCTCGACGAGGTGTTCGGTGGCGCTAACCACTGCGCCACGATCACGGTGGCGAAGACCTCGCAGGTCACATCGAGCCTCCTGCCCGAGGTCAGCGACTTCCTGCTCTGGTACGCCAAAGATAAGCGCCAGGTGGCGTACAACCAGCTTTATGTACCGCGTGGGGCGGACGAGGCTGGCGGGGCGTACCACTGGGTCGAGCTGGACGGCGAGCGTCGCAAGTTGACCGCGGAGGAGGCTGCAGCGCCCGCCGCAGTCATCGAGCGGGGTGGTCGGATATTCCGCCTCGACAACTCGACCTCCCAGGGCTTCAGCAAAACAAAGACCGTCGATTTCGACTTCGAGAGTCGGACGTTCCACCCAGGCGCCAACCGGCACTGGCTGCTGCGGACGGAAGGCATGCACGGCCTCGCCGAGGCGGGGCGCCTGCGCGTCGTAGGGAACACCTTGTCCTACGTGCGCTTTCTCGACGACTCCGGCGGCATTCGCCGCACGAACATCTGGGGTGACACGGGGCAGGCGGGCTTCGCCGCCCGCAAGAAGGCCTACGTGGTCGAGACCAACGCCAAAATCGCCGAGCGCTGCGTGGCGATGCTCACCCAGCCCGGTGACCTCGTGATCGACCCGACCTGCGGCTCGGGCACCACGGCCTACGCCGCCGAGAAGCTCGGCCGGCGCTGGGTCACGATCGATACCAGCCGCGTCGCCCTCGCGCTCGCCAGAGAGCGGCTCGTTACGAGCAAGTTCGACTACTACGAGCTTGCTCAGCCCGAGCGCGGGATCGATGGCGGGCTGCGATACGAGCGGTTCACCTGGACCACAGCCAGCTCCATCGGCTACGGCGAGCCGCCGGAGGAGGTGCCGCTCTATGACCGGCCGGAAGTCGAGAAGGGGAAGGTCCGTGTCTCGGGCCCCTTCACCGTCGAAGCCCTCTCTCGCTACGCCGACAACCCCTTCAACGGCCAAGAGGCCGAAGCCGTGGCTCCCGACGATGCCGCCGACCACGTCACGGCCCTGCTCGACGCGCTGCGCAAGATGGGCATCCCGCGGAAGGGCTCAGAGCCCGCAGAGGTCGTCACGCTCGACCCGATTCCCGGCACCGGGGTCATCCACGCCGAGGGCACGTATCGCGACGCGAGCGGGGAGGAGGCACCGTTTGCGGTGAGCTTGGGCCCGCGCCACGGGCCGGTGACCGTCGCCCAGGTCGATGAGGCGCTGCACGAGGCGCCGGTTACCGGCTGCTGGTGTTCGCCGGCTTCGCGGCTAGTTCCGAGGCGCAGGACTACCTCGCGCCCGGCCGCCGCGGTCGCGTCGACGTTGCCTTGCTCGAGGCCAACGCCGACCTGCTGCTCGGAGATCTGCTCAAGAACACGAGCGCCTCGCAGACCTTCCGCCTCTTCGCTGCGCCTGAGGCGAAGGTGCGCACCAACGCCGGCAGCGAGGTCGAGGTGGAGATCCTCGGCATGGACTCCTTCGACGCCGCCACCGGCGACGTGCTCTCGCGCAATCGCGAGGAGATCGCCGCTTGGTTCCTGGATCACGACTACGACGGCTCGGTCTTTCACGTCAACCAGGCGTTCTTCACGCGCTCGGACGCCTGGGAGGCGCTCGGCAAGGCGCTGCGAGGCACGATCGACCAGGAAGTCGTCGAGACGATGCATTCCTTCGTGAGCCTGCCGTTCAAGCCAGGACCTGCCGGGAAGGCCGCCATCCGAGTGGTAGACGACGCCGGTCAGACGAGCGAGGCGATCCTCGACCTGAAGGGCTGAGCCGATGGCGAAGGAGGCGGTCGCCGAGGCGCAGGTCGGGCAGGTCACCGATCAGAACCCGATCATCAATGACCCGTTTGCCGAGCCCTCGCGGCACTGGCACTTCGGGGACGGCGCGCCCGAGGTGCGCGAGGGCCGCCGCGTCGCCGGCTACGTCCCGCCGATGGTCAAGGGCGGCCAGCTGCAGATCACCGACGAGATCGTCGTCATGGAGCAGGTCAACCGCATCCGCGACCGCGTGCGCGAATGGCGCGAGGGCGGCTATCCGGGCGCGACGCAGGTCACCAAGGCGCTCTTTGCGCACTGGTTCGACGAGGAGCGCGAGATGCGTCCCTTCTTCGCCCAGCAGGAGGCGATCGAGACGGTCGCCTGGCTGGCCGAGGCACCTGCCGACAAGCGAACGGGAATAACCATCGACGGTTTCGAGGCCTATGAGCGCTGGGCGGTCAAGCTCGCCACCGGTGCGGGCAAGACGCTCGTGATGGGGATGACCATCGCCTGGTCGGGCCTCAACAAGGTTGCGAACCGCCAGGACCGGCGCTTCACCGACGCCTTCCTCGTCGTCGCCCCGAACCTAACGGTCAAGGGGCGCCTCACCGGCGACGACGGGCTGCTGCCCTCAGACCCCAACAGCGTCTTTCCCCGTTTCGATCTCGTCCCCGGCCAATACGCCGGACTGCTCGGCCGGCTCAAGGTGCAGGTCACCAACTGGCACCAGCTCGCGCCGAAGGAGGATCCGAAGCGCTCGGTGCTCCGCCGCGGCCCGGAATCGGACTCCGCCTTTGCCCGCCGCGTGCTCACCGACCTCGGCCCGAAGAAGCGCATCATGGTCCTGAACGACGAGGCACACCACGCCTGGCGCCCGCCGGCGGGCCTCAAGGTGAAGGGGGCCGAGAAGGACGAGGTGCTCGAGGCCACCGTGTGGGTCGACGGCCTCGCTCGGATCCACAAGGACCGCGAGATCCTCCGCTGCCTGGACTTCAGCGCCACGCCGATGTACCCGGGCGCGGTGGGCGGCGAGAAGGCGTGGCGTCCGTTCGAGTGGGTGGTGTCGGACTTCGGGCTCGTCGATGCGATCGAGTCCGGGCTAGTGAAGATCCCGCGGATCCCCACCGACGACGACTCCGGCCTCAGCGTCCCGAAGTACCGCAACCTCTGGGAGTACGTCAAGAAGGCGCTGCCCAAGCGCGGTGACGATCCCGACGACGCCGGCCACCCGCTGATCGACTACCTCTCCGAGGTCGACGGGCCGCTCAAGCAACTCGCCGACGCCTGGGCCAGCACCCTCGAGGCCTGGGTGCAGGCAGGGCGCACGATCCCGCCCGTGATGATCGTCGTCTGCAACGAGACGAAGATGGCCGAGATGCTAGAGATCCACATCGCCCGCCGCGGCGAGGCGAGCCCATGGCTCCAGAACCGCGATGGCGAGCAGTACACGGTCAGGATCGACTCGAAGCTGTTGGCCGACGCGGAGGCGCGCGACGAGGGCGAGAGCGCCCAGGGCGCAGCGGAGCGGTTGCGCGGCCTCGTGGCGACGGTAGGTAAGGAGGGGCAGCCCGGCGAGCAGGTGCGCTGCCTCGTCTCCGTCGGCATGCTGTCGGAGGGCTGGGACGCGCGCAACGTCACCCAGATCCTCGGGCTGCGCGCATTCCAGTCGCAACTGCTGTGCGAGCAGGTCGTCGGTCGAGGTCTCCGGCGCGCCGACTACAGCGACCTGTCAAAGCCTGAGTACGTCGATGTCTACGGCGTTCCGTTCCAGCTGCTCCCGTTCGCTCGCGCGGCGGGGGCTGCCCCAATCGAGCCGCCGCAGACGACTACGGTGCGCTCGCTGCGCGAGCGCGAGCACCTGCGACTGGAGTTCCCGCGGGTGGAGCAGATCATCAACGACGTCGGCGACGTGATCACCGTCGACTTCGACGCGATCGAGCCGATCGTGGTCTCGAGCGAGAACGACCCGAACTCGACTTGGGTGGAGTTCGAGGTGGGGACCCCCGGCAAAGGGATCGGCGGCAAGAGCCAGGATCGCGCCGCGGCCTACGAGCGTTTCCGGATGCAGCGGCTCGTGTTCCGCTTGGCCGCCGACTTGGTCACCGACCTCGATGGGCGCGACAAGCCGTGGGTGTTCCCGCAGCTGGTGAAGATCGTCGAGCAGGTAGTGGCTACCAAGGTGGAGTACGCGCCGGGTGTGCGCGACAGGCGTGAGCTGTGCAACCTGCGCTACGTCGCCGAGCTGCGCAACCGCATCCGCTCGGCGATTCGATCGGACGAGCGCGATGGCCTGCTTCCCGTGCTCAACGAGTACGACCCGATCGGCGTCACTGAAGTCAACTTCCAGACCGCGAAGCCCGCCGACCCTACCGAGAAGAGTCACATCAGCCACGTCGTGTGGGATTCGAAGCTAGAGCGCGATATCGCCCGCCAGTTGGAGCGCGACGACCGGGTGGTCAGCTATGCGAAGAACGAGCGGATCTTCTTCGAGGTGCCCTACCGGTGGCAGGGCACGACGGCTCGCTATCGCCCGGATTTCCTTGTGAAGCTCACAAACGGGATGACGCTTGTGATCGAGGGCAAGGGGCGCAAGATGGAGACCGACGACGCCAAGCTGACTGCCGTTAGGCGCTGGATCGACGCGGTGAACTCTTGGGGCCGGCTGGGGTGGTGGGGCTTCGGCATCGTCTTCAAGGAGGCGGAGGTCACCACACTCATCGATGAGCACGCCTGAGGCGGGGCGATCAGTTCGGATCGATGCCGTCGCGGTGCCCGCCGCAGATGCCCACGAGGTCACACCGACCGCACGTCGTGTCCTTCGCGGGCATGTCCGCGCCCCGCGGGCTGCGCGGGTAGGCGTTGCTGCGTAACTGCTCGCCAGCCAGTCGTACGGCTTCGGTCGCCTCTTCGAGCATTCCCGCGTCGACCGTAGATCGGCGCGGGTTGGCCAGATCGTCCAGGTTGTCCACGACGACCTCGTTCGCCCGCTCGCCGGTGGCCTGCTCGTAGCCGAGCGCGTAGACCCGCAGCTGGAGGTCGGTGACCTCTTCCTGCTGGGTGCGATCGTTGGACTTGAAGTCGATCACCACCACCTCGTTGGTCGAGCGCCGCCGGATCAGGTCGATCCGTCCGCCCACCCTGATCCCGTCGCCGAGATCGATCTCGATCGGCCGCTCGGCGTGCTCGATGTCCGCAAACGTGGCGCCGCGGCCCGCGATGTACTCCTCGAGCCGGCGCCGGGCGGCCGCCGAGAGGGTGTCCCGCAGCGCGGCGTAGGCGAACGGCAGGAAGACGTGGCGATCGACCAGCTCGGGAACGGCATCGGAGTCGACGACCTCGCCGTGCAGGACGCGATCGTGCAGCTCGAAGAGCGCGTCGTGGAGGCCCTTGCCGTAGCCGAGCGCCTCGGCTATCGGGGGGTTGAAGCCGTACAGGAAGCGCAACTTGAACGAGTACGGACACTCGAACGCGTACTTGAGCTCAGAGAACGAGAGCGTTACATCGGCGATCGCGCGCTCGGGCGTCGGCTCGAGCTTCTCGCGGTCGGGTAGGTCGTCGGGTGGCGCGATCGACCCGAAGGCCGCGCTGGCCTCGTCCCAGAAGGTCGACGGCGTGCGCCAGGCCCGCTTGGCGGTCGGGTAGTCGGCTCGGGAGATCGACAGGTACTTCTTCGCGCGGGTACAGGCGACATAGAACAGGCGCCGCTCGTCGGCCTCCGAGTTGCCGTAGTCGGACGCGTTGCGCACGGCGCCATCCGGGATCACGCTCCACGGACTGCGCCCACCCGCACCGCTCGGAGGGAAGCGTCCCTTCGTGAGCCCGGGCACGAACACCGAGGGCCACTGGAGCCCCTTCGCCTGGTGAATCGTGAGGATCTGGACGGCGTCGGGGGTGACGTAGCGTGCCTCGAGCCAGCCCTCGGGGTAGACCTCGCCGGCCTGGTGGCGCAGAAAGCCGGCGAAGGCCTCGTACTTCTGCTGGGGTCCGCTCTGAAAGTTGATCTGCTCGAAGTCGGAGATGACCTCGGAGAACTTGCCGAGGTTGTAGTAGACGACCTCGGCGCGGGAGTGGGCGTGCGATCGCGAGGCGCCGGCGATCTTCGCCTCTCGCAGCTCGATCGCGGTCAGGAAGGCAAGGTAGGAGCGCTGGAGGTTGTAGACGCCGAAGCGGCCGGTGCCGGTAGCGATGCTGTTGCGATCGCCTGAGGCCAGGGTGAGGCCTCGATCGAGATCCGCGGACGACAGTCCGAGGTCGGCCTGGTCCCAGGCTTCTCTGAGCGTGGTCTCATCGCTGCCTTCCTCCGCGGCCAGGAAGTAGAAAAGCTCGCGTGCCGCGGCGGCCTCCGGCGTGTCGAGGAGGCTGGAGACGCCGCCGACCACGTACGGGATCTCGTGTCGCTCGAGCGCCGCAACGATCGGCGGGATGAGCTTCTTGACCCGCACGAGCACGGCCATGTCGGCGAAGCTGAGCCCGCGGACTTCGTTGCCCGGCCGATCAGCGAAGGGCTCGCCGAGCCTCTGGAGGATGCGCCCGGCGATGTGCTCGCCCTCGTCCTCAGGGCCGGCGTGCTCGACCAGCTCGATGTCGCCCGCTTCGAACCGCTGCGACTCGGCCGACACCATCGCCTTGTCGAGTCGCTCCGGGTTGTTGTGCTCGACCACGCTGCGCGCGAGGTCGACGACACCACGGCTCGAGCGGAAGTTCCGCTCCAACCGCACGTTTGCCACGTCTTCGTAGCGCGACTCGAAGCCGAGGATGTTGGCGACACTGCTGCCGCGCCAGGCGTAGAGCAACTGGTCGTCGTCGCCGACGACCGTGAGGGTGGCGCCGAGATCTACGAGCGCGGCGATCAGCCGCTCTTGCACGGCGTTGACGTCCTGGTACTCGTCAACGGTGAGGAAGCGGATGCGCTCCGCGACCCGTTCCCGGAACGGCTGCTCGTCCTCGAGCATCAGCACGGTCTCGGCGATGATCGCCGTGTAGTCGAGGTAGCGCTTCTCGTTGAGCACGGTCAGGTACTTCTCGAGGCACTGCTCGGCGACAGAGCCCGAGAGCGTGTGCTCATCGACGTCCGCCTCGCGCAGGATCGCCATCAGCTCCGCGTAAGTCGAGGCGTTTCGGTAGCGCAACCAGCCGAGGTCGGCGAGGCCGCACTTGCGCGAGTTGCGCGCGATGAGGTGCCGCTGTTGGATGTCGTTGAGAACGCGGTAGGGGAGAACCTCGTACGCGTTCTGCTGCAGGAGGTCGAGGCAGAAGCCGTGGATCGTCCCGACGTAGAGGTCCGCGAGGCCCTCGCGCGAGCCTGTCCGCTCCTCCCAACGCAGCGCAATCCGCTCCTTGAGCTCGGCGGCTGCCCGTTCGTTGAAGGTGAAGGCGACGACGTTCGCCGGCTTGACCCCTGGCAGGAGCAGCTGCTCGATGACGCGGCGGGACACGGCCTCGGTCTTGCCCGCGCCCGCGCAGGCGACGATCTGTGCGTGGCGGTCGAGGGGGAGCGCTTCTGTGATCGTCGGCATCTCGGTCCTAGAGTCGCTCGGCCAAGAGGTCGTTCATCCGATCCCCGGCATCAGAGCCGTAGATCCAACCCTCCACCTCGAAATCGGCGATGCGCAAGGTGGGCAGCCAGCCGTGGACGGCGGGAAGTAGATCGGCCAGTGCATCACGGAAGGCGCGCTGGCGATGGCGGCCGCCGTCACCAGGAAACAGCGGGGGGCGTGGCTTGCCAAAGCCGCCTCCCTCGAGCCGCTGCTTCGAGTCACAAGCCGCCAGCCAGGCCTGCCCGTCGAAAGCGACGCACGCTGACCGGGGGTAGGCCCGAATGGTGATGGCGCGGTAGCGGTTGAAGGGCTGGCTCTCGTCGACCTCGATGATGCGAGGCTGCTCGCCGCGGCCCACGAGAACTCCGTCGACGGTGCGTCGTTCGCGCGGCGGCATCTCATCAGGCAGCTCGAGGCCGGTCAGCTCGGAATAGATCCGCTGGATCGCAGGCCACCGACGCTTGCAGTCCTGGGCGTGAGGTCGTTGAAGCCACCCAGGCGAGCACGGCACGAACTCGCCCCCGTAACTCTTCCGGGCCAGATCGAGAACGGCGTTCTGGAGTTCGAGGGCCATAGGCGAGCGGCGTTCACGATCCTCCCGTGCGCCGAGACTTCGATCAACTCCCATCCCGCATTCACTCTGGCCACAGGTCGACGTACTGCAGTTGGCGACGCTCGTACCGGTAGGCGTGGAGAGCCCAGGAGTCCTGACCTCCCGACACGATGAGCATGAGCGGGTGGGGAACGCGAGCCTCGGTGAAGCGGGCGATTCGTCGTGCGGTCCTGCGGTCCAAGCGACTCGGCTTTCCGGAGCCGTGCGGGTGCGAGTGCCAGTCGCCGAGGTAGGTGACGACGCTTCCAGAGTTCCGGTAGATCGTCTCGATTCGGTCGCGCTGCCACACCGAGTCAGGCTCAAACCGGTGCCGGCGGTGGACCGCCCGTGGCCCCGGTCCTACCGTGGTCACGAGTTGGAGCTGCGCACACTCCGCTGTGTCTTCGTAGCCGAGGAGCACCCCGCCGGTCTCGAGTGGCGAGCAGCGATCGGCTTCCCGCTCGAGCTCACGCGCGACCTCGGGTGGGATCCACACGAGGGCTGGTTCTACGCGGCGGCCGCGGCGGAGCATTCGGGACATTTCGGGTGGACGTCGAAGACCCTGCTCTCCCAATTGGGGGGGCCCGAGCCGTTGTCAGGTATCGAGCAGATCTGCACCTGGCGGGGAGCGCCTCCCCTCAGGATGTCCGTAGCCACGCGAGCCCCCTGGGCGATGATCGGGAGCAGGTCGAACCCGGTACCAGTAAACGTAGGGCTAGCGCAGCCACGCGGCTGGACCGTTCCGGTTTCGTCACGCGGGGGGAGCGGGAACGAGCGGGTATCCAGATGCCACTGCAGGCAGAGCCAGCAGCCGGGGCGCGGGGGGATCAGGGGCGCGACTATGCCGCCCCGTGCCCCTTCCGTGGCGGACAGGTAGAGCTGCGGGATCCCCTCGGCATCCGCTGCAGCTGCGATGAGCTGCTGCACCCCGATCTCCGCTGTTGCGTCGATCACCAGATCCGCTCCCTCCAGAAGCCGGTCTAGGACATCGAGCTCCGTCTCGCTGCGGCCGGTGCGCACGTCCGCACTCTGCCCTAGGCGGTGAACGAAGGGAACGACGCTGGTGAATGGGTAGTCGAGCCGAATCCTCTCCGCGATCACATGCACCTTCGAATGGCCGACCGCGGTCAGGCCCGACGGCCAGCGCACGATCGTGCCTGCCTCGACGATGTCGTCGTCGAGTACGCGAAGCTCCCCCAGCTGGGCGCGCGCGAGCTCAAGCGCTACTCCGGCGCCCAGCGCGCCTGCACCGATAACCGCGACACGTTTCTCTGGCAGGCTGGAGAGCGCGGGGATGCGCGCGCCGAGATCCTGCCTCGTCAACCGCTCGCCCCGGACGAGATATGAGCGTTCTTGAACGACGCCCACTGGGCGTGCCCTTACCGCGAACATCCAGGCGTCCTCGAAGCACCCCTGGGCGACCTCCTCTTCGAAAACTACGCCGCAGATAGCCAGTTCGCCATCTGCGGCCGTCTGCCAAGGGGGGGAACCGAATCCCTGACGAACGGCATCGGCGGCCGCGAGCACGTCCGACGCCGTGTTGCCTGCGGGCGGGCCCTTCAGTCGCACCCATCGAAAAGTCAGATGGTGTCCGCCGAAGCGCGCGGCGAGTTCGGGATCGGCGGTCGCTACGACGCGGCTCTTGCGCTTTCGCGTCTTCACGGCCAGTTCGCCTACGAGGCCACGAAGCTGTAGCCGCGGCGGCTCCGCGACGCTGCAATAAATACGGCCGGAGCCGGCCTCTGCCTCCGCGTCCAGTTGAAGGGCGGCGGTAGGGACGAAGACTGCCGTGCCGAGTGCCGCCGGAAAGTACGTCGAGGCAGGCTCTCCCTGGGGCGCCTCGCCGTCGCGCAGCACTTCGCCCCCGGTCTCGATCAACGACAGGAGATGGGGGACCCGCTCCGCTATCAGCCACGCCGCGGTATCGCTCGGGTTCCATGCCCGCGTTGAGCGGTCCAACAAACACAGGTTGTGCTCGTAGGGATTCTGATGGCGGTCAAGCTGAAGGCCGGGCGCACGCACCTCGGGTCGCAGATAGGGGAACAGGTCGGGGTAGATGACCTCCAACTCGATCTGCTCATCCTGCCGCTGCAGTTGGCCTCGGAGGACTACGCGGCCCTGTTCGGCAAGCTGGGCTCGATCGAGCTCGAAGGTAAGGTCACGCTCCCAGAACTCCTCGAGCTCGCGCTCGAGGCGACCCGGGAAACGGTCGACCCAAGTCTGCATGGGTCAGCCGACAGGCCGGTGGTCGGGAGGCTTGGGTGGGTCGTGCGGCCCAGGCGGCGGGGGCTTCGGCTTCGGTGGCTTGGGGGGCTTCGGGTCGGGCTTCGAAGGCTTGTCCCCAGCAGGAGCCTTAGGATCTTTCGGCGAATCGGTCATGAACCGCATCCTTTCCTTCGTA
>Ga0183260_10004345_pt1 | contig 11269 bp, 14 predicted proteins | sample AntDrymUQ4972206_2_FD_129768 | JGI IMG/M metagenome (GOLD analysis project Ga0183260, IMG submission 129768) | Polar desert sand microbial communities from Dry Valleys, Antarctica - metaG UQ497 (22.06) (version 2) (version 2) | ecosystem: Environmental > Terrestrial > Soil > Desert | place...
GATGTGGATCCCCTTGGCCGGACGGATGCTGTCGGGGTCGCCGCCCTGGTCGAGCGCCCGCACGTCGTCGCTCCACACCCCAGCCGCGTTCACGACGGCCCGAGCCCGCACCTGGAGGCGCTGCCCGTCGGCCGCCACCACCGCACCCACCGCGCGGCCGCCTTCGTGGAGCAGCTCGACCACGCCGGCGTGGTTGGCCGCCACCGCTCCGTGGTCGAGCGCCGCCGTGCGGATCAGGGCGAGGGTGAGGCGGGCATCGTCGGCGGCGGCGTCGTAGTAGAGGTAGGCGCCGGCCAAGCGCTCCTCGGCCAGGGTCGGCATGTGGGCCACGGCCTCTGCCTTCTTGAGCCGCTTGTGGAGCTTGCCGATCCGGGCGCCGCCGGTGAGGTCGTACATCCACATGGCGCTGCCGAGCGCCCGCGCCACCTTCGGGTTGATCAGCCCGTCCTTGGAGAAGATCGGGATGAGGAAGGGGAGCAGCCGTACGAGGTGGGGCGCGTTGCGGCGCAGCCGCTGGCGCTCGCGCAGGGCCTCGTAGACGAGTCGGACGTCACCGTTCTGCAGGTACCGCAGGCCGCCGTGCACGAGCTTCGAGCTCTTCGACGACGTGCCGCTGGCGAAGTCGTCCCGCTCCACGAGGGCGGTGCGCAACCCCCGGGAGGCCGCGTCCAGCGCCACGCCGGCGCCGGTGATCCCCCCGCCGATGACGAGCACGTCGAAGGTGGCGTCACCCAGCTGCTGCAGCGAGCGGGCACGGTCGAAGGAGCCGAGCGTCATGTGCGCCGCAGGCTAGTGCCGAGTCGATCGCGTGCCTCGACCGCGGCGTCGCCCCCGGGGCTGAGCTCTTCGCGGTTCCTGCCCGGTTCCCGTCGTCTTGGGGGGATCGTCCCGTTGCCCGGACCGGCAGAGTCGGGCACACTCAGCCACCACGGAGGGTGGGCGCCTGATCATGCCTCGGGAGGCACGCGTTGGAGCGGGTTCGAGACCGGGAAGCACTGCTGGAGGAGCTCGTCGGGAAGGGCGTCCTCCCTGAGCGCATGCGGGGCCGCCTCTTGCGCACCCGCGAGGTCGCCCTGCTGTTCCAGGTGTCCGAGCGGGCCGTCACCGACTGGGCCCGTCGGGGGCGCATCCCGTCGGTTCGAACTCCCGGTGGCCATCGCCGCTACCCCGCCGACGAGGTGTGGGCGCTGCTCCGTCGGAGCGAGGCGGGCGAGTAGCGGATCGGTTTGCATCGGCCGGGCCGTCGCGCAGAAACTGCGTTCAGCCCTTGCCCCCCGAGACGAAGAGCTGCCTCCCGACCCATGGAACTCCTTTGGCGCCGCCACTCGGCCTGCCGTGGACTCGATCCGGACATCTTCTACCCGCCGACCGACGAGGACGCCCTCGTCGCCAAGCGGGTGTGCGAGGAGTGCTCGGTGCAGGAGACCTGCCTCGAGTTCGCCCTCCAGGGCCGCGAGAAGGAAGGCGTCTGGGGCGGGGCGACCGAGAAGGAGCGCCGCCGCATCCTCCGGCAACGCCGCCGGGCCTCGTAGTCCGTCCGAGCCATGACTGATCTCGGCTTCGCCGCCCACGGCGGCTGGCCCGTCGTGCTGGGCACCCTGCTGGACGGCGGGGATCTGAGCGTCGAGCAGGCCCACGGCGCCATGGCGGAGATCCTCGACGGGGCCGCCAGTCCCGCTCAGATCGCCGCCTTCGTCGTCGCCCTGCGGATGAAGGGGGAGACGGTCGTGGAGCTGGTGGGCATGGTGGACGCCATGCTGGCGGCCTCCACGAGGGTGGACATCGACACCTCGGGGCCGGTCATCGACGTCGTGGGCACGGGGGGCGACCGGGCCCACACCATCAACGTGAGCACGCTGTCCGCCCTCGTCGTCGCCGGCGCCGGCGGACGGGTGTGCAAGCACGGCAACCGGGCCGCATCATCGGCCTGCGGCGCCGCCGACCTGCTCGAAGCCCTCGGCGTGGCCATCGAGCTCGGCCCAGCGGGAGTGGCCCGGTGTGTGGTCGAGGTCGGCATCGGCTTCTGCTTCGCCCCCCGCTACCACCCGGCCATGCGCCACGCCGGACCCTCCCGTCGCGACCTCGGGATCCCGACCGCCTTCAACATCCTCGGCCCGCTGTCCAACCCCGGGCGGGTCGAGCGCTACCTCATCGGGGTTGCCGACCTGCGCATGGCGGAGCGGATGGCCGGCGTGCTGCAGGCCAACGGCGCTCGCCGGGCCCTCATCGTCCGCGGCGGCGACGGCCTCGACGAGCTGACCACCACCGGCCCGTCCGACGTCGTCGAGCTGGTCGACGGTGAGCTGCGCTCGTGGACGGTCCACCCCGAGGCCCTCGGCCTGGAGCTCGTGGACCGGGAGGACCTCGTGGGGGGCGACGCCAACGTCAACGCCGACCTGGCCCGGCGGGTGCTGACGGGCGAGCCGGGCGCCCACCGGGAGATCATCCTGCTCAACGCCGGCGCCGGGCTGCTGGCCGCCGGGCTGGCGGAGAACCTCGAGCAGGGCATCGGCCAGGCCGCCGCCTCGATCGACTCCGGCGCGGCGGAGGCGGCTCTGGTCGGGCTGGTGGAGGTCTCTCGACGGGAGCGGGCCCTGGAGACCGAGGGTGGACACTCGGGATAACGTTCGTTATCGTCGGTGGCGATGAGTGATGCCGCACCGCTGCGCGACCCTGGGGAGCCGGACCTGATCCGCGAGAAGCTGATCGCAGCGGCCGCCGAGGTGTTCGCCGAGAAGGGGTACGACGGCGCCGGGGTGGCGGAGATCGCCCGGCGGGCCGGCTACACGACGGGCGCCATCTACGGGCGGTTCAGCGGCAAGGCCGAGCTGCTCGTCACCGCCATCGAGGAGCACTCAGACGACGAGCTCGAGCGGCTCTTCAACGAGCACCGCTTCGAGGGCAGGATCACCGACATCCTCACGACCGTCGGCTCGCACCTCGTCACCGAAGAGCCCGACCGCACCCACGACCTGCTGCTGGAGGCGTTCGTCTCCTCCCGGCGGGACCCGGAGGTCCGGCGACGCATGCAGGAGGCGCTGGACCTCCGCAGCAACAGCCTCGCGGCCCTCGTTGCCGAGGCTCAGACCACCGGCGCCATCGACCCGGCCCTCGACCCCGAGGCGGTGGTGCGCTTCTGCCACGCCGTCGGCTTCGGCTTCATGCTCTTCCGGGCCGTCGACCTGCCCCTCCCGGCGGCGGAGCCGTGGGAGGCGCTCATCGCCCGCCTCGTGAACGCCCTCGAGGCACCGTCCGAACCGAACGCCACGACCGATCACCCACCGAAGGGGACCTCATGACCACCAACGAAGAGATGCTCGGCCGGGCCGACGTCAACGACCTCGAAGCGATCCTGTCGATCACCGCCAAGGACGTCGACGAGATGGTCCACGCCGTCAAGGACAACGCCGACGCCCTGTTCACCTGGAACTACGAGAAGGGCGAGCGGCCGGCGCTCAACAAGCTCTACGAGAAGGCCAAGAACGCGCAGTGGAACGGCGAGACGGACCTTCCGTGGGACACGCCCGTCGACATCGAGAAGGTGGTCGCCAACGCGCCGACCGACCCCGACACCGACCCGGTGCTCCTCGCCGCCCGCCGCCCCGGCCAGCCGCTGCACAGCTGGGGTGACAAGGAGTGGAACCAGCTCCTCATCGAGAGCCAGAACTGGACCATGAGCCAGTTCATGCACGGTGAGCAGGGGGCCCTCGTCTGCACGGCCAAGATCGTCGAGACGGTGCCCTGGATCGACGCCAAGTACTACGCCGCCACCCAGGTGATGGACGAGGCCCGCCACGTCGAGGTGTTCGCCAAGTACCTGGACACCAAGATGAACGGGCACTACCCGCTCAACGCCCACCTCGGCATGCTGCTCGACGACATCATCGCCGACAGCCGCTGGGACATGACCTACCTCGGCATGCAGATCATGGTGGAGGGCCTGGCCCTGGCCGCCTTCGGGTTCATGCACCAGCTCACCGAGGAGCCGCTGCTCAAGCAGCTGCTGCGGTACGTGATGAGCGACGAGGCCCGCCACGTCGCCTTCGGGGTGCTGTCGCTCAAGGAGTACTACGCCGAGCTCAGCGACGCGGAGATGCTGGAGCGCCAGGAGTTCGCCTTCGAGGCGGCGGTGCGCATGCGCGACCGGTTCCTCCAGCAGGAGGTGTGGGAACGCATGGGCGTCGACGTCCGCACGATGATCAAGCTCCAGCTGGAGAACCAGGGCGACAAGAACGAGGACCCGTTCCAGCAGCTGTTGTTCTCCAAGATCGTCCCGAACTGCAAGAAGCTCGGTCTGCTCGACCGCAACGGCGGCTGGTTGCGCACGAAGTTCGGTGAGATGGGCGTCATCCAGTTCGAGGACTGGGCCGACACCGGCGCGGAGTACGACACCATGAGCCTCGCGGCCGCCGCCCGCGAGGATGCCGCCGCGAGCAATGCCGTGGTCGCCTAGACGGCCTCCACCGCCGTGCCGGTTCCGCACCACCGGCACAGCACCTCGTCGACCGACTCCGACAGCACCTCGGCGTCCTCGACGTGGAGCTCGCCCCCTACCGAGTAGTGGTGGAACGCCCGGGTCTGCACCGTCGACGTCACGTCGAACCGCGTGAGGTTGCCGCAAGCGGTGCAGCGGTAGCGGGACCCAACAGGCACCCGAGCAACGTACCGGCCGCGCCGCGCTCCAGAGCTGTCTCACCCCCTGCGTAGGGTCGTTCGCATGGCATCGGATCTGCGGATCAGCTGTGACGAGTGCGTGATGGAGAACACCACGGCGTGCGACGACTGCGTCGTCACCTTCCTCTGTGGCCGGGCGCCGGGCGACGCCCTGGTGATCGATGTCGCCTTGGCGCGGGCGCTGCGCCTCCTCGAACGAGGGGGTCTGGCGCCGGCTCTGCGCCACACCCGCCGCACCGGGTGATCTGGGTAGCGGGGCGGCGAACATGCGGCTGCTACCGTCACCCGCCGGAGGTGGCGTAACGGGGAGCCGTCCCCTCGCCGGCAACGTGTGCAGAAGCTTCATCTCGTTGGCTTCACGACCGATCAGAAGGGCCTGATCCTCAGCGCCCGCCGTGGCTCGCGCTCGGGCAGCTTCCACCTGCCCGTCGACGAGGCGCTGGCTGAGTCGGTCGAGGAGCTGCGCGCCCGTCAGGCCGAGGACCAGGCGGCGGTCGACGACAACGGCGATGCCGAGGCGGTGCATGCACCCCGGGTGGAGAGCGCCCTGCCCGTGCGGGAGATCCAGGCCCGTCTCCGGCAGGGCCGCTCGGTACCGGAGGTGGCCAGGGCGGCCGGCGTCGAGCCAGCGTGGGTGGAGCGGTTCGCGGCGCCCGTCTTCGCCGAGCAAGCCCAGGTCGTGGCCAAGGCGCAGGGCTTGGCGCTCCGGCGGGCCCGGCTGGGGCCTTCGTCGCACAGCATCGGCGACGCCGTGCGCCGCAACCTGGCCGAGCGAGGCGTGACGCTCTCGCCCGAGGAGTTCGCGTCGGCCTGGTCCACGCGCCAGCTGGCTGACGGACGATGGGCCGTCCGCTTCTCGTTCCGCCACCGGAACAAGGACCAGAAGCTCCGGTTCGACCTCGACGACGCCACGGGGACGGTGACCGCCGCCGACCGGGTGAGCGGTCAGCTCGGCTACGTCTCACCGCCCCCATCGGCCGACGGCACCGCGCCGCCACCGCCCCGATCCACCCGCCCCCGGCGCGAAGACCAGCCCACGGCCAAGCGGGCCACCGTCACGACGGGCTTCCGACCGGAGACGCCGTCGCCGAAGCCGACGTCCCGGTCGGCCAAGGAGCGGGAGCGGGCGTCGCAGGCCATGCGCCGAGCGGCGGTTCGGGGGGCGGCCGACGCGGAACGCGCCGTCGTGCGCAAGGGGAAGGAGAAGCAGGAGGCGGCCCGGCGCAAGGAGCGGGAGGCCAAGGCCGAGGCGGCCCGGCGGCTCCGGGAGCGCCAAGCGGCCGAGAAGGCCAAGGCGGCTGCCATCCGGGCGAAGGCGGTAGCGGCCAAGCGGGCCGCCGCCGAGCGCGATCGTCGCAAGGCGGAGCGACAGGCTGCCGCCCAGGCCAAGCGCGCCGAGGCTGCCTTGCGAGCTGCCGAGCAACGCCGGGCGGCGACCAGGGACGCGGCGAGGAAGCCGGCGGCCGAGAAGGTTGACGCGCCGAGGCAGGGCACTGCCAAGAAGGCCGCTGCCAAGCCGGGGGTCACCAAGCCGGGCGCGGTCAAGAAGGGTGTGGCCAAGCCGGCACCCACGACGGTTGCGCGGGGGCCGGCGGCGCCGAATGCGGCGCCGAAGAATGCGGCGCCCGACAAGACAGGACCGGCGCAGGCGCGGCGGGAGAAGGCCGCGCCAGAGAAGCCTGGGCCGAGGGTGGCGGCCGTCACGAGGGAGGTGTCGGGGCTGGGTGTCCGCGAGCCCGCGGCTGCGTCGGTGCCCCCGACACGGCTTCCTGTTCGCCTGCGGGAGGATCTGGTCGCGGAGGTCCGACCGGCGGTGGAGCCGCCGGCCGGGCGGACGGCGGAGGTGCCCGCCCCTTCGTCCACGCGTGCCCTCTTTCGGGCCGGTCTCGTCGAGCGGCCCGACGACGGTCCGCCGCCCCGCGCGGCTACACCGGGGGGCAATGGCGTGGCGCCGCCCCGCCCGCCCGACCAGCCCCGCCGCACGCAGCCGCTGCGCGCCACCTGAGGGTGGCTCGGGGGACGGCGTCGGTGCCCAGCATCGACGCCATGCGCACCGCCGGCCTCGGCGCCGGGCTCGACGTCGTCGAGGTGGCCACCGCCGAACCCTTCGTGGAGGTGCGTCGCACGCTCGAGGAGCGCAAGGCGCGTGGTCTGCACGGGGGGATGGCGTTCACCTACCGGCAGCCGGCCAAATCGACCGATCCGGCCGTGGCGCTGCCCGACGCCCGGGCCTTGGTGGTGGGCGCCCGGAGCTATCTCGTCGACGCCGCCGAGTCGGACCTCTCGGCGGGCCCCGTCGGTCGCGTCGCCCGCTACGCGTGGGAGGACCACTACGCGGCCTTGAAGGATGGGCTGAAGGCGATGGCGATCGTCCTCGAGGAAGCCGGCTGGCGGGCCCGGGTGCTGGCCGACGACAACGCCATGGTCGACCGGGCTGCCGCCCATCGGGCCGGGATCGGCTGGTGGGGCAAGAACGCCAACCTGCTCCTCCCCGGCCTGGGCAGCTGGTACGTGCTCGGGTGCGTCGTCACGGATGCGCCGATGATGGCCTCGTCGGAGCCGATCGCCGACCGCTGCGGCGGGTGCACCCGCTGCCTCGACGGCTGCCCGACCGGGGCCATCGTCGCTCCGGGGGTGGTGGACGCCCGCCGCTGCCTGTCCTGGCTCCTGCAGGCGGAGGAGCCGTTCCCGCGCGAGCTGAGGGTCGCCCTCGGCGACCGCATCTACGGCTGCGACGACTGCCAGGAGGTGTGCCCGCCCAACCGGCGCGCCCCCAGTCGACCCGCATCGGGACGCGAGCGACCGTGGGCCCACCTCATCGCCCTGCTCGACCCGGACGACGCCGTCGTGCTCGCGCGGGCCGAGCGCTGGTACATCCCGAAGCGGGATCTGCGCTTCGTCCGCCGGAACGCCCTCGTCGTGCTGGGCAACGTCGGCGAGCGGTCCGCGCCCAAGGTCGTCGAGGTGCTGCGCCGCTACCTCGGCCACGAGGACCCGCTCCTGCGCGCCCACGCCGTTTGGGCCGCCCGCCGCCTCGGACGCGCCGATCTCCTGCCCTCGGGGCGGGAGGAGGATCCGCTCGTGCTGGCCGAGCTGGCGGCCCCGGACCCGTGACCCACCTCTTCGTCACCAACGACTTTCCACCCAAGGTCGGCGGGATACAGACGATGCTGTGGGAGCTGTGGCGACGGCTCGACCCCTCGTCCTTCGCCGTGCTCACCACGCCGCATCCCGACAGCGCACCGTGGGACGCCGAGCAGGCGTACCGGGTGGAGCGCACCCCCGAGAAGCTGCTGCTGCCCACCCCGTCGCTGGCTCGCCGCATCGACGCGCTGGCTGACGAACTCGACGCGGAGCTCGTCGTGCTCGACCCGGCCCTGCCCGTCGGCCTGCTCGGCCCCCGCTTGCGCCACCCCTACGCTGTCGTCCTCCACGGCGCCGAGATCACCGTGCCGGGTCGGTTGCCCGGGCCGAACCTCGTGCTCCGACACGTGCTGCGGGGAGCATCCCTGGTGATCGCCGGCGGTGGGTACGCGTTGGCCGAGGGCGAGCGGGCGGCCGGCCGGTCGTTGCCCAGCGTGCTGGTGCCGCCGGGGGTGGACGTCGAGCGCTTCCGACCCCTCACCTCGACCGAACGGACAGCCACCCGTGCCCGCCTCGGTCTCCCCACCGAGGGGCGACTGATCGTCAGCCTCAGTCGCCTGGTGCCCCGCAAGGGTATGGACATCCTGATCCGGGCCGCCGCCCAGATCGGGCCGAGCCGGCCCGACCTCACGGTGGCGATCGGGGGCGGTGGCCGGGACCGGGCTCGGCTCGAGCGGCTGGTGCGATCCACCGGTGCTCCCGTCCGGTTGCTCGGGCGGGTGGCGCCCGCCGACCTCCCCGGGCTCTACGGGTGCGCGGACCTCTACGCCATGCTCTGTCGCAACCGGTGGGCCGGGCTCGAGCAGGAGGGCTTCGGGATCGTCTTCCTGGAGGCCGCCGCCGCTGGGGTTCCGCAGGTCGCCGGTGACAGTGGGGGCGCGGCCGAGGCGGTGGTGCACGGCCAGACGGGCCTCGTCGTCGGCCGCCCGAGCGATCCGAGGGTGGTCGCCGATGCGTTGGCCCAGCTGCTCGATGACCCCGGTCGGCGGGAGCAGATGGCCCTCGCCGGGCGGGCGCGCGCCGTGGACGACTTCGCCTACGAGGTGCTGGCCGCGCGGCTGGGGGCGGCCCTAGGCCCATGGGAGGCTGGGGTCCGTGGCTGATCCGGACGACGAGGACGAGCCCGGGGCCGGGATCGTCAACCTGGCGTTCCTCGGCACCGGTGCCGTGGCCGCCACCAGCGTGGCCGCCGCGGCACTGCCAGCCACCTTCGGCGTCGTTCACGCTGGCGTGTCCCTGCTCCTCTTCACCGTCGGCACCGGTGCGCTGCTGTGGGCCTACGCGCTGGGCGTCTCCCGCAGCCGCTCGGACCTCATCGGCATCGCCGGCCTCTTCTTCCTGGCCGGGGAGACCGCTCCGGCGGCCACGCGGCGTCACCTGCGCGTCGCGGTTGTGGTCCAGGTCGTCGTGGTGGTGGCGGCGGCCGCCATCCGACCCTTCAGCGAGGTGGCCTTCGGGATCCTCGCACCCATGTTCGGCCTCGGGCTGATGGGCGTGTGGGGCGGTCGCCACGGCGAGTTCCCGCCTCGTCCCCCGAAGCAGGCCTCGTGATCGCCACGCTCACGCCGTCGCTGCCCCTGTTCCTGCTGCTCCTCGAGTTTCCCATCGTCGCCGCGGTCCTCGACTGCTGGCAGCGCCCTGCCGATCACTTCCTCGAGGGGGCGGAAGACCGCAGGGCCTGGCTCCGATGGCTGGCGGTGGCGGTGGTCACCGCCCCGATCCTGCTCGGCTTCGGGATCGTGCTCGGCTACTACTACGCCGTCGTCCGTCGGAACTCGCCCGCCTCTCGCTCCTAGGTGCGGTCCTAGGTCAGAATGCGCCGATGGCGGATCAGGCGACCGAGACGATGGAGATCGCCGCATCCGCCGACCGGATCCTCGACGTCCTCCTCGACTTCGCCGCCTACCCGGGTTGGGCCCGAGATCTGAAGGGCGTCACGGTCGACGCCCGGGACGATGCCGGCCGCGGCACCGAGGTCACGTTCCGGGCTGCCGCCATGGGGCGCAGCACCAGCTACACGCTCCGCTATGACCATCGCGATGACCGCCTCGGCTGGGAGCTCGTGCGAGGCGACATCATGCGCCGCCTGGATGGCTCCTACGTGCTGCGGGCGGGAGGGGCTCAGGGTCGCACCCTCGTCACGTACCACCTGGCCGTGGAGCTCATCGTACCCCTCCCGGGCTTCGTGAAGCGCCGGGCCGAGCAGAAGATCGTCCACACGGCGCTGCGCGAGCTGCGCGCCCACGTCGAACGCACGTGACGCGCGTCCTGCTGTTCACCGGCAAGGGCGGCGTCGGCAAGACCACCACGGCGGCCGCCACCGCCCTTCGGTGCGCCGATGCGGGTCTCCGGACCATCGTCCTCTCCACCGATCCGGCCCACTCGCTGGCCGACGCCTTCGACGTGCCGCTGGGGCCGTTGGCGGCGCCGATCATCGACGGCCTGTGGGGACAGCAGCTCGACGCCCAGGAGCGCATGGAGGAGAGCTGGCACGAGATCCAGGGCTACCTGCGCGAGGTGTTCTCCTGGGCCGGGGTGGACAGACTCGAGGCGGAGGAGCTCTCGGTGATCCCGGGCCTCGACGAGATCTTCGCCCTCACCGACATCAAGGGCTGTGCGGAGTCGGGCGAGTGGGAAGTCGTGGTGGTGGACTGCGCGCCCACCGCCGAGACCATCCGGTTCCTCTCGTTGCCCGACATCCTCGCCCGCTACATGGAGCGCCTCTTCCCGGTCGGCCGGCGGGTCAACAAGGTGCTGGCACCGGTGCTGTCGCGGGTCACGTCGCTCCCGATCGCTGACGATGGCGTGTTCGCCGCCACCAGCGACTTCTACGAGCGGCTGGAGGGCGTGCGGGAGATCCTCATCGACCCCACCCGCACCAGCGTTCGCCTGGTGGTCAACCCCGAACGGATGGTGATCGCCGAGGCCCGCCGCACCTACACCTACCTGTCGCTGTTCGGGTACCGGGTCGATGCCGTGGTCGCCAACCGTCTGCTCCCCGACGCGGTGGCCGATCCGTGGTTCGAGCGGTGGAAGGCGCTGCACCTCGAGCACCTGCAGACCATCGAGGACAGCTTCGCGCCCCTGCCCGTGCTCAAGGTCGAGCTGGCCCCGGACGAGCTCATCGGCATCGAGGCGCTGCGCGGGTTCGGCGACCGCCTCTACGGCGATCTCGACGCCGCCAGCATCCTGCACGAGGGCCAGCCCCTCAAGATCACCCGGCGGTCCGGGCGGACGACGCTGTCGCTCGAGCTTCCCTTCGCGGCCAAGGACGAGCTGGAGCTCGGCCGGCGGGGTGACGAGCTCCTCGTGAAGGTGGGCCCGTACCGGCGGGCCATCACGCTGCCCGACTCGCTCCGGTCGCGGGCAGTCGCCGACGCCAGCCTCACGCGCGGCAGACTCAATGTCATCTTCGAAGGGAGCGCCGACGATGCCTGACGGTCATGGGGAC
>Ga0183260_10004346_pt1 | contig 11268 bp, 12 predicted proteins | sample AntDrymUQ4972206_2_FD_129768 | JGI IMG/M metagenome (GOLD analysis project Ga0183260, IMG submission 129768) | Polar desert sand microbial communities from Dry Valleys, Antarctica - metaG UQ497 (22.06) (version 2) (version 2) | ecosystem: Environmental > Terrestrial > Soil > Desert | place...
GCAGCAGGTCGAGGTCGGCGTCCATCGAGGCCCCTTGGGTCGGCGCTGGGTATTGAGCAGCGCCGTCTTCGACCTGTCTGCGTTATGTCCCCCTCACACCCACAGCCCGACCCAGGCCGTGGAACGACTCATCTAGCGCCCGTTGGGCTGCAGCAGGACCTTGAAGGCCCCGTCCTGCTTGCTCTGAAAGATCTCGTAGGCGTGCGGCGCCTGCTGGAGCGGTACGCGGTGGGTGGCGAAGTCGTCGACGCCGAGCGGGTCGTCGTCGCCCGTCAGCAGCGGCAGGATGTCGTCGATCCAGCGCTTGACGTTGGCCTGACCCATTCGCAGCGTGAGCTGCTTGTCGAACATCTGGATCAGCGGCATCGGGCTGGCGGCGCCGCCGTAGACGCCTGACAGCGAGATCGTGCCGCCGCGCTGGACGAGCTCGATCGCGAGGTGCAGCGCGGCGAGCCGGTCGATGCCCGCGGTCTCGGTGATCTTGCGCGCGACGGGATCGGGCAGCACTTGCCCACCGGCGCGCCGTGCGCCTCCATGCCGACGGCGTCGATCACCGAGATCGGTCCGCGGCCGTCGGTCATCTCCCGAACGACGGCCGCGATGTCGTCGTGCGCCTCGAGGTCGAGCACTTCGACGCCGTGCGCACTGGCGCGCCCCAGGCGCTCGGCGACGAGATCGACGCCGATCACCTTGCCGGCGCCCTGGTGCTGCGCGATGCGGGTGCACATCTCGCCGATCGGCCCGAGCCCGAGCACGAGCACGCTCTCACCCTCGGGGACGTCGGCATAGTCGACGGCCTGCCACGCGGTCGGCAGCACGTCGGACATGTAGACGAAGCGGTCGTCGGGCGGGCCCTCGGGCACCTTGATCGGGCCGTAGTGCGCCTGCGGGACGCGCAGGTATTCGGCCTGCCCGCCGGGGACCTGACCGTAGAGCTTGGTGTACCCCAGCAGTGCCGCACCGGTCTCCTGCTCGCGCACCTGCGTCGTCTCACACTGCGACTGAAGCCCCTTCTCGCAGGTGTAGCAGTGACCGCACGAGATGTTGAACGGGATCACGACGCGGTCGCCGGCCTTGATGTGGCTGACCTCCGAGCCAACCTCCTCGACGATGCCCATCGGCTCGTGGCCGAGGATGTCGCCGGCATCGATGAACGGCCCGAGGACCTCATACAGATGCAGGTCCGAGCCACAGATGCCGGTCGAGGTGACCTTGATGATCGCGTCGGTCGGCTGCTCGATCTCCGGATCTGGGACCGTGTCGACGCTCACCTTGTGGGTGCCCTGCCAGGTGACCGCCTTCATCGCTTGCCCGATCCCGGCTCTGCCATGTCCCGGTGCATCGCGGCCTTCACGCGATCGGGGAGCATGCGGCTGCCGTGACCCTGCAGCTTGATCTTCAATGAGTGCGAGACGACACGCTCGTCACCGGCCATCAACGCCTCGAAGCCGTCCCGCGCGACATCGGCGGGATCGTCCTTGGAAGCCTCGCCGACCTTCGTGTCGAGCATGTCCGCACGCGCGAAGAACTGCGTCTCCGTCGGGCCCGGCATCAGCGACGTGATCGTCACGTTGGTCTCCATGAGCTCGTTGCGAAGCGCCAGGGCGAAGGACTGCACAAAGGACTTCGATGCGTTGTAGACGGCTTGGAAGGCGCCGGGGGTCGTCGATGCGATCGAGGACGTGAAGAGGATCCGGCCCTCATCGCGCGCCACCATGTCCCGCACCACGTACTTGGCCAGATGCACGGTGCAGCGGACGTTGAGGTCGATCAGGCGCAGTTCGTCCTCGAGCGCCGTGTCGGTGGCGAAGGCGCCGCCCGCGCCGACGCCGGCGTTCAGCGCAACGGCGGCGAGCGGTCGCCCGAGTGCTCTGATGCGCTGGTAGAGGTCGTCGACGCCGTGGGCGGAGGCTAGGTCGATCTGCAGCGCCTGTACCTCGGCCGCTGAGCTGCGCAGTTGCGCGCAAGCGTCATGGATCGCGCCATCTTCGGCGACGATCAGCAGGTCGAAGCCGTTGCCGGCGAACTGTCGAGCCAGTTCGAGCCCGATCCCGCTCGATGCACCCGTGACGAGGGCCAGCGGCCTGGGGCGCCGATCGCGCTCTTCGAGTTCGGTGGGGAGGTGGTCCATCGGGTTCTCCAGTCGGGTTTGCTGCAGCCCCTCATTCCCGGACCGGACTTCACCCACACGCTGTGAACCGGGTTGGCGCGTCCACCGCCCGTGCTCTTAAACGGCGCGGCCCCGGCAGTTGCCGGGGCCGTCAAAGCACCACATTTCCAGTTGACGTACGGGCTGCTAGCGCTGGCCCATGTCGCTGGTGGTCGCCGGATGTGACTGCTTGGTCAGTGCTAGCGCGGGTCGGCCGCGCGCAGCGCTGCCACGGTCCTCGCCAGACCCTCGTCGAGCCCGATCCGCGGCTCCCAGCCGACCTCCTCGCGGAGCCGCTGCACGGCGGCCACGATCCGCATCGGCTCGCCGGCGCGGGCCGGCAGCGCACCCGGGCGCACGAGCGCCTCGTTTCCAGCAGCACGGCCAGCGGCGAGCGCAAGCTCACGTAGCGAGACGCCCTCTCCGGCCGCGAGGTTGACCGCCCCCTGCACCTGCGATCCGAGCAGCGTCACGACGGCGCCGGCAAGATCCTCCACGTAGAGCCAGTCACGAACCTCAGCGCCGTGCGTGATCTCCGCGGTGCGCCCTGCGAGCACGGCGCTCGCAACGGACGGCACCAGCCGCGCGCCGCCCTCGCCCGGCCCGAACGTGAAGAAGATCCGCGCCCAGGCGAGCGACAACCCATGCTCGCCTGCGATGACCTCGGCGCCGCGCCGCGCCGCGTCCTTGGCGCGGCCGTAGCGGTGTGCCGGCTCCAGTGGCGTGCTGCGCTCGTCGCACGTCGATTCGTCCCAGCGATACTCCGCACAGGATCCGGCCAGCACGGCGCGCAGGCCGCCCGCCGCGGCGAACGCGTCCACGAGCGCGACCGTCGCCCGCGCCCAGTCGTCGTTGACCTCGGCCTCCCAGAAGCGGCCGTGCTCGGTATACCAGGCGAGGTGCACGAGCGCCTGCGCCCGCGCCGCCTGCACGGCCTGCGTCGCGCCGTCCTGGGCGAGCAGGTCGAACTCAGCGCTCGACGGAGCGATCACCTCGTGGCCGTTGTCACGCAGCGCCGCCGCGACGTGGCGCCCGATGAAACCCCCGCCACCGGTGAGCAGGACCCGGCTCACGGCTTCAACAGCGGCCACGCCAGATCACGTGGCGAGATCGTGCGCCCGCCGGACGGTGGGGGCGGCCACTCGATGCCAAGCTCAGGATCGTCCCAGCGCACGCCGGTCGCGGCAGCGGGAACGTACGGCGCACCGATCTGGTAGATGACTTCGGAGCGGTCGGTGAGCGTCTGAAAGCCGTGCGCGAAGCCACGCGGGGCGAACAGCATGCGCCCGTTGTCCACGCTCAACTCGATGCCGAACCAGTCGCGGTGGGTCGGGGAGCCCTCGCGCAGATCGACGAGCACGTCGAAGATCGCGCCGCGCGAGACGCGCATCAGCTTCGGCTCGCCGTGCGGCTGAGCCTGCAGATGCACGCCACGCAGCGTCCCCTCGCGCTCGCTGAAGGACGCGCTGCACTGGACGACCGCGGGATCCATCCCGCGCGCCTCCCACGCCTCACGATCGAACGTGCGCGCGAAGTGACCACGCTCGTCGGCGATCGGGTCGAGTTCGATCAGCCAGGCTCCCCGCAGCGGCGTTTCGGTGTAGCGCATCTTCTAGTGAAGGCCGATCGCCGGCGCCCGCACGAGGAACTGCCCACCCCACTCGCGGATGTGCTCGAGCTGTCCCATGATCTCCTCGCGCAGGTTCCACGGCAGGATGAAGACCACGTCGGGCTGCTGCTCGTCGATCGCCGCCGGCACAAGGATCGGGATGTGCGTCCCGGGCAGGAACAGGCCCTGCTTGTGCGGGTTGCGGTCGACGGTGAAGTCGATGAAGTCGCGCCCAAGACCGCAGTAGTTCAGCAGCGTGTTGCCCTTCGCCGGCGCGCCGTAGCCGGCGATCCGCTTGCCCTCGCGCTTCAGGGAGATGACGAACTCGAGGATCTCGTGCTTCGACGCCCGCACGCGCGCCGAGTAGGAGCGGTAGAGGTCGAGTTCGTCATAGCCCGCCGCCCGCTCGCGCTCGGCAAGCCCACGCGCCGGCTCGGTCTCCTGGTGGGATGCGTCCTCGTGGCAGCCGAAGATGCGCAGCGATCCGCCGTGCGTCGGCAGCTCCTCGACGTCGAAGCAGCGCAGTCCATGCGCCGCGAAGACGCGCTGCACCGTGAGAAACGAGAAGTAGGAGAAGTGCTCGTGATAGATCGTGTCGAACTGGTTGTCCTCGACGAGGCGCATGAGATGCGGGAACTCCATCGTGATCACGCCCTCGGGCTTGAGCACGATCGGCAGGCCGGCGACGAAGTCGTTGAGGTCGGGAACGTGGGCGAGCACGTTGTTGCCGAGCAGCAGATCGGCCTGCGACTCCGCTGCGAGGGCTGTCGCGGTCTGCGCGCCGAAAAACTCGACTCTTGTCGGGACGCCCTGCTCGATCGCGACCTCGGCGACGTTCGCGGCCGGCTCGATGCCGAGCACGGGGACGTCGTGCGCGCGGAAGTACTGCAGCAGGTAACCATCATTGGAGGCCAGCTCGACGACGAGTGAGCCGGGTCCGAGATCGAAGCGCTCGACGGCCATTTCGACGTAGCGGCGGGCGTGGTCGAGCCAGCTCGTCGAGTAGGACGAGAAGTAGGCGTAGTCCGAGAAGATGTGTGCGGCGCTCTCGTAGGCCTCGAGCTGGACGAGAAAGCAGCTGCGGCAGACCAGTGCGCGCAGCGGATAGAACGGCTCCATCGCATTGGCCCCCTCGGGTGGCAGGTAGGAGTTGGCCAGCGGCGACATCCCGAGGTCGGCGAACACGTCCTGCAGCGCCACACTGCAGAAGCGGCAACCCGCCACGGTCAGGCCTCTCGGCGGCGCAGCCAGCCCTGGGGCCAGTGCGTCGGATCCCACGAGGCCTCGCTCTCGTCAAAGGGCTGCGGCGCCTGCACGAGCTCGAACTCCGGATGCGCCTCCAGGAACGCGTGGACCGCGGTGATCGGGTTGTCGTGCGCCCACGTCGGATCGCCGCGCGGCACGTGGGCGACATCGCGCATGACGCCGTCGGCCGCGATCAGGTAGGAGCCGGGCGTGACAAGGTCCGCGTAGGACTCGAGTTCGGCGGCGACGTGCTCGCGGGTGTGGTTTGAATCAAGCAGGACGATCACCCGCTCGGCGCCCCGAGCCAGCTCGTGGACGCGATCGACGATCTCCTGGTCGGTCGAGGAGCCGATGACGAGCTCGATGTCGTCGATCAGCTCATGCGCCTGCAGGGCCTCGAGGTTGTGCGGGCGGATCTCGATGTCGATTCCGACCACGCGGCCCCCGCCGAGTGCCCGCAGAAGGCTCGCGTACAGCACGAGCGATCCGCCGTGGGCGATCCCCGTCTCGATGATCAGATCGGGCCGGATCTCGTGAATCGCCTCCTGCACGCGCACGATGTCCTCCGGCAGCTGGATGATCGGCCGTCCGAGCCACGAGAAGCGGTAGGAGTACTTCTGCTGCCAGCCGACCGTCGTCCACAGGCGCGACAGCTCCTCGAAGCCCTCGGGCGTCAGCAGCCCGAGCTCTTCGCCGTCGCGCGACAGCGTGCCGGCGTCGGTGTCGATCGTGATCCGCATGCGGCGCTGAGGGTACTTGGCAGGTAACCGGCATAAGCTCGCCACGACGATGGCGTCAGCACGAACACCCCTGCACGTCGGCCTCGACCTGCTGTTCTGGCATCCGCGCGCGGGCGGGATGGCGCGCTACGCGCGCGAGCTGACGATCGCGATGCGTGCGCTCGAGCCCGACCTGCGCGTCACGACGTACGTGTCCAGCGAGATGCCCGAGGACGGGCCGCAGGCGCTCGGCGACGGCGTGCACGTCGTGCGCTATCCGGTGACCGTCACCCACGGCCCACCCTGGAGTGCGGTGAGCCACGTCTGGGCGCACTGGGGACAGCTTGCGTGGCACGCGGCCCACAACGGCGTCGACGTGGTCCACGGTCCGGCGAACTTCACGCCGCTGTGGGCGGGGAGGGTTGCGCGCGTGGTGACGCTGCACGACCTGATCTGGTTGCGCGACCGGGGGGCGAGCATGGGCATGCGCTCGACGATCGCGATGCAGCTGACGGCGCTGCCGTCGGCATGGCGCGCGGATCGGGTCCTGACGGGGGCGCAGGTGGCCAAGGACGACATCTGCGCGACGCTGAGGATCGACCCCGCGCGCGTCGACGTCGTGCCGCACGGGATCGCGAACCGCCCGCCGGCGGAGCCCGAGCCCGAGGCGTTGCTGCGCGAGCGCTTCGATCTCGCGGATGCGCCGGTCGTGCTGTGCGTCGCGCAGAAGCGCGCGCACAAGAACCTCGACAAGCTGATTCGCGCTCTGGCACTGCTGGGCGACCGGCGCACGATGCTCGTCCTCCCCGGCGAGCCGACCGACCACGAGCGAGAGCTGCTCGCGCTCGCCGACGAGCTCGGCGTCGCCGACCGCGTGCGGATCCCCGGCTGGCTGACCGACGGCGAGATCGAAGGCCTCTACGCGCTCGCCGACGTGTTCGCGCTGCCCTCACGCGAGGAGGGCTTCGGCCTGCCGATCCTTGAGGCGATGCGCCGCGGCACGCCCGTCGCATGCTCGGATCGCTCGACGCTGCCCGAGGTGGCCGGCGACGCCGCCGAGCTGTTCGACCCCGACGACACGGCGGCCGTCACGGCCGCGCTGGACTTCCTGCTGCGCTCGCCGCAGCGTCGCGAGGAGCTGCGCGCACGCGGCCTCGTGCGCTGCGAGCAGTTCACGTGGGAGCGCAGCGCACGCCTCACGCTGGCGAGCTACAGGCGCGCCATCGCTGAGCGCGTCGCGAACAGCGCCCGACCTGCGGATTAGCCGGCATGTTTACGCAACGCCAGAAACGCCGACGTCCACGGCGAGCCGTAGCCCTTGAGCAGGATGTGGGGGTAGGGATCGCCGCTGCGCGGATGCAGCTCATCGTCTCCGACCCAGGTGATCAGGTTGTCGTAGGTCTCCGGTGAGATCGTCTCGTCGAGCGGCTGCGCGAGCTGCAGGCCGCTCGGCCCGACGATGTCTCGCTGCAGCTCGGCCGCTGTCAGCACATCGGTCACGCGCTGGCGGGGGGTCGCGGTGGGGCAGCGGCGGCCGAGCGTCGCCAGGCGTATCGCGAACTGGACGAGCGGCGCGTCCAGCGGGTGGCGCCCTACGAAGCACTCCGTGACGATCACGAGGTGGCCTCCGGGGCGCAGGACGCGCGTCATCTCGCGGGCGGCGGTCGCTATCTGAGCAGGCGAGCCGAAGTGCTCGATCGACGACAGCGAGTAGACGACGTCGAAGGACTCGGCGGGGAGGTCGAGCGCGAGCGCGTTCATCGAGCGCGCGTCGAGATGGTCCTCGCGATAGGGGTAGGGCGCGAAGGCTGATGCGTCGGTCAGCATCGTCGCGGCCGCCTCGCGGTAGGAGAACTCCCCCTCCCCGTAGATGTCGGTCGCGAGCATCCGCCGCACGCGGTTGGCCATCCAGTACAGCGGCTCCTCGTGGCCGGCGGCGACGGCCAGCACCTCGGCCTGCTCGTGGATCGCGCCGACCTCCTCGAGGTAGAGCGCGAGCATCGCGTACTCCCAGAACTTTCGCCGCAGCTGCTCGTGCTCGGTCGGGCCCGGCGCGATGATCTCGCGGATCTTCTCGCGCAGCCGCGGATCGTCGAAATCGCGCAGGTCGCAGAGCTTGCAGTACTGCCGCGAGAGCTGCGCCATCGTCAGCCCGCCGACTTGCGCAGCGCCAGGAAGACGGACGTCCACGGGGCGCCGAAAGCCTTCAGGACGATGTGCGGCCGCGAGGATTCCATCGCGGGGGAGAGCTTGCCGTCGGCACCCCAGCGGATGACGTTGTCAAACGACGCCGGCGACTGCTCGAGGCTCAGCGACTGGATGAGCTGCAGGCCGCTCGGGCCGACGATGTCGCGCTGCAGCTCGCGCGGGGTGAACGCGTCGGTCGCCCGCCGGCGCAGCGTCGCGGTGGCACAGCGCCGGCCGCCGGAGACGAGCCGGATCACGTAGTTGACGAGCGGGACGTCGAGCGGATGGCGGCCCAGCAGGCACTCGGTGACGATCACGAGATGGCCGCCGGGGCGCAGCACGCGCGCCATCTCGCGCGCCGCCTTGGCCGTCTCCGCCGGTCCGCCGAAATGCTCGATCGACGACAGCGAGTAGACGATGTCGAAGGACTCGTCGGGGAAGTCCAGCTCGAGCGCGTTCATGGCACGCACCTCGAGGTGGTCCTCACGGTACGGGTAGGGCGCCAAGGCGGCGGGGTCGCTGAGCATCGTCGCCGCCGCTTCGCGGTAGGCGAAGTCGCCCTCCCCGTAGATGTCGGTCGCGACGACGCGGCCGACGCGGTTGGCGAGCCAGAACAACGGCTCCTCCGAGCCCGCCGCGATCGCCAGCGCCTCGGCGTCCTCACGCAGCGCCCCCGCGTCGCTGAGGTAGAGGCCGAGCATCGCGTACTCCCACAGCTTGCGATGCATCTCCGCGCCCGGCTGCAGGCGCGGGCCGGCGATCTCGCGCAGCAACGCCATCAGCTCTTCGTCATCGAAGTCGCGCCGGTCGCACACCTTCACGTATTGACGGGAACTGCTCCGCCCAGGCGCGCTGTCGATCACGCCGGGCAGTCTTGCAAACTGCCATCTAGCATCGCCTCCGTGCCGATCCGCCACGTTGCGCTCAACGCGCTGTTCCTCAGCCCATCGCAGTCGGGCGGGCCGGAGACCTACCTGCGCGGGCTCGTACCGGCACTGGTGGCCGCATTACCGGACGTGCGCTTCACGGTCGTGACGACGCGCGCCGGTGCGCGCGCGTTGCGCGCCGACGGCTGGCAGCGAATGGTCGGCGTCCGCGCGCTGCCCTGCGATGAGGGCCAGCGCGGCCCCCGCACGCTCGCCGAGCAGGTCCTGCTGCCCGCGCTCGCGCGACGCGAGCGATTCGACGTGCTGCACAGCCTCTCCTCGGTTGCGCCGATTCGTGCGCTCGTACCCGCGGTCATCACGCTGCACGACCTGACGTTCGTGCGCCTTCAGACGTTCAACGCGGTGACGACGTGGGGGATGCGACAGGTCATCACGCGCGCCGCCGCCAGGGCCGACGCGATCATCACCGGCAGCGCGTTCTCGCGCGGCGAGATCAGCGCTCAGCTCGGCATCGACGCGGGTGAGATCGCTGTCGTGCCCCACGGCGCCGGGCGCGCCGCGCTCGCCAAGCCGACGCCGCACGGCGAGCTGTCGCGGCGCTACCGTCTCGATGGCGGGCCGCTCGTGCTGTGCGTAGCGAGCAAGCGCCCGCACAAGAACCAGGAGCTGCTCGTGCGCGCGCTGCGCGACCCGGCGCTGACGCAGGATGCGACGCTCCTGCTCGCCGGGCACCCCGAGGCCTATGACGCGCAGCTGCGCGCGCTCGCATCCGAGGTCGGCGTCGCCGAGCGCGTGCGCTTCGTCGACTACGTCCCCGACGCCGATCTCGAGGGCCTCTGGCAGATGGCCTCCGTCGCCGCGTTCCCGACGCGGGCCGAGGGTTTCGGGCTGCCGATCGTCGAGGCGCTGGCGCGTGGCGTGCCCGTCGCCTGCTCGGACATCCCGGTGCTGCGCGAGGTCGGCGGCGAGCACGTCCGGCTGTTCGATCCCGACGATCCCGCCGACGCCGCGCAGACGATCGCCGCCGCCATTGCGGACGATGGCGAGGCGCAACCCGGCCGTGCCTGGGCTGCGCGCTACACCTGGGAGGCCGCCGCGCGCGGGACCTTCGCCGCCTACGAGCGCGCCGTCGCTGCGCACGGACGCTGAGCGCGGCGTGCACATCGGCCTGAACCTCGTCTTCCTCGTCCCCGGCGAGACCGGCGGCATGGAGGTCTACGCCCGGGAGCTGATCGCGGCGCTCGCGGCCGAGCGCCCGGACCTGACGCTGACGGCGTTCGTCAACTGCGAGGCGGCGGAGTCGGGCGGGCCCTGGACCGAGGTCGCCGATGTCGTCACCGTTCCGGTCCACGCGCGCAACCGCGCCGAGTGGGTGCGCGGCGAGCAGCAGCTGCTGCCCAGGCTCGCCCGGCGCGCAGGGGTGGACGTACTGCACAGCCTGGCCAGCACCGCTCCCGCGGCGGGGCGCTTCCGCCGCGTCGTGACGATCCACGACCTGCACTACCGCGTCGTGCCGGATGCCCATTTCGGCGTGCGCGGGCTGGGCATGCGCGTGCTCGTGCCGCTGGCGGCGAACCGCTCGCACCGGATCATCGCGATCTCGCAGTCGACGGCGGCGGACATCGACCGCTACCTGCGGGTGCCGGCGTCGCGCGTCGACGTCATCCCGGAGGGCGTCGGCGCGTCGATCAACGCCGAGCCCGAGCCCGAGGCGCTGCTGCGCGAGCGCCATGGGCTCGGAGAGCGGCGCGTTGCGCTGTCGGTCTCCGCCAAGCGCCATCACAAGAACCTGCTGCGCCTGCTGGAAGCGCTCGCCGCGATCGCGACGGCGGGGCGGCCGGTGCTCGTGATCCCCGGCTACCCCACGCCGCACGAACTCGAGCTGCGCGAGCGCGCCCGCGCGCTGGGCATCGAGGACGACGTGCGCTTCCTGGACTGGGTCTCCGCCGCAGAGCTCGAGGGGCTCTATGCGCTGGCGGACGTCTTCGTCTTCCCGTCGCTCTATGAAGGCTTCGGGCTGCCGGTGCTCGAGGCTATGCGCCGCGGCGTGCCGGTCGCGTGCTCGGATCGCAGCTCGCTGCCCGAGGTCGCCGGAACCGCGGCGCTGCTGTTCGACCCCGAGGACCCGCGCGCGATCACCGCCGTGATGCAGCGCATCCTGGGCGACCCTTCCGAGGCGCAGCGGCTGCGGGCCGCCGGCCGCAAGCAGGCCGCGCGCTTCACCTGGGAGGCGACGGCGCGCGCGACCGCCGCCAGCTACGAGCGCGCGCTGAAGCCGCCGCGCGCCGGCGGCCGCTCCGCGTAGGCCTCCGCGACGCGGTCAAGCGAGCCGGCGAGCGACAGGCGCGCCGCGTTGCGGGCAAACCACGCGGCGGTGCGCTCGCGCAGCTCGGGCCCCGCGGCACGCACGCGCAGGATTGCCTCGGCGAGATCCGCGGGCGACGCGGATGCGGCGATGTAGCCGTTCTCGCC
>Ga0183260_10004348_pt1 | contig 11265 bp, 12 predicted proteins | sample AntDrymUQ4972206_2_FD_129768 | JGI IMG/M metagenome (GOLD analysis project Ga0183260, IMG submission 129768) | Polar desert sand microbial communities from Dry Valleys, Antarctica - metaG UQ497 (22.06) (version 2) (version 2) | ecosystem: Environmental > Terrestrial > Soil > Desert | place...
AGGACTATCAGGAGCTCATGCGGTTCGCGTGGGGACCGGTCCGGGTGTGCGTCGCCGCGGCGCAGCAGCACGGCGAGCACGTGCTCCCCGACCTGTACACCGCGCTCGGCACCCGCTTCCACCCCCGCGAGGCCGAGCACAGCCGCGCCACCGTCGAGGACGCCCTGCGCGAGGTGGGCCTGCCGGTCGGGCTGGCCGACGCGATGGAGTCCACCGACTACGACGACGCGCTGAAGAAGTCGCACCACGCCGGCATGGACCAGGTCGGCATGGACGTCGGCACGCCGGTGATCTCCGTCCAGGGCACCGCATTCTTCGGTCCCGTCGTCACGCCGAGCCCCAAGGGGGAGGATGCCGGCAAGCTGTGGGACGGCGTCCGCCTGGTCGCGGCGACCCCGGGCTTCTACGAGCTCAAGCGCAGTCGCGAGAAGGGTCCGATCTTCGACTGATCGACGCCCCGCTGCGAGACTGCCGCGCATGCGCGTGCACCTCGGCTGCGACCACGCCGGCCTCGAGCTCGAGAACCGGCTGGTCGCGTGGCTGCACGAGCACGGGTACGAGCCGGTGGACCACGGGCCGCGGGTCTTCGACCCGCTGGACGACTACCCGACGTACTGCCTGCGGGCCGCCGAGGCGGTCGCCGCCGACGACGGCAGCCTCGGCGTGGTCGTCGGTGGTTCGGGCAACGGCGAGCAGATGGCCGCCAACAAGGTCCGTGGCGTCCGCACCGCGCTGGCCTGGAACGAGGAGACCGCGGCCCTGGCGCGGGCGCACAACGACGCCCGGCTGGTCGCCGTGGGCGCCCGGATGCACACCACCGAGCAGGCGCTGCGCCTCGTCGAGGTCTTCCTCACCACCGACTTCACCGGCGAGCCTCGGCACCTGCGCCGGATCGCGATGCTCGGGGAGTACGAGAAGACGGGCATCCTGCCCGCGCTGCCCTGCTGAGCGGTGCCCGTCGTTCCGGGCCGGTGAGCCTGTGGGCGGCTAGTGTCGGCAGGTGGTCGGACTGCTGCCGGACGGCGGGCGATCGCGCCCGGTCCCGCTCGACGAGTCAGGCGGGGGCACCGCCGCGCGCCGGGTGCGGTCGCACGACGCGCAGGCCGTCGTCCTGCTCGGTCTGCTGTGTCTGACCCTCGGCGCGCTGGTGCTGTCGGTCAGCCAGGACCAGTGGGTGCCGATCGCGTCGTTCGGGATCCCCCTGCTGCTCGGCAGCCTGCTGCTCGAGCTGCGGCCGTTCGCGCTCCTGCTGGCGGTGCAGGCGGCGTGCATCGCCGGTGCCCTCGCCGCCGTCGGCGTCACGGTGTTGCGGCTGTCGGTCGTCGCGGTGCTCGTGGTCTCGGCCCTGATCATGACGGTGGCGGTGTGGCGCAACAGGCTGGGCCCCATGGGCGAGTCGATGCTCATCGACCTGCGGGACCGCCTGCGCTCGCAGAGCGAGCTGCCCGACCTGCCCCCGGACTGGTCGGCGCAAGCGGTCATGCGCTCGGCGGGCGGTGCGCAGTTCGCGGGTGACTTTGTCGTGGCCGCCAAGACCCAGCACGGTGCGGCCCTCGAGGTCGTCGTCGTCGACGTGTCCGGCAAGGGCCTGGCCGCGGGGACCCGGGCCCTGCTGCTGTCGGGCGCCTTCGGGGGGCTGCTGGGCGCGCTGCCCCCCGAGCAGTTCCTGCCCGCCGCCAACGGCTACCTGCTGCGCCAGGAGTGGAGCGAGGGCTTCGCCACGGCGGCGCACCTGTCGTTGTCGCTCACCACGGGGCAGTTCCAGCTGCGTACGGCCGGACACCCCCCGGGGGCGCAGCTGCATGCCGGCTCCGGTCGCTGGCAGGTGCACAACTCCTCGGGTCCGGCGCTGGGGCTGGTCGAGGACGCGGAGTTCGTGCCCGTGACGGGACAGCTGCAGCACGGGGATGCGTTGATGCTGTTCACCGACGGGCTGGTCGAGACGGTGGAGCGGGACTTCACCCTCGGCATCGACAAGCTGCTCGGCGAGGCCGAGCGCATGGTGCGCCAGGGCTTCGCCGACGGCGCCCGCAGGCTGCTGGACCGGCTGGACTCGTCCGCCGACGACCGCGCGCTGATCTTCCTGCACCGCCGCTGACCTGGCTGGTGAGGCGTCCGCTCCGCTGCGGGTCGACGCCGCGAACGGCGGGACCTCACCCGGCAACGTGTCGCCGCGGACCCACGTACGCCGCGGCCGCCCGACGAGCGTCCCCGATGGCGTCGGGCTGTCCGCCCGCGGTGGCGGCGACCAGCGCCCCCTCGTAGAGCAGGTGCAGGACGTCGCCGGTGCGGTCGCTGTCCGCGATACCCCCGGCGGCGACCAGCGACCGGAACAGCGCGCGCATCCATTGCTTGTCGGCACGAATGACCGCGACCGCGGGGTGGTCGGTGCCGCCGACCTCGCCGTAGGCGTTGACGAACGCGCACCCGCGCTCACGTTCGCCGTGCCACTCCTGGAGCGCGTCGAACACGCCCAGCACGCGCTCGGGACCGGGGACCGGCGCGTGCCGGTCCAGGTGGTCGAGCAGGAATCGTTGCCACCGGCCCGCCCTGCGCCGCAGGTAGAGCGCCGCGAGGGCATCCTTGGACCCGAACCGGTCGTAGAGCGTCTTCTTCGTCGTGCCGGCCCGCTCGGCGATCAGGTCCACGCCCACCGCGCGGATCCCGCGGTCGTAGAACAGCTCGGACGCGGCGTCGAGCAGGCGGTGGCCGGCCGGGGTGAGCTCCGGCTCGCTCGGCTCGCTCGGCTCGCTCGGCTCGCTCGGCTCGCTCGGCTCACCCGGCACTGTGGCTGTCGATGTCGCGGTGGTGCCGCGAGCGGGCTCGGTGCCAGCCATGGGGTAGGCCTCCTCGGTCGCGGCTCGCAGATGTGGGCACCAGGAGTATACATACCGGTATGTTCAATAGCCGGAGCCGGAGCCGGAGCCGGAGCCGGAGCCCGCCGGCTGTCCGACGCGCTCAGTACCCGCCGCCCCCGCCGCCGCCGCTCCCGCCGCCGCCGTACACGACGAGCAGCACGACCGCGAGCACGAGGATCGCCCCGACAGCGGCGGCCACCCATACGGACTTGTTCCCCCACCGGGGATCTGCCATCTCGCTCACCACCCGCTCCCAGTGTCCCGACCCGACGGGCCCGCGCAACCCATCTCTCGGCCACCGGGGCACGGTGGACCTCGAGTGTCACATCCTGCGCACAACCGATGTGAGTCACACGCGATGTGTGCAGGGTGTTATACGCGCCCGACCACCCCTCGTGGAGCCGGACGGTCGGCCCGACCCGGCGCGACCCTGTCTGGGAAGCCTCCAGGAGGGTGTCCTTGCGCCACTCGACGGCGGGCGAAGGCGGCTCAGGCGCAGGCGAGCCGCAGCGCCTCGTCCTCCGGCGCCGGACGCCCGAACAGGAACCCCCGCCCGGTCAGCCAGCCCGCTGCCGGCGACCCGCAAAGGTCCTCGACCGGGCCGGCTGGGCGGTCGGTGACCTCGACGTCGTCGAGCTCGACGATGCGTTCGCGGCCCAGGCGCTGGCGGTCCTGCGCGGACTCGGGCTGCCCGACGACGCCCGAGCACGTGAACCCGAACGGCGGGGAAATCGCGCTCGGGCACCCCCTCGGCGCGAGCGGCGCACGGGGTGGTGCTCACCGCCGCGCTCGAGCTGGACGAGCCGCCGGGGGCCGCTCGCCCGCCAGTGCGCACATCGGGGGCACCCGAACCGGTGTGCAGCCCCCGGATGTGCGCACTGGCTCGGCTGCGTGCCATTCCGATCATGCATTCCGGTCGCTCGGACGACACGAATGCATGTTCGCTGCTGCGCACGTGGGTTGGGAGGGGTCGATACTTCGGCGAGGACCGAAGTGTTCGGCCCGTACGTTGGCTGCATGTCGGTGCACCCACCCACCTCCACCGAGGCGACCACCGCGGCCGGTGACGAGCGGCTGTCCCTCGGCGCCGCCCTGGTTACGGTCGTGCTCTGGGCCTCGGCGTTCGTCGCCATCCGCTACGTCGGCTCGGACTTCTCGCCCGGTGCGCTCTCGCTCGGCCGGCTCGTCGTGGGCAGCCTGGCACTCGGGGCGGTCGTGCTGATGCGCCCGGCCGCCGCGTGGCCGTCGCGGCGCGACTGGGGCCTGCTGCTGGTCTGCGGCGTGCTGTGGTTCGGCGTCTACAACGCTGCGCTCAACGCCTCGGAGCAGCGTATCGACGCGGGCACCGCCGCGATGCTGGTCAATATCGGGCCCCTGCTCATCGCACTGCTGGCCGGCCTGCTGCTGGGCGAGGGGTTCCCCAAGCAGGTGGTCGGCGGCAGCGCCCTCGCCTTCGGCGGGGTCCTCGTCATCGGCCTGGCGTCGTCGTCGCGCGAGACCGAGGCGTGGGGGGTGGGCCTGGCGGTGCTGGCCGCCGTCGCGTACGCCATCGGTGTCGTCGCCCAGAAGCCGCTGCTGTCGCGGCTCCCGGCCCTGCACGTCACCTGGCTCGCGTGCACGATCGGCGCGGTGTCGTGCCTGCCGTTCACCGGAGACCTCGTGCGGGAGACCGCCGACGCCCCGGCCGCGGCGATCTGGTGGCTGGTGTACCTGGGGGCGCTGCCGACCGCGCTGGCGTTCACCACCTGGGCGTACGCGCTGTCACGCACGACCGCCGGACGGATGGGCGCCACGACGTACCTGGTGCCTCCGGTCGCGATCGCGATGGCCTGGCTGTTGCTGGAGGAGGTGCCCGAGGAGCTGGCCTTCGCGGGCGGGGTGCTCTGCCTGGCCGGTGTCGCCGTGTCCCGTCGTCGGGCGCGGGGCACGCGATGAGCCGGAGCCGCACCTCTCGGACCGCGGACGGCTCGGCGCTGTCGCGGCTGGCGGCGCTGCTGGCGGACCCGACCCGGGCGCAGATGTGCCTGGCGTTGCTGGACGGGCGTTCTTGGACCGGCGGCGAGCTCGGGAGCTGCACCGGGGTCGCCGCCTCGACCGCGAGCGAGCACCTGTCTCGCCTGGTCGACGGCGGGCTGCTGGTCGAGGAGCGCCAGGGCCGGCACCGCTACGTGCGTCTCGCGGGACCGACGACCGCGCAACTGGTCGAGGACCTCGTGGCCCATGTCTCGCCCGGCGCGGGACGGCCGCAGTCGCTGCGCGCCGTCCGTGCGTCGCGGGCGCTGGCGGCGGGGCGTACCTGTTACGACCACCTCGCCGGCAGGCTTGGAGTGCAGGTGCTGGACGCGATGGCGGGGCGCGGCCTCGCCGAGGTCGCCCACGGCGTGTCGGTCACCGCGTCCGGGACCGCGTGGCTGGCCGGCATCGGCATCGACGTCGACGCCCTGCTTGCCGGGCGGCGGCCGCTCGCGCGTGCCTGCCTGGACTGGACCGAGCAGCGTCCGCACCTCGGCGGGGCCGCCGGCGCCGGGTTGTGTGAGCGGTTCCTCGGCGCCGGCTGGGTCGAGCGCACCGGTCAGGACCGGGCCGTACGCGTCACGGCGGTCGGCGAGCGAGCGCTGGAGGACCTGCTCGGCCTCGACCCGCGCGCCTGTCGCGCCGGCTGACGGTCCTGCCGCCGCCGCTCGCCGCGTTCGCCGGTGCCCGCGACGACGGTGGTGTGGCGACCTCGGCAGGTCCCACGCCCGTGGACGACTACGCCGAGCAGGTGTTGGCCGACCTCGTCGTCCACGCCTGGGACCTCGCCCGGTGCCGGCCTCGACGAGCGGATGGACCCGACCCTGGTCGCCCACGTGCTCGCGTACGTCGAGCCGCGGGTCGACGACTGGCGACACACGGGGCTCTTCGGGCCCCGGTCGAGGTCGACTCCGACGACCCGCAGGACATGCTGCTGGGACTGCTCGGCCGCGCACCCTGAGGTTGCCCGCCCGGGTGGAAGGGCGGTGACGGCGAGGGTGTCGGCTTCCTATGCTGTGCTGGGAGCAGTGGCGGAGCACCGGGCGAGAGGGAGAGGCGTGATCCAGAGATTGAGTGTCGCGGCACAGCGCGCGGTCGAGGACTCGACCCGCAGCGAGGACGTCGAACCGCAGCTGGAGGAGCACCGCCGGGAGCTGACCGGCTACTGCTACCGGATGCTCGGTTCGGCGTTCGACGCCGAGGACGCGGTGCAAGAGACCCTCGTCCGCGCCTGGCGGGCCCAGGACCGCTTCGAGGGCCGGTCGGCCGTGCGGTCCTGGCTCTACCGCATCGCGACCAACGTGTGCCTGGACATGCTCAACGGCCGCAATCGACGCGCGCTGCCGATGGACCTGTCTCCCACCGCGTCCCCGCCGGTCGTGGCGTCGCTCGGCGCCCCGCTGGCCGAGACCGCGTGGGTCGGGCCGATCCCCGATGCGCACGTGCTGCCCGACAACGCCGACCCCGCCGAGCTGGCCGTGGAGCGGGAGACGATCCGGCTGGCGTTCGTGGCCGCGCTGCAGCACCTGCCGGCGCGCCAGCGCGCGGTGCTGATCCTGCGGGAAGTCCTGCGCTGGAAGGCCGACGAGGTCGCCGAGCTCCTCGACACGACGGTCGCGTCGGTCAACAGTGCTCTGCAGCGGGCTCGGGCGACGATGGTCGCGAGCGGGCTCGCCGACGAGGCGCCGGCCGACCCGGTCGACGAGGAGCACCGCGCGCTGCTGGCGCGCTACGTCGACGCCTTCGAGCGCTACGACATCGAGTCGCTCGTCGCCGTGCTACACGAGGACGCCACCCAGTCGATGCCGCCGTACGAGATGTGGGTGCAGGGTGCGGAGAACATCGTCGCGTGGATGGTCGGACCGGGTGCCGGGTGCGCCGGGTCGCGGCTGCTGCCGGTCATGGTCAACGGGTCGCCCGGGGTGGCGCAGTACCGCGCCAGTGGTCCCGGTGGCCGGCACGAGCCGTGGTCGATCCACGTCGTCGACGTGTCAGGCGGGAGGGTCGTGCAGCTGACGCAGTTCCTCGAGCCGCGGCTGTTCCCGCTGTTCGGTCTGCCGATGACCCTCGGCGGCTGAGTCCCCTCGACTGGGCCCGCGTCGGCTGAGTCCGGCACGACCTCGTCCAGGCCGGCAAGGACCAGCAGGTCGCGCAGCACGGGATCCGCGTGCCGCAGCCGTACGTGGCTGCCGTGCCGCCGGGCGGCGACCTGCAGCCGGGCCAGGACGTCCACGGTGCCGGCGTGCGGCAGCGCCGGCCCCGTGACGTCGCAGACGACCGGTCGGCCGTCCCGGTTCGCGAGCAGCCGTGCCAGCCGCGCGCACAGCTCGAAGGCCGCCACCGGGTCCGCTGCGGCGTCGAGGACCACCACGACCTGCAGCCGGTCCGGGGCTGGTGGGGCCACGTCGTCCTCCTGGCAGGGCCGTCCTCTGGTACCGACCGACCGGCGACGCCGAACTCATCGGTCCCGGCCCGCGGCCGGCCCGCGCTTGGCGGCGACGACTTCCCCCCGGCACCGCGGTCTACCCCACAGCGAGACCGACGGAAGGATCGTGATGACTGCGGAGACCACCAGCGCGGCGGCCAAGGCGACGGCCGGGCCCCGAGCCGGGCGACGGGAGTGGATCGGCCTGGCCGTGCTGGCCCTGCCGACACTGTTGCTGTCGCTGGACATGAGCGTGCTCTACCTGGCGCTGCCCTACCTCAGCGCGGACCTCGGCGTCACCGCCGCCCAGCAGCTGTGGGTCATGGACAGCTACGGCTTCATGATCGCCGGGTTCCTCATCACGATGGGCACGCTGGGCGACCGCATCGGCCGGCGCCGGCTGCTGATGATCGGCGCCGCCGCGTTCGGCGTCGCCTCGGTGCTCGCCGCGTACTCGTCGAGCGCGGAGATGCTCATCGCGACCCGCGCGGTGCTCGGCGTCGCCGGCGCGACGCTGATGCCGTCGACGTTGGCGCTGATCAGCAACATGTTCGCGGACCCGCACCAGCGGGGGGTGGCGGTCGCGTGCTGGATGAGCTGCTTCATGGGCGGGATGACGGTCGGCCCGCTGGTGGGTGGCGTGCTGCTGCAGCACTTCTGGTGGGGCTCCGCGTTCCTGGTCGGCGTCCCGGTGATGGCGTTGCTGCTCGTCGCCGCGCCGGTCCTGCTGCCGGAGTACCGCGACGGTTCCGCGGGCCGGCTGGACCTGGCAAGCGTGGTGCTGTCGCTCGGGGCGACGCTGCCGGTGATCTACGGCCTCAAGGAGCTGGCGACGGACGGGTGGCGGTGGGCACCGGTGGTGGCCATCGGGGTCGGCGTCGCCGTGGGCGCCGCGTTCGCACACCGCCAGCAGCAGCTGGACGACCCGCTGCTCGACCTGGACCTGTTCCGCAACCGTTCCTTCAGCGCCGCCCTGAGCATCGGCCTGGTCGGCGGCATCGTGATGGCTGGAACCTTCCTGCTGCTGACGCTGTACCTGCAGATGGTCGAGGGGCTGTCGCCGCTGGGTGCGGGCCTGTGGCTGGTGCCGCTGAACCTCACCATGGCCGCCGCCACGATGCTGCTGGTCACCCAGGTCCAGAGCGACGGCGGACTGCCGCTGCTGCTGGGCGGCTTCCTGCTCGCCTGCGTCGGGATCGCGCTGCCTTCCGCGCTGGGCACCGACCTCGTGCTGGGGTCGGCGCCCAAGACCAAGGCCGGGTCGGCCGCGGCGATGTCGGAGACCAGCGGTGAGTTCGGCATCGCGCTGGGGGTCGCGACGCTGGGCAGCCTCGGCACGGCCGTGTACGGCGCCCAGGTGGACGTCCCCACGCAGGTCCCGGACGCCGGTGCGGAGGTCGCTCGCGAGTCCATCACCGGCGCTGCTGCGGTGTCGGACCAGCTGTCGGTCGCCGTCGGCGGCGACCTGCTCGACAGCGCCCGGGAGGCGTTCACCCAGGGGCTGAACATCGCAGCCGCCGTCGGTGCCGTGCTGTTCCTCGTGCTGGCCGTGCTCGCCAGCCGCCTGTTCTGCCACGTGCGGCCGTACGGCGAGACCGCCGACCCCGAGGCGGACGCGGTCGGCGTACGACCGATGGCGGAGGCCGAGCTGGTTCCCGCGGGCGACTGATCGTGGTTCCGCCTTACCGTCGTCGTGGATGGCTATCGACGAGTCGTGAAGGATGGGTCTGATGTCGTGGGTTCCGGAGGCCTGGACGCTGCCGCCGGCCGAGCAGCCGCCATGGGTGGCGGAGCTGGTGGAGGTCGTCGCGGCCGGATGCAGCGACCTGACCGAGTGCTCGTGTATGCCGGGCTGCCCGATCCCCTTCGCGGCTCTCGACGCCGTCCCGCTAGGCGCAACGCATGCGCCCACGCGGCAGTGATACGGACGCATCGGTCGTGTACGTCGAGCACGCGCCGGACCTCTGGCGTGACTTCCCCGAGCTGGTCGCGGGTGTGGTCTGCATGTCCGGGATCACCGCGTCGGCATCCGTGGATCCCCAGGTGGCCGGGCAGCACGCGATCGCCGAGTCGCGACTCGCCACGTCCACCGAGAGCGAGCTGCCCGAGGTGCAGGCGTGGCGGCGGGCGTACTCGCGGATGGGGCTCGAGCCCACCCAGTAACCGCTGCGCCTCGGAGTCACTTCTGCGCCGCCTCCGCAAGAGCGGTCCCTCCCGCGGTTGCATCCCCTGGTCGACCTGTGCAACGCGATGTCGGTGGCCGCCGCGATCCCGGTCGCCGCTTTCGACGTGTCCAGGATCGATGGTCACCTCGAGATCCGATACGCCACCGGTGACGAGGTCTACCTGACCTTTGCGGGTACGAGGGAGCACCCCGCACCGGGAGAGGTCGTCCTCGCCGACGGCGCCGGGCGCGCCCATGCCCGGCGATGGACGAACCGGCAGAGCGGGCACTCGGCCTCCGGGACTCGACGACCGCGGCCGTGATCGTCGCGGAGGCGCTGCACGAGTCGGCACCGGCGGACGTCCGGGCCCTCATGACCGCGATCGCCCGCGAGGTCACCGCCGGGTGGTCCACTGACGCGACGAGTGCCGTCCCAAGTCGGGCCCAGCCCCGCTTCGCCTTCTAGTGCTGTCACCGGCAACGTTCGCCGTGTCCGCACCGCGCCCCGGCCCCGCGTGCACCGATCCGGTCGGGCACTCCACTGCCCGGGGGTTGTGTGCACTGCCCGAGGGTTGCAAGTCCCGGGCAGTGCCACTATCTCCCGTGCAGCACCGTTGGGTGACCGTGGCGCGTCGTGGGACCGCGAACGTTGGCTGCCGCGGTTCGGGTCTGGGGTGCAGGGAGCGAGGGAGCTCCGACCGAAGCGGTTGCCGCGCGCCGCGCGCCGCACGATGTTGTCGGCATCGATCTGCCGCCAGTCCGACCGCGCCAGGAAACGGAGCCCGACCATGCGCCGATCCACTGCTCTCCTTGGAGTCTCGACAGCCGCCCTGGTGGGCCTCGGCGCATGGGTGGTGCCCGGCGCGGCGGCGCCCACCGCACCGTCCACCGCGCAGGGTGGGCCTACCCATCTCGGTGCCGTGCTGGTGGGAGGCAGCGAGGTACCGGGTCCGGGCGACACCGACGGATTCGGTCTTGCCGACGTTCGGGTCGGCAGTAGCCGGGTGTGCTGGCGCATCACCGTCAAGGACGCCGAGCCGATCGTTGCCGCACACATTCACGCCGGGCCGAGGGGTGTGGCGGGTCCGGTGGTGGTCCCGCTAGAGCCGTTCGACAACGGCTGCGCTGACGTGAGGAGCCGGCTGGGTGGGTTCATCAAGGGGCATCCGCAACAGTTCTACGTCAACCTGCACACGGCAGACTTCCCGAGCGGCGCGGTGCGCGGCCAGCTGCTGCGATGACCCGACCGAGCCACGGGGTGACGGCGATCCCTCTGCCGGGCAGCAGCCGCCGTGACCGCCCCTTGTGACGCTTGTTCCGGTCACAGGGCGTGCACGGATGGCGAACGCGAACGCACGGTGACACGCCGCCGCCCCGGCTAGTCTGCACGGACCGACGTCTGCCCCCGAGCAAGGAGTACCTGATGGCCGCCTCTCGCCTCAACCCCTACATCAGCTTCAGCGGAGACGCGCGCCACGCCATGGAGTTCTACCAGCGCGTCTTCGGCGGCAACCTGACGCTGAACACGTTCGGAGAGTTCGGCGAGCCGGACTCCCCGGACGCCGACAACATCATGCACGGCATGCTCGAGACCGACGGCGGTCTCACGCTGATGGGCGCGGACACCCCGCCCGGGATAGAGCACCACCCCGGAAACAACATCGCGGTGAGCCTGAGCGGGGACGACACCGGCGAGCTGCGCGGCTTCTGGGAGCAGCTGTCCGACGGTGGCGCCGTGTCGGTCCCCCTGGAGAAGCAGATGTGGGGCGACGAGTTCGGCATGTGCGTGGACCAGTTCGGCATCG
>Ga0183260_10004350_pt1 | contig 11264 bp, 12 predicted proteins | sample AntDrymUQ4972206_2_FD_129768 | JGI IMG/M metagenome (GOLD analysis project Ga0183260, IMG submission 129768) | Polar desert sand microbial communities from Dry Valleys, Antarctica - metaG UQ497 (22.06) (version 2) (version 2) | ecosystem: Environmental > Terrestrial > Soil > Desert | place...
CTCGCACAAGAAGTCGAACGGCCCTGGACCGTGGAGCCTCGCTGTGAGCTTCTGTATTTGCTCGTTCACCTCACGAAAGAGGTTCTCGTTCTCCACCAGCCGGCGCTTCCGCTCGTCCATCCGAAGAGCCTAATCGATGCGGCGTGCTGTGGGCCGCGTCAGTGCGTGGTCTTGAAACCGCCGCGCAGCAACCTACGTCGAGCACGCTCTGGCCACGGCAGGACGAACGGCTGAATCAAGCGGTTAAGGTGCGCCGAGGCGGGGTGCCGGAGCGGCCGAACGGGGCGGTCTTGAAAACCGTTGGGCGTGAGAGCGTCCCGTGGGTTCAAATCCCACCCCCGCCGCCATTTTCACGCACGGCTGCGTCGTCTGCCGTCTCGTCTGTTGTCTCAACTGACGGCGACACGCCATTTTTGTACCGGTTTTTTGTACTGGAATCGCCCCACAGCCGATCTTCGAGCCGTTGTGCCTCGTCTCGGAACGCCTCCCCAGACAGGTCGATGTACAGCTGCGTGGTCACGAGGGTGGAATGCCCCGCCCTAGCCATGAGCGCCGCCGGCGAGGTTCCGGCCGCTGCCGCGTTCGTGATCGACGTGTGGCGGCCGTCGTGGAAGGGCCGCATCGGCCGGACGATGTTCGCCTTCGCGAGCGCGAGCCGGAGCGTCTTCGCGTACCGCCTGTCGTCGAGGACGCCGCCGGTTCGAGGATGGCAAAAAACCCGCTCATCGTCACCCTGGTAGGCGGATCGGCTCCGGTGCTCGAACAGCTCGGAGGAGACACGCTGGCCGAGCGCGATCGTCCGCTCGCTCTTCTCCGACTTCGGCGTGTCCGGCCTGCCAAGAACGACCGTCTCAGCGACCCGGAGACTCGCCCCGTCCGGGTCGGCCAGGTGGACGTTCCGCCAGTGCAGACCGAGCGTCTCACCACGACGCATACCGGTTCCGGTCACCGTCAGGAAAACAACCCGGGCCTGCTCGCGCCACTCCCGCTCCGCCGACGTCTCCGCCTCCCCTACAAGCTCCGCGAAAGCCCGCTCGACCCGCACGACCTCCGCCGGGGCAAGGATCGTCCAGCGGCGCCTAGGCTCCTTCGGACGGTCGACAAGGCTGACTGGGTTCACCCGAAGTAGCTGCCCCCGCTGCGCCCCCGACAGCACCTTGTGGAGCAAGTTCAAGTGCCGGTTGATCGTGCCCGGTGCGAACCCGGCCTCCCGCTTCCCAGCCATGTACCGCTCCACCATCGCCGCGTCGATCGCGTCCACCTTCACCGGCCCGAAGAACGGGATCAGATGTCGGGTGAGGATCATCGTGTAGTTCGCCCGGGTCGACCGCTTCAGCCCCTTCGCCGCCGGGTAGGTCGCGCCCCACTCGCAAGCAAACGTCTCGAACAGCGTCGGGTCGACACGGCGTAGGCCGTCCCGCTGCACGTCTGTCAGCCGGGCACGAAGCTGCTCCTCGGCCTTCCGCTTCGACCACCCGTCAGCCGCCCGGCCAAGAGTCTCCTGCACCTGGACGCTGTTAGCGTCCCGGTACTTGAGCCGCCAGACCGTGCCGCGCTTGCCGTCGTACCGGATCACACACGCGCCGTCACGCATCTCCTGCCTCCCTTGGGTTCTTGCCGCCGGGGCCGTAGCCGTGAGCGGCGAGGAAGTCCGCGACAGAGCCGTGCTCGGCCCGGATGACATGGCTCTCTGCGATCCCACCGCGGCCCGCGAGAACGAGCGATCCCGTAGGCGTCTCCTCTCCGCATTCGCACCAGCAGTGACCCATTGGCAGCGGTCTGGGCATCCTCCGTTCAGGCATCTTAGCCCACCTCCCACTTAGCCCCAGGACTCTTTCCTAGGATTAGTCCTAGCATTGTCTGCCAGGATTGGATGAGCGACTTGTGCTCACTATCGAACCCGCCGTAGCGTGCGTTCATGGCTTGCCGCGACCAGGTGCAGAAGGCCTCGCCTAAGCCCGCTCAGGCACCCTGCGAGCACTGCGACGCATGCTCGTGGCACAGGGCCGTCGCCGTTTGGCTGAACGCAGGGCCGTAGCGAGTGGCACCCATCCCGATCATCTGCCAGAACTGCAACCAACTCTGGGTACAGGAGAATCTCTTCGGCGTTGAAGGTGAAGGCAGTGCGACCGTGACCCTCTCGAACGTCACAGTCAGCTCCTGCCCGTACTGCGGCGGAGTTGGGCGTGTACCTGACGGTGTCTACGAACTGACCCGGGATGTCACACGCAGGCTCGCTGGCCTCGCACCGGATGAACTCCGCGAACTCGCTCGCGTTCTGACCCTGGCGCGTGAGCGTAACGAAGGCCCGGAGGAAGTCCAGAACAACATCGAGGAACACGTGCCAGCCGCTGCGCCAATCACTGCTCTCTCCAAGCGTGAGGTGATCTCGTCTCCTGGCGCTCGCTCCGGGGCAGGTTGAGGAGATCATCGTTCGAGTCGAGAAACGGCTTCGTGCTCCATCCCTGCGACCGGAGCCAGTCCGCCCGACACAGGGGCAAAACGACCTCTGCTCCCTGCGGCAGCGGCTTGAAGTTCAAGCGTTGCCATGGCCGTTAACGGCGCTGCGTGATTCACGCCGTCGGCCGGTGCCGCCGCCACGTGGCCCCTCCGTTCTCCTGCGCGTCCAACCACGCGAGCACGGCATCGCGCCGGTAGCGACGGTAGCGGCCGAGCTGCACGTGCGGCAACAAGCCGGAGCGCGTGTGCTCCCGCACCCACCGTTCCGGCACGTGGAGCAGCTCCGCTACCTCGCTCGCGTCCATGAGCCGATCTGTCATGAGCGCGCCATTCCAGGACGGATCGGTACAAACCGCCGGTACAAAGTCGCCGCTCGGCTACCGCAACCCGGGTAGCCAAGCCGGACGTGCCGCATCTCCCCACGGTTTAGGCCTCCGGGGGCGTTCACAGCCGCCCCTCTGACTCTCCAGCTTCGAGAGCCCTGCGGAACGCGATGAGCTCGTCCTCGGTAAGCACGTCCTCAGGCGCGGGATCCTCGGGACGGTAGGCGTCGTCAGGCTCGAGCTTCCGGTCCAGCGGGTCGCTCACGAGGTCACGCCGAGCGCGACGACGAGTTGAACCCGACGTGGTTTTCCGAGTCGCCGTCTGGTTTTCAGGGTGTGCGAAAACGTAGACAGCACCCACGTCAGAGCCGTCTTCTTCTTTCGTCTCTAGAGAGAAGATGAGAGGACGACCTACGTTTTCGCACACTTTGCGATACGCCTCGGCGAGCCTGTAGAACCGGTGCGCGTGAGGATCCTCATCGCGTGGGGTTCCCTCAACGGTGACGAGCCCGATCGCTTCGAGCGCGTCGAGCTCCCAGATGGCCGCCCAGCGGTTGCCGCGGATCAGAGCGCGGTGAGCCACGGCGACGGTCGCGCCGGTCTCTTCGGCCTCGACGACCGCCTGGAGGACACGCATCCGGGCGAGCGGCACACTGTCGAGAGCGATCTTGGTGGCGAGCTCGAGCGCCTGATCGTGCTGGAGCCCAAGCGCGATCACGCAGCGGGCGAAGCGGGAGAGTTGCCCGACAAGACGTGTCGGCTCCTCGGGCGTGGGGACGCCGAGGATGACGCGGTAGCGCCCGGTGCCTTCGTGCTGAACGCCGGTGCGGGCATGCGCGACGAAGGTGGCGAGGTTCACGAGCCGCTCGACGATGCTGCCCGGAAGCTGCTCGGGGATCCGACGGCGGGCGTCGAGAACGAGTTCGCGGGTGAGGGCCTGCGCTGCCTCACGGTGCGGAGCAAGGTCTTTACGCCCAACGACGTAGCGGGCTCGCTGCACAGCTCGGGCGGCGTCTGACCCGGGCACCCGGAGGGTGAGCCAGCGTTCGCCGAGGGCGCTCTCGAACGATGCGGCCGTGTCGATCGCAGGGGTGGCAGCGGCGATTAGGGTTAGGTGGCCCGACCATTCGAGCGCGTCACCGTCGGCTGCGGGCTCGCCGCCGATTCCCCGGTAGACGTGGCCGTCGTAGACGACGCGGAGCATCCCGTACATGCGAGCTCGACCTTCGCGATCGCTTGCTGTGACGACGGTCGAGAAGTCGCTGACGGTGACCAGCGCGTTCTGCGGAATCCGAGTCAGGATTCCAGTGCGCTTCGCCTTCCTGCCGCCCGGGCCCCAGGAGAGCAGCCCGGCGCGGGTGAGTTCGTCGACGCGGAGGTCGGCGAGCTCGTCGACGAGCCGGATCGCTTCGCTCTTGCCGCTGGAGGGTGCGCCGACGAGCATCGCCCAGAGCGGCTCCTCCTCGGTGAGCGCCTTCGAGACGGCGACGGCGAGCACGGCGTGGACGAACGCTTCCTCTCCCGCCTGGATGTCGAGGTACTGGCGGACGGCGTCCATGAGCCCGTCGAGAGCTCCGTGTCTGGCAGCGCTCACGACAGCAGCGCCTCGAACTCCGTCAGGGTGGTCGCCTTCCTGAGCGCCCAGGCGAGGTGCGCGTCGAGGGTGGCCTGTGCGAGGTACGGGTCGAGCCCGTCACGGCCGTCGCGTTGCAGGAGCGAGCGCACGTCCTCGCCGGCGGGCAGGTTCACGATCCGTACGTGCGGCACGTCCTTCCGGACCAGCCAACCCATCGCCCGGCCCGGCTCGTCGCCGTCACCAGCAATAAGGATCACGCGGAACGGCAGCAGGTACCCGGCCCACTCGGAGCGCCAGGCGCAGGCGCCGGGGAGCCCGAGCACGAACATCGCCGGATAGTGCTGTCTTGTCGCCAAGGAGTCGCTCTCGCCCTCACAGATGAGCAACACGCTCCGAGCTGCTATCCATGGCGAGGACGGGAGCCAGCCGATGCCATATGGCACGAGGTCGATCCCGCCCGGCTCGTACCACGAGCCCGATTGGCCGAACACCTTCCGGTAGAGCGTCTCCCCATTACGATCGCGGTACGGGACCTTGACGAGACCGTTGACCTCCTCGACGCCCGCATCGGCGAGTACCCACTGGGCGATGCCCTTCCACGCGAGTTCCCGCCGGAGTACTGGGCTAGGCTGGAAGTGTGTCGTGGCGAGCATCCGCGTTCAACTGGCCGACACTGCGCTCCGTCAGAGTGGGCGTGTTGAGAGCAGTTGCTTGTAGTGTTCGATCAGCGAGAGGATGCCCCGGGCGACAAGGATCTCGCCACCGTATTTGGGGTCGTCGCCGCTGATGAAGAGCTCGTTCTCAGCCCATGCCTGCAGCTCGTCGGCTGACATCTTGCTGTACCCATCCTTACTCATCTGTCGTCCTTTCAGATCATGTTGGTTTGCGCGCTTCATGCATAAAGCAGACTGCGTTCAACTAGAAATGCGGCGCAATGCTCATTCGGGATTTCACCTTACCTAACGTCTTTACGTTCCACGTTTCGTTTGTAGTTCGTTGTAGCTGAAGAGCACGGTCTGTAAATTAATTTCTAGCTCACCATCCTTAGTAAGTTCATCGTGTACTGATGACGTATCTACTTCAGAAGGCGTTTCACGTTCTCTGTCGCTTACCATGGCCTGAACTCGTGGAACAACCTCAGCTAGCCACGTTCCTGGTTCAGCAATGGGGTATGTCGTTCTTAGCTGCGTGTCGTCAGGCACTTGCTTCAGCTCCTGGGCGGCGAGCGGTGCTCGCTGCTCGGGGTCTTGATCCACCGTTGCGGTGCCCGCGATGGTGCTCGCCGCTACCTCGGATAAGGACGAGTTAGTTGGTAGACCCGGCCGTTGGTTGGGAGCGCCGTGCCGTAGTTGGATGACGTACCGTGGCGGCCGCGTTCGGCGAGGCGGGGGGTACGTGAGCCAGCCGTCCTTGCGGAGGTGGCCGAGGCGCTTCAGGAGGTTGTCGCGAGACTTTGGCCAGGCTGTCGCGGCGGCAACCTGGTCGAGCGTGGTCGTGATTTTGCCTTGGGCGCTGGAGCGGCCGTGTAGGCAGACAAGAATCGCGAGTTCGTCGTGCGAGAGTTCCGCGCGTCCCAGCGCGCCCAGGATGCGTCCCGGGAGGCGCACGAACTCGTCGGCGGCTTTCACCCGGTCTCGCCTCCGCCTGGGCCACTCGATCTCGGCCGTGATCGATAATCGCCGCACCGGAGCCGACCGCCTGCCGGAAGCCGACCGTGTCCGAGATGAGCGGAACGAATGGCCGAAAACGAGTCGATCATCGCCCGTCGCCGTTGCGTACGCGCCACCTTCGGGAAGGCCAAGCGAGGCTTGTTCATCTGCGAAATGGTGACGCTATGAGCTCCAAAAGTCAAGTTAAAGCAATAAGGAAACTTACTGTGAGATTGCTGTGACAAGATACGTCTTGCTGTGCTGTATGCACTGTGAACGTTCGCAGCTAGGCTTACTTGGTAAATTCTATGAACTATGGCACGAAGCTGTGAGCGTCCTCACAGCGAAATGACTAATTAGATGTCACAGCGTTGCAATGCAGGCGTTTCAAGTCTTAGTGCTCCGTGGTTCACTTCTGGACTGCGGTCGCTGTGCAAGCGGCAGCGGCACTGTGACAACCGCTGCCGGCCGCCCCATCGCTCTCGGCTTTTACGACCGGCCGCCCCTGGCAAGGAGTACGCTGCCGACCCTCAGCGCATCGTCGCCGCCGAAGGTCAGAGGACGAGACGAGCTATGCCTGCTTCCTGGACTCCAACCTCAAGGGCGACGAGAACGCGCAGAAGCGTCACGCCGAGGGCATATCTGAACGTCCGCACTCCTGCGCCACCCGCAATCGTGGGAACTCGTGCAGCGGATCCGAGGCTAATTGCGCAGGACGGTTCTCGACGGGAACGCTGCTTCAGCGGGCAGTGATTGATAATGTCGGGGAACACATGTTCGTATCCGTTCAGGATTGTGCGGCAGCGGCTTTTGATGAGCTGAATGCTGAGCAACGGGCCGCGGTGACGCATCGGGGTGGGCCGTTGCTGGTGCTTGCAGGAGCGGGCACGGGCAAGACGACGACGCTCTGCTCTCGGGTGGCCTGGCTGGTTGCTGAGGGTGCGATGCCGCAGGGCCTGCTGCTGCTCACGTTCACGCGTCGCGCTGCTCGCGAGATGGTGGCTCGCGCGGGCGCGCTGCTTGGGTCGAACACGGCTGGGACTGTTGCTGGGGGAACGTTCCACTCAACCGCTCATCAGCTCGTTCGCGTCCATGCCGCCGCTCTGGGGCTTCCGCCCAACTTCGGTGTTCTCGATCCCTCCGACGCCTGCGACCTCCTCGACTTGCTCCGTGAGGAACGTGGCCTTGCCGAGCGGAGAAGCCGCTTCCCGCGCAAAGGGACGTTGCTCGACATCTACTCTCGCTGCGTCAACGCTCAACAGCCGCTGTCAGAGGTCGTGGCTGCGTCGTTTCCCTGGTGTGAAGAGCACGTCGAGGAACTGGTGGCGCTGTTTCGTCTATACGGGGAGCGCAAGCGGGAGCTTGCTCTGCTCGACCTGGACGATCTGTTGCTCTACTGGCACGCGCTCGCACACGACGAGGTGCTGGGGGCGCAGATGGACGCGATGTTCGAGCACATCCTGGTCGATGAGTACCAAGACCTGAACGCGCTCCAGGTGGAGATCGTGCGTCGACTCCGGACCGAGCGTCGGGAGTTGACGGTTGTCGGAGACGATGCGCAGGCGATCTACGGCTTCCGCTCCGCCAGCGCCGAACACATCCTCAACTTCCCCGACCACTATCCAGACGCGACGGTCGTAACCCTGGAGCACAACTATCGATCGACCCAGCCGATCCTCGATCTCGCGAACGAGGTCGCTGCGGGAGCAACCCGCTTCTACCCGAAGCGGCTCCGCGCCGACCGGGAGGGCGGCAGCCGACCCCAGCTTGTCTTCTGCGTGGATCAGAGCGCGCAGGCCCACGAGGTCTGCCTGCGAGTGCTGGACGCCTATGAGCAGGGGACGGCGCTTCGGGAGCAGGCGGTGCTGATGAGGGCCGGCCACCACTCCGACCTGCTCGAACTCGAACTGAGCCGCCGCAAGATCCCCTACGTCAAGTACGGCGGCATCCGCTACCTCGACGCCGCCCACGTCAAAGACTTCCTCAGCCTGCTCCGGCTCACCGACAACCCTGCCGACCAGCTCGCCTGGTTTCGGATCCTCCAACTGCTTGAGGGGGTCGGGCCAGTCACCGCCCGCCGCGCGCTCGACACGCTCGACCTCGACAGCCTCGACAACACGGCGCAGCTTGCCGAGCGCTGGCTGGCGGTCGAGCAGCTGCTCAAGGAGCCCGCGCGGCAGGGAGCGGTGCGGCTGATCAGCGCACTCACCTGGTCGGCCGAGCAGCCGACAGTCGGACCGCGTGTCGAGAGGCTGCGCGACGCGCTCGCCCCGCTGATCCGCAACCACTACAAAGACGGCGCGACCCGGCTGCGCGACCTCGACGAACTCACAAGAGCCGCCGCTGAGGCGCACAGCCTCAGCATCTTCCTCGCCGAACTGGCGCTCGACCCGCCCTCCTCAACCGCCGCACTCGCCGGGCCGCCCGACCTCGACGACGACTACCTGATCCTCAGCACCGTCCACTCCGCCAAGGGACTGGAATGGGACGCCGTCCATGTGATCGCCGCCAGCGACGGCAACTTCCCCTCCGACATGGCCCTCACCACACCGGAAGGGCTGGAAGAAGAACGACGGCTCTTCTACGTCGCCCTCACCCGCGCCCGCCACACCCTCAGCATCTACGTCCCGCTCCGCTACTACCACCAGCCGCACGCGCGCACCGACACCCACGGCTACGGCAACCAATCACGCTTCCTCACCAACGCCGCCGAAGCACTCTGCGACCGCATCGACCTCCCCACAGACCGACACGACTGGACCACCACCAACCTCGTCACGACGGAGACGGTGACGGTCGACCTCACCGACCTATGGCACTAACCGACAGCTTCACGACAAGCGGACCCGACGACCTTTCATAAGGAAAAGTCACATGACCGACCGCAACGCCCCTGTACCGGTGGAGATCCAGTTGACAGACGACGCGCTGTCTCGAATCGCCGAGGGTGGTCGACAACTCGTTGGCGACGCGCCGCCACCCTCCGCCGCCTGCGGGTAGAGAGAGAACGTCCAACAGTCCTGCATCGAGCCGAACCTCCGAGTCGCATCGCGCTTGACTCGAAGGCCCCCCGGGCGGGTAGCAGCTCCTCCTTCGCGCCCCGATTCGGGGTCTAGCCGCCCTTTAGGTCACTTGCGTGTTTCCCGGGCACTCGGTCTCGACGGCTTGTGCGGGAAGCTATCGCCCCTGTCGGGACGAGATGGGCGAGCAGCAGCCCCAGCCGCGCCGAGTTTCGTTGGTAGTAAAGAGAAGCAGCTTCCGCCTGCAGCCGTTCGGGAACGCGAACCCCGAACCTCCGACGTCTGTCCTCTGAGCGGTAAACCGTCTGATGGCGCGTGGACGGGCGGGCAGGTCGGGTGGCGTGCGACGTCCTAGACGCCACCGGAGGCCTACCCGGGCGGGTCACCGACGGTGTTGCAGAAATCGCCGCTGACAAGCACTTTTCCACCGGATACTTCGAGTTTGCCGACGGAGACGAAGTGTTCCAGCTTCGGCCTCCAGGCGGTAAGAGAGCCGGTCGTGAGGTTGATGGCAGCGACGTTGTTTGACGGTTTCGGGAGGCTTGAGCGAAGACCCCCGCCGATGTAGGCCGTTGAGCCGGTCACGGTCACCGTGGTCGCGTTTGCCATCGTCGCCGCCCAAGGGCGGGGCTCGCCGGTGCGGGCGTCGAAGGCTCCACCATTGTTGAACGTCCCCCCGACGAGGACGGAGCGGCCCGCCGGGGCTATCGAGGTCGCGCCATCCCAGGCACGGAACTTTGGCGACCACGACGTTAGTGTCCCATCGTCGGCTTTGACGGCGGCGATCCCCGGGCGCGGTTTCCCGCCGACGCGACTGAAGGTGCCACCAACGTAGAGGCGCGGGCCTGAAAGAGCCAGCGCGTACACAGACGCCGCAGCGTCCGGAGAGGAAAGGATCGGCATCCGCCACGGAAGCAGCTCACCGGTACGAGCATCAAGGGCCGCAACCAGTCCCCTCGGCTCGCCGCCGACACGGGAGAAGTCACCGCCAACGTAGACCCTCGACGGCGTCGCGACCAACGCAACCACGGCGATATTGCGAGCAGATCGTTTCCGTCTCGTCACAAATGCGGGCGATCTCCACACCTTCATGCCCGTCTCCGCGTCGAATGCCTCCACCCCACGCGGGCTGCCGACGTACAACCGCCGGCCCGACCGGGCCAACGCGTGGCTAGCCACAGGAAGCCGCACCTGCCAGCGCGGATCGAAACTGCCATCGTTCCTCAGGCGCTTGAGTCGGCCCTCGCTCCCGGGCACCCCCTCGATTACGAACCAACCCCTGTGAGCGTCGGAGACAGCAGCGTAAACGCGGATTACATGACCGGCGACGAACGGGTTATAGGTGAAACGAGCGAACCTCCGTACAACCCTCCCGCTTCGCGCGGAAACAAGAACGAGGTTCTCGCACCGGCCCGCAGCGACGCCCGCCTTCGCCCCCACTGTCGCAGCAGCCGTCCCGCGCGATTCCGAACCACGAGTAACCAGCACAGCCGCCACAACCGCGAGGGCTCCAATCGCGGCCGAAAGAACAACCGCCCCGTGCACCGATCTCACCCGAAACATGACCACGCGACAACCGTTTCCCGCCAAGATAGAGCGAAACAGTATGCCGCACGCCGCGGGGTCGCGCTCGGAATGACGATGTTCGTCGTCGCTGCGCTTGTGTTGATTTCAGTTTTCGGCCCTTTCTAGCGCTGAGGTCAACTCGAGGAAGTCCTCTCATGTGGAGCAGTGGGAACTCCAAAAGTGGGCGTTCCGTCAGGTGACTGTGAGACTCGGCGGGTCGGTCTGTCTGGGACCGTCGCGAGGCTGGTTGTTGTCGTGCCGCATGTGACTCGTCAGGGGACCGGCCGCTTTGGGCGTGCCTTCGGAATGATCTGTCTGTGCGTGCGCGGCGACGCCGGCCTGGCGCCCGCTGCTGGCTTGATCAGGAGCTTGTCCGCCCTGGTGGGCGTGACTCATCACAGTCCTGCCGCCGCGGTTTCCCTGTGCTCAGACCGGCACCACCGGACCCTGCGAGTGAACGGAGGATCGGAGAGATGGTTGCAGACGAGGTTGACTACGTCGTCGGCGTCGACACGCACCTCGACGAGCACGTCTTGGCGGTCGTGGCGGCCCCCGCGGGGGCTGTGCTGGCGAGGCGGGCCGTAGGGGCGAACGGGCGCGGCTACTCGGCGGCGCTACGGTTCGCGGGGGAGGCGGCCGGCGGTGCCCGCGTCTGGGCGATCGAGGGCAC
>Ga0183260_10004351_pt1 | contig 11262 bp, 10 predicted proteins | sample AntDrymUQ4972206_2_FD_129768 | JGI IMG/M metagenome (GOLD analysis project Ga0183260, IMG submission 129768) | Polar desert sand microbial communities from Dry Valleys, Antarctica - metaG UQ497 (22.06) (version 2) (version 2) | ecosystem: Environmental > Terrestrial > Soil > Desert | place...
AACGCGTCGACCACGAGCGTCGGCCCGTCGCCTCCCGCCTCCTCGCGCAAACGCTCGGATAACCCGTCTCCGTCGAGCGACACGGTCGCATCGGCTCCGAGCTCGCGCGCACGCTCGAGCCGATCGGGATCGCGACCGACGGCGACGACTCGTTCGGCTCCCAGCAGGCGAGCGACCTGGACGGCGATCGTGCCCACGCATCCCGTCGCTCCGAGGACGACCACGCGATCGTCGGGGCGAACCGGGGCACGCTCGGCGAGAGGGAGCCAGCCTGCGATTCCCGCGATTCCACACGCGGCGGCGACCGCATCCTCGACACCGTCCGGGACGGAAACGGCGAGGTCCACAGGGAACTCGGCACGCTCGCTGAGGAATCCGTCGCGACCGATTCCCCGGCCCTCTCCGAAGAGGTACACGCGCTCGCCGTCAAGACGTCCGACCGCCTCGCAACCCGGCACGTACGGGAGAGGCGGATGACCGCCGTAGAAGCGTCCGGCTGCGACGGCAAGGTCGAGGGGATTGAGCGCGGCCGCGACAATCTCGATCGCGCCCCCGCCCTGCACGTCGACGGCCTCAGGCGGTTTTCCGATACCGGCGACCTGTGCGGCGCGCATCGACTCGATCTTACGGAGAAAGGAACCCGCGCAGCCTGTCGACCGCATCGAGCAGGAGCCACGGCGGAAGCGTTTCCGCCGCACGGCGCGCGAGTGACGCCGCAAACCCCGGCAGCGCGCCCGCATCCTCGGCATCGTCGACCGCGCGCTCGAGCCCGTCCCGCACGGCACGCTCGGCGTCATCTCGCGAGAGTCCCTGCTCGCGAGCGAACGCCTCGAGCGAAGCCTCGTCCTTCACGGCGATGACGAGATCCTCGCGTGACACATCGAGCTCGCACGCAGCGCCGTCTAGCGCGGAAAGGACGATCTGCTCGAGTATTGCCTGCGGATCGTCCGGATCGCGCCACTCGCGTGAGACGCACGGATCGGCGACGGGCGTCGGCTCGAAGGATGCGCCACCGAGTGCCAGGTAGGGCACGAGCACGACCGCCACCGCCCCGAGGGCCACAAGAACAGGAAGCGCGCGGCTCATGTCGACGTGCCCCGAATCAGCGTCGCCGGGACGAGCGCGCCGAGCGCAAGCGCGGCGGCAAGCAGAAAGGAGCCCGAGAACGCGTTCGTGATCGCGCGCTGGAGCTGTTCCCGAAGCGCTGAGAGCAGCGCTCGGTACTCGTCGCTGTCGGGCCGGTCGTCGAACGCCGTCGTGACATCCGGAAGCTCGCCCTTTCGCTCCGCGGCGCGTACCTCGTCGAGCACGTCTTGCGCCAGGCGCAGCTTGTCGATGGCCGGGATACGGCTGTCCAGCACCTCCGCGGCCCCCGCTCGCACCGCCTCGGCCTGGTTGCGATCGAGAGCAGCCGTCAGCACCGGGGTCAGCAGGAGCAGTCCGAGTACGACCCCTGCGTGCCGCGCGGCAAGCGTCCAGCCGCCGTGGACGATCCGATCTCCCCGATTGACCGCGTGCCCGGTGAGCGCCCCTAGCGCAAGGCCGATGCCCGCCCCGACCAGGAGTTGCGGCGCGAGCGTCCACGCCCAACCTGCTCGCGGGAGGAAGGCAAGGCCTGCAAGTCCACCCGCGACGAGGACGATGCCGCTCGTGACCCGCACGCGGAGACTCTCGAGATGCGGCGCGACGCGACCGGCCGCCACGGCGGCCAAAGGCATGGTTGTTACCACCAGACCCGCCGCTGCCGGGGACATCCTCCAGCCCTCGACGAGCAACAGCACCAAGAGGAAGAGGGCGGCCACCAGGCCACCGGAGAGGAGGAGCAAGGCGGCGTTCGCGTTGAGCTGCGGCCGCCCTGCGGACGTCACTTGTGGACGGACATGTATCCCCCTCAGCACCGCCAGCGGCAAGATCGCCAGCGGGACTTGTACGAGGAAGATCGACTCCCAACCTGCCAGCTCGGTGAGAATTCCTCCGGCCGCGGGACCGATTGCCGCTCCCAGGATGCCGGCACCCACCCACACCCGAGCGGCCCGAGCGCCGTTCTCGGTCGTCTTGGACAGCAGTCCGAGCGCCGCTGTGACGAGCAGCGCGGCGCCCACGGCTTGAACACCGCGAGCTCCGACCAGCACTTCGAATGAGGGCGCCAGACCGCAGACGAGCGAGGCCAGTGCAAAAACGATCGTCCCCGCCGTGAACGCTGCGCTCGGCCGTCGGCGCGCGATGAGCGCGGCCGGCAGGGCAACGAGGGCGAGCACGAGGTTGAAGGACGTGAGCACCCATGCCACGCTGGTGACGTCGACGTCGAACTCCCGGAGGACATCGGGAAGCGCGAGCGTGACGATCGACGAGTCGGCGAGCGCGAGCCCGATCGCGACACCGATCAGCCTCGAGCGCATGCACCCGAGTCTAGGCAGCCCCGTCGACCCCGGTGGCTCGACAGCGTCGACGGCGATCCGCTCGCTGCTGGCGTGCGAAGTATCGGGGTGTGACATGCACACGCGAGGGGTACGACCCTCGAGATTCGATCCCAGAGGAGGATTTACATGCGCAAGCTCTCACTACTGCTCACGATCCTGGCGCTCACGCTCGCCGTGTTCGCGCTCGCCGGTTGCGGCAGCGACGATGACGACGAGGCAGCAGGTGACGATGTCACCGTCGAGTTGAGCGAGGTCGACGGGTCCGGGCAGACCGGAACCGCGACACTCACCAGCGACGGCGAGATGACGCTCGTCTCCATCCAGATCGACGGCGATCCGGTCTCCGACTCGCAGCCGGCGCATATCCACGAGGGCAACTGCGGCGACGAGTTGAACCCGGAGCCCCTCTACGGGCTCCCGAACGTCGCTGACGGCAGTTCCGAAACCTCGGTCGAGGCCTCGGTCGACACGCTGACGGGCGACGACGACTACGCCATCAACTTGCACATGTCAGATGACGACCTCGAGACCTACACGTCCTGCGGGAACATCGACTGACGCTCTCTTTCCGCAGTCCAGGGATCCGCTAGCGCGGATCCCTGGACGCGTAGATCCCTGAAGGAGCGTCCGCCTTCGCGGCCGCAACCGTTGTGTCCGGCGCACCCTTCCTCCCGTAGGGGCGAGGCTCGCCCTCGCCCTCGTTCGTCGGCGGAGCATGAACGGCGAGGCATGCCTCGCGCCTACGCTTTCCCGCCCGCTTCGCGCAGGATCGATGCGATCTCGTCGTAGCCGTGTCCGCGAGCATGAGCTAGGGGAGTGACCCCGTCACCGTCGGCGATGTTCACGTCCACTCCGCCCTCGACGAGCTCACGCACCGTCTCCGTGTGGGCCGTGCCACCGCCTTCGAGGATGATCGCCTCGAGAAGCGCCGTCCAGCCGAGGCGGTTCACGTGATCGACCTCGATCTCGGTCTCGAGCAGACGCCTGACGACGTCGACGTACCCACGGTCGGCGGCCCGGATGAGACCTGTGCCGTTGTAGCTGTCCTTGGCGTTCACGTCTGCACCTGCAGCAAGCGTGACGTCGAGCAACGTCGTGTCGTCACCCACTTCGCTGGTCGCGATCAGGTACGCGCTCTGCTCGGTCGAGTCCTTCACGTCGACGTCGGCGCCCGCATCGAGGAGCAGGCGCGCGACCTCGACGTGATTTCCGTAGGCCGCGGCGACGAGTGCGCTCGCGCCCGACGGGTCGCGGGCGGTCACGCTCGCGCCCTGCTCCAAGAGCCCCCGCACCGCCTCGGCCTCGCCGGCGCGCGCCGCCGCGATCAGCTCTTGGTCGACCATCGGGTCAGCGTTGGGAGACGACTCGCCGTCGCCGCAGCCTGAGAGAGCGACTGCGGCGACGGCGACGCAGAGCGCACGCGTCAGCGTCAGGCTGCCTCGAGTGCCGCGTCCCCGAGGGGCTCTCCGACAGGCTCGAGGTCACGCCCACGAACGAGGAAGATCGAGACGAGAACGCCCGCCAGACCGACCGCGGCGCCGACCCAAAAGGCAGCCTGGAAGCCGTCGGTCAGCGCAGCCGCCTGCCGGGTGCCATCCGCGAGCGCATCCTCCGTCGTCGAGATCGCGATCGTCGAGAGGATCGCGATACCCACGGAGCCCCCGATCTGCTGTGACGTGTTGAAGAGCCCGGACGCGAGACCGGCGTCGCCCGCGCTCGTGCCCGCCATCGCCGCGATCGAGATCGGAACGAACGCGAACGGCATTCCGAGCCCGATGATCAGGAAGCCCGGAAGCAGGTTCGTCCAGTACGACCCGCCGACGGGCACCTGCGTGAAGTAGACGAGTCCGATCGTGAGCAGCGACATCCCGAAGATGAGCGCGGGTTTGACTCCCACCCTGTTCACGGCTATCGCCGCGACATTCGCCCAGATCACGGCCGTGCCGGCTACCGCGAGGTACGCGAATCCAGTCTGCAGCGCCGAGTAGCCGAGCACCTGCTGCATGTACAGCGTCAGGATCAAGAACATGGCGAAGAGGACGGTGCCGAGCGTGAAGCCGGCGACGTTCGCGGCCGCCAGCGTCTGTAGGCGGAAGATCGAGAACGGCACCAGCGGATCGGACGTTCGCAGCTCCCAGACGACGAACCCGACCAACAGGGCGGCGGCGGCGGCGAGGACGCCGATGGTGGTTCCGGAAGTCCAGCCCCAGTCGCGCCCTTCGGTGATCGCGAACACCAGCGTCGAGAGCCCGGCCGTGACCAGGACGGCGCCGGGGGCATCGAAGGTCTGGCCACGCGCGTCTCGGCTCTCGGTCAGGAGGATCGGGCTCAGGACGAGCGCCGCGAGCCCGACGGGGATGTTGACGAAAAAGATCCACTCCCAGGAGAGCACGTCGGTGAGGATCCCTCCGAGCAAGACGCCCGCTGCGGCGCCGGCGCCACCGACCGCACCCCAGGCTCCGAGGGCGATGTTGCGCTCCCGCCCTTCTCGGAATGTCGTGACGAGGATCGCGAGCGCGGCCGGCGAGACGGTGGCCGCGCCGAGGCCCTGGATCGCGCGAGCCCCGATCAGGGACGCCTCGCTCCAGGCGAGGCCGCAGAGCAGCGAGCCCACGGTGAAGAGAATTGTTCCGGCAATGAAGATGCGCCGGCGGCCGAGCAGGTCGGCCGTGCGCCCGCCGAGCAGGAGGAAGCCTCCGAAGACGAGTGCATACGCGCTGATCACCCACTGCAAGTTCTGCTGCGAAAACCCGAGATCCGTCTGGATCGAGGGGAGCGCGACGTTCACGATCGCGATGTCGAGCACGACCATGAACTGCACCGCGCAGATGAGCGCGAGCGCATACCACTTCCTGCGGCCTTCGGCGATCATGCGGTTCTCCTAGCGTCTGAGTTCACGAGGGCCGGGATGCTACACGAACGTACTTGCGATTTGCAAGTTACTACTTCCGTTTCGCAACTTGAGCCGCTACAATCCCGCCGTGGCCAAGAGCTACAACCAGTACTGCCCAGTCGCGCACGCCCTCGACGTCATTGGAGAGCGCTGGTCGCTCCTCATCGTCCGCGAATTGGTCGAGCACGAGCAGCTCCGCTACTCGGATCTGCACTGCCGTCTCACAGGGTGCGGAACGAACATCCTTGCCGCCCGCCTCAAGGACCTCGAGCAGTACGGCGTTGTTCGACGCCGGCGCCTCCCGCCTCCGGCAGCCTCGACCGTCTACGAGCTCACCGACTACGGTCAGGAGCTTCGTCCCGTCCTGCATGTGCTTGCCCACTGGGGCGCGCGCTCGCTCGGCCCGCCCGGACCTGACGAGGACCTCGAGCCGGGCTGGCTCTCAGGAGCGCTGCGCATGGCGTTCCCGCCGAATCCGACGGACGCCTGCATCGAGTTCCGTGTCGACCAGGAGGTGGCTTCCTTCGTCGAGGGTGAAGCCCGAGCGGGGCGCGCCGAGAGCCCGGACGCAATCGTCGAAGGCGACCGGGGCGCGTTCTTCCACTTCGTCGTCGATCACGACCTCGACGGCGTGACGTTGCACGGCGACGTGTCGAAGGTCAACGGCCTGCTTGCCACCTTGCGCTACGCCACGAGCGGGATGGGAGCGCCCGAGGGCGCTACGGCCGGTTGATCTGAAGCGTGAAGGATCTCGAGGCCTGAGCGCCTCGTGAGTCTGTGACGCGAACCGTGAACGTGTAAGTCCCTCGCTTGCTGGGCGTCCCCGAGATCGTTCGGACGAGCTGAGCACGAGGCCCCGACGTCCAGCGGCGCTACACGAGCCCACCCTGGTAGCGCCACGGTCCAGGCTCGAACCTTATCCCGCGCTTGCGACAGAACTCGCGGACGGACTCTAGGACCTCGCCGCCTCCGGATCCGTGCACCTCGCGTGCGAGGAGATCGAGCACTACCACACCCTCGGACGGCTGGCCGTGCAGCTCGAACGTGAGAACGACGGACGGCGGGCGCGCTTCGGAGAAGGACGGAGCGAAGGCCACGCGCACGCCACCTACTTCGAATCCACGGTCTTCGCCGTCGTCGATCGCCGAGACCTCGTGGCCGCGCGACGCCAGAAGCTCGTGGAGGTCGTCGATCATGCGTCGCGCGAGATCGGTCTGCCGGGCGCGCGAGACCTTGTGGCTCGAGCTCCCCGTGACCTTGGCGGGCACACCGATCGCAAACGCGCCCGCAGGAATGTCGCTGGTCACGTACGAGTTGGAGGCGACGATCGCCTCGGCGCCGATGCGGCAGCCCGCATAGATCACGGCGCCCAGGCCGATCTGCGACCGATCCTCGAGGACGACCGGCGCGAAACGGTTCTCGAAGCCCTCGAGCAGGGAGTGGCCGACGTTGTGGGTGACGATCAGCGAGCGCATCGTCAGGAAGACCTCACGGCCGATGAGCACCGGCCGGCAGACGTTGACGAAAGCCTCGTCGCCGACGAAGGCCAGATCGCCCACCGTGAGGACCGCCCACGGGTCGCGATGGCCTCCTCCGCCGAACCGGATCGACCTGCCCGCCCAGATGCCCGCGCCGAGAAACGCCCGCCGGCACTGAAGCTCGAGATCCGCTCCGAACTGACTCGACTCCCCGATTGCGACGATCTCCGCGCAGTTGATCGTCGCCCTGGAGCCGATTTCGACGCCGCTCTCGATGACCACCTGTGGTGCCGCGACGAGCGACCCTTCGCCGAGCACGACACCTTCGCCGACCTGGGCGCCGTTTTCTCGCAGCGCCGAGACCTTCGCCTCGGGTGACAGGCGCCGGAACGAACCCGGGTCCGAGCGAAGGGACTCCAGGAACGTGGGGTCGAGCGCGCCCGCGCTCTCGTCGAGATCGAACGAGGCGGGAAGGCTCACGTTCTCGGTCGAGAGCCCCGCGAGCAGCGACCCGCGCTCGGGCGAGGCAGCCGCCTTCTGGCGTGCGATCAGCTCCTCGACATCCTTCTCGGTGATGAAGCCGCGCTTGTCGATCGCCGCCAGCTCGACGCCGTGCCGCTCGGCGAGGTCGGCGGCTTTGCGAGTCGCCTTACGGTCCGTGTCGGGCGGCTTCGGCGCAGGCTTCTCCCGTTCGGCGTCCTTCTCGAGGGACGCCAGCTCCTCCGCGCTCTCCGCGACGTACGCGACGGTCTTTCCAAGCTCGACCTCGACGCCTTCCGCGAAGAGCTGGACGATCGTTCCTACGCCTGGGGCCTCGATCTCGACCGTCGCCTTCGTCGTCTCGACGACACACACCGGCTGGCCCAGCTCCACCTTTGCGCGGTCCTCGACGAGCCATTCCGCGAGAAGCGCGAACTCGGTGTTCGCGTCCTCACGCGTCAGGACGATCTCGAGCACGGCGTCTAGCTTCTCACGGCTTCGAGCGCGACGATCGCCTCGACCACGTCGTGGGCGCTCGGCAGCATCGCATCCTCGAGCGGGCGAGCGGAAGGGATGATCCCGTCCCGCGCGGCCACCCGCTGCACCGGCCCCCGCAGGTCGCTCCAGCAAGCCTCCTGCACGCGCGCGGCGATCTCGGCGCCGAAACCACCGGTGAGCGTGCCTTCCTCGGCGGTCACCAGCGCACCCGTTCGAGCGACCGACTCGAAAACAGGCTCGAGCTCGATCGGCAGGAGCTGCGAGAGCGCGACCACCTCGCAGAAGATCTCGTGCTCGAGGATCAGCTCCGTGACCGCGTCGAGCACCACGGGAACCATGCCGCCGTAGGTCACGATGGTGGCCGTTCCTTCGGTGAAGTCGGTTCCGGAGAACGTGAGCGCCGGATAGCGGGCCTCGCTCTCCCGCACGGCGAGCTCGCCGATGTGCCCGTCCTCGGGCCGGCGGTTCGGGCGGCCGTACATCAGCTTGTTCTCGATCAGGAACACCGGACGCTCGTCCTCGACCGCCGAGACGACCAGCTCGCGCAGGTCGTGACACTCGCTCGCCGCGACGACGACGATGTTCGGCACCCCGAGCAGGAGCTTCTCGAGCGACTGGCTGTGCGTAGGTCCGTAACCACGCCGACCGCCCATCGGCGTGCGGACGACGAGCGGAACCGTGACCTGGTCGTCGTACATCTCCCGGAACTTGGCGATGCCGTTGACTATCTGGTCGAGGCCGAGGGCGATGAAGTCCCCGAACATGATCTCGAGGATCGGGCGCTGCCCGCGAAGCGCCATCCCGGCCGCGACACCGAAGAGCGACGCCTCGGAGATCGGCGTCGTCAGCACGCGGTCGGGGTAGGCGTCGCTCAAGCCCTGACTCACCTTGAAGGCGCCGCCGTAGGGATCGAGGATGTCTTCTCCGAGCAGGTAGACGTCGTCTCGCTCGGCGAAGACCTCGTGCAGCGCTTCGTTCAGGACCTGAACGCAGCGTTTGCTCACGGGCCGGTCTCCGGCCCGTGAGCGGGGAGGGGTGTGGGGAACCGGGAGGTTCTCCACGCTCTCGAAAAGAAGGGAGCACGCGAGGGAAACCTGGTTTCCCTCGCGAACGTTTGCCAAAGGCGAACGTTCATGCGGCCTCGGGCGTGGCGGCCGGCGCACCCTCTGCTGCCGCGATCGTCTCTCGGAGCCGGCCCTCGCACCGCTCCTCGATTGCGTTTCGCTCCGCCTCCTCGAGCCGCGCCCCGGCGACACCGAGCGGATCGCGCTCGCGGCGCTCCTCGATCTCGGCGGGGTCGCGGTTGTCGTCGCCCTTGGAGTGCGGGCTGTATCTATAGGTGTCGAGCACCAGGAAGAACGGCTCGCCCGTCTCCCGGATTCGCGCCACCGCTCGCCCTGCCGCGTCGTGGATCTCCTCGACGTCCGTCGTCGCAAGCTCAGCCGTCTCCACGCCGAACGCTCGAGCGCGTGCGGGAATCGACCCCGCCAGCGCGAGGTCGATCGGCGTCGACTGCGCGTAGTGGTTGTTCTCGACGACGAAGAGCACGGGCAGCTTCCAGAGCGAGGCGATATTCAGCGACTCGTACGTCACGCCCTCGCCGAGCGTGCCGTCGCCCAGGAAGACCGTCGAGACGGCTCCTGTGCCCTTCTGCTTCTCTGCAAGCGCGATTCCGGTGGCGACAGGAACGATGCTCCCGAGGACGCCGTTCGAGTAGAAGTTGCCCTTGTAGAGGTGCTGGCTGCCGCCCTTGCCGCCGCAGACACCAGGCGCCTTCCCCATCACCTCGCAGAGCAGTCCGAAGTCGTCGTCGGTGAACGCGAGGTAGTGCCCGTGGCAGCGGTGGTTCGAGAAGATCACGTCGCGCTCGGGTTCGAGGTGGTCGATGATCCCGACCGCGTTCGCCTCCTGGCCGATGTACGTGTGCGTGGTGCCGACGAGCTTCCCCTGCGCAAAGAGGTCGAGGAGGGACTCCTCGAAGCGGCGGATGAAGAACATCCGCTCGTACAGCGGGGCGAGCGCGGTCACTAGGGGAGAGACCACTAGAGGTAACCGAGGTCGGCGAGCCGCTTCGCGACCGTCGCCTCCTCCTCCTCGGTCAGGTCGCGCCGCTCCGCGCTCTCGAGCTCCGAGAAGACGAGCTCCCTGAGCTCGGGCGGCACGTCCGCCGGGCGACTGTCGAGCTCCCGTGGATCGAGGTCGATGTTGTACGCCTCCTCCTCCCCGCTCTCCACATGCAGGATGAGCTTCCAGGGCGGCATACGGACGGCGAGCTTGGTCAGCGCACCCTTGTCCGTCCCGGCGATCATGGCGGGCCGGTCACCCTCCACCCGCAAGAGCGACTGGCCGTCGATCTCGCGCGCGGGGACACCTGCGAGCTCGAGCAGCGTCGGCATGAGATCGACCGAGCGGACTTGCGACTCGACCACCGCCGGCTCGAGCCGTCCGGGCGCCGACAGGATGAGCGGGACACTCACGATCTCGTCGTTCAACGTCGCCCCGTGCATGTGGTAGACGCCCTGCACGTCCTCCTTGTCCGAGAAGCGCTCGCCCCAGGACTCCCCGTGGTCGGACAGGAACGCGAAGACCGTGCTCTCGCGCAGGCCGAGGCTCTCGAGCTCCTCGAGCAGCGAGGCAACGAGCGACTCCGACTGACGCTCCACCGCTCTGCGATAGCCCTCACGCATCGCCTCGAGCGCGGATGCGGAGTCCGACTGGATCCCGCCGATCACCTCTTGCTTCGCCCCGAGCCAGTCCTTGCGCTCGGAGTGGAGGATGTCGTAGGGCATGTGGGTCGCCCAGTTGTGGAAGAAGAGGAGAAAGGGATTCTCGCGTTTCTCGCGGAGCCAGGCGATCGCCCCGTCGAGCGTCTCGCTCGTCCCCCGGACGTTGGCTTCCGGCATCTCCTTGAAGAGGTAGTTCGTGTCGAACACGAACGTGCCGACTTCGTAGCCGTGCGCAGAGAGCGCACGGAAGAGCGTCTCCGTTTTTGGGTCGAGCTCCGCGTCCCAGTGCAGGTACCCGTGGTGATGCGGATACAGGCCGGTAACCATCGACGTCATCGACGGCGCAGTCCATGGCGCAGCGCTTATCGCCTGGTCGAAGCGAATCCCTCCCGCCGCGAGCTCGTCGATCGTCTTCGTGTTGAGGAAGCGCGCGCCGTAGCAGCCGAGATGATCGGCGCGCAGGGCGTCCGAGACGTAGACGACGACGTTCATGAGCGCGGCCGATTGTAGTGACGCGACCTTCCGCCCCACGGCGCCGGCCAGCCGCGCGCCGTCACGTCTCGGTCAGAGACGGATGACGGACACCAGGTACTCCTGGGGAAGGACCAAGCGGCCGTCGTCGGCCTCGTTGTTGTTCGCCCAGATCGCGAGGATGTCGCCCCGCAGCTCCCCGAAGCGCTCACCGAGCATCTGTCTCGCCGTCACCAGCGGCCCGAAGCGATCCATGAAGAAGTCCGCGAAGCCCTCGATCGACTCCCATTCGATCG
>Ga0183260_10004352_pt1 | contig 11262 bp, 7 predicted proteins | sample AntDrymUQ4972206_2_FD_129768 | JGI IMG/M metagenome (GOLD analysis project Ga0183260, IMG submission 129768) | Polar desert sand microbial communities from Dry Valleys, Antarctica - metaG UQ497 (22.06) (version 2) (version 2) | ecosystem: Environmental > Terrestrial > Soil > Desert | place...
CTCTTCTGGAAAACCAAGGCGGCGCCGCAGCGGCCCAAGCTGGAGCCCTACGGCTGAGTCCAGGATCTCTTCGGCGGTTGGGCCTTCCCTATCCCTCCTCCTCCCCCTTCCTATCCCTCCTCCCTATCCCTCCTCCTCCCCTTTCGCAATGAGGAAGCCTCGGGCACGCTCGGTGAGCGGATAACGGTTGACGAGCCGCCAGAAACGCGAGGAATGGTCGGGCACGGTCAGATGCGCCAGCTCGTGGACGATGACGTAGTCCCTCACCCAGGGCGGATAGTCGGCCAAAGCCAACGACAACCGGATATCGCCGTCGGCCACCGAGCACGACCCCCAGCGCGATTTCTGGGTCGGGACCCAGGCAATCTGGGCGGGTCGCACGCCGTCGAGGTAAGAGTCCGCTAGCTCCGCAGCTCTGCGGACGAGATCGCCGTCCGAGTTGAGCCGGTCCCGGCGCCTGCGCTCCGATATCCGGGTTGCCATGCGGGCCACCCACTCCTGCTCCTCGGCTCGGGAAAGCTTGTGGGGGATCGATACCACCAAGGCCTGGCCCACGATCTCGGCCGAGATCGTCTTCTTGCGGCGCTGGCTGCGGCGCACTTCGACCCGATCGAAGTCGTCCTCGAGCCCTGGAACGTCCACCGGGAGACGGTTCAGCTCGGAGCTATCCAACAGCGGTTTGTGAAGGGCCATGAGGGCATGCTAGAGGCGAGGCGCTCCCTATTCACGTTTTGTATCCAAGAAACAAAAAGTAGGACCGTTCTCTGCCCCTCTCTCGCTTGAAATCTCATGTGAAAAACTTCACAATGTCATTCAGAGCCAAACAATCTGGCCCCCGGGATCGGGGCCCCGCTTCGTCCCCCGGGTCCTAGAGCCCTCTCCGTTATCCGCCCATCCCCCCCGACGGAGAGGGCTCTTTCTTTTGGCCGGCTACCTGTCCGTCGCAGATTGAGATCGACCGCTCTCCGAGCACTCCATCCTTTAGGCAGTGCGGCCTATTGCGAGAGGGCAGACGACAGCCATCCGGCCGTGCTCCTCGCCCCCCGCCAAAGTCGGGCTCCCGCCGCCGACGCCGTGCTCGCGGCCCAGGAGACGGCTCGCGCCGCGCCTCCTCCGGCCGCGTCGTCGAGCCACCGGTAGAGGCCGCCCAGGTGGCTCTCGATGAAGTCGATCGCCCCCCCCAGAAACCGCCCGCGCGTTTCCCACGAAGAGCGGCAGCCGGGGGCCGCGTCGCGCAGGAACGCGTAGGCGTAGGCACGTGCGGAGTCCGAGCGCACTATCGCTTCATGAGCGTTGAGCCCGCCGGGACCGACGACGTGTTGAGTCGCGCCGTAGAGGTCCGAGCGAGAAGTGGGGACCGCTACATCGCCCGCGGCGGAAAGGGAGAGGAACTTGGTCCCGAAGGCGGTGTCGTGACTCCCAAGCCGTCTGATCACGCCGGACCCGGGCGCCAGCTGCCGCACCGCCTGCGCTCTCGGATCCGGGATCGGCCCTCCTTTCGCAGCCCAGCGGCCGAGTAAATCCAGAACCAGGCGAGCGCCGAGACGACCTGCAGGCGACGAGCTCTCGAGCGCGGACGGCAGACTCGCCACTGGGGCCCCCCGGTGTGGGGTGGCCAGCGTGACCATGTGCTCGATGTGCGGAAGGCCCGGCGTCCACGCTCCGACCAGGCCCTCGAGCGAGAGCCGGGCAAGAAGCCCTCCCTGAGAGTGAGCGAAGAGATCAACTTTCGAACCGGGATGGCTTCGGCCGATGCCGGCCAGCAGGCGCCTTAGACCCCTTCCCGCTCGGTTCAGGCTGCCGTAGGTGGCGCTGCGGTCGTAAGGGAGATGATCTCGCGGCCCCCTGTTGCCCGCGTAGGAGAAGTAGTAGATCTTGTCGGGGTCATAGCCGAGCGCCTCGGGGCCGAAGGCGCTCGTATAGAGCAGCGGGACGCTTGCGACGGTCTCGCTCCCGATCCCCGCCACGGCGACGGCCACATTGTCGTTAGGTGGGGGCGGCAGCCGATCGAGAGTCGTGGGACGGCGGCACGGTTGCAAATGGGTGCCGGCGCCTGAGCTCGAGCCCGTCCGGACGGCTCCGGATGGGCCATCGCTCTCCACCACTGGTGCGAGATGGACCGCCGCAGAAAGATCCAGGGGGCCGAGAAACAGGACCGGGTCGACATAGGCTCCGTCCAGCTTGACGCCGAAGTGGAGGCCGCCTCCCTGCCCGTTGTGGGCGCTGCCCGAAACCCCCACGAAGCGGCCCGGAGCCACCTCCTGCCCCTTGGAAACCCGGACCTCCGAAAGCATCGAATAGGTGGTTTCGAGACCTCCGTCGTGTGCCACCGTCACGGCCAGCCTGCCTGCCACCACACCCGCGAACTTCACCGTTCCGGCCGCAGCCGAGCGCACGCGAGTCCCCGGAGCGACCCCGAAATCGATGCCGCGATGGCCCGGGCCGAAGGTCGAGGAGGGAGCCTCGAAGTGGCGGGAGATCGCCTGGTCAACCGGTGTTATCAGCCACGGCCCAGACGCCGACCGCTGTTGTGCAACGACAGGCCCGAGGGGCACAACTGTGAGCGCAGCAACCAGTGCTGCGGAAACGTATCTCGTTCGCATGAGCCCAGCGTGATTCCCGCCCCTGCGCAACGCTGTGGCGCGCGCCACAGCTTCCGGATTCTTTGCAACAATCGCTGCTCGCCGGACGGTAAACCATCCTGGACGCAGGCCTGAGGCTTGCTGCGCTCGGCGAGCCATTGACTGATAGCGGAGGCGCTCGGATAATCACGCCATGACCGCCTCCCCGGGCGACGCTGCGCGGCCCCCTCGAGTCGCCCTCTACCTTCAGGACAAGCACGCCCTGGACCGCTCGCTCGACTATTGTCGCAGGGCCGAGGCAAGGGGGTTCGAGGCCGTGTGGCAGGCGGAGTCTCGTCTCGTCAGGGAGGCGACCGTGCCGATGGCGGCCTATGCCGCCGCCACACAAAGACTCGTGGTCGGTTCCGGGGTCGTCAACACCTGGACTCGCAATCCGGGCCTTCTGGCGGCCACCTTCGTAACCCTGGACGACCTCGCCCCGGGCCGCATCATCCTCGGCTTGGGGGCCTGGTGGGATCCCCTGGCATCAAAGGTCGGAATCCGCAGAAAAAAACCCCTGCTGTGCATGCGTGAGACCGTCGAGGCGTGCCGCGCACTGTTCACGCTCGAGGAGGTCACCTACCAGGGTGAATTCGTGCACCTCGACGAGGTCCGCATCGATGTCGTCCACGGAGATACTTCGCCGCGCTCTATCCCCATATTCATCGGCGCCACCGGGCCCAAGATGCTCGAGTTGACCGGGGAGATCGCCGACGGCGTTCTCTTGAACTACATGGTGTCCCCCTCCTACAACGACGATGCCCTCGAGTCCCTCGACAAGGGAGCCCGGCGCGCCGGACGTTCGTTAGCGGACCTCGACCGGCCGCAACTCATCGTTTGCTCCTTGGACGAAGACCGAAACGCGGCCCTCGACCGCAGCCGTCTGCTCCTGACCCAGTACTTGGGACAACAGCCGCACATCATGAAAGCCTCGGGAGTGGATGAGTCGCTGATCCAAGAGATCAACGCGCTTCTGCACTGGCCCGCAACTCGAGACGAGATCGAAAAGGCTGCTGCGCTCGTCCCCGACGAGGTCGTGCAGCTGGTCACCGCCTCAGGGACCGCGTCCGAGTGTCGCGCCAAGGTGAACGAGTATCTCGACCACGGCGCCACCTGCCCGGTTCTCTATCCTCTGGCGGATAAGGTTGAAGAGATGATCGACGCCTTCGGCATCAGCGAATGACCGAGTATCTGCAAGCGGCTGAGGCCTGTCGCGAACAGGTCGCTCAGTTCCTGAGGGACATCATCAGTCTGCCGTCCCCCTCTTGTGGGGAGAAGGAGGTCGCCGAGCGCGTGGTCGCCGAGATGAGAATGCTCGGCTACAGCGAGGCTTTCATCGACCCCATGGGCAACGCGGTGGGGCGAGTCGGCAACGGCGCGGTGAGGATCGTGCTCGATGCGCACATGGACACGGTCGGAGTGGGAAACCCCAGCGCGTGGCCGCACGATCCCTACGAGGGCAAGCTCGAGAACGACATCGTGTTCGGGCGCGGCGCGTCCGACAACAAGGGCGCCCTGGCAGCTCAGGTCTACGCCGGCAAAGTTCTGGCCGAGCGGGGACTCGACGGGGCAGATGTATCGGTGTTCATCGTCGGCACCGTCATGGAGGAGGACTGCGACGGTCTTGCCCTCGGTTACGTGTTGCAAGAGACGATCCCCGATGTGCGTGCGGTGATCCTGGGAGAGTGCACGAACCTCGACGTCTTCCGCGGCCATCGCGGGCGCATGGAAATGAAAGTCGTGACCACGGGAATTTCTTCACACGCCAGCGCGCCGGAACGCGGTGACAACGCCGTCACCCACATGGCTCCGATCGTGCTGGCCATCGACTCGCTCAACGAGCGACTAGCCGAGGACACCTTTCTTGGCAAAGGCACCGTCGCCACCACCAAGATCGAATGCGACACTGCGTCGTTGAACGCAATTCCGGACTCCTGCGCGATCTACCTCGACCGGCGGCTCACCGCCGGCGAGACGCGCGCCCTCGCGCTCGAGCAGATACAGGATCTTCTCGCGGACGGAGCTCGTGTGGAGATCTTGACCTACGCCGAGCCGTCTCATACTGGCCTTGTGCTCGAAACCGCCAAGTACTATCCGACTTGGACCCTCGATGAGGACCACCCCTTGGTGACGGCGGGCCTGGCCGCGGGCGAGGCGGCGCTGGGGCGCAAGCCCGCGACGAGCAGGTGGACGTTCTCGACCAACGGAGTGTCCTCTGCCGGTGAGCTCGGGATTCCCACGATAGGCTTTGGCCCGAGCGAGGAGAAGTGGGCCCACACCGTCCTCGATCAATGTCCCGTGGACCATCTGGTGGCCTCGATCGCCTACTACGCCGCGCTCCCGCGCGCTCTGGAGGGTCTGTCATGAGAGAGATAACGCTCAACGTCAACGGCCGCGCAGAAAAGGTAGAAGCCCAGTCGGACGACACCCTGCTCGACGTGCTGCGCGATCAAATGGGCCTGCGAGCCGCCAAGGACGGTTGCCAGCCCGAGGGTTACTGCGGCGCCTGCACAGTTATCGTCGACGGCAAGGCGCGCGTCGCTTGCTCGCAGCCGGCAGAGCGCTTTGAAGCCAAGTCGATCGTGACACTCGAAGGCCTGGAGGGGGCCGAGCGGGACGCGTTTGCGCATGCCTTCGCCGCCACGGGGGCTTCGCAGTGCGGCTTCTGCTCACCCGGGATCGTCGTGAAGGCGAGCGAGCTACTCAGGAAGAAAGCCCAGCCTAGCCGGGACGAAATAGCCCGCGCGCTGGCCGGCAACCTGTGCCGCTGCACCGGCTATGTCAAAGTCATCGATGCAATCGATATGGCGGGTCGCATCTTGCAGGGCGAGCAGCCACCGCAGCTTGACTTCTCCGGGCGTCTGGGCTCGCGTACGCCCAAGTACGAAGCGTTTGAGCTTACGTTGGGCGATAAGCCGTTCATTCACGACATCACGATGGACGGGCTGCTTCACGGCGCGTTGTCTTTCTCACAACATCCTCGAGCGGTCGTGAAGTCCATCGACTCATCGGCGGCTGCCGCGATGGATGGAGTAGTGCGCGTGGTGCTCGCCGAAGACGTTCCCGGCGAGCGGGCGGTCGGCGCGATCGTCGCCGACTGGCCCGTGATGGTGGCCCAAGGCGAAACGACCCGCTGCGAAGGCGACGTTATCGCAGGAGTAGTCGCGACATCACGCAACGCCGCGCGTCGCGCCGCAGCCGCCGTCGTGGTCGACTACGAGATACTGACGCCGGTCACCGATCCCGAGCAGGCGCTACGAGAGGATGCGCCGCCGCTTCACTCCGGCGGCAACCTGCTCAAGTCCTACCAGATCGACCGCGGAGACGCACAACAGGCGCTGGCGAGCTCAGCTCATGTCGTGACTGAGACTTTTCAGACGCAGTTCATCGAGCATGCTTTCTTGGAGCCCGAGTCATCGATCGCCTGGGACGAAGATGGAGTCATGCGGGTGCTCTCGGGAGGCCAAGGCATCTGGGACGACCGCCGGCAGATCGCCATGCTTCTGGGCGTGGAGGAACAAGGCGTTCACGTCACCCTGATCTCGAACGGGGGAGCTTTCGGGGCCAAGGAGGACCTTGGAGTGAACGGCCAGGCGGCGGTCATGGCACGCGCCGTCGGCCGCCCAGTGAAGCTGACACTTTCACGCGACGAGTCGATCAGGATGCACGCCAAGCGCCACCCTCTGCGCATGACTTATACCCTTGGCTGTGATGACAAAGGCGTCCTTAGCGCGCTCCAAGCGCGCATAGTCGGCGACACCGGCGCCTACGCCAGCGTAGGAGACAAGGTGCTGCAGCGCGCTTGCGGGCATTCGTGCAGCGCCTACGAAGTTCCTCATGTCTCGGTGGAAGCTCACGCCGTTTACACCAACAACCCCCCGTGCGGGGCGATGCGCGGATTTGGGTCGAACCAAGCCAATTTCGCTATGGAAGGCTGCATGGACAGGCTCGCCGAGAAGGTCGGGATCGACGGCTGGGACATTCGCTTTCTCAACGCGCTCGAGCCGGGCAAGGTCTTCGGCACCGGACAGGTGCTCGGCGAGGGAGTGGGGCTCAAGGAGTGCCTGCTCGCCGTCAAAGACTCCTACAAGAGCGCAGAACACGCGGGCGTTGCGTGCGCTGTCAAGAACGTCGGCGTGGGCAACGGCCTGCCCGAGTACGGCCGGGCCTCGCTCGAAGTTCAAGACGACGGCTCGATACTGTTGCGTCACTCGTGGACCGAGATGGGTCAGGGAGTTCACACCGTTCTGCAACAGGTCGTGGTGGAAGAACTTTCTTCGTACGGACTCGAGCTAAAGCACCTCAGCGCACGCGTCGATACCGAGCGCGAATTCGCCACCGGGCAAACCACCGCGTCGAGAGGTACTTTTCTCGGAGGCCTTGCGGTCAAGAAAGCGTGCGACAAGCTCAAGGCGGAGCTGAACGGAGACCGCCTGGCCGATCTCGCGGGAAGAGAGTTCACCGGCGAGATCGAGCTGAAGCTGACTCAACCGATGGATGCAGAGGATCTGAAACGCTCGCACATCTGCTTTGGTTGGGGCGCGCAGGTAGTAGTCCTCGATGGAACCGGCCGTATCGAGAAGGTAATCGCTGCGCACGACGTCGGCAAGGTCATGAACCGTAACCTCCTAGAGGGTCAAATCGAAGGGTCGATTCACATGGGATTGGGCCATTCGCTGACCGAGGAGTTGGTCGTTGAAGCCGGTTACATCAAGACGGGAACGCTCAAGTCTCAGGGAATCATCCCGGCGAAGGGAATGCCCGAGGTCGAGTGCATCTTCATCGAGGAGGCACAACCGGAGGGACCCTACGGCGCCAAGGGGGTCGGGGAGATCGGCCTGGTGCCGACCGCCGGAGCGGTCGCCGGTGCGCTGCATGAGTTCGACGGGTCGTGGCGCACCCGCCTGCCGATGAAGGATTCCGCAGCGGCCCGCGCCGCCCACCCCCGAGCCGCGCGCCGCTGAGCCTCCTTCTGGCGGGCGCCACCATCGCCCGCAGTCTCTCGGGCGTGGTCGAGGAGACCGACCTCGTGGTCTCTGACGGCCGCATCGGCGGCGAGGCATCGGGGGCCGTGCGAGTGGATTGCTCCGGCTGCCTGATCATCCCGGGCCTGTGCTGTGCGCATCATCATCTCTACTCGGCCCTGGCGCGCGGGATGCCGGGCCCGGCCAGGGTGCCGCGCGATTTCCTCGAGATCCTTCAGCAGGTGTGGTGGCCCCTGGATCAGGCTTTGACGCTCGAGGACATCGGGCTCAGCGCCATGTGCGGGGCGGTCGAGGCCGCTCGCTGCGGAACCACCACGATCGTCGATCATCACGCGTCGTACTCGGCGATCGAAGGGTCACTGGATGCCGTCGCCGCCGGGCTCGAGCGAGCAGGACTACGCGCTGCCTTGTGCTTCGAGGTCTCGGACCGCCACGGTCCTGCTACCGCGACGGCCGCGCTCGAGGAGAACCTGCGCTTCAACCGCTCTAAGAGCTCCCCGATGTTGAGGGCGATGATGGGAGCGCACGCATCGTTCACGATCTCGTCCGAGACGATGTCGTCTCTTACCGGCGAAGCGCGCGACGCGGGCCTGCCTCTTCACATCCACGCCTCAGAGGACGAGCTCGACGAGAGAGACAGCATCGCTCGATACAAGATGCGCACGCTGCAGCGGCTGCGCGCTGAAGGAGCGGTTGAGGAAGGCGACCTCATCGCCCACGGCGTCCATCTCGATGAGACGGATCTGGTCACGCTGCGCGCCTCCGGAGCGTGGGCCGCGCACAACCCCCGTTCGAACTTGAACAATGCGGTGGGCTATGCCCCCGCCGCCGGCTTCGGCGAGCGCGCTTGTCTCGGCACCGACGGAATCGATGGGGATCTCTTCGCAGAGACGCGCGGCTGCTACCTGCAAGCTCGGGCTGCAGGAGTCCCCGATGCGGGCGGCTTCGCGCTCGCACGGCTCGAGGCCTCGAGCTCTCTCGCCGGCGCCCTGTTCTCAGAGCCGGCCCTGGGCACCCTCGAGCCGGGTGCGCCCGCCGATCTCGTGGTACTCGGCTATCACTCCCCCACGCCGCTTGACTCGTCGAACCTGGCCGGCCACCTGCTGTTCGGACTTACCTCGGCGCACGTCCGCGATGTCATGGTTCAGGGCAGGTTCGTGGTGAAAGATCGCGTCCACCAACTCTTGGACGAACAGGACCTTGCGAGCCGCTGCCGGGCCGCGGCGCCCTCACTATGGGAGCGCATGGCGGTGGCTAGAGGCGCCGGACCAACGCCCCCCGGAGGTCTTTGAACCCGGCGGCGGCCGGCGGCGCCTGGCCTGGCGAGCTCCCCACCCACCAAGGCTCCGCCCGGGTGGTCGCCGCCACGAATCCGCCCTAGTGTGGCAAAGAGCCAGCTCAGGACAGCTTGCGCTTCGGAAAGACATTTCGCCCAGAGTCCGGGCTACGTTGAGATGGTTCCGGAAAGGAGAGGTGTGGAACGGGGATCGTTTACTGGAAGGGACTTCATCTCGACCGCCGACTGGTCGGCGGAAGAGATCGGCGTTGCGCTCGATGTCTCAGGTGAGCTCAAGGCATCCTTCAAGGCGGGCGAGCCGCATCGCCTGCTCGAAGAGAAGACACTGTTCATGATATTCCTGGACCTCTCGACACGCACGCGCAACGCGTTCGAGGCTGGTATGACACAGCTCGGCGGCCACGCTCACTTCATTGATGCGAACACGTCCCAGATCGCCCACGGAGAAAGCCCTCGCGACATGGGCATCATCCTGTCCTCATATGGTCACGGAATCGCCATTCGTCACGACAAGGTCCCGGGAGAAGGCAACGCCTACATGCGTGCGGTTGCCGAACACGCAAACGCACCCGTCATCAATCTCCAGTGCGACGAGGACCATCCGACACAGCAACTCGCCGATCTCATGACTATCGAAGAGCATTTCTCGACGCGCAGCCTCGAGGGAATGAAGATTTGCGTGTCCTGGGCATATGCCCCTTCCTACGCCAAGCCGATGAGCGTGCCGCAGGGACTGGCCCTACTCTTGCCCCGCTTCGGCGCCAACGTCGTCATCGCGCGGCCCCCCGAGTATCGGTTGATGACACACGTTATGGAAAGAGCGCGAGCCCTCGCTGCCGAGGGTGGCGGGAGTATTAGCGAGGTCGAGGAAATGGACGAGGGCTTCGAAGACGCCCAGGTCGTCTATCCGAAGTCGTGGGGGGCCGAGCATCTCTTCTCCAATGAAAAAGAGGCGCTGGCACTAAACGCCCGCTACCGCGACTGGATCTGCAACCAGGAACGCATGAGTAGGGCCGGCGAGAATGCGATCTACATGCATTGTCTGCCTGCGGACAGAGGTTATGAGGTCACCGACGAAGTCATCGACGGGGCTCAGTCGGTCGTGTTCCAACAAGCCGAGAACCGCCTCCACTCAGGCAAGGCGTTGCTCGGCTTGACCATGGGCGGGTACGGCTGACGGGTGTAGCGCGGGGGGGCTGCACGGGTGAGATCTGATATCCGGCGCGCTATGGTTGCTGTGTTCGTGGCACGCACCGCCGCCAACTCCGGACTGCGAGTCGTCTACCCGTTCCTGCCCGCCATCGCCCGGGGGCTCTCAGTTTCCGTACCGATGCTCGCCGCGGTAGTGGCGCTTCGCAATCTCGGCGGGCTCACGACTCCTCTGGTTGCGCGCATTGCGGAGCGCACCGGCCGTCGTCGCCTCATGGTCGCGGCCATGATTGCGGTCACCGCGGGCTGCGCTCTAAGCGCGGCCACCTCGAGCTTCGCCGTCGCCGCCGCAGGCATCGTCGTGGTCGGCATCGCCAAGCCCGGTTTCGACATTCCGATGCAGGCGTGGTTTGGCGACCGGGTTCCCTTTTCAAGACGCGGCCGGGTGATCGGGATCACCGAGCTGACGTGGGCACTCTCCCTCGCCGTCATCGTTCCTGCGTCGGGATTCTTGATCGCCGCCACCAGCTGGCGGGCACCGTTCGTGCTCGTGACGCTTCTCGCGGGAGCGGGAACGTTCGCCGTTCTCCGGGGCATCGACTCGGATGTGCCTCAAAAAAGGGAGCCGCGCCCTCTAACGCTGACCTCACCTCGGAAGCTCATGCTGGCGGCCACGGTGCTGTTCTCGACCGCAGCCGAGATCCCTTTTGTTGTCTATGGTCAGTGGTTGGAAGGAACCTTCTCCCTTTCTGTCACCGGAATAGGCCTGTTTACTCTCGTGGTGGTTGCGGCCGAGCTCTCGGGAGAGGCAATGGTCGCAGTAATGTCGGATCGCATCGGCATCAGACGCATGATCATCTTCGGCCTGGTGATCTCGGCTGTGGCCTACGCAAGCTTCTCGCTGACCGGAGACTCGTTGGTGCGGGCGATCTTGACGGTAGCGGTATGGATCGCCGCATTCGAAGTGACGATCGTCGCAACGATCCCGTTCGTGAGCGAGCTGGCGGCGGAGTCGCGTGATCGCCTGCTCTCACTGCTTGCGGTGGCCATCGCTCTGGGGAGGGCGAGTGGCGCCCTTCTCGCCCAGCCTCTCTATTCCGTGGGGGGCATCGGCATTGCGGGGGGCCTGTCTGCGCTATGCGTTCTGGTCGCCCTGTTCCTGGTTCAGCGCGCAGGGAGACGTGTTCAATTCAGCCACGGCCCCCCTCAG
>Ga0183260_10004353_pt1 | contig 11260 bp, 10 predicted proteins | sample AntDrymUQ4972206_2_FD_129768 | JGI IMG/M metagenome (GOLD analysis project Ga0183260, IMG submission 129768) | Polar desert sand microbial communities from Dry Valleys, Antarctica - metaG UQ497 (22.06) (version 2) (version 2) | ecosystem: Environmental > Terrestrial > Soil > Desert | place...
CAGCAGGCGGCCTTCGCCGGCGTCGTACATGTCCCGGACCTTGCCGCTGGAGAGGAGGCGATCGGGGCCGAGGGTGGGTGCTTCGCTCACTCCCCTGAGGCTACTAACGGAAGGGGTCGCATCCCGTGCCGCCATCTTAAGATCGGTGTCGTCCGAAAGCTCGGGCCGGCGGCGCTCCCGTGCGAGGCCCTTAGCTCGGAGGCCCGCCTCCGTTCCGCCCATCTCCAGGCGGCATTCGCGACCGCTGCGCCACCCCACTCTCCCGGGCCGCCTCACCTACGGCCTGAGCCACCCACTCGTGCACCCGCGGATCGAGCGGGTCGGGCATCAGCTCCGCCTCCGAGCTCATCTCGGAGATCGCCCGCGCCGCGGCGAGCTTCATCGTCGAGTTGATCTCCGTGGCTCCGGCGAGCAGGGCGCCGCGGAAGATGCCGGGGTAGCCGAGCACGTTGTTCACCACCGCGCCGTCGAAGGCCAGTGCCGCTCCCGCCTCGAGCGCGTCCTCGGGCCGGATCTCAGGGTCCGGGTTGGAGAGGGCGAGGATCACCTGGCCCTCTCGCACCATGGAGGGCTCGATCAGCCCGGGGCGCCCGCTCGTGGCCACCACCAGGTCGGCCTCGGCCATCACGGTGTCCATGTCCACCACCTCGATGCCCCGCTCGCGGGCCGCGGCGTGGGTCTCCTCCTTGGGGTCCGATGCGATCACCCGGGCCGCACCGGCCTCCACCATCAGCGACGCGATGCCGAGTCCCGCGGCACCGAGGCCGATTTGCCCGATGGTCGATGCGTCGAGCTCCACGCCGGCCTTGCCGCTGGCGAGCATCGCGGCGCCCACGCTCACGGCGGCGGTCCCGTGCACGTCGTCGTGCATCACCGGCTGGTCGAGGCGCTCGATCAGCCGGGCCTCGATCTCGTAGCACTCGGGGGCGGAGATGTCCTCGAGGTGTATGCCCCCGAACGACGGCGCGATGCGCGCCACGGCCTCCACGAACTCGCCCGGGTCACGCGTGTCCACGAGGATCGGCCACGCGGCGATGCCGGCGAACTGGGTGTAGAAGAGCGCCTTGCCCTCCATCACCGGCATGGCCGCCACCGGCCCGATGTCGCCGAGTCCGAGAACGCGCGTGCCGTTCGTGCATATGGCCACGCTGCGCGGGATCATCGTGTAGCGCGCCGCCTCGGAGGGGTCGTTCGCGATCGCGAGACACGCCCGGGCCACGCCCGGGGTGTAGGCGTCGCGGGTGTCCTGGAAGGTCGCGAGCGGGTGGCAGGGGACGGTCTTCAGCTTGCCGCCCTCGTGACGGATGAGCGCCCGGTCGCGCCGCTCGAGCACCTCGACCTGGTCCATCTCGGAGAGCGCCTGCTCGAGCCGCTCGGCGTGGTCGTCGTCCTCGCTCTCGATGGTGATCTCGCGGACGGAGGTGGCACGGGCGATCTTGATCGTCTCGACGTCCCCGATGAGGCCGCCCGCGCGGGCGATGGCCCCCGAGACCCGCTCGAGCGAGCCCGAACGGTGGGGGATGCGCAGCCGGTAGGTGAAGTCGACGGCCACCGCTTCGGACCCTAACCGCGCCCGCGCGTCAGGCGCCGAGAGCGTCGAGACGCCGGACGATCTCGGCGGCGTGAGAGACGAACGAAGCCGGGTCGAACACCGCGTCGAGGTCGAGGTCGGGCGCGGCGGCGCCAAGGAGGTCTCGGAACGGCACGCCCTCGTCCCACGCCCGCTGCGCTCCCTCCTGGACGATCCGGTACGCGTCGTCGCGCGAGCGCCCCGCCTCGACCAGGGCCAGCAGGGCGCGCTGCGAGTACAGCGCCCCGTGCGTGGCCTCGAGGTTCGCGCCCATCCGCTCGGCGTGGACGGTCATGCCCTGCACGACCCGGGTGGCGAGGGTCTGCCCGTAGTCGAGCAGCGTTGTGGCGTCGGGGAGCACCACCCGCTCCACGCTCGAGTGCGAGATGTCGCGCTCGTGCCAGAGAGCCACGTTCTCGAGCCCGGCCTGGGCGTAGCCGCGGAGCAGGCGGGCGATGCCGGTCACGCGCTCGGACACGATCGGGTTGCGCTTGTGGGGCATGGCCGAGGAGCCCTTCTGGCCCGCCCGGAACGGCTCCTCGACCTCGCGGACCTCGGTCCGCTGGAGGTGGCGCACCTCGGTGGCGAAGCGCTCGAGCCCGGCGCCGGCGAGGGCCACCGCGGAGAGGAGCTCGGCGTGACGGTCCCGCGCCACCACCTGCGTCGATACGGCCTCGCGCTCGAGGCCGAGGCGGCCGAGGACCCGTGCCTCGAGCTCCGGCCCGTTGGCCGAGTAGGTGCCCACCGCACCCGAGAGCGCCCCCACGGCCACACCCGCGAACGCGGCCTCGAGCCGCCGCAGGTTGCGATCGGCCTCGAGGGCGACGCCCGCGAGCTTCACGCCGAAGGTGGTGGGCTCGGCGTGCACGCCGTGGGTGCGCCCCACGCACAGCGTGGCCGTGTGCTCCCGAGCCCGCAAGACCAATGCGTCGCGGTAGGCGCGGGCGCCTGCGACGCACACCTCCCCGGCGGCGCGGAGCTGGAGCCCGAGCGCCGTATCAAGCACGTCGCTCGAGGTCAGGCCGTGGTGGACCCACCGCCCTTCGGGACCCACCGAGGCCGCGACCACATCCACGAAGGCGGCCACGTCGTGGTCGGTCACGCGCTCGCGTTCGAGCACCTCCTCCACGGTGAAGGCCGCCCGCTCGCGGATCGCCGCGGCATCGCCGGGCGGAACCACGCCCTCCTCGACCAGGGCGTCCACCACCGCCAGCTCCACCTCGAGCCACCCCTCGAGCTCGCGCTGCTCCGACCAGACCGCACGCATGTCTGGGCGCGGATCCCGGGCGATCACGGGTTGCGCGTCGAGGATCTTCGCGGCGAGAATCGCGGCGTTGCGGGCCCCGTTCACAGCCACGCAGGCCACCGGAACCCCCGGCGGCATCTGGGCGATGGCCAGCAGCGCGTCGAGGCCGCCCGCCACCGAGTTGCCGCTGGTGAGCGGCACTCCGATCACCGGGAGCTGGGTGTGGGCGGCCACGACCCCGGGCAGGGCGGCCGCCAGTCCGGCGCCGGCGATGATCACCGAGAGCCCCCGGAAGTGGGCGTTCTTGGCGTAGTCGGCCACCACGTCGGGGTCGCGGTGGGCGCTCATCACGCGTACCTCGTGGCGTATTCCCCGCCCCTCGAGCTCGTGCGCCGCCTTCTCCATCTCGGGCATGTCGTTCTTCGAGCCCATGACGATGCCCACCCGCGGCGCGTCGACGAACTCCTCGTCGAACGCCGCCTCCACGGCCGCCGCCGCCTGGGCCTCCGCCTCCGCGTCGGTGCCCGGCTCATCGGTCCCCACCCTCCTCACCCCCGGCGGCTCTCTCACACGCCCACTCGATCTGCGGCCTCGGCCGCGATGTCGCGGCGAAGCTGGCGTCCGTCGAAGGAGACCCGGTCCGCGGCGTCGTAGGCGCGCCCGCGAGCCGTGGCCGCCGAGGCGCCGAACCCGGTCACGTTGAGCACCCGCCCGCCGGCGGTCACGATCTTGCCGTCGCGCTCGGCGGTACCCGCGTGGAGCACCTCGATCTCCAGAGCGCCGAGCGAGCGAAGGCCGGTGATCCGGTCCCCGGAGGAGGAGGACTCGGGGTACCCGCGGGAGGCGAGCACCACGGTCACCGCCCACTCCGGGGACCACTCGATGCTCGCGCCCGCGAGCCCCCCGAGCCGCGTGCACCGCTCGAGCAGCTCGAGCAGGTCCGTGCGCATGCGCGGCAGGACGGCCTGGGTCTCGGGGTCGCCGAAGCGGCAGTTGTACTCGAGCACGCGCGGGCCCTCGGCGGTGAGCATGAGCCCCGCATAGAGCACGCCGTGGTACGGCGAGCCCCGGCGGCGCATCTCGTCCACGATCGGCTGGTGCACCGCGCGGGCCAGCACCTCGGCGTGCTCGGGGTCGAGGTGGGGCACCGGCGAGAACGCGCCCATGCCTCCCGTGTTGGGGCCCCGGTCGCCGTCGAAGATGCGCTTGTAGTCGCGCGCGGGAGCGAGGGGCACGGCCCGCTCGCCGTCGCAGAGAGCGAGCAGCGAGAGCTCCTCTCCGACGAGGAACTCCTCGAGCACGACCGGCGTGTCCCCGAATCGGCGCTCGAGGAAGAGCACGCCGATCGCCGCCTCGGCCTCCCGCTCGTCTCGGCAGATGAACACGCCCTTGCCGGAGGCCAGGGTGTCGGCCTTGAGCACGAGCGGATACCTAGCGCCGCCGAGCTGATCGCGCGCCTCGGCCTCGGAGTGGAGGGTGGTGTGCGCGGGGCTCGGCACCCCGACTGCCGCCATCACCTCCTTGGCGTGGACCTTCGAGCCCTCGAGGCGCGCAGCCTCCGCGCTGGGTCCGAAGGCGGGGATGCCCACCGCGCTGAGCGCGTCGACGACCCCGGCCACGAGGGGTGCCTCGGGTCCCACGACCACCAGGTCGCACGCGAGCTCCCGAGCGGTGGCCACCACGCCATCGATGTCGGAGAGGTCGAGCTCCAGGCAGGGCACCTGGTCGCGTGCGATGCCCGCGTTGCCGGGCGCGCACAGCAGCTCCGGGCGGGCGGGTGAGCGCAGCAGAGCTCGGACGATCGCGTGCTCGCGACCGCCCCCGCCGAGGACGAGGACGCGACTCACTGAAGCGGAGCGGTCAGCTCAGCCCGTCTCAGAGACCCGACACGAAGTCTTCGACGGGGATGGCCACCAGCGACTCGTACTTGGCGGTTCCCCGGGAGCCGAGCTCGAGCGACACGCGCGCCATGGTCTGCTCGTCGGGCGCCTCGATCACGTTGACGAAGTCGAAGCGCCCGAGCACGGCCCACTGGGCGGTGACCTTGGCCCCGAGCTGCTCGATCTCGGAGTTGACCTCGCGCAGCCGGCTCGGGTTGTTCTTGAGTGTCTGCACCCCCTCGGGGGTCAGCGTGCTGAGCATGATGAAGGTAGGCATAGCGGGTCCTCCGGTCGGGGTGACAACCGTTGTCGCACATGGCGGGACGTGGCGCAAGCCCCGCGCGCGTATTGGGTGGCGCGCGAAGTCGGGGGCGAAGTTATAGTCGCGCCGCGGAGGAGGGAAGGCATGGGCGACTGCCCCTGAGGAACCATGCTCGTGGTGCACGAGATTATCGTTCGCTTCGGAGGAGTGACCGCACTCGACGGGCCCTCCTTCACGGTCGAAAAGGGCCAGGTTTGTGGCCTGATCGGGCCGAACGGCGCCGGGAAGACGACGCTCTTCAACTGCCTGAGCCGCCTGGTGACCCCGGACCAGGGCCGGATCGAGCTCGACGGTGAGGACATCCTCGGGCTCGCCCCCCACGAGATCGCCGGGGTGGGCATCGCCCGCACGTTCCAGAACCTTGGCCTCTTTGGCTCCCTGACCGTGCGCGAGAACGTGATGCTCGGCGCGCACCACCGCTCCCGCGCGGGCTTCATGGGCTCGGCCCTCGGGCTGCCGGGCGTGCGCCGCGAGGAGGTCGGGCTGCGAGCACAGGCTGACGAGATGCTCGAGCGCCTCGGCCTGGCCGAGGTGGCGGGGCACCGGGCGGCCGGCCTGCCCTACGGAACGCTCAAGCGAGTGGAGATGGCACGGGCTCTCTGCGAGAGCCCGCGGCTGATCCTGCTCGACGAGCCCGCCAGCGGCCTCAGCCAAGGAGAGGTAGACGAGCTCGGCGACCTGCTGCTCGAGCTCCGGCGCGACCTCGACCTGACGGTGCTGCTCGTCGAGCACCACATGGGGATGGTGATGAGGGTCTCCGACCACGTCGTGGTGCTCGACTTCGGCGAGCGGATCGCGGCGGGCCCGCCAGCCGACGTGCAGGAGGACCCCCGGGTAATCGAGGCCTACCTGGGAGCGGAGGCGTGAGCCTGCTCGAGGTCGAAGATCTCCGTGCCGGCTACGGGCCGGTCGAGGTGCTCGACGGCATCTCCTTCTCGGTGGAGCCCGGACAGGTCGTGGCGGTGCTCGGGCCGAACGGGGCGGGGAAGACCACAACCCTTCGCGCGCTCTCGGGCATGATCAAAGGACGCGGCCGGGTGGCCTTCGATGGGGAGGACATCGCCGGCCGGCCGAGCGAATGGATCGCGCGCCGCGGCGTGGCCCACGTGCCCGAGGGGCGAGGGACCTTCGCGCCGCTGACTGTGGACGAGAACCTCCGCCTCGGGGCATACGTTCGCAAGAACGCCAAGGACGTGAAGGCCGACCTGGCCGGGGCCTACGAGCGCTTCCCTGCCCTCGCCGAGCGCAAGACCCAGCCCGCCGGGTCGCTGAGCGGGGGCGAACAGCAGATGCTCGCCGTGGCCCGCGCGCTCATGCTGCGCCCGCGCCTGCTGCTCCTCGACGAGCCGTCCCTCGGGTTGGCGCCCCGGGTCACCGGCGAGGTCTTCGAGGTCTTGAGAACCATCTCGGCCGAGGAGGGCACCACGCTCCTCGTGGTCGAGCAGAACGCCAATCTGGTGCTGCGCTTCGCCGACCACGCCCACGTGCTCGAGACGGGTCGCCTCGTGCTCTCCGGCAACGCCGAGAAGATGCGCGCCGACCCCTCGGTGCAACGGTCGTACCTGGGACGCTGAGGGATGAGCGCGGTGATCCAGAACGTGATCGACGGAATCGCCGTGGGCTCGATCTACGCGGCGCTCGCCCTCGCGCTGGTGCTCATCTTCCGCTCCACCGGGATCGTGAACTTCGCGCAGGGGGAGATGGCCATGGTCAGCACCTTCCTGGCCTGGGGCCTCGCCACTTCCGGAGTGCCCTTGGCCCTCGCGCTGCTCATCACCCTCGCCGTGTCCTTCGTGGCCGGGATGGTCATCGAGCGGGTCCTCATGAGGCCCGTCGAGGGCGGGGAGACCCTGACGCTCGTGATCGTCACCCTGGGGCTGTTCATCTTCCTGAACAGCCTGGCGGGCTGGATCTGGGGCTTCGGCACCCGCGCGATGCCGAGCGCCTTTCCCGACTCCGCCGTACAGGTGGCGGGCGTGCGCGTGAGCCTCGAGTCGGTGGGGATCACGGCGGTGGTACTCGGCACGGTGGGCCTCCTCTTCCTCCTCTTCCAGCGCACGAAGATCGGCCTGGCCATGCGCGCGGTGGCCGTGAATCCCGAGTCGAGCCGGCTCGTGGGCGTGAGCGTGGGGCGGATGCTCATGCTCGGGTGGGGGCTTGCGGCCGTACTGGGCGCCCTGGCCGGCGTGCTCGTGGCACCGCAGCTCTTCCTCGACGTGAACCTCATGGGCGGGGTGCTTATCTACTCGTTCGCTGCCGCCGCCCTCGGAGGGTTCGACTCTCCGCTCGGGGCGGTGGTGGGCGGCTGGATCATCGGGGTAACCGAGAACCTCGCGGGTACCTATGTGGACTTCATCGGCTCGGACCTGAAGATCCTCGTGCCCCTCACGATCATCCTCGCCGTGCTGCTCGTTCGCCCGAGCGGGCTGTTCGGCTCGGCGGAGGTGGCGCGAGCATGACGCCGCTGCGCCTGGAGCGCGGCTCCTCGCGGCACCTCGCGGTGCGCCTGATCGGCTGGGGGGCCCTGCTCGTGGTGCTCGTGAGCCTGCCGTTCTTCAACCAGTCCTACACCGTCGGGCAGCTCACCTACGTGCTGGCCTACGCCATCGCCGTGCTTGGCCTGAACCTGCTCGTGGGCTACTCGGGGCAGATCTCTCTGGGCCACGGCGCCTTCTTCGCGATCGGCGCTTACACGGCCGCCGTGCTGATCGACAAGGCCGGCGTCCCCTACCTGGTGGCCATTCCCGCCGCCGGGCTCGTGACCCTGGTGGCGGGCCTGGTCTTCGCGGTCCCGGCGCTGCGCCTCCGGGGGCCCTATCTCGCGCTCGTCACCCTTGGGCTCGCCCTGGCCGTGCCGGCGCTGATCAAGCGCTTCGAGGGGCTCACCGGCGGCACCCAGGGACTCACCATCTCCGCACCGTCGGCGCCGGGGTGGCTCGGCTTCCTCGAGGACGACCAGTTCCTCTACCTGCTCACCCTCGTCGTGGCCGTCGCGCTCTTCGTGCTCGCGGCCAACCTCGTGCGCGGCCAGGTGGGCCGCGCCCTCGTCGCCCTGCGAGACAACGAGATAGCCGCGGAGACCATGGGGGTCAACCTTGCCCGCACGAAGGCGGCGACCTTCGGCGTGTCCTCGGCCTACGCCGGCGTGGCCGGTGCCATGTACGCGTTCGCGCTCGGGATCGTGGCGCCTGAGGCCTTCCCTCTCGCGCTCTCCTTCGGCTTCCTCGCCGCCATCGTGGTGGGGGGGCTGGCCACGGTCTCCGGTGCGGTGTTCGGGGCGCTGTTCATCGTCTACGTCCCCGTCTACGCGGGCGACGTGAACGAGGCGCTCACGGGCGTGATCTACGGGGCCACGCTCATCATCTTCATATACCTGCTTCCGGGCGGCATCGCTGGGCTTGGGAGAGGGCTGGTGAGGCGGGTGCTCGTGATCGAGGACCGCCCGCCCGGGACCGCGACGCGGTCGCCGACGGCCACGCACACGCCGGCCGGGGGCCGGCTGGCAGGGGAGGGTTGATGCACACATCGACGGAGGGGGCACTGATGGTCACGAGGAACTACATGGCGGCACTGGCGGCGCTTGCGGCGCTGGCGCTCTTGGCCACGGGCTGTGGACGCGGCGACAGTGGCGGTGGGGGCGGCGGCGAGGGCGGGGCCGAACCGGGCATCACCGACAAGGAGATCAAGCTCGGAGGGTCCTACCCGTTCAGCGGGCCGGCCTCGGCCTACGGGTCGATCGGAGAGGGCGCGAAGGCCTACTTCGAGAAGGTCAACGCCTCCGGTGGCGTGGGCGGCCGGAAGATCAACTTCACCGCCCTCGATGACGCCTACGAGCCCCCCAAGGCGGTCCAGAACGCGAAGCGCCTGATCGAGGAGGAGCAGGTGTTCGCGCTCTTCAACACGCTCGGCACGCCGAACAACCTGGCCATCTGGGACTACGTGAACGAGCAGAAGGTGCCGCACCTCTACGTGGCCACCGGCTCCTCCCAATGGGGCTCCGACGTGGGCAAGCACCCCTGGACCATCGGCTGGCAGCCCAACTACGTGACCGAGGCTCAGGTGTACGCCGAATTCCTGAAGAAGGAGAAGCCGAACGCCAAGGTGGCTGTGCTGTACCAGAACGACGGCTTCGGGAAGGATCTCCTCGGCGGCTTCGAGAAGGCCGTGGAGGGCTCCGGCATCAAGGTGGTGGCCAAGGAGAGCTACGAGGTCACGGACCCCACCGTGGGCTCGCAGGTCACCAAGCTCGCCGGCTCGGGGGCGGACACGTTCCTGAACATCACCACGCCGAAGTTCTCGGCCCAGGCCATCAAGGGGATCTCGGAGAGCGACTGGAAGCCACTGCACATCCTCAACAACGTGGGCGCCTCGAAGACCCTGGTGCTCGAGCCGGCGGGGCTCGAGAACGCGAAGGACATCGTGTCCACGGCCTACTTCAAGGACCCCGAGGAGGCGAAGTTCCAAAGCGACTCGGCCATGAAGGAGTACAAGGAAGGCATCAAGCAGTACGCGCCCGACGCCGACGCCAACGACGCGTTCGTGACCTACGGATGGGCGGTGGCCCAGACCATGGAGCAGGCGCTCAAGGGCATGAAGGAGCCCACGCGGCAGGGCCTCATGGACTCGGTCCGCTCGCTCGACGCCGAGGTTCCCATGCTGCTGCCCGGGATCCGGATCGAGACCGAGGGCCAGGACGACGGCTACCCGATCGAGGCCATGCAGATCCAGCGCTTCAACGGTGAGAACTGGGAGACCGAGGGGAAGGTGGTGGAGGCCTCCGCCGGCGGCTGACCCTGGCCGAGGGGCTGAGGACGCCGGCCTCGGCCGGCGTCCCGGTCGCCCCTAGCCTCGGCTCCCGTGGCCCTTCGCTCGCCCTACGACCGCGAGATCCTCCGCCTCGCCGTGCCGGCGCTCGGGGCCCTTGCCGCGGAGCCGCTCTACCTGCTCACCGACACGGCCATCGTCGGGCATCTCGGCACGCGCGAGCTCGCCGCACTCGCCATCGCGGCCACCCTCCTCACCGGCGCGTTCACGCTCTGCAACTTCCTCACCTACGCCACGACCGCGCAGGTTGCGCGCCTGCATGGAGCCGGCGAGGCGGCGGCGGCCGGGCGGCTCGCGGCCCAGTCGCTGTGGCTCTCGCTCGGCATCGGAGCGGGCATCTGCGCAGCCTTCCTGGTGCTGGCCCCGCCGCTCGTGGCCCTCATGGGGGGCGAGGGCGAGACCGCCGCGCTGGCGGTCTCCTTCCTGCGCATATCGTCGCTCGGGGCCGTCTTCGGCCTCGTGGCGCTGGCGGGTCAGGGCTACCTGCGCGGCGTGGGCAACCTGCGCACACCGCTCATCGTGGTGGTCGCCGGCAACGCGGCGAACGTCGTGCTCGAGGTCTGGTTCGTCTACGGGCTGGAGCTCGGGCTCGCTGGCTCCGCCTGGGGGACGGTCCTCGCCCAGGCGGGAATGGGTGCGGCCTTCATCGTGCTCCTGCTGCGCGCGCCCGCCGACGACCGCCGCCCCCGCTTCGTCCACATGCGCCCCCTGGTGCGCATCGGGCGGCACATCTTCGTGCGCACGGCCGCGCTCTACACCTCGTTCGCGCTGGCCAGCGCGGTGGCCTCGCGCTTCGGAGAGCCCTCCCTCGCCGCCCACCTCATCGCCTTCCAGCTCTTCGCCTTCCTCGCGCTGGCGCTCGACGCCATCGCCATCGCCGGACAGGTCCTCGTCGGGCGGAGCCTCGGCGGCGGGGACCCGGCCGGCGCTCACGCGGCGGCTCGGCGCATGATCGGGTGGTCCGTCGTCGTGGGATCCCTGTTCTCGGTGACCCTCCTGGCGCTCGTCGACGTTCTGCCCGCGCTCTTCACCGAAGATCCCGCCGTCACGGAGCGCGCGCGAGCCATGTGGCCGCTGTTCGCGCTCATGGAGCCCGCCGCCGCCGCGGTGTTCGCCCTCGACGGCATCCTCATCGGGGCGGGCGACACCCGGTACCTCATGCGCTGGATGCTGGTGGCCTCCCTCGGCGTGGGCGCACCCCTAGCTCTGCTCGCGCTGGCGTTGGACTGGGGGATCGTCGGGGTCTGGGTGGCGCTCCTCGGGTTCATCCTCGCCCGCCTCGTCTCGCTCGCTCCCCGCTTCTCGAGCGGGCGGTGGGCTGTGACCGGAGCGCCGGCGGTGGCGTAGACCACCGCTTCCGGGCTAAGGGTGCGGAGCCGGCGCGCCCACCCCGAGGGTACGAGCGAGCCACGCTCCGC
>Ga0183260_10004354_pt1 | contig 11259 bp, 8 predicted proteins | sample AntDrymUQ4972206_2_FD_129768 | JGI IMG/M metagenome (GOLD analysis project Ga0183260, IMG submission 129768) | Polar desert sand microbial communities from Dry Valleys, Antarctica - metaG UQ497 (22.06) (version 2) (version 2) | ecosystem: Environmental > Terrestrial > Soil > Desert | place...
CGGCCTTCTTCACGTTGCCGGTGGCGAGGGCGTCGAGCGCCGACATGATGGCGATGAAGTTAAGCCTGATCAGCTGCGGATCGGGCTCCTGCGATGGCCACGGGCCCGTCTCGATCAGCACAACAGGCGTGCCCCACAGCGTGATGTTGTCCCCGAAGGCGCGGACCTCGAAGGAGTCGTCGTACCGGCCGATCTGACCTGACGCAAATGGCTCCAGTGAATCGCGGATCACCGCGCAGATCTTGTTCGTCAGCTTGCGACCGTCGTTGACGGACCGCTTCTCGTCGTAGGCGACCGAGAGCAGAGAAATCGACGCCGGCCTCGGCGGGTTCCCGACCGCCGTGCCCCATCCCTGGTTGTGGAGATTGAAGCCCACCGCCGGTTCGAGCTTGTCGCGAAGGGCTTTCAGGATCCGCCCCTCGGGCGTCTGCAAGCGCAAGGCGTCCCTGTTGATGTCGATGCCCTGGGCGTTGCGGCGCTGGAAGCGCTCGGCGCCGTCAGGATTGAGCATCGGCACAAAATGCAGTGACAGCTGCGACAGGATCCGGCGCACCGCAGGCTCATCGCGATGTCGGGCGAGATAGTCGTAGACGTCGAACAGCGCGGCGGTCGCAGTCGGCTCGTCACCGTGCATCTGCGACCAGAGGAGGATAGCCGTCGGACCATTGCCGACACGCAGGTGGTGGATCGACCGGCCTTCGACTGACTGCCCGAGTTGCTCCATCGAAAACATGTCGGGCGTTGCCGCGACGACCGCCTTCAACCGTCCGACTACTTCGTCGTGGGTCATGAGCGGCGGCGCCTGCGGCGAGACGTGTTCCGCGTCCCACGTACGCGCAAGGTCCTGTGGTGCGAGGGGCGTGATTGCTTCGCGACGCTGGGTCGCCGGGCCCGCGCTCGAGAGAAGAAGGGCAACCGTCAGCAGAATGAAAGTCATGCCGGCATTATCGCCGACCTACAATGGGGTTCAATGGATCCACTGCCACCGATGCCCCAGCTCACCGCGTTCGACGCGGTGACGCAGCTGATCGCCGCCGCCATCTACCTGGCGATCGGCGCCGCGGGACTTGGCCAGGCCCCACGCGATGAACGGACGCGCGTGTTCTGCGCACTGGGCATCGCGCATGCGGTCGGCTTCAGCGTTCCCGCCGCCGGGTGGATGCTCGGCGTGACCGATCCAGGAGCATTCAACCGCATCCCGCTGGGGATCATGCTGGGGGCGCTCAGTCTCGGCGCGCTCCTGATGTTCCATTTCAGCCAGGTGTTTCCGAAACGGCGGCCGTGGATCCGTGGATCGGGTCCGCAACTGCCGGTGGCGTACGCGCTCGTAGGGCCTGCGGTCTTTCTCCTGATTCGCTGGTGGCCGGTTACAAAGGAAGCGTTCACCACTAAATTCGGATTGGTGTTCATCCTGTTCGGATTCCCGCTGCTGATCCTGATGGGACTGGTGTTGCCCGTCGCCAGCATCGTGTCGTTTCTGCGAAGCCTGCGCGAGCAGCCGACCAGGACACCGGCGCAGATGCGTGGGGAGACCGAGGAGGGCCGTCCCCTACCGGATGCCCGGCCGACGATCTTCGGCATTCTTCTGAGCCAGCTCGCCGGCGGCGCGCTCGGCCTGCTGGTGCTCGGCCCCCTCAGCAAGGTCGCACCCGAATCGTTCGCCGTCACGCTGGTGGCGGTCACGGTGTGGATGCTGGGATTGCTGACGCCGCTCGCGTACGCCGCCGGGATCTGGAAATATCGTGCGCTCGAGATCGGGGTCGAGGCGTCAGCGGAAATGCAGTCGGAGTAGGGTCGGCTTGTCGCCTCGGACGACAACGAACAGGTTGTCGTAATCATTGTCCGTCAGCTTGACTGCCTCGCTCACGCCCAGCCCGGCGATCACCTCGCCGACGGTGTTCGAGTGCCCTATCACCAGCGCGTTGCCGGCGGCGGACTTCAGTTTCTGGAGCAGCGCCGCCATCTCGCGCGCGGGGACCGGCGTCACCTCGATCCCAAGTGCCTTCGCCAGCGGCTCGCCAGTCTGCTGCGTCCTCTTGTACTCAGTCGTGTAGATCGCGGTGATGCCGGCGTCCTTGAGGGCTGCAGCGAGCGACTGTGCGCGCGCTTTACCGGCCTCCGACAGGTCGGGATCAGTGGCCATCATCGGGGCGGTCCCCGCCGCAGCATCCGCCCGCTCGGCATGCCGCACGACGAAGACAGAAGTCTGTGCCGTTGCCGTAGCGGCAAGGGCAAGGACCGCCGCGACCGCCAGAATCAGTGCTCGCTTCATTTTCGGTTTTCTCCTCTAACGGCGATCAGGTACAGCACGGCTCCAGCGAGGAGCGCTGCCGTGCCCGAGATCAACTGGATCCGCGTCGCTCCCAATATGATGGCCGCGGCGATCACGATCGCCAACATCGGGACGATCGGGCCGCCCGGCACGACAAAAGCCGGCGGGTTCACGACGATACCGCGGCTGACGTGGGTCTCAGGTCCGGCGAAAAGCGCCCGTAGGCGCAGCAGCGCCGCACAGGTCATCACGTAGACCAGGAGGCGGCTGATCGCGCTCGCCGCTGCCATCGTCACAAAACTCCCCGTGACCGCGAGACCGAATGCCACCACCGCCGTCACGATGATCGCGTTGGACGGCGTGCGGAAGCGCGGGTGAACGCGGCCGAACCAGCGCGGCAGATCCCCCTGCTCGGCAAGTGCAAACAGGTTGCGTGACCCCGACAGAGCCTGTCCCATGTTGTTGCCGGACGTCGACAGCACCGCCCCGACTGTGATCATCAATGCGCCGGCCGCGCCCATGAACATTGCGGCGGAATCCGCCAGCGGGGTCTTCGATTGCGCGATCCCTGGAAGCGTGCCGAACGCGACGACCTGCGTCAGCAGCGTGATGGCAGCGACGATGGCGATCGTCATGATGAGGGCGAATGGAATCGCGCGGCGCGGATCCTTCGTTTCACCGCCCAGCACGGGAACGACCTCGTAGCCGCCGAATGCAAAAATCAGGATGAGCGCGCCGGTGGAGAGCTGCTGCGCCGTCATGCTCGCCGGCGCGGTGAACGAACCCCAATCCACATAGGCGATTCCGAGGGCGACGAACACGACGAGCGGCAGCACCTTCGCGATCGTGAGGACGTTGACGACAAGACTGCTCTGCCGGATGCCGCGGATATTGATCGCGGCAATCAGTGTGATGATTCCGGCGAGCAGGAGTGGACGAGCGATTGCGCCGAGGAGCAACGGCCAGTACCGGCCGAGCGCATCCACCAGGACGTTGATCACCGATGCCCAGCTCGCGGCGCGGGTGAACCACATCATCCAGCCGACTTCGAACGCAGAAAACCGGCCGAACGCCGCCCGCGTGTAGAGGTAAGGTCCGCCGGTGCCGTCGAAGCGGCTGCCGACTTCAGCGAATGACAGCGCGATCAGCAGGGAGGCAAATGCGACGGCGCCCACCAGCCACGGCGCCCATGACCCCGTATGAGCCGCAAGACCGGCGGCGAGCGCAAAGATCGCCCCGCCGATCACCTGGTTCACTCCGACAGCTGTAAGGTCCCATCGTCCCAGCTCGCGACGCAGGCCTTCCTGCTGCCGCGGCTCCGTTGAGGTCACGACGGAGTTGTATCATGACTCGCCATGGAACCCGAGGTAGCGGTGAAGCCGCGCGACGTGATGCCGCGTGGTGCCTCGACATTGCCCGCACCGTACTACACCGATCCCGCCTTCTTCGGCCGCGAGATGGAGGCCCTGTTTGCAGGGATGTGGATCTGTGCCGGGCGCGTCGAGCAGATTTCATCGCCGGGGCGATACATCCTGCGCGAGGTGCTGGGCGAGAGCATCATCATCACCTCGAACGGCGCCGGCCGGGTGAACGCGTTCTACAACGTGTGCCGCCACCGCGGCACGAAGTTGTGCACCGAGTCGGAAGGGGCATTCGGCCGCAGCATCCAGTGCCCGTATCACTCGTGGACCTATGATCTGGACGGGACGCTGATCGGTGCGCCGCACATGGACGAGGTCCCGCATTTCGTGAAGACGGACTACCCGCTGCATCGCGTCCACGCTGACGTGTGGGACGGCCATATCTTCATCAACCTGTCCCGCGCCACTCCGCAGCCGCTGCTGGAGCAGCTTGCTGATCTTCCGTCCAAGTTCACGGGCTGGAGGATGCAGGACCTTCGCCTCGGTCACCGGATCGTTTACGACGTGAAGGCCAACTGGAAGCTGATCGTCCAGAACTACAACGAGTGCCTCCACTGCCCCAACCTGCATCCGGCGCTGAACAAGCTCTCCCACTATCTCTCAGGTGAGAACGAGCCGCTGCAGGCCACTTACATGGGCGGACGCATGGATCTTCGCCCCGGCATTGACACGTTGACGATGGACGGTAAGTGCTCGAGAGCGGTCTTGCCGAACCTGTCCGCCGAAGAGTCCCGGCAGGTTTACTACTACGCGATTTTTCCCAACATGCTGCTCAGCCTGCACCCGGATTACATGATGGTGCACACGCTGTGGCCGATCGCACCGGACCGCACCATTAATATCTGCGAGTGGCACTTCCATCCGACCGAACTGGCTCGTCACGACTTCGACTACAACGATGCGGTTGAACTGTGGGATCTCACCAATCGGCAGGACTGGCACGTGTGCGAACTCTCTCAGGCGGGCATCTCGTCGCGTGCCTACACGCCGGGCCCGTACTCGAACCGCGAGGACCTGCTCTACGCCTTCGATCGGATGATCGTGGGCGTCCACGGTACGCGCTCACGCTGACGGGCCTTACGGTGAGGGTGCGGACAGACTGACGGTAAAGGGTGCGGCGGACCACGCTCAGGGTGCGGACGGACTCACGATGAGGGTGCCGACGGAGTAATGTGGGGCGGGGGTTTATCCCCGCCGTCAAGCCGGCGGCGTCGCGGTTTTTCGCTTCGGATCGAAGAATGGGGTCTTCACAACGGTCGCCTTGACCTTGTGGCGGACGGCTTCGACAGTCACTTCGAGCTGCAGTGACGTGCCCTCCGCGTGGTGTGGACTGTCGACGGTGGCGAGCGCGATCATCTTCTTCAGGGACGGGGACCACGTCGTCGACGTTGCGCGTCCGACCTGCTTGCCGCTCCGATAGACGGGAACCGCAACCCGCGACGCGGTTGCGCCCACCGATGGTGCGAGGCCGAGCTTCTCGTAGATCGCCTCGACTTCGGTCCAGTCCACTTCGAGGCCGACAATCTGCCTGGCATGGCCGGCAGCTTGCTCCTTCCGGAGCGCCTGCTGACCAATGAACCTGCCCTTGGTGGGACTGACAAGACGGCCGAGTCCCATCTCGTAGGGCGAGTACCTCTGCGTCTCGATCATCGCCTTCTTGCTGCTGAAGAAGTCCACCTCGATCAGGAGGAGGCCGGCCTCGATTCTCGCCACGTCCAGCGCCAGCATCCCGGCGGGCTTGATGTCGAACGGCTTACCGCCCGCCATCAGGGCGTCCCAGACCTTCACGGCATCACGCGCCGGCATCCAGATCTCATACCCGAGATCCCCGGTGTAGCCGGTCCGCGAGATTTCCACCTGGACGCCGCCGATAGTTCCGGGGATGACGCGGAAGTATTTCAGACCGTCGATATCGGCCTGGGCTACGGCACGCAACAGCTTCGCGGACGTCGGGCCCTGCAGCGCGAGGGCGGCAACCTCCTCGGATATGTCTTCGATATGGACGTCCATGCCGGCCGCGTTCTGGGTGAACCACCGCAGACACGGATCCGCCGCCGTCCAGCGGAACACCTGATCATTTAGCCGCGATACCGTCCCGTCGTCTATCACCTTGCCGTGCTCGTCGCACCACGGCGTGTAGTAAACCTGGCCCACCGCCATCTTCGCGACATCACGCGTGATGATGCGATCGACGAACCTGGACGCATTTGGTCCCGTGACGAGATACTTGTAGAGCGGGGAGACGTCGATCAGCCCCGACGCGTTGCGGATGGCGTTGTATTCGTGCTCGTGGTGCCCCTCGTACGCGCTCACCGCGTAGTAGCCCGACCACTCGCGAAAGTTCAGGCTTTCACACAGGGCAAAAGTGCGCTCGTGGACCGCGGTTCCGATCGGCATCTCGCCGAGATTATAGAATGCTCGCGTGAAGAAGTACGACGTCATCGTGATCGGGGGAGGCCATAACGGCCTCGTCAACGCCGCCTACCTCGCCAAGGCGGGGCGGAAGGTGCTCGTCCTCGAGCGGCGGCACGTGCTCGGCGGCGCCGCGGTGACGGAGGAGATCTTCCCCGGTTTCAAGTTCTCGGTCGCGTCGTACGTGGTGTCGCTGCTGCGGCCCGAGATCATCCGCGAGCTCGACCTGCCACGCCACGGGCTCGAAATCCTCCCGCTGGACGGCACCTTCACCCCGATGCCCAACGGGGACCACTTGTGGCGCGTCAACGATCACGCCAAGACCCGTCGCGAGATCGCCCGCCACTCGAAGGTGGACGCCGAGGCCTACGACGAATACGGCAAGGCGATGGTGGAGATGGGCCGGTTCGTAAAGCCGATCCTCAACATGACGCCGCCGGATCCGACCTCCCTCGATCCACGCGGCCTCATGAACCTGATGTTCCTCGGCAAACGGTTCCAGGCGCTCAACGAGCAGGCCAAATACAACCAGGTCCAGCTGATGACGATGTCGGCGGTGGATTTCCTGGATCAGTGGTTCGAGACCGACGTGCTGAAGGCGACGATGTCGGCCTCGGGAATTATCGGGACCTTCCTCGGTGTGCGATCGCCCGGCACGGCCTACGTCCTGCTGCACCACTACATGGGGGAGATCGACGGCGCCTTCCGCTCGTGGGGGTTCGCCCGCGGCGGCACCGGCGCGATCTCGAACGCGATCGGCGACGCCGCGCGCGAGGCCGGTGTCGAGATCCGCACCGAAGCAGCGGTCTCGAAGATCATCGTCAAAGAGGGCGCCGCTGCTGGGGTCGTGCTTTTCAACGGCGACTACATCACCGCGGACATCGTCTCTTCGTCGGTCGATCCCAATCTGACCTTCCTGCAGATGGTGGGCACTGAGCATCTGCCCGGAGAATTCCTCGAGGACATCAGCCGCTACAAGTACCGGGGATCCTCGGGCAAGGTGAACCTGGCGCTCGATGCCCTTCCGAATTTCACCGCGATGCCGGGGGAGGGTCCGCACCTGCGCGGCGCCATCTCGATCTCACCGAGTGTCGAGTACATGGAGCGTGCCTATGACGAGGCGAAGTACGGCCGTTACTCGCGCCGTCCGTACATCGACATGGTCATCCCGAGTCTCACCGATCCCTCGGTGGCGCCGCCCGGCAAGCACGTGATGTCCTGCTTCGTCCAGTACGCCCCCTACAACCTGAAAGAAGGCGGCACCTGGGACGATCACCGCGACGCCTTCGGTGATACGGTCATCGACACGATCGCGCAGCACGCGCCGAACATCAAGGACATCATCCTGCACCGGCAGGTGCTCACACCGCTCGACATCGAGCGGACCTTCGGGCTGACCGAAGGCAACATCTTCCAGGGCGAGCTGACGCTCGAACAGTTGTTCTTCCTGCGCCCGGCGCCGGGATGGGCCCAGTACCGCACGCCGGTGAAGGGTCTCTACATGTGCGGCTCCGCCACGCACCCCGGTGGCGGGATCATGGGCGCACCGGGCCGCAACGCCGCTCAGCGCATCATCAAGGACGGTAAGAAGTGAGCGGCAGCGCTGACGTCATCATCATCGGTGCCGGCCACAACGGCCTCGTCACGGCGTTCTACCTGGCCAAGGCCGGCCTGCGGCTGCTGATCCTGGAGAGCAGGGACGCCACCGGCGGCTGTGTCGCGAACGAAACCTTCGCGCCCGGCTATCAGGCGCCCGTGGCGAACAGCATCGGGCCGCTTCGACCGTCGGTCGCGCGCGACATGGGGATCGGTCGCACGGTGACGTTCATTCGTCCTGATCCGCGGCTGGTCGCGCTCGGCACGGACGGCAAGGCACTCGTCTTTGCGACGGATCCGGCGCGGACCGCCGAGGCGATCCGTCCATTCTCAGAGAAGGACGCCGCCGCCTATCCGGAGTTCTGCGCCGTACTGCAACGGCTCGGCGGATTCATTGGCGACTTGCTCGAGATGACGCCGCCCGACATCGACTCTCCCGCCGCCGGCGAGCTGTGGGAACTGCTCAAGACCGGTCGTCGATTCCGCTCGCTTGGAAAGAAGGACAGCTTCCGCCTGCTGCGATGGGGGCCGATGGCGGCAGCCGACCTGGTCTCGGAATTCTTCGAGACGGATCTTCTGCAGGCCGCGATCGCCACCCGCGGCGTCGTCGGAACCGCGCAGGGTCCATGGTCCGCCGGCAGCGGTGCCGTGCTGCTGCTCAACGCGGCCATCGATCCCATGCCTGGCGGCAGCAGCGTCACAGTCAAGGGCGGCCCGGCGGCGCTGGCCAAGGGCATGACCGAGGCGGTTCGATCGGTCGGCGTCCAGATCCGCACGGGGGCACGCGTCGCCCGCGTCCTCGTCGAGGAGGATCGCGCCACCGGGGTGATCCTCGAGGATGGCACCGAGATCCGCGCTCGCGCTGTCATCTCGAATGCCGATCCGCGCCGCACGTTCCTCGATCTCGTGGATCCGGTCAACCTCGATCCTGGATTCATGACGAAGGTCCGCAACTTCCGCATGCGCGGGACGGTGGCGAAGGTTCACCTCGCGCTCGGCGGCCTGCCGTCCTTTGCCGGAGTTGCAAATCCCGCTGACCTGCACGGCCGGCTCATCATCGCTCCCGGCATCGACTACCTGGAACGCTCCTTCGACGCGTCGAAGTACGGTGAGATTCCGCAACACCCGTTCCTCGACTTCACGATCCCGACGCTCAGCGATCCGTCACTCGCCCCGATGACCAGGCACGTGCTCTCGGCGCACGTCCAGTTCGTTCCGTACAAGGTGGCGGGCGCGACGCATTGGGATCAGCACCGCAGCGACCTGGCCGCTGTCGTCCTCAGGACCCTGGAGCAGTACGCTCCGGGTATCGGTGGGCTCGTAGAAGCCACGCAGGTGTTGCTCCCGTCAGACCTCGAACGAACCTATGGGCTCACCGGCGGACAGATCTATCACGGTGAACCGTCGCTCGATCAGCTCTTCACGATGCGCCCCATCCTCGGCTGGGCCCAGTACCGCACCCCGATCGAGGGACTGTTTCTCTGCGGATCCGGAACCCACCCCGGCGGCGGAATCACCGGCGCGTCAGGTCAGAACGCCGCGCGTGAAATCACCAAGGCGCTGAAATCCCGTCGCACGTAGCACGTAGCACGTAGCACTGCACGTCGCACGTCGCACGTCGCACAGCACGTCGCACGTAGCACGTCGCCCATCGGACGTGTTTAGAAGAGATCCCCATGCCAGTAGAGGACGTCGCTGTCGCGCAGTGGCGCGGTGAGCACGCCCTCTTTCAACGGCTTCACCATCATCACCTCGCGGACCGCGCCGCTCGACTCGATCTCGATCTGCGGCGGCAGCCATCCCGGCGGGAGAAAGCAGGTGATGCCCTGCGCTTTCTCGGCGGGCGTTCGCGCCCGAAGCACCTGCAGCAGCGCTCCCAGTCGTGCGCCCCCCGGATCGCGGTCCCCGCACATCTCCAGGATCACATCGTCCGGTGTGACGGTGAGGATGGCGAAGGCGACCGCCCCGGCGCCTTCTTCGACGATGAAGAATTCGACGGAGAGGCGGTGTGGCGGCAGAAGAGCTGCGAGGAGACGCTTCTTCGCGAGGCTGAATCGCAGGAAATCATCGGACGGCATCAGCGCGAACCTGTGATTCTTCGTCATCGTCCTTGCGAGATGCGCGACCGCGGGGATGTCGCGTTCCTCGCCGGCGCGAACCAGAACCGCCGGCGCCCCGGCCTTCTCCTTCGTCCGAATGACTAACTCTGGACGCGGGACGGCGATGAAGCCCATGTCCTGGTAGTAGGCCGGATCGATCTCCGAGAACAGCAGCGCGAGATCGGCTCCTTCGCGCGCTGCTGCCGACGTGATCTCGTCAACGACACGCCGCGCGTGTCCGTGACGTCGCGCGGCTGTCGGCGTGAAGACCGCGCCGATGCCGACAACCGAGACGTCCTGCCCATCCAGTCTCGCGGTGAAGTCATAGCGCTTGGCGCTCGACAGGAGGGTGTCCCTCTCGTCAACCAGGGCAAGTCGGCGCAGGTTTTTCGCGCCCCAGGCAGTCCGTACCTGCGTGGCATTGAATCGCCCGTAGGCCTGGGGAGTGAGGCCGTCCGACCAGATCTCGTGAGATTCGGTCAGTACCTGGTCGAGAACCGCCCCTGCCGCCGGAATCAGCCTCATCCGAGCCATAGTACTGTCCCTTGTAACGCCCGAGGATCGGCGCCGGTCTAAACGGGTGAATTGAGGTCGAATATGCGTTTTTTCAACAGATCTATGGCCGGCTCTCGCCTCGTCCTATCGGCGGCCCTTCTGGCCGCGCTCAGCACAAGCCCGTCCGCTCAGCGGTCGAGCGGTGCGATTCCGGCCGACCCGGATGAAAAGACGATCGTTCACGTGCTCAATCGGCTTGGGTTCGGGCCTGTTCCGGGCCAGGTGGACCGGGTCCGCGAATTGGGCCTCGCGGCCTACATCGATCAGCAGTTGACGCCGGCGCGGATCCCCGACGCCGCGATCACCGAGCGGCTTGCCGAGTTCAAGACGCTGCACCTCACGACGCGAGAGCTGGCCGAGGACTACTACCTGCCGGCGATGGCCCAACGACGCGCCGCCCAGAGGGCCAACACCGATGCGATGGCAAAGGGTGCCGGCGGCACCGACACGATGACAAACGGCGAAAAGCCGAAACGTATGGACCCGTCCGCCGCGATGCAGGGAGAACGCGCCGTGATGTCGGAGCTCACGCAGCAGAAACTGCTGCGTGCCGCCTACAGTGAGCGCCAGCTCGACGAAGTGATGGTGGACTTCTGGTTCAATCACTTCAACGTGTTTGCCGGCAAAGGGCAGACGCGGATCTATGTCCCCGAGTACGAGCGCGACACCATCCGACCACACGCTCTCGGCACGTTCCGCGACCTGCTTGGGGCGGTGGCACAGAGCCCGGCGATGCTGTTCTACCTGGACAACTGGCAGAGCACGGCGCCAGAGGGGGCTGACACGTCGGCTGGCACGTCGGCTGATCCGTCAATGGATGCGCAGCGGCGCCGCCGGGGCCAGCTTCAGCGCCGGGGACAGCCTCAGCGCCCGGGACAGCTTCAGCGCCCCGGGCAGCCGCAGC
>Ga0183260_10004356_pt1 | contig 11256 bp, 8 predicted proteins | sample AntDrymUQ4972206_2_FD_129768 | JGI IMG/M metagenome (GOLD analysis project Ga0183260, IMG submission 129768) | Polar desert sand microbial communities from Dry Valleys, Antarctica - metaG UQ497 (22.06) (version 2) (version 2) | ecosystem: Environmental > Terrestrial > Soil > Desert | place...
GCCGCGTGGATCTACAAGACACTCGCAGCGCTCGGCATGGTCGCAGCAGCCGCGTTGGCCGCCCGTCTCTCCCGCCGGCCGGCCCTGGCGTGGCTGCTCGTCGGGTGGAATCCGTTGCTCGCGCTCCACTTCGGCGGCGGTGGGCACAACGACGTCTGGATGATCGTGCTCGTCCTGGCCGCGCTCGCTCTTGGGGCCTCGGCTCGAGCGCAGACGGCCGGAGTCGCCTGGGTGGCAGCCATCTTCGTCAAGTGGCTGCCGCTCCTCTTCTTGCCGCTACGAGCGCTCGAGGCGAGAGCCCAGAACCGGAGAGTCGGGCATGCGGGGTTTGCGCTCGCGGCGCTCGCGGCCGCGGGACTCGCCACCTGGCGCTATGGCCTGAGCTGGCTCGGCGCGATCGGCCCCTTGGCCCAGAACGCGGACAGGCAGACGAGCTACGCCCTGTCGCAACGCCTGGAGCAGCTCGGCCTGCCGGAGGCCCTCACGCTTTTGCTTGCGGGGGCCGTCTTCCTTGTCTTTTACGTCCGCCTGCTCCGCCAAGCGGCACGAGGACGGGCCCGCCTGGGGCTCGCCGCCTGCCTCTTCCTCCTGACGACGCCCTACCTGGCCGCCTGGTACGTGGTGTGGGCGCTCCCGCTCGCTGCCGCCGAGGACGACGACGTCGCCCAGTGGCTCTCACTCGCGCTCAGCGCCTACCTGCTCCCGCAGGCGATTCCTCTGTAGTCGCGCGGCGCCTGAAGAGAAGCACGCCGTCGCGTCCGAAGACGAGCCGCCACTCGCGATCCCGCCGCAACCGTGCCACGGCCGCGGCCATTGCCTCGGGCGCGTCTGCGCGGTCGAGGTGGCTTGGCCGCGTCTCATCGACCGCGATCCACGTGGCGTCCCGCCTGAGCGGGAAGCTCAACACGCGCCGGCGGGCGGACAAGTGCGCGCCGAGCGAGTTGGAAGCGCTCACCACTGCGTCCTCGGGGACGAGCCGGAGCGCGCGTTCGGTGATGCGGTCGTGCGGCGTTACCTCGTGCGCGCGCGCTCCGAGTGTCTCCGCGCCGGGGAGGGAGCGCCAGAGCGGCAACGGCCCGAGGCGGTAGCTGGCGACGAGCGTGGCGGCGAGCACGAGGGCGGCGATCGCCTCCGACGATGCGCCGCGCTGCTGCAGCCGAGCCGCGCCGAAGACGGCGGCCGCTGTCAGCGGTGCGATCAGCACCGCCGTGTAGTGGAAATGGATCGAGGTCTGCGTGGGCGTGTCGGAGAGGAGATTGATCGCAAGCTGCGGGAGCGCCGGCACGAGCGCCAGCGGGGCGAGCAAGGGCAGCGCTGCGAGAGGCAGGACGAGCGCCAGCAGATACGCGAGGCCGCGCCGGTCGAAGGCGACCTCGAGCAGTCGCACCGGGTCGGTGACCGCCGTCTCGAAAATCCCGCGCGGGGAGCCTCCCACCGCGCTGTAGCGACCGTAGAAGTTGGAAGGCCCGCCCGAGAAGTGCGGGAGGACGAGCCCGACGACGACGAAGGCCATGCCGGCGGCGACACCGGCGATCGCGACTCCCGCGCGGCGCCGGCCTCGAGAGAGCGCGTACCACACCCCGATCCCGGCAATCGCCAGGGGCACCTCCTCGCGCGCCGCTGTCGCTGCGAGCGCGAAGGCTGCGAAGGGCAGCAGGCGCTCCTCGTCGAGGTACCAGAGGGAGAAGAGAAGGAGGGGGCAGGCCAGCGCAACCGCGTGGAAGTCGTCGAGCGCGAGCCATTGCACGGGCGGAAGCAGCAGGTAGGCGAGCGCAAAGGCGAGAGCCGGACGATCGCTGCCGAGATGCTTACGGCCGAGCCAGAAGACCGGCAAGGCGCCGAGTGAGAGCGCGACCGCCTGTGCCGTGAGCAGGGCTTCTGGGCTCGGCCAGAGCCACCAGAGCGGCGCGAGCCCGGCGAGGAGCGGATCGAAGTGCGCAGACAGCCGGGAAACCTGCTCGCCACCGAGGTCTGTCACCCGGAGCGGCCGTCCGCCGGCGGTCGACCAGACGGCCTGCACCATGTTGCCGAGATCGAAGCGGCCGGTGTTGAAAGCGCGGTGGCGCAGAACGGCAAGCGCCGTCATGCCCACCGCCGAGGAGAGGACGCCGAGCCACAGGAGCACGCGTGGAGAAAGCTCGGAGAGGAGTCGGGCCCGGCGCATGCCTAGAGCAAGGGCTCGAGAAGCGCGCGCCAGCGGCGCCCGAGCACCGCCTCGCTCGCGTGCGCGCGGAAGACCGCCAGACCGCCCTCGCCCAGGCGGCGTCCGAGCGCGGGATCACCGGCCAGGCGCATGAGTGCATCCGCGAGCGCCCGGGGATCTCCTGCCGGCACGAGGAGGGCACTCTCTCCGTCGACGAGCAGCTCCCGTGCTGCGGGCGTGTCGGCGCTCACGAGCGGAACGCCGCAGGCGAGCGCCTGATAGGCCTTGTTCGGTACCACGCGGCGGGCTTTGTCAGACGTACCGAAGATCCCGAGCGCGCAGCCGGCGCAGCGGAGCGCAGCCGGCAGCTCTTCGTACGGAAGCCACGGAATCCACTCGACGTTGGGAGGTCGGCGGACGAGAGCGCGCTCGAGCTGTCCGCTCCCGACGATGCGGAGACCGAGGTCGGGCGCGAGTCGCGCGGCCTCGAGAATCGTCTCGACCCCGTGCAGTGGCATGAGCTTGCCGACGAAGAGCGCGGTGAATGGCTCGACCGGCGCCCAGGACGGCCGGAACAGGCGCTCCTCGGCGCCGACCCGGCAGACTGCGACCCGATCGGCCGGCAGCCCACCGAGCTCGGTGAAGTAACGGGCGTGCGCCTCCGTGTCCGCGATCACGAGGTCGGCTGAGCGGAGGGCGCGACGGTCGATCGTCTCCAGGAGGCGTGCGGCGAAGGAGCCCGCGCGAAACCGACCTCGGTCGGCCACGAACGTGTCCACGAGCGAGACGAGGGGATCGAAGACGAGAGGCCGGGTGCCCGCGACCCGCCGCGCCGCAGAAACGTCTAGGTGGCCCGGATACGGAACGAGAACGAGGTCGAACTGCGGCCTCGGGCGCCGCAGGAGCCGGAGCTGCGCCGCGCCGATGCGAGCCAGGGTCGCAGGCCCGGCTGAGAACTTGTGCCGCAGTTCCTCCCAGACCGGCTCGTGGTGCTCGACCACCGCCACGCCTGCCCCGCGTAGACACGCGAGCACCTGCATGTTCCGCGGGTACGACTGCTCGTAGGTGCCGAAGCGGAGCACCGTGCCCGGCGACTCCTCCGTCCGTCCCTCTACGAGAGGATCTCCTCCACATCGAGATCGGCGCGCTCGCGAACGGCCGAGCGCTCCTCGTGGTGGCTCAGCACCAACTCGCTGACGAGGCCGAGCGAGAAGAACTGCAGCCCGACGACGACGAGCAGGACGCCCAGGATCAACAGTGGGCGGTGGCCGATCGCCTCCCCGGTGGCTTTCAGCACGGTCAGGTAGACGAGCACGATCGTCCCCAGAGCCCCCAGCAAGAGGCCGAGCCCGCCGAACAGGTGCAGCGGTCGCCTGCGGTAGCGGCCGATGAAGGAGACGGTCAGAAGGTCGAGGAAGCCCCGCAGGTACCGCTCGGGGCCGTAGCGCGAGCGGCCGTGAGCTCGGGGCCGATGGTTGACCGGTAGCTCGCCGACGCGGAAGCCGCGGTCATGGGCGAGTATCGGGAGAAAGCGGTGGAGCTCGCCGTAGACGCGTAGGTCTCGGACGACTTCGGCCCGGTAGGCCTTGAGGCCGCAGTTCAGGTCGTGCAGCCGGAGGCCTGAGACGCGTCCGGCGGCCCAGTTGAACACGCGGGAGAGCACGCGGCGCGGCAGGGGATCACGGCGCCGGGTCTTCCAGCCCGAGACGAGGTCGAAGCCCTCGTCGAGCTTGGTCAGTAGGCGCGGGATCTCGGACGGGTCGTCCTGGAGGTCGCCGTCGATCGTCACCACGACGTCTCCCCGCGCCTGCGCGAATCCGGCCGCGAGGGCGGCAGCCTTGCCGAAGTTTCGCCGTAGGCGAACGACGCGGACTCCGTCGTGGCGAGCGTGCAGGCGGGTGAGCTCGCCGAACGTGCTGTCGATGGAGCCGTCGTCCACGAATACCGCCTCCCACTCGCGCCCGAGCGGCTGGAGCGCCGATTGCAGCTCGTCCAGCAGCAGCGCGACGCTTCGCTCCTCGTCTCGGACGGGGATGACGACGGAGATCACGGCCCGAGTAGCTTATGCGCGGGCCATGGGCGAGCTCGCGACCAGAGAGGAGGCGCTCGGGCTCATCCTGGAGCGCGCCAGGCCGCTCGGCAGCGAGCGGGTGCGCCTGGAGGAGGCGCAGGGCCGCGTGCTCGCCGAGGCAGTTCTCTCGACCGTCGACCTTCCGCCCTTCGCAAGCTCGGCGATGGACGGCTTCGCAGTCAGGGCGATCGATACCCCTGGCACGCTTCGCGTCACTGCTCATATCGCGGCTGGAAGCCCGGCCGGGCACGCGCTCGGGCCGGGGGAGGCGATGGGGATCTCGACGGGGGCAGTCGTGCCCGAAGGCGCCGATGCGGTCGTCCCCGTGGAGGTGGTTGTCCAGAGAGACAACAGTGTCCAGATCGAGGCGCCGGCGAGTTCCGCTGCTCATATCCGCCCCCGCGGCGGTGATGTTCGAGTGGGCGAGCCCGTGCTACCGGCCGGCGCACGGATCGGCCCAGCACAGCTCGGCGCCCTCGCGGCGATCGGTTGTGCGGAGCTCGGCGTCAGCCGGCGACCACAGGCCGCCGTCGTGACGACCGGCACCGAGCTGCGGCAGCCGGGGGAGCCCCTCGGGCCGGGTCAGATCTACGAGGCGAACGGGGTCATGCTCGCAGCGCAGCTCGGCGAGGCGGGAGCGACCGTTGCGCTGCATCCGCCGGTCGCAGACGACGCCCGAGCCCATCGGGCGGTGCTCGAGCAGGCACTTGCCGGCGACCTTGTCGTCAGTTCGGGCGGGGTCTCGGTCGGCCGTCACGATCTCATCCGCCCGGTCGAGGCCGAGCTCGGCGTCGAGGAGGTGTTCTGGGGTGTGGCCGTGAAACCGGGCAAACCCCTGCTCTTCGGCGTTCGCGGCGAGACGCTGGTGTTCGGGCTGCCGGGCAACCCAGTCTCCTCGCTTGTCGCGTTCGAGCTCTTCGTCCGACCTGCGGTGCTCGCCTTGCAAGGCGTGCCCGAGCCGGGGCCGACCTACGCGCGCGGAACGCTCGCGGTGGCCGTGCGAAAGGATCCGCGGCGCGAGCAACTGCTGCGCGCACGGCGCTCGCAGGGGAGCCGGGAGGTGCTACTGCACCCGCTGCTCGGGCAGGACTCGCACATGATCGCGCGGGCTGCCCTGGCCGACGCACTCGTCCTCGTCAGGGCTGGAACAGGCGAGCTGGAGCCCGGCGAAGAGGTCGAGTACCTACATCTGGGCCGCTGAACCGCTCGATTCGGCCCGGCGCACGGACGAGCTGACCGCATCCCACTCGCGGGGGAGCACCGGGACGCGCCACGACGGATCCGGGCGCCAGTCCTCCCACCCGGTCGGGAAGGGCCACTCTGCGACGACGCGCTCCCCCTCCGCGCGAAACGCCACGGCCTGCTCGTGGCTGAAGAAGCCCAGCCCCACCGCGACGTCGAGCTCGTGCTCGTCCTTCCACCGCCACGTGCCGTCGCGCTCGACCCAGAGGTCGAGCGTGTGGTCCTCGGAGTCGAACCCGAGACGGCTCGGCTGCCAGGGCTGCTCGAGATTGACGTACCAGCCCGTGAAGTCCCAGTTCTCCCAGAACAGCCAGATCGAGTGTGCGCGTCCGGGGCGTCCCAGGATCAGCACCCCGTCACCTCTCCAGGGCCCGTCGATGGCTTCCCACGGCACCGCGTATCGCTCTTCGAGGGACAGGTCGCGGACGTGCCGGCCCCCCACTCCGGGCCACTTGACGGCCGTCCCGCCTGCGAGCCAGAGGACAACCCGATCGCTTTCGATCGAGACAGCGCGGGTTGGCAGGGCGCCGGTGGGGCGACCCCGATTGAAGTAGCGGAGTACGACGGTGTCGCCCGGCCGCCAGCCTGCCACGGGCGCGGAGCTTACGCCAGCTGAGTTCGGCGGGAGCTCGCCAAGGCCGCGCAATCCCGCTCAGAGCTCTGCGAGCTCGTCCCCGCTGTGCGACCTTCGGCGCCGAGATCGGCTGGCGAGAACGAGCCGCCGGACGAGCTCGCGCAGAGGGCCGCGGGGAGGACGCTCGCGCGCACCGGGGTAAGGCGCGTACCGGTCGACCGCGAGGGCGCCGAGCTGCCCGCCCGCCGCCAGCCACGGAATGGCGCTGATCAAGAGCGCGATCGGCACGTGGTTGTTCGCGGCCAGTGCTGTGAGATACCAGGGAGCATCGAGGCCCATCCCGATGCGACCGGCGAACGAGCCCAGCAGGAGGAGTGGGCCGAGCAGCCCGGCGAGAAAGACGCTGGCGCGAAGCGGCAGGGGGCGGCCGCGGAGCTGCGCCAGCCAGAGCCACGCATGCAGCGAAGGCAGGATGAAGATGAGAGCGAACGGGTTCAGGGCGACGACCAGGAAGCTGACGATCGCGAGCGTGAGGACGGCGACCGTGTGGCCCGCCAGAGCCTCGTCGCCGGCCGGCGTGCGGCGTGGCAGGAGCCGCTGGCGTGCGAGGAGCCAGCCGAGCAACGAGAGGAGCCCGAACCCGCACAGGGCGAGCACAGGCCAGTCGGAGGCCGCAGGGCTCTCCGGGGGCAGCGGCCGAGGCCCGGCGTCGGGCCAGAGCCCGAGCAGCGCGAACAGGCCGAAAACGAGCGCCACCCATACCCAGAAGCCGAGGCGAGTACGAAGGCTTCGCCATGCCGGGCCGAGGGGGATTCCGCGTCGTCGGGACCGTGCGAAGAGGTCGACCGCCGAGACGACGAACGGCAGCAGAGCGGCGATCAGGACAAGCTGTACGGCCCAGCCGGGTACGACGCGAGAGCCGATGAAGAGGGCGCTTGGCGTGCCGGCGGCCAGCTCCAGACCCCCGTCGAGGGACGCCAGCATGCTCTCCGCCGCTCCGCCGAGCTGCGCGAGGCGTCTGCCCCAGAGCTTCTCGGGGGCATCGGCGACCGAGGAGCGAGCGTCGTCGGCGACGGTGGTCAAGGTGAGGGCCGGGACTCGGCGTCCGACGAACGGCGCGTGCTCGTGCAGGCTGAACGGAAAGCCGAGGTCGATCAGCTGCGCGACGAGACTCGGGGCGCCCGGCTGCTCGCCCGTCTGCTCGAGGACGCGCGCGGCGGCCGTGCGCACGAGTACTCCTGGAGCGGTGCGCGGCGCGTCGCCGGCGAAGCGGATCCTGACCGGCCCCCGTCCAGCCACGGCATCGAGATTGACCACCGCGGCGATCCGGTCCCGATAGGCGGCGCTCTCGGCGAAACGTTCGACGCCAGCACCGCCGTAGGCACCGCCGTCGCTCGAGAGGAAGATGATCGTTCGGACAGGCTCCGGGGCAGCAGCCGTCGCAGGCTCGGCGTAGACGCGAGCGAGCTCGACAAGCGCAGCGGTTCCCGACGCGTTGTCGTTCGCGCCAGGCCCATCGCCTCTGTTGTCTCGGTGGGCAACGACGACAATCGACTCGGGTGAGCGGCCGGTGACCTCGACCAGGACGTTCTCGAGCGATGCGGGGCCGAGGCCGGGCACCTGCGCCCTGAAGCGATCCACCTGCGCCTCGAAGCCCTGGCGACGAAACTGATCCGAGACCCAGCGAGCCGCCTCGCGGGCTCCGCTCGAGCCTGGGCGGCGGTCCGGGTGCAGCGTCGCGAGCTCACCCGCGAGGACGACCGCGCGCGAGCCGTCGAAGCTCGGGGGCAACGGCGGCCGCGGAAGCGACTGGGGAGTTCGGACGCTGAAGGCGGCGATCAGGAGCGGGATCCCGACGAGGAGCCAGGTGCCCCGGTACGTGCGCTCGTTGAGCGGGCGCTCGAGCGAGCCAGGGCGGCGTCTCCGCCGCGGAAACCGGGGCGAGCGTGCCGCCATCGGCGGCTATAGTAGGTTCCGGCTCTTACCGCCCGCCCCGGGCCCGATGCAGGATTCCTCCACCATCCTCCTCGTCGACGACGAGGACGCCGTCCAGACGCTGCTCGCGTACCCGCTGCAGCGGGACGGTTTTCGCGTCCTCCAGGCCCGTGACGGTGAGCAGGCGATCTCGCTCTTCGAGAGCAGTGCCGTCGACCTCGTGGTGCTCGATCTGATGTTGCCGAAGCTCGACGGACTGGAAGTGTGCAAGCGCATCCGCGCGACGAGTTCCGTTCCGATCATCATGCTGACTGCTCGCGACGACGAGCTGGACAAGGTGCTTGGTCTCGAGCTGGGCGCCGACGACTACATCACGAAGCCGTTCTCGATCCGCGAGTTCCGCAGTCGGGTACGCGCTCTCCTCCGCCGCGCAGCCGCTTCGCGCGAGCGTACGGATGCACTGGAGACGATCGAGGCGAACGGCCTCGTGATCGACCTGGCCAAGCGCACCGTCGAGGCGCGGGGAGATCCGGTCGAGCTCACGTACGTGGAGTTCGAGCTCTTACGGATGCTCGCCGCCCAGCCGGGGCGCGTTTACACGAGGACGATGCTGCTCGAGGGGCTCTGGGGAGGTGCGGACTACCGCGACCCCCGCACGATCGACGTGCACGTGCGCCACCTGCGCGAGAAGCTCGAGCAGGAGCCGCACGAGCCCGAGTTCATTCTGACCGTGCGCGGGGTCGGCTACCGCTTCAGCGACCGGTGAACCCGTTGCGGAGCGTCGGCGCGCGCCTTGCGCTGACCCTCTTCTTCGTCGTTCTCGGCGCCTTCGGCATTGTCTACCTCGTCGTCGTCCCCTCGCTCGAGCGCAGGCTCATCAACGCGAAGGTCTCGCAGCTGGACAAGGAGGCGCGCCGGGTCGTCCGCGGTCTGCCCAAGGACCGGCCGGCCTGGCAGGTTCACCTGGATGATGAGGCGAGGCTCGTCAACGCTCGCCTGATCCTCTACGACGTGCAGCGGAGTCCCCGCCGCGTGCACCTGCGCAACGTCGCCGACTCCCAGGCCGCCGCTTCGGGGCTCGGGCCCAGCTCGTTGGCCCGCCGGGCCGCCACGACGTACTCGGCGCAGGGCGGGTCGGTGACCCAGGGAGGCGTGCAGTTCGCACAGGTCGCGCATCCGCTCGGGCCTGACGTGCTGCTCGTCGTCTCGTCCTCCCTGCGCGACCAGCTCGGGACGGTTGCGCTCGTCGAGCGCCGCCTCGTGCTCTCGGGCCTGCTCGCGCTGTTCACCGCACTGGCCGGCGGGTATCTGGCCGCGTGGGCGTTCGCGCGGCGGATCCGGCGGCTGGAGCGGGCCGCGGAGCGCATCGCCGGGGGCCGATTCGATGAGCCCGTTGAGGACAAGGGCGCGGACGAGGTGGGCGAGCTGGCCTCCGCCTTCGAGCGGATGCGCGCGCGTCTCGCCCAGCTCGACCACGCTCGCCGCGAGTTCATCGCGAACGCCTCCCACGAGCTGCGTACGCCGCTCTTCGCACTCAGCGGCTTCGTCGAGCTCTTGCGCGAGGAGGAGCTCGACGAGGGCACGCGGCGGGACTTCCTGGACACGATGCACGGTCAGGTGACGCGCCTCACGCGCCTCGCCACCGACCTGCTCGATCTGTCCCGGCTGGACGCGGGCCGGCTCACGGTCGAGCGTACGCGGGTGGAGCTCTCCGATCTGGCTCGCACCCTCGTCGGCGAGTTCACCGCCCTCGCCCAGGCCCAGGAACGGGTGCTCGAGGCCTCTGTCGACGGGTCGGTCTGCGCGCTCGGCGACGAGCAGCGAGTGCTGCAGATCGGGCGGATTCTCGTCGAGAACGCGCTTCACCATACGACGCCCGGGACGAGCATCCGGGTCACGGTCGAGGAGTTGGAGGATCGTGCGCTTCTCGCCGTCGAGGACGAGGGGCCCGGAATCGCGCCGGACCGGGCGCCGCACGTGTTCGACCGCTTCTACCGCATCGAGGGAAACGTCGCTTCCGGCAGCGGGCTCGGGCTCGCGATCGCGCGTGAGTTGGCGGAGCTGATGCAGGGCACGATCGTGCTCCAGTCGGCGCCGGGGAGGACGCGATTCACGCTCCGCCTGCCGCGCGACCACGAGGACGGCCCGTTTTCACGGGAAAACGCCAGGCAGGACGGCATGGCTACAGTCAGCTAGTGCGCGCCACTGCCCTTGCAGTCGTTGTTGTCGTCGCCTCCATACTCGGCGGCGCCGCCGCGCTCATGCTTGCTCGGGTGACCGGCTGGGGAGAGCGGGAGCGGATCGAGCGGATCGTGCTCCCAGCCGCGCAGGACGAGGCGGCGGCTCTCACCCCGCTCCGCCCGGGGTCTCTCGGCCAGGAACACCCTGCAAAGGCCGCCTTCGACCCCTCTGCCATCTACCGCGCTCGAGCGGCCGGCGTGGTCACGATCTATGCCGCCTTCAGCACTGCGAGCGGGGGCGAGCCCTCCTCGCAGGGCTCGGGCTTCGTCGTCTCCCGCGAGGGCTATCTCCTCACGAACGCGCACGTGATCACGACCGCGCCGGGCACCCCTGTCGAGCCCGCCGATCGCCTCTACGTCGAGTTCGAGGACGGCGACCGGATCGAGGGCGAGATCGTCGGCTACGACCTCTTCAACGATGTCGGCCTGGTCAAGGTCGATCCGAGCGCGCACCGGCTGGTGCCGATCCCGCTCGGCGAGGCCGCCGGCGTCGTCGTCGGCCAGCCTGTCGCAGCGATCGGCAGCCCGTTCGGCAATCAGACCACCCTCACCGTCGGCGTCGTCTCGGCGACGGAGCGCCAGATCGCATCGCTCGCCTCCGGCTTCAGCATCATCGATGCGATCCAGACCGACACGCCGATCAACCACGGCAACTCGGGCGGCCCGCTCCTGGATGCGGACGGAAGGGCCGTCGGGATCAACGCCCAGATTCGAACCACCTCGGGAGAGAACCAGGGGGTTGGCTTTGCCGTGCCGATCGATTCCGCGAAGCGGTCGATGCGGGAGCTGATCGCGAGCGGGCGGGTCTCGTACGCCTATGTCGGTCTGACGACCGAGGACCTCACGCCGACGGTTGCCCGCCACTTCCGCTACCGCCCGTCGTACGGCGCCGTGATCGAGTGCGTCCAGCCTGGTAGTCCCGGCGAGCGATCCGGACTGCGGGCGGGCCGGCGGAGCGCGTTCAACGGCCGCGTGTTCGTCGAGGGGGGCGACGTCGTGGTCGGGATCAACGGCAAGCCCGTGCGTCGCGGCGAGGATCTCGTCCGGATCA
>Ga0183260_10004357_pt1 | contig 11252 bp, 10 predicted proteins | sample AntDrymUQ4972206_2_FD_129768 | JGI IMG/M metagenome (GOLD analysis project Ga0183260, IMG submission 129768) | Polar desert sand microbial communities from Dry Valleys, Antarctica - metaG UQ497 (22.06) (version 2) (version 2) | ecosystem: Environmental > Terrestrial > Soil > Desert | place...
ATCGCGTTGTGGAAAAACGAAAAAGCAACCGGCGCAACGGTGCAACTGGCTGACCCTGACCCGCTCACCACTCATGAGCTTTTCGAGACAATCGCCGAAGCGCTGGCCGGTCGCCGCTCGCGTTTGAGCGCGCCGCCGCCGCTCGTCCGCACAACGCTTGGGCTTCCCTTCTCGCAAGCGGTGACGGGGATGCCGCGCGTCGCCGTGCCGTATTTTTTTCTCGACCAGACTTATGACACGATTAACGCCGAAAACCTGCTTGGGCCTCACGGCGTGCGCTGTCCGCCCTTCGCTTCTTACGTTGATGCGCTCATTGATTTCGTCGCGCGCCACCCGAAACTTTGATTAGCCGCGAACACCATGTACGATTCGCCGTAGACGATTGACGAGATAAAACTTTATGCCGATAAATGTCGGAGATGTGATGCCCCGGCTCGAAGGCGCGATTGAGTGGTTCAACGCGACGGGCGCGCGCGCCGAGGTGGAAGCGAAAGGGCACCCGACGCTCGTTCATTTCTGGGCGGTTAGTTGTGATGTTTGCAAAGCCAACATGCCACGCATCGCCGCATGGCGCGACGAGCACCGCGCACGAGGCTTGCGCGTCGTGGCCGTTCACGTGCCACTCACCGAAGATGACGCGGACGTTGAGCTTGTCCGCGAAGCGCTCACCCCGCTCAACATCACCGAACCCTGCGCCGTTGATAATAAGCGCAAGTTATCCGAAGCGTTTCAGAATGAACGCACAGACGTACCCGCATATTACCTGTTTGGCCGCGAAGGGAAATTGGTTTGCAGAGGGAACGACACGCGCGGTCTCGACGTGCTCGCTTCATCGCTTGAAACTTTGCTTACGACGGACGAAGGAACACATCAAGCAACGTGAGCTTCTACGCAGGATGATGTGAAAGTGGTAGCCGAAGGCGGGCATCAAAAGGTTTCATGACTAAACTCATCACCTGTCACTTGTTACTTGTCACCTGTCAATTTTGATTTATGAGGGTTTGTGCGATGGCGCTGAAAGTGTTGGGAGTTAGCGGAAGCATGCGTGAAGGTTCGCACAGCGCGCGTGCGCTCCGCATCGTCCTGGACAGCGCGGCAGAGCGCGGGGCGGAGACACGCTTTCTCGATTTGCGCGCCGCCGATTTGCCGTTGTACCGCCCCGATTTCACGCCGCAGCACGACGGTCTGACCGGCGCGACCGAAGCGGCGGCGTGGGCCGAAGCCTTCGTGCTGGCGACGCCGGATTATCACGGCTCGATGTCCGGCGCGATGAAGAATTTTCTCGATCACCACTGGGAGGAATTCGCCGGCAAGCTCTTCGGCTACTTGTGCGCGTCGCACGAAAAGGGTTTGACCGTGATGGATCAAATGCGTACCGCCGTGCGCCAGTGCTACGGATGGAGCCTTCCCTACGGCGTGTCGTTCAACGGAAAAGAAGATTTCGACGCCGCAGGTAACGTCACGAACAACACAGTCGCGCGCCGTTTGCACATGTGCGAGCGCGATCTCGTCATTTACGGCGCGCTGATTAGCGACCAACTCCGGCGCGACCTTGCCGACACTGCGACTGACACTTTCGCGGCGCGCTATCGAAAGAAGTAGTCAGTAGCCAGTAGTCAGCATAAAGACAGAGCGTCTATGCTTTACTACTGGCTACTGACTACTGGCTACTTAAAATGCACGACGTCATCATCATCGGCGCCGGCCCCGCCGGCTTATCCGACGCTCAGTGGTGCGACGAGTTGGGGCTGGACACACTTGTGCTTGAACAGGAGGCTGAGGTCGGCGGGCAACTGCTGTGGATTTATAACAGGATTGCGAATCATCTTGGCGTCGTTGAAGCGCAGGATGGGCGAGAGATGCGCGATGTCTTCGCGGCGCAGATTGAAGCGGCGGAGTTTGACGTGTGGACGGGCGTCGAGATTGACGGCGTTGATTTGGGCGCGAAGCGCGTTACGCTGCGAAGCGGCGAAGAAGTGAGAGCAATCAGCATCGTCGTCGCGACCGGCGTCAGGCGGCGGCAACTGGGCGTTCCGGGCGAGGCGGAACTGGCCGGGCGGGGCGTCGTCGAATCGGCGTCGCGCGACCGTGATTTTTTGGCGGGAAAGGATGTGTGCGTCATCGGCGGCGGCGACGCGGCGGTTGAGAACGCGCTGATGCTTGCGGAAGTGTGCCCGACCGTGACGTTGGTGCATCGCGGCAAAAAACTGCGCGCCCGCACGGAGTTCGTCGAAAAGTTGCGGGGCACACATTGCATCACGGTCTTCACCGAATCCGTGCTCAAGCGCATCATCGGCGGGGAACGAGTCGAGGCGGTCGAGATCGAGCGGCGCGGCGCGATCAAACCCTTTCAGATGGCCGTCGGCGGCGTCCTCGTCCGCATCGGCGTCGAACCGAACACCGAGATATTCAAAGACCAAATCGCGTTTGACGAAGCTGGTTACGTCACCGTGTCGAGCGTATACGAAACGAACCTCGGGAATGTGTTCGCCATCGGCGATGTTTCAAACCCTCTTGCGCCAACCATCAGCGGCGCGGTCGGCGCGGGCGCGACCGTCGCCAAAATCATCGCGGCGCGTCTCAACAGCGGGCGCTCATAAGGTGAAAAGCGACGAACGGCATAGGCCGGAAAGCAAAGAGACATGGCAGTTAAGACTAAATCAGTCCTTACAAGATTGGCACACAAGCAAAAAAGCTTATCCACGAAACCACACGAAAAGGCACTCATCTTTCATGTATTTGGTTCGTGTCGTTTCGTGTGGTTTCGTGGTTAATGGTGTTCTCTGTCACATTCTCGTATGTTTCGATTTAGACGAAGTATTGTTTTCAACTCTGCCTCCTGATTTTCATTCCACTCCCGAAGAACGTGAGCGATGAATTACAAGTCCATCACACCGGCGCAGCTCGATGAACGGATGAAGCGCGGCGACGAGTTGCGCTTGATAGACGTGCGCGAGTTGGAAGAGTATGAGGTTGCGTCCGTCGAGGGCGCGGAGCTTTTGCCGCTGAGTCAATTCAGCGAGTGGGCGGGGACGCTCGATCCCGCCGAAGAGATTGTCGTGATGTGTCATCACGGCATCCGCAGCGCGCAGGTCTGCATGATTCTCGCGCGCGAGGGATTCACAAAGCTCCACAACCTTTCCGGCGGCATTGACCGTTGGTCGTGCGAAGTTGACCGGCGCGTGCCACGATACTAAAGCAGATGTCAGATGTTGGATGTTAGTGATAAGCTCATCTCTAACATCCAGCATCTGACATCTGACATCTCCTTACTTTATGAGTGGACATGAGCACACCGAAAGCGAGCGACCGGCGTATACGGGGGAGCACGCGGCGGCGTATCCGGTGGAATACATCGCCGGGATTGACCTGTATAACTCGGGGGAGTTTCATGCGGCGCACGACGCTTGGGAGGATCGCTGGATGGGCGAGGTCGGCCCCGACGAGAAACTGTTTCTTCAGGCGATGATCCAATCGGCGGTCGCGTTTCATCACTTGGAAATCGGGCGGCTCGGGGCGGCGCGGCAGATGTACGTGCGGGCGAAAGAAAAATTCGCGCGCCTTCCGTCGAAGCGTTTCATGTCTCTTGATCTGGAAGAGTATCAGGCGCAACTTGATCTTTCGCTCGCGTGGCTGCTCACGGTGGCCGATCCGCGCACGCTGACGCCGCCCGCCGTCGAGCCACCGATCATCAAACTACAGCCTGGCGTGATGGAGTATGACTGAATGAATTTTAGGACAAAAGGAATCGCGCGGCGCGCGGGAAGTAAGCTTTTTTGCCTCTCGAAAGGCGCAAGCGTGTTAGCCCTCGCGCTCATTCTTCCCCTCTCAACTCCGGCGCAAAGCGGCGGCACAAATTCAGTTTCGACTCCGCCCGCCGCGCGTAGTTCCGTCACGGTTGCGGCACGCGCCGACGCGGCGCGGCTGCGACAGGAGACGTTCGATGTCGTGTGGCGCACCGTGCATGAGACGCATTTTGATCCGACCTTCGGCGGCGTTGATTGGGTCAAGGTGCGCGTCCGATACGCTCCGCGCGTCGCGGCGGCGAAGTCCGAGGGGGAGTTTTACGGTTTGCTACGACAGATGGTCGGAGAGTTGCGGTTGTCACACTTCGTCATTTATCCGCCGGGCGCGGTTGATCGGGCAGACGCCAATTCTTCCGCCGGAAGCGGCGACGTTGGGATTGATTTGCGTGTCATTGAAGGGCAGGCGATTGTCGTGCGCGTCAGGCCGCAGTCGGTGGCGGGGCGTAATGGTGTGATTCGTCCCGGCTTCACTATCAGCAAGATTGACGACACGCCCATTGCGCCCCTGATCGAAAAGCTCGCGCAAAGCGGCGACTCATCAAAAGCGAAAACTTTCTACGCGACCGCCGCCGTGATGCGGCGCTTGAACGGACTTCCGGGAAGCACGGTGCGCCTCACGTACATTGACGAACAAGAGCGCGTGCAGACTGTGACACTCCAGCGCGCGGCTCATGCGGGGGAAATGTCGCCGCCGTTCGGCAATTTTCCTTCGCTCCCTGTCGAGTTTGAAGCAAAGCGTTTGAAGGATGGCATCGGTTACATCCGCTTCAACATATTTCTCGTTCCGCTGATGGAGCAGATTCGCGCAGGCGTTCGTGAGATGCGCGACGCGCCGGGACTGATCTTTGATTTGCGCGGCAATCCCGGCGGCTTCGGCGCGATGGCTCCCGGAATCGCCGGCGTGCTCACGACGAAAGAAATGTCGCTCGGCACGATGCGGATGCGCACCGGCCACGTCAACTTCGTCGCCTCTCCCCAGTCCGCGCCGTACACCGGCACGGTCGTGATTCTGATTGACGAGTTGAGTCTTTCGACGAGCGAAATCTTTGCGAGCGGGATGCAGGAAGCGGGACGCGCAATCGTCGTCGGCGAACGAAGCGGCGGCGCGGCGCTGCCGTCGTTGTTCAAAAAGCTCCCGACCGGCGCGCTGCTGCAACACGCCATCGCCGATTTCAAAACGCCGCAGGGCACAGACATCGAGGGGCGCGGCACCATGCCCGACATCGAAGTAAAATGGAATCGCCGCGCACTGCTCGAAGGCCGCGACGCGCAACTCGACGCCGCGCTCGAGCACATAATCAAAAGCAAAGGCTGAAGTCAGGAGACAGAGTATAGGAGACAGAATACAGAAGCCGGCGTGCGCCTTGTTTGAGATGCGAATTATATTCAAAGCACCCGCATCTGCGATATTGAACGGTCATTACAAGCTTGGTTTTAATTCTGACTCCTGACTCCTGACTTCTTTCTTCCGACTCACTTGAAGGGACTACTGAAATGATGAAACGCACATTCTGTCTCGCACTTCTTGTCTTGATCGCAACGCTGACGACGACTGCGCAGAAGCCGCGCCGCTCGCAGGCTCCGCCGCGCGGCGCCCGCCCCGCCGCCGCAACGAAGACCGCGCCCACCGTTAAAGTCATACTTGCTAATTTCGTCAAAGCTATCGGCGGCGAAGCGGCCGTCAGGAAGCCGCGCAGCCGCACCTCGACGGGCACGGTGGAAATCACGGCGATGGGCGCGAAGGGCGCGGTGGAAATTTCACAGAAGGCTCCGAACAAAATGGTCGTCGTGATGAACCTGCCCGGCCTCGGCGCGATTCGTGAAGGTTACGACGGCACGACGGCTTGGTCGCAAGACCCTTTCACGGGACTGCGCGAAAAGAGCGGGGCGGAGTTGGCCGCGACAAAACGTGAGGCATCGTTTTACCGTGATGTCGAGTTGGCGAAGGATTATCCTAAAATGGTTTTGAAGGGCACGGAGAAAGTGAGCGGGCGTGACGCTTACGTGATCGAAGCGACGACGCCCGAAGGCACCACGCCCGACAAGCTATATTTCGATAAAGAAACATTCATGATCGTCCGCCTCGATTCGGTGCGCGAAAGCCCGCAGGGCACAATCCCGATTCAGGCTTATTTTGAAGATTACAGAACAGTGGACGGCATCTCGATGCCCTTCACAGTGCGCCAAGCCGTCGCCGGTTCGGACATCATCATCCGCTTTACCGACGTTCGGCACGACGCGCCGATTGATGATGCGAAATTCAGCAAGCCGGCGCCGAAGTGAGAAGGAAGGCAAAAGTGCATGAACTGAAGTTAATGAATTGACAGGCGCGCGGACGGATTGTCCTCCGCGACTTTTCTGCGTTCTCAGCGATTAAGAATTTTCACCACAGAGCAGATTCTTAAATCTTCGATGAACAACATAAGAAGACACGGAGCGCACGGAGAAAACATTTCAACTCTCTGTGACCTCCCTGCGATCTCTGTGACTTTGTGTGAACCTGACTGTCGCCATCATCAACTACCGCGAAGACTTGCCTCTCGCGTATAGCGGTATCGTCAACTCACGTCGCCCGTAAATGCCGGGCGTACCGTCGAAGGCGACGAGCAATTCGTAATCTCCACCGTCAATCTGCTTCGCGGTGACGCCGCTCTCGCCAAGTCGGCGCGGCGTGCGGACGCAGAGCGCGTAGGAACGTCCGCCGCGACCTTCGAGCGTAAGGCGCAGCGCGTTCGCGTCGGCGCGTGCGCGCAAGACTCGTAATCCTTCGCTGTGCGCGCCGGGTTTAAGTGGCGGCGTCTGAACGTAAACGTCCGTGCCTTCGTCGTAAGTAAAGACGGCTTCGATGTTCTCCGGCGCGTTGTCAACGACGACTTCCGCGCGCTGAATGTCTCCGGCGCGCGTGACGTTGAATTTAGTTGTGCGATTGTTGACCTTAACCGAACGCACGCGCGCGTCGAGCGGAAACGACGGCGCGATGACGATTTGCCGCGCGATGCCGGGAGTGATGTTACCTGCCGTGTTTGCCACTACACTCGCCGCGCGCTTGACGATCTTAATCGTTTCGCGCCTGCCGCCGCGTTCGAGCGTGAGGTCGAATTGATTAGGGCCCGCTGCGAAGTTGCTGACCGCAATTTGATTCCAGTCCGCCGGTAGTTGCGGCGCGAAACGGAGCGAGCGCCCGCCGTCATTCGCTTCGATGCCTAATAATCCCCGCAGCAGTGGCGTGACGATCATCGCCTCCGACCACACCTGATGATGCGACGAGCGACCGAAGGGCGTGTTGACTTCGCCGGAGATGAGTTCGGTGACGTAGCCGAGCGCCTCCGTGAAAGACAGCAGCGCGTTCGCCGTCAGTGCTTGATAGCCGACGTGCGGGCGATTATAGCGATACGCGCCCATCGCCGCCCAGCCCGTGAAGAGCGGCCACACCGAGCCGTAGTGATACGAGAGTGGATCATAAAGTCGGCTCTTTTCGGAGATGAGGCGCGCGCCCCAGTCGGTCGCCATCGCCGCCGCGCCGAGATGGTCAATCTGGAGTTGGGCGCGGTCGTCTTGAAGCGTCCCCCACCACAGCGGCACCGCCGGTAAAATTGTGTCTTCATCAATCAGCGTTGCTTTGTCGAGTTCGTTCATCCGTGCCTGACGCACAATTCGGTTCGGCCCCGGCTCGGCCTCGCGCGGTTTCGCGGGCGGGCGGTTAGTTGCGAAGGCGTAGAAGCCCCGGTCGGCGAGCCAGTAGGTGCTTTCAATCGCGGCGCGTGTGCGCTCGGCACCCGCGCGCGCCGCCGCGGCGAGTTCCGGCTCGTTCATCACCCCGGCCAATTCCGCGATGCTGCGTGAGGCTTCGATCCACACGCCCTGCATGTAAATCTCTTCATGCAGTGGATGAAGCGCGCCGCCCTCGACCCAGCCGTGACCGAATTTAGTGTTTTCGATGAGACCGTTTCCGTCCGTGTCGGTTGCGGCGGCAAAGCGATAGGCTTTTTTAATTGACTGCCAATGCGCGCGGATCAAATCAGTGTCGCCGCTCGCGCGCCAGTAGTCGGCGTGCGCCGCGACGTAGAGCGGCGTCGCGTCGGCGCTCGCCCATGGGTATTGATACTCGGTGAACCACGAAATCACTCCCGCGCTCTGCGAAATCTCGTGCGGAATCTTGCCGTCGGCGCGTTGATACTTTTTCAGAAATTCGAGAGCGGTGCGTGTCGTTGCAAAGTCGCCGTATGAATTGATGGCGAACATCGTCCAGAGCGCGTCGCGCCCGAAGAACCACGCGAACCCCGGTCGCTCGCTCTCGCCCGACGTGCGGAATCCGGCAACTAACCCGGTGCCGAGATGCGGGTTGGTCGCCACACCTTTCTCAACGCCGATCTTCGCCCACTCAAAAGCGCGGTTGAGCCGCTCATCGGGCGTCGTCACGTTGACGGTCTCTTTTTGAAAGCGTTCGTAATAAGCGACGTTCTTTTCATAGAGCGACGGCACCGCCGCGAGTATTCTTTCGTAATTGGCCTTCGCCGCCGCGCGTCCCTCGACGCTTCCGGTAATCACAATCGGGATAAAGTTTTTCTTCATCGCCTCGATTGGCGCTTCGACGACGAATCGCACAGGAACATCGCGCGGCTCTTCCTGATACGGCATCAACGAGATGTCGCGTGCCGTCGGCGACCCGACGACGCCGACATAACAGTTGGTTTCTTCAGTGATGTAGTAAGCACGCTCCTTCTCGACCCAACTCAGATTACTGGTCATCAAACCGGCGGGCCACATCAATTTTAATCTGGGACGGAATGACCACGTGACGTTGAGCGGCAGGACGCTCTGCACGTCGAGCAGCATCACGATGCCGGGTTCGTCAACCGGAGCGAAGATGATTTGCCGGGCGGTGAACGCCGAGTGGGTGTACGTAAAGATGGTCGCTTCCGGGCGCGCGTTGATGCTTACCGCGATGTCCGCAGCTTGGATTTCGAGCGGGTAGCCTTCGAGTTGGAACGAGAGTCGGAAGTCGTCGAGAATTTTCAGCGGATAAACCCACGCCTCGAACGCGCGGTGCTCGTAACCGAAGATTGCCGAGCGGCGACCGACGACGTCGAAGAACGAGCCTGCCTGAGTGCGCCGCTCAAGCTCTGCGCCGCTCTTCCTTAGCGTGAACTTCGGTGTGAACGACGGAGGCGGAGCCATTTGTGTTTGCGCTGGTGAAAGCGCGGCAAGAAAGTTAAGAAGAACGAACGAGCAGAGCGTCAGCCGCAGGAAATTTCGCCACTTCTTCAAGCACAAACCTCGCGGCGAACGTGCCGCTGTCTAAGTTACGTGATGGCACTAACCGGGGAGATAATGTCTTTGCGTTCTCTGCGGCTTCTTCGCGTCCTCTGCGGTAAAGATATTTAACCGCAGAGGACGCGGAGGGAAGAACGCAAAGTGCGCAAAGATGATGCTATCTTTTCTCATTTCTTTGAGCCTTCGCACCGGGTTGAGCCGCAAGCAAAATTTAGCTCACATGCACGGTTAGCCCTTCGCGGGCGAACTTCCATTGAAGAACTTCCGCGCCTTCTTCTTCGGCGAGCGCGCGTGAGACGGATTCCTTCGCGCCTTCCGCGCAGAGAAAGGCGATACAGCCGCCGCCACCCGCGCCGCACACCTTCGCCGCTTCGGCACCATTGTTGAGCGCCTTCTCGACGAGCATCTCCATGTGCGGCGTGGTGATGTTAGGTGCGAGCTTGCGGCGGTTCGGATAGGCGGCGCGCATCACGTCGCGCACCTTCGACCAGTCGTTATTAACGAGCGCCGCGCGCACGTCTCGCGCCGAGTCGCGGATGTTCCCGAATAGCTCGAAGGTCGCCCGGTCGCCGTTGATGTGCGCCTTCGTCATCTCCCAATTGTTGATTCCCGAAAGGCGCGGCTCGCCGGTGTAGCAAATGACGATGCGCTCTTCGAGCGTCTCCGCGTCCGCCTCCAGCGCCTCGCGCCGGATGCCGTCCGTCTTGAAGTGAATCGCGTTCAGGCCGCCATAGAATGCCGCGTAGTAATCCTGAAAACCGGCGGGCACGCGAATCACCGTCGTCTCGACGTTGGCGGCGAGGACGATGAATTTGCTTTCCGGGTAGCGGTCGCCGACCAATTTGTTGAGCGCGCCGATACACGCGATGGCGAGCGACGACGAGCCGCCCAGCCCCGCGCCCGCCGGGGCGGTGCTCTCGGCGACGAGGTGAAACCCCGTTTCTGGCTTGAAGAAGTGGACGAGTTTCGAGAACAACTCAAGGCGTTCTTCGTGGATGAGCTTTTCGACTTCGCCGACGCTCGTCTCAAAAGAAATGCGGCGGTCGCGCGATTCGAGAATGATGCGGTCATCGTCGCGCGTCTCGATGCGGCACTGCGCTCTCAAAGAGATGGCGAAGTTGACGGTTGAGGCTCCGGGATGGAAAAGGTAGAGCGGCCAGATGTCAATCGTGCCCCCGGCCAGATCAACCCGCGTCGGGGCGGTGGATTCGATAATCATAGTTTAAGTACTGAGTACTGAGTGCTGAGTGCTGAGTGCTGAGAAAAATAAAACTCAGCACTCAGCACTCAGCACTCAGTACTTTTTAATCTCCTTCCGCGTCGCCCGGTTTTTCCTTCGGTGAATCCTTGCGTCGCCTTCGCGGTGGCAGGTGGATATGTTCCTGAATTTCGTGGCCGATCTCTTGGAGCTTTTCTTCGGCGGCGTGTTCGAGCTTCTGGATGGTCGCGGGGTTGGCCTCTTCCACTTTCTTCGACAGCCAGTAGCGCTCGGCCAGATAGACAGCCGTGATTCCGACGACGACGATGACGAGCAGGTAGATGCCGAGTTGATGAAAATCGCCGATAAGATTCGTGATTGCACCGCTGAAGAAGTAGCCCGCGCCGCTCAGGATAAACACCCACACGAAACAACTCGCAAACGTCAGCGGCAGGAACTTGAAGTAAGGCATCCGCGCGACGCCGTAGAAGGCACACGACCCCCAACGCAATCCGTAGATGAATTTCGAGAAGAAGATTGACAGCGCGCCAAACTTATCGGTCAGCCGCTCGATGCGGGGGCGTGCCGCCCGGTAGAAATAGTAATCGCGCACGCTCTTCCGCGTGCCGCGCCCGATAGCGTAGGCCATCTGGTCGCTCATCACGCCGCCGAGCGTTCCCGCACACAACACCTTGAGGAAACTGTACTCACCAAAGAATCCGCTATGTGCCAGCACGCCCGCGAGCAGCAGCGTAATATCCCCCTCAATGATGGCGAGGACGAAGACGGCGAACAGCCCGTACTTCTCAACCAACTCGTAAAAGAATTGACCATCCATAAAGTAATGGTGATAGGTGATAGGTGATAGGTGATAGGACAAAAGCTGTTCTCTTGTCACCTATCACCTATCACCTATCACTTTCGGGCGGTGGTTTTACAACCAGCACAGGACAGTGGGCGTAGCGGACGACGGC
>Ga0183260_10004358_pt1 | contig 11248 bp, 12 predicted proteins | sample AntDrymUQ4972206_2_FD_129768 | JGI IMG/M metagenome (GOLD analysis project Ga0183260, IMG submission 129768) | Polar desert sand microbial communities from Dry Valleys, Antarctica - metaG UQ497 (22.06) (version 2) (version 2) | ecosystem: Environmental > Terrestrial > Soil > Desert | place...
CTCGACGACGGGATCTACGCCGTCATGGGGGGCGAGGAGCCCGGGCTCTTCGTCAGCGCCGCCGTGGAGCGGCTCGCGGTCGAGCGATGACCCTGCGGGGAGCGGCGGGACCGACGTCGGTGCGGCCGTCCCAACCCTCGCGTCCAGCCCGCCGTCGCCGTCGTATTCACGGTGGCGGTGGCGGTCGCGATCACTCTGACGGGGCCGCTCCTGCTCTTCGCTCCGCCCCGATCTGGGCGTGGATTGGGGCTTTTTCCTGTCCGCGGAATCCGCCGTACCCTTGCTCGTACCCTTACGGGATCCGAGAGCAGGCGGTCCATCTGGAGCGCGGCTTCCTCCTGCATCGTCGGGATGACGTGTGAGTAGCGGTCCAAGGTGATCGCCACGCTGCTGTGACCGAGCATCTCGGCGACGACCTTCGGGTGGACGCTGGCGGTGAGCTCAGGGTCGCCGCGGTGTGCCGTAGGTCGTGGAAGCGAATCAGCGGCAGGCTCGCCTGGCGGAGGACTGGACGGAGTCGCCGCTCGGTGAGGCTCCAGCCGGCCGCAGTGCGGGTCAGGGTGACCCGCACCTTAAGATCGGCCCCGTCGATAGCCTGCCAGCGCAACCCGAGGAGCTCACCGAGCCGCATGCCGGTGGTGAGCGCCAACGTGTACAGCGGCTGAAAGAATCGCCTTCTATGGCTGCCAGAAAACGTCGGGCCTCGTCCGGGGTCGTCCCGTTTCGAGGAGTAGAGGCGCTCGAGCTGTTGCGGCGTCAGCTTTGACAGGCTGACATGACCCATGGCCGGGATGATGTGCTTGTATGCGGCACTACTTCAGCAGCCAGTCGACGGCCTCGAGGTACCCCTGCCAGCCGCGCCCGATGACCTGGTGCGCCGTGGCGGGGGCGGTGACCGAGACGCGACGCCACTCCTCGCGTGCGGCGATGTCGCTGATGTGCACCTCGACCGTCGGTCGCTCGCACGCGACCAGCGCGTCGTGCAGTGCGTAGCTCGTGTGGCTGAGCGCGCCGAAGTTGCAGATGACCGCGTCGTAGTCCCGCTGCTCGAGCCGATCGATGAGGGCGCCCTCGTGGTTCGACTGGAAGGCCTCGAGGAGCACGCCGCCCGCAGTCGCGCGTGCCCGAGCGGCCTCGACGATCTCGGCAAGGGTCGTGGTCCCGTAGATCTCAGGCTGGCGTCGTCCCAGCGTCCCGAGGTTCGGGCCGTTGAGGAGGAGGATGCGCATCGTCGACCGTGCGCTCATGCGGCCTCCGGCGAGATCGCGCCCAGCGCGAGTCCGACCTCAGCCTCTGTAACGTCGTCGACCTCCACTACCCGGCCGACCTCCATCGGGAGGATCCAGCGCTGCCGGCCGGCGCGCCGCTTCTTGTCCCCCCGCAGGGCGGCTCGTGCCTTTTCTCCGTCGAAGGGAACCCGCAAGGTGAACCCGAGGTCGACGAGCAGCGCGTCGATCCGACCGCTGAGCGTCGGGTCGGCGCCTCGTTCCTGCGCGATCGCCGCAACGCCGCGAAGTCCGAGGGCCACCGCGGCGCCATGGCCGAGGCGATATCCGCTCGCGACCTCGAGCGCGTGACCGATGGTGTGGCCGAGGTTCAGGGTGCGCCGCTCGTTGACCTCGAAGGGATCCCGATCGCAGACGGCGAGCTTCAGGCGCGCGCTGCGCTCGACGATCGCGTACCGCGCGGCTTCGTCGGCGTGCAGGGCGGCGCTGCCGCGGCGTTCGATCAGCTCCCACAGCGGCGGGTCGCCGATCAGCGCCGCCTTGACTGACTCGGCGATCCCATCGCGGCGCTGTGCGGGGGTGAGCGTGCGCATGGCAGCGGTGTCGGAAATCACGGCCACCGGTGGCCAGAAGGCGCCGACCGCGTTCTTGGCGTGCGCGAGGTCCACCGCCACCTTCCCGCCGATCGCGCTATCTGCCTGCGCGAGCCAGCTGGTGGGAACGTGGACGAGCGGGAGACCACGGGCGTAGAGCGCCGCCGCGGTGCCGGCAACATCTCCGATCGTGCCGCCGCCCAATGCGACGAGCGGCGTATCGCGCTCGACCTCGACGGTAGCCAGCCACTCGAGCACCCCCTCCAGGTGCCGCATGCGCTTGACGCGCTCGCCGCCGGGCATCGACAGGCACCGATCCGCCCCGATGTGCGCGAGCATCCCCGCCTGCCGGGTCACCAGCCGACGGTCGACCACCATCGCGGGCCGGCGCTCACCCAGCACATCCTGGAAGTCGGCCGCCGTCAGGTCGCTGCCAAGCACGATGCGGGCGGTCTCGGGCCCGATTGGGTGGTGGCGCCGCACCTCCAGGTCGAGCAATCTCCCCGTGCGTCTGCCGCTACCGAGCTGCTCGAGGACGAGGGACGCCACTGACGCCGGACGTCCCGCCGCGTCGATCTGCCAGGTAGCCGCCCGGTACGCCGGCGCCCGCTCGGACGCCGTCGCCGCCAGCCGCTCGGGCTCGTAGGGCTGGAGCGTGGGCCGCTCGGTGGCATCGGCTCGCAGGCGAGCCGCCAACTGGTCCGGGGCCACGTCGAGCCAGCCCACGGCCCCGTGGTGCCACAGCATCCATCGGTTGAGCGGATCCACGATAGATCCGCCTCCCACCGCGATGACTGACCCGGGCTCCGCACATGCGGCGGCCACCGCCTCGCTCTCCATCCTCCGGAATGCCGGTTCGCCACGACGGCGCAGGAGCTCCGCGACCGGCGCGCCGGCCCGCTCCTCCACGAGCGTATCGGTGTCGAGGAAGGGGCGGCCGAGCGCCTTCGCGACCAGACTGCCCACGGTCGACTTGCCGCTGCCAGGCATGCCGATCAGCACAAGGCCGGCGTCAGGCACCGGCCAAGCGCCCCAGCTCCGAACGCAGCGCAGCACGCATGGCGTCAATGGGCGCCCGGAGTCCGGTCCACAGCTCGAAGCTCGCGGCCGCCTGGCGCAGGAGCATGCCGCTGCCGTCGCGTGCCACGGCGCCACGGGCGCGCGCCTCGCGCACGAGCCGCGTGGGACTCGGGCGGTACACGAGGTCGAGTACGCCGAGACCCGGACGGAGGAGGTCCGCCGCGATCGGACTGTCCTCGCCGCCGGTGCCGATCGGTGTCGCGTTGACGAGGAGATCGGCCGCGCGAATGGCGGCCGGGGACGATGCCCAGCTGGCGCGCGTGACCGTCGCGACCTCCGTGCAGCCGAGCTCCTCCAGGGCCGCGATGGCAGTCCGGGCGGCGCCACCGGCGCCGAGGATCACCGCCCGCCGTGGGGAGGAGCCGAGCTGTCTCGCGACGGCGGAGAGCTCCTCGAGCAGCGCCGGAAGGTCGGTGTTGTGGCCGATCAGCCGGTTTCCGACACGGCGCACCGTATTGAGGGCCCCGGTACGCTCCACCTCGGGGGCCAGCTCGTCCATCAGCTCGCAGGCCGCGATCTTGTACGGCTTCGTCACGTTGGCACCCAGCCGAGTTTCATCGCGCAGCGCCACGATCTCCGCGCGCAGCGCGTCGATCGCCACGTCGCGAAGCTCGTAGCGGGCGGCCAGCCCGCAGGCGGCAAAGGCGGCGTTGTGGATGGCCGGCGACGCGGAGTAGGCGATGTCGTGTCCCAGCAGCACGGCGAGTGTGCTCATCCAGGGCGTCGCTCGGTGCGTCGTCGCCGGCGCGCCACGGCCGCGCGGAGGTCGCCCAGCGTGTCTCCGCCGAACGAGGTGAGGAGCGCGTCGGCGAGGACGAGCGCGACCATCGCCTCGCCCACGATTCCCGCCCGCGCCAGGACGGTGACGTCACTGCGCTCGATGTGCGCCCGTTCGACTGACCCGCTCGCGAGGTCGACGCTTGGCAGCGGGCTGCGCAGCGTGGAGACCGGCTTCTGGGCGCAGCGCACCACGATCGGCTCGCCATTGCTGATGCCGCCCTCGACGCCGCCCGCCCGGTTCGTCCGACGGCGCCAGGTATCGGCGGCTGGATCCACCACGTCGTGAACCGCACTGCCGCGGCGACCTGCGACGCCGAATCCGAGCCCGATCTCGACCCCCTTGACGCCCGGAATGGCCATCGCCGCCCCGGCAAGCGCGCCATCGAGGCGGGTGTCCCACTCCGATGACGAGCCCAGCCCGATCGGCACATGCTCCGCGACGACCACGAATGAGCCGCCGATCGAATCGCCGGCCTCCGCGGCGGCGTCGATCTCCGCCAGCATGGCGCGCTCGGCATCCGGATCGGGGCACCGCAGCGGCGAGGGGCTGGCGAGGTCGCTATCGGGCCAGTCGCCGGGGATCGCGGCCAGCGGATCGTCGGCATCCGCGAAGGCCCGTACCCCGCCGAGCTGGTCAACGAAACTCCAGATCCGCACGCCGTGGACGGCGAGGAGCTGACGAGCCACAGAGCCGGCGACCACGCGCACGACGGTCGAGCGGGCCGAGGCGCGCTCGAGGACGTCCCGGATGTCCTCAGTGTCGTATTTCAGGGCGCCGGCGAGGTCGACGTGTCCGGGACGCGCCCGGGTGATCGGCTTTGGCCGACGCTGCGGCGCGATGCGCTCGACGGACATCCGCTCGCTCCAGTTCGGCCAGTCCCGGTTCTCGACCTCGAAGCCGACGGGCGAGCCGAGCGTCCGGCCGTAACGGATGCCGCCGATCCAGCGAACCCGGTCCCGCTCGATCAGCATGCGCCGACCGCTGCCGTAGCCGTGCTGGCGGCGCTGCAGGTCGCGGTCCACGACGCGCGTCGACACGCGCATGCCTGCCGGCAGACCCTCGAGCACCCCCACGAGCGCCGGGCCGTGCGACTCGCCCGCGGTGAGCAGCCGCAGACGGCGCATCAGGTGACCGCCGTTGCCGCGAGGTCGTTCCAGAACCCCGGGTACGACACGGCGGTGCACTCCGGATCGTCGAGCATGACGTCACCCGAGATGCCGGCGAGGGCCGCGACGGCAAACGCGATCGCGATTCGATGGTCCCCGTGCGTCGCGATCGTCGCGCCTCGGGGCTTCCCCCGTCGCACGCGCCAGCCGTCGCGCAGCTCGGTGACTTCGGCACCTATCGCATGGAGTCCGGCCGCCACCGCGGCGATTCGATCGGACTCCTTCAGGCGCAGCTCGCCAGCGCCGCGCAGCTCCGACTCCTCGTCGCAGGCCGCCATGGCGATCGCCAGGAGGGGCAGCTCGTCGATCAGGTCGTCGGCCTCGGCGGGGGAGACGCGGACCGCCCGCAGGGGAGTGCCTCCGCGGACGGTGATCTCGCCGACCGGCTCGGGCCCGGCGCTCGTGGATTCGGTGGCCACGATGTCGGCTCCCATCCGGCGCAGGAGCGAGACGAGGCCCAGCCTGCTCGGATTGAGGCCCACCCCGACGAGGGTGAGCTCGGCGTCCGGATGGAGTGCCGCCGCAACCAGCCAGGCGGCCGCGGCCGAGAGGTCGCCGGGCACCGCGAACGAGACCGGTCCCGGTCGGGCCGGTCCGTCGAGGGTGGTGATCGTGCCGCTGCGCCTGATCGGCACGCCGGCGTAGCCCAGGAGCCGTTCGGTATGGTCCCGCGTCGCTCCCGGCGCCTCGATACGCGTGGTGCCCGCGGCGGCCAGAGCGGCCAGGCTGCCAGCTCCGATGAGCTGGGCGCTGGCGACCGGCAGCCGATGGGTGACCGCGCGCAGCGGCGGCCGGCCCTCGATGAGGAGCGGCGCATGGCCGTCCGTCGTGGTCATGTGGGCTCCCATCGCGCGGAGGATCGTCGCCAGCCGCTCCATCGGTCGTCGCCGAAGCGAGGCGTCGCCATCGAGCGCGACGCGCAGCGGAAGGGCCGCGACAGTGCCCGCGAGGAGCCGCATCGTCGTGCCCGAGTTGCCGCAATCGAGTCTCGCGTCGCGGGTGAGGCCGCCGCTCAGCCGATAGTCGACGACCTCTCCATCGCGCTCCTCGGCGATCGTCACGCCGAGCGCGCGGAGGCACGAGACGGTGCTTCGCACGTCCCGCCCGGGCGAGCGCATGCTGATGGTCGCCGGACCCTCCGAAAGCCCAGCGACGATCAACGCGCGGTGGCCGATCGACTTGTCGGCTGGAAGCTCGAGCCGGCCGCGCAGCCGCGCCGCGGCGACGACACGAGCCGGGCGAGCGACCGTCGTCACGGCTTCCTCGTCGCGTCGGCGGAGTGGCTGTCCTGCACGAACCGACGCTGCGCGGAGCGGGAGGCGCGCAGTACGGCACCGAAGATCGCGGTGAGTTCGGAGGGCGGGATCGGGCCGTTCGCGCCCTCCGCGGCGCGCCGGAGGAGCTCGCGCTCGCGACGGACGTCGTGTCCGTGGCCGTCCGGGCCGCGGCGGCGCTGAACCTCGACGGCGAGTGCCGCGCGCTCCTGGAGCAGGCCGATCAGCCGTGCATCGAGGTCGTCGATGCGGTGACGCACCTCATCGACGCCTGCGGCGATCTCCATCGGCGCCGCGACGGTGACTTCACCTTCACCCTCGGATTCGCGCCTCACGAAATGCAGCCGGCGCAGCTCATCCATCAGCTGGCCGAACTCGTCGAAGCCGAGGCTCTGGTCGCCGTCCGAGCGCGCGTTGGGCGGGTCGGGGTGCACCTCGATCAAGAGCCCATCCGCTCCGACGGCGGCGCCCGCCAGTGCCATCGGTCCAACGAGGTGACGCTGGCCGGTACCGTGACTCGGATCGACCATGATCGGCAGGTGCGTCTTGGATCGCATCACGGGCACCGCGGACAGGTCGAGCGTGTTGCGCGTTGCGGTCTCGAAGGTCCGGATGCCGCGCTCGCAGAGTATGACGTTGGGATTGCCCGCGGACAGGATGTATTCGGCCGCCAGCAGCCACTCCTCGATCGTGGCGGAGAGACCGCGCTTGAGGAGTACGGGTCGCCGGCTCTGCCCGACAGCCCGCAGGAGCACAAAGTTGTGCATATTCCGCGCGCCCACCTGCAGCACGTCGACGTGCTCGTCGAACTCTTCGACGTGACTGGGATCGACCACCTCGCTGACCACCGGCAGGCCCGTCTCCTGCCGGGCCTCCGCGAGGAGGCGCAGCGCAGGGAGGCCGAGGCCCTGGAACGCGTATGGAGACGTGCGCGGCTTGAAGGTGCCTCCGCGCAGCATGCGCGCTCCCTCGCGGCGCACCCAGCGCGCCGTGTCGAGCAGCTGCTCGCGCGACTCGACGGCGCAGGGTCCGGCAATGACGACCATCTGGTGTCCCGCGCCCACGTCAAGCGAGTCGACGCGGACGCGAGTGCGATCCGCCTGGTCCTGGAGGCTCGCGAGCTTGTACGGCGAGCTGACCCGGATCACCTGATCGACGCCGGGGAGCGTCCCGAGGTGCGCGACGCGCTCGACGTCGCTGCCCACGACGCCGATGACCGTGCGCTCGTCTCCCAGGCTGACGAACGCCTCCAGCCCGTGCGCTTCGACCACGCGTTGGACTTCGCTTACCTGTTGCTGCGTCGCCCCTGGACGCATCACCACGATCATGAGACGTGCCTTTCGTTGAGCCGCTGGAGGTGTGTAACAAAAGACGCAGGAGCCTGTCGGCTTCCTGCGTCTGCGGGCACGAGCGCCTGCGCCGGCGAGATCTACTCGCCTGCCTCGTACCCGCTACCCATAGGACCACGTGCAGTTCATGGAGTTCGCGGAGGGTAGTCGCACCGATGGGCCACTGTCAACGATCCGCGATCCGCGATGCATCGGCGGCCGAGAGCACGACCCGGCCCCCGTCGACGGTCCACACCGACCCGGTCACATAGCTCGCCTCGGGGCTGATGAGGAAGCCGATGACGGCAGCCACCTCCGCCGCCGTCCCCGACCGACCGAGCGGCACGTCCACCCGTGCGTCGTCGGGCAGCGTCCGCTCGTCAAAGGCGGTCGCGACCGCGCCGGGTGCCACGACGTTGACCCGCACCGCGTGGGCCCCGCCCACGAGGGCCATCGATCGCGCCAGGCCCTCGAGCCCTGCCTTCGCCGCGGCATACGCGGGTGACCGCAGCGAACCCTCTCGTCCGCCGACGATGCTGCCGACGAGCACGGCGCACCCCCTCGCGGCGGCGAGCGCCGGCAGGCTGATCCGCATGGCCTCGTACGGCGCGGTGAGGTCGACGGCAATCACCTCGTCCCAGTGCTCCCGGCTATCCCAGGGGCCGGATGGCGGGACGCCCGCGCAGCAGATGAGCGCGTCGAGCCTGCCATCGCAGCGCTCCAGGGCGGCCTTGAGCACGTCGGCGTCCCCCGCGTCGCCGACCAGCAGCTCGCCCTCGATGAACGATTCGCGGCGCTGGTCGATGCCGACCACGAGCCAGCCGTCGGCGGCGAGACGCGCCGCGGTTGCACGACCGATCCCGGAGGCCGCCCCTGTGATGATCGCACGGAGTCGCGGCATCGGCCTAGGATGCACGAGGACGACGCACGGATGCAATCGGACCGGCCGCCGCCCTTGACCTCGATGCCAAGGCGCCGTGATGCGGCTTACATCGCAATTCAGTGCGTCGCAGCAGCATCGGATCGACATGGAATACGTTCACCGTCAGCAGGTTCTCTTCGTCGATCCGTCCCACGGAGCGCGTAGCCAGATGGCGGCCGCGTTATTGCGCGCGGTCGCCGGCGATCGCTTCGAGGTCGGCTCGGCCGGCATCGAGCCGAACGGCTCGGTCGATCAGGTCCGCGAGGTGCTGCGGGAGGTGGGGATCATTGACTTCATCCCGGGTCGGCGCGCCATTTCAAGCCTGCTCGATCAGCCGCCGGACCTGCTCATCGCCGTCTGCGAGGAGGGCTGCGGTCATTGTCCGTACGTGCCAGGTGCGAGGCGAGTCGCGCGCTGGCCTCAGCCCGATCCCGACGTCGCCTCTCCAACGGATCGGATGGCGGTGCTGCGTCGGATCCGCGAGGACCTCGAGCCGCGCATCGCGTCCCTCATCGATCTCCCCGGATCATGAGTCGCCGCGCCTACTGGGCCAGAGGCCACGCCCGCGGACCAGCTCGCGAGGGTCCACACCATCCGCTACGCGGGCGGTCGCGAGGCCGAGACCTGGGCCCTCTCGGATCGGCTCGGTCTGCTCGAGCAGCTCGGCGTCGCACCGTCCGGACCGCCTCGGCCTCAGCCGGTCGGCTCGGGCGCCTGAGCATCGCTCGGACCGATGCGGCCCTCGACCGAACGCGCGTTGCGCGGCTGCCCGGTGCTCTGGCTGAGCTCAGTCAGCGCAGATGGTCGTCCGCATGTGGTGCCCGTCTGGTTCGTATGGGAGGGCGAGAGAATCGTGCTCTTCAGCAAGCCGAACGCGCGGAAGCTGCGCAACCTGCGATGCGAGCCGCGAGCGATGGTGGCGATCGGTGCGCCGTGGCGGCGCTTCGACGTCGAGCTGATCGAGGCGCACGCAGAGGTGCCGCGCGTCCTGGCGCCAACCTGATGCCGGGCACCTTCGTGGCGAAGTACCGTCCGCTACTGCGGCGCTCGGGCCTGAGCCTCGAGCGCTTCACGGAGGTGTACTCGCAGCCGATCGTGCTGCGCCCGACACGGTTCCTCGGGTACGGCGGGCCCGGCTGGAACTGACATAGCAGCGGCGCGGCTTCGCGGACCTGGCGCGCTGCCGCCACCTCGAGCTTGGAGGAATGTGGCCATGCGCATGAGCCGGCATGATCACGTTGCGCGCTGTCCCTCGTCGGAGGCGGCCCGGGCTCAGCGGGCTCGACGCCGGAATCCCGCACGCCGGCAGCCTCGGTGCAGGCGTCGCCTTCCGCGTCCGCCGTTCTTGGCCGAGCCATTGCCCCGTGCTAGTGTGCCCGCTGAAACTCAAGGAGGCCGATTCATGCCGGATGCCGCGGGTGTCGTGAACGATCAGGGTCGCTCGAACGATGCCGAGTTCGAACGGATCATCGCCACCTCGACATCGGAAGTGGCAACGCTGGCGCGCGCGGTCCGCGAACTCGTTTTCGATGTCTTGCCACAGACGGTGGAGGTCGTCTGGCCACGCCAGGGCTCGGTGGGGTGGGGAACCGGCCCCAGGAAGTTCACCGAGCAGTTCGCCTACCTCATGCCGTTCAAGAAGCACGTCGCGCTCGGCTTCTACCGTGGCGGCGAGCTGCCCGATCCTGACGGACTGCTTCCGAGTGCTGGCGGCCGGCAGGTCGGCGGTAGTCTCAGCATGCGGAGCCTCAAGCTCACCGGGATCGATGAGGTCGACCGGCCGGCGCTGCGTGCAATGATCGAGGCCTCGACCAGGCACGGGATCCCGGCGGCCCGGGACTGAGTATGGCCGTTGCCGGCAGGGCGGCGATCGCCCTATGGAGGGGCTCTCGTGGAGCGTACCGCCCCATTGACCGTGACTTGCGAATCGAGCACGTCGGCCTCGGTTCCCTCGAACGCGCCATGTCGTCGTTCGAGACTGGCGAGATGAGGTTCACGGCTACGATGGCCAGACGGCCGGGCTCCACATCGACGCCGATCGCCTGAGCTTCGGTCCGGTGCCGGCAACGGGCTGCACCGCCGATGAGCCATCGCGATCACGGCGTTCTTCGAGCTCAGCTCCTTTTCAGCCGCGCCGAGTAAGACGAGTGGAGGGTGTGGGAGGAGTTTGAGACGGAGGGTGGTGGCTCCTCGGACACCGGGCCGCCCGGAGACGGCCCGTCCGTGCCGATCCTCATCACGTTCGGCGAGGACGGCGCCATGACGAGTTCCAGCTGGGTTTTTGACGGCTTTGACTATCTCGCGCCCCACGGGCCGAGGACAGTCGGTGGGATCACATTCACGTTGAGCCCCCCCGAGAGGCCGACGCAATTGGACGCAGTGGTCCCCCTCAAAGGCGCGCCGTCAGCTCGCGTTACCGAGCCGGTCGTACCGGCCGATGGAACCATCGCGCCCTGCGAACCGGCCGCTTCTCCGTAGCCGGCGCCCGTGACAAATCAATATTGGGGACTGCGCTGCGAGGGCAGAGCTCTTGACCGACCGAGAAGGCTTGGAAGGGCGGCCGCGGTTCACGGTCGAGGGCCTGGATGGCGCTTGATTCACTGGCGGATTACGATACGGCACTGTGGCGCGCAAGGACCTCGAGGGCTGGATCCGTCCGGCCGCTCCGCACTCGACCAGCCCGAGGTGATGCCGAGCGCGGAATCACGCCCGCAGCTGAGGTCATCAACTACGCCGAGCCCGCCCAACCGGGCCCGGCGAGGGTAGGGGACGTGAGGCGTCTCTTCCCTGAAGCTGGAGCACCCTTATAAGCACCCTTATGGGATCGCGCCATGCTTCCCAGAGCGACTCAAACGTGCTCAATCGACCCAGATTGGGA
>Ga0183260_10004359_pt1 | contig 11248 bp, 7 predicted proteins | sample AntDrymUQ4972206_2_FD_129768 | JGI IMG/M metagenome (GOLD analysis project Ga0183260, IMG submission 129768) | Polar desert sand microbial communities from Dry Valleys, Antarctica - metaG UQ497 (22.06) (version 2) (version 2) | ecosystem: Environmental > Terrestrial > Soil > Desert | place...
CCGTGATCTTGGATGAGTCCGCCAAGATTAAGAATCCGCAGGCGGCGCTCACGCAGGTCTATCACCAGCTTGCGCCACTGTTCAAGAAGCGCGTGATCATGACTGGCACACCCGTCGCCAATCGTCCCTTCGACGTCTGGTCGCAGGTCTACTTTCTCGACTTCGGCGCTAGCCTTGGTACAGATTTTGCAGGGTTCAAGGCGGATCACGACTTCGAAGATTCGTATAAGGACGAGCCCGCGGCATTTGTTGCATACCAGCATCGGCTGAGCGCAGTAAGCAAGAAGCTCAAAGCTCTATCGATCCGCGAGACAAAAGACGGCGGACGCATCTCGTTGCCAAAAAAAGAGTTCGTGAGACTCGTCACCGACTGGGAGTCCGAACAACTGGAGTTGTATCGACAGGCGCGGGAGGACCTTCGGCTCATCGTCACTCGTGACGGCGAACTCATTGAGGAGGACCAGCAATCCATCCTCAAGCGACTACTGAGGTTGATCCAGATTGCCTCAAACCCGGCGCTCGTCGACGACGGGTACCGCAAGAATCCCGGCAAGCTGCAGACACTGATTGACTTGTCCGCGGATATCGTCAACCAGGGCGAAAAGTTGATCGTGTGGACCGCTTTTAACCAGAATGCTGAGTGGCTAGCACAGCAGCTCTCGCAATTCGGTGCCAATGCATTACACGGGAAACTCACAATGGAGCGACGCAACTCGATCGTCGAGTGGTTTCTCAAAAATCCCGAGGACCGAATACTCGTCGCGACTCCGGGGGCGGCCAAAGAGGGCTTGACGTTGACCGTCGCCAATCATGTTGTGTTTTATGATCGAACGTACAGCCTGGACGACTACCTCCAGGCTCAGGATCGCATCCACCGTGTGTCTCAAACTCGCACATGCTACGTCTACAACATGATCATGCAGGACTCCGTAGACGAATGGATCGAGTCGTTAATCGAAGAGAAACGTCTCGCGGCCCTGCTCACTCAAGGCGACATTGACCAAGCGGCCTACGCCGATCGAGCTACCCTGTCATTCTTTGACATTCTCAAGGGGATTCTGGGAAACGCCGGCAACTCATGAAGATCCCAGCGAACGCCATCCCCGACATCATGATCCTTCGCAAGAAGGAGATACGCGTTCTGTCGTGCGCGCTGCCGCATGGTGACCTGCTGTTTTATCCCGACAATCCGCGCATCTATTCTGCAGTGTGGCTGAGCGAAACCGATCAGCCTTCGCAGGAAGACATCTTCAGAATCTTGGCCAAGTCGGAGCACGTGAGAGAGACACTGGTTCCGAGCATCAGGAACAATGGGGGCCTGATGGAACCAATATTGGTGCGCGACAACGTTGTGCTGGAGGGAAACAGTCGACTCGCCGCGTACCGCCTGCTTTCTCAGCAGGATGGTGACAAATGGCAACTGATTCGCGCACGCGTACTTCCCAGCGACATCTCGGATAGCGAGGTGTTTTCTCTGCTCGGGGAGTATCACATGGTTGGCAAGAAGGACTGGCCGCCATACGAGCAAGCCGGATATCTGTACCGGCGCTTCAAGAATCACGATGTTCCAGAGCAGGAGCTTGCTGCCGAAGTTGGAATGACAATAGGGAAAGTAAGGCACGCGATCAGTGTGTACAGCTTCATGGTAGACCACGAAGACCGTAATCCGGAGAAGTGGAGCTACTATGATGAGCTCATCAAGGGTCGTCGATTCGACGCCGCACGAAAACTCTACCCAAACTTCGACAAGGTGATCGCGCAAAAGATCAAAGCAGGTGAGATTAGTCGCGCCGTGGATCTGCGTGACCTCTTGCCCAAGATCACCAAAGCGGGTGGCAATACTCTCCGCAAGTTCATGAACGGAACAACCGGGTTCGACGAAGCGGCCGACGACGCGCGCCTCAGAGGCGCGGGCAACTATCATGCTCAGAAGCTTAAGACCTTTCGGAATTGGCTTGCTGAGGATTCCATTGACGCAGAAATGGGCCAAATGTCAGCTGATGACATCAAGCCTGTGAAGTACGAACTCGACAAGATCTACACACGCGTCGGCCAGCTAATAAAGCGCGCTACGAGATCTCAAAAGCACTAAGGACTCTTTTAGACATCGCCAATCCGGCTTGTGGCGAAGACGCATGTTCCAAGATGACCCTCAGCGCCACATTGATCGCTTTGTCCTGGGCAGATCGAGGGCCTACTTGGCGCGCTTCCTCGTCGTGAAATAATCGGGCTGCTCGCACCGTTAAATTTCGTACGTGACTCTTTAGGGCGTTGACCTCCGGGACCGCTTCGGACAACTTGCGTATTTCGTGCTGAACATCTTTGATGTGTGCATCGACAATCCTGCGCACGTGAACCGAAACGGCAACCGGAAGCGCGCCCTCATGCGCGTGATCCAGCCACTGGTCTGCCATTCCTAGGTGAAACTGCGCAGTACGCATTCGCTTGCGCGCGAGGGATCGATCACGAATGACTTGGGTGATCCGTTTCGTGAGGATCGTTAACTCGTCCTGCAAGAACGCATAGTGCACTCCGGCCTCAAATTCATCGCGTCGAGCATTAGGAATGATCTGGGGCGAAGCAATGTGGATGTCGCCGATGGCCCAAGAAGCGAACCTCGGCTCGGCAAACAACGGCCCTAGTGCCGCTTCACCGCCTACTTGGATATTTCCTGCTCGAAGGCGAATACCGCCAAGTCCCAAACGCCGTGGAACCGCACCCAGGTAGGCATGGTCGAGAAGCCATCCAAATGCTGCAACCTCGCCGTCTAAGCCCAGGAATTCCAGGAACTCGACAGAGTGCACGACATCGAAAAGTTTTTCGCTGAAAGCAATTTTGTCCCTCGCACGGTGATGGATGGGCTCGAGATCCCCGTCAAAAGTGACGGCCACCGGCTCTTGCACACCGCGTGCCCTCAGAAACGCTGAGATTTGTGGACCCAGCTGGAAGGTCGGATGAAACGGAACGGGGGCTACTTGCGATAGATAGGTTCGAATGCTCTCATCGTTGAGCAAGAGGTCGCCTCGGAGCCGGCTCACCTTCCTTAATTCCACTTCGAAGAAGCGGGCTGGATAAGTCCCCGGCGGCACCACACGAACCTCGACAATCCCGCGCACTAGGCTGGCCAAGTCGCCGACATACGTTGCGTCACGCAGAAGGTCCCGGAGTCTTTTCCCATCCCAGACAACTTCAGTGACCGCATCATCGCCGTCTGCGCGGCCTCTGAAGACCAGCTCTTGACAGTACCCCAGGCCCGACAATCGACCGACACCCCGGAATCCTCGGAGGCCCTTACCTCGCTTACCGCTTGCGCCAATGGCGGTAAGTCGGCGCACGAACTCGCGCCGCGGGATGCTTGCTCCATTGTCGCGGATGAAGATAGAGCGCAAAGTCCGGTCCAACGTAATCACAACGCCCAATGGATCGTCTGTTGACAAGCCGCGCTCGCGAACAAGGTCAATGGCGTCGGCAGAGTTCTGTATGTACTCCCGGTAGATCGTCAAAGGGTCGGCATACATGGCTCCTGCCAGCAGCTCGAGCAGGTCTTTACCTACGACGACCTCTTCGGTCACCGCACGCGGTCTATTCAACTTTGTGACGTCAATCGGAGCGAAGCTTGGAGCGGCAAGTAACCCTGGCATCAAATTGCCTCCCTCAAACCTGCATCTTCGACCAGTTCATCCTCGGGGATGGCGATGCTCTCCGCGGGAGCGACGTACTGCTTGAGTTTCATTGTGTCCCAAATTCGCCGAAGCTCGTTCTTCAGTGGCGAAGCGTAAAACGGAAGAATATTGTTGATGCGAGCACTCTCGGCACGACCGACCAGTGACCCGAATTCGCTCGGTTGCGAGGTCGAGAGCAATACTGCGAGTTCATGCCGTTCGTTTCCAGTCAGCCGGTTGAAGCCGCTCTCGAACTCGTCGAACTCAGCGCGACCCTCGTGCTGCTCGTACCAAGCGCGATTGAACAGAAAATGCTGAGGTCGAAGCAGGAGTTCGCTGAACTTCTCCGTGCTTTCCCCGAAGGCGCGCTTGAAGAAAGTCGGAGCCCCACTGACGATGCCATGGGTGGCCTGCAAGATGATCTGCATGGAGCGAAGTTGATACTTCGTCCACTTAACGCCGATGTGACTTCGATCTTTCATGTCCGTCGGCTGGTAGCGCATGGGGAACGAAAAAATGCGAATTCCGAGCTCTTCGTTGAGATCGATGTTCAATCGCATGCGCTGATAGAGGTCGTCAGGCGAATCATGGAAGTTGTAGAGCATGTAATTGGACAGATCGTGCAAACCAACATCGTATGCGAATCGGATCGCTGTCTCGTAAGGCTTGCGTGCCCCGAGGTGATCGAACGCAATTCGCAGCGGCTTGATGGCTATTGAACTCATCTCTTTTAGATACATCTTGTCCCGGCACAAAATTCGCGCATCGACACCTTGATTAAAGTCGACTCTACGCATCACTGGCACGCGGCTACCAGGCCGGCGTAGCATCGCTCCTTTCTCGAAACCAAGGTCTCGAATTTCGGCGATGATGTTCTTGTAGTTCGCTGATGCCACCACGTTGTTATCCATCAGCAACAAATCTTTCTTGGGACCGTATCGTTCCTCGACGCCTCGCACCACATGAGAGATCGGCTGCGCATCGCGTTGCGCTCCCTCGAGTTTGGGCACGCCGCAAAACTGGCACTTTCGAACGCAGCCACGGGACGCGTATGCGAAGTAGGCATCGCGCACGGGGTAGGCATACTCGATTTGATCCAGAATTCCATAGTCCGGCACCAGATCCTCGATGGGCGTGCCGTGGGTGTCGTCCGAATAGAGTTCTCCGGCAAAGTCATCCAGCTGTAGCGCTGTGGCCGGTGCTTCGCTCAAGAGCCCCTTGATGAAACGAACACCGAGCCAGCGCTTTTCCGCCAGGAACTGACCGTGCATGAGCGAGGCAGCAATGCCCCCTACGAACACCTTGGTAGTGTTGCCGTTGGCAATCTTTACAGCGAAGTCGATGGACTTCGAGATGTCACGCCACTCGAAAGAGAACAAGGTCGTTATGTAGATACGATCCCAGTTGATGCCAAGCACGGAGTGATCGTCTTCGCCCTTTATGAACCTCACGTTGTCACGTTTGCCGAAGGGGCCATGGTAGGCAGCAATCTTCATCAGCCCGAGCGGCGGATACTTGTTCTTGTAGCCGGGCTCGATGAGAAGGATGTTCTTACTTGCCATGAGGGTCTCCCAATGCTTTCGCCCGGACGGACTTCAAAAGGTCGAACGCTTGGTCAGCGCCGCCCACCCCTCCGTAACCGCGCATTTCTCCATCATTGGCCCAATTGATGCGATCCGCAAAGTCCGATAACTTCTCGACGAAAAAATCCAGATCGACATTACGCCTCTTTCGCGTGGCCTCTGAAACTAACGATCCTGCCAAGCTCATCAGTGAGTAGACACCAACGCCCTTTGTGATCAAGTGCCGTCTTGGTTGCGACCACTGACTAGGATAGACGCGAACGACCGCGTTCCAGAACGCAATCAGTTGCCGTCCGACCTCCTCCAAGTCGTTTTGCTCTGTGTTGGCCTCGCGCTGAAAACGCCGTATCGCTTTCTGCATGGTTCGAAGTGAGGCCATACGCTTCGTGCCGCTAGTTCTGCCGCCCCCCAAGTCCAGACGGTTCTTCCACGGAGATTCGGAGTCCTCCTGCAGTCGAAGCGCCAAGGCGATGGATGGGTGGGCAACTGCGAGGTCTTCCTGCGCGAGCCTGGCGCTCGTGTAATCAAGCAGACTGCTACTCAAACCCTTGGCATTGCCATTGATGTCGCGAAAGATGCGGATCTCTTCCTCTACGGGTAAGCCGATGAAGGTCATGAAGGCGAACACGATCGGGCTTTCCCGTAGGTAGCCGAGGCGATGCTGGCAATCAACCTGTGACATGGCGGGTGGCCCGCTTGCATCGATCGTCAAGACAGAGGTGGACCGCGTTGAACTACGCTCCAGCGACCACGTCGGCCGATCCGCTTGCCGCAGGTTGAATGTGAGGGGGATGGTCGTCGCGCCGGGCTGCTGAATATAACGTTTGAACGACAAACTATGGTCTCGGCAGAACCTGCGCTGGTAGCCCGTCCGGGAAGTTTCATCCAACACATCGCTAAAGCTCACGCGAGAGAGCAAAGCGGCGCTGGCGAAGCCCAGAAACGTCTCTCGACCACCACAAACGCCAATCTGACCGTTTAACCGAAGGCGAGTAGCTGAGACTGTTGAAAGTGCACGATTTAGCTGCATTTTGCGTTGCCAAAGGTCCGGCGACTCCCGCCGAGTGTATTGGACCAGATTTGCCACAATTTGTCGATCTGCTCGACGCGACGCCCGTTGAATCCCGCACAGAGGCTAAACAACGAGGCGCTGGTTGAAATGTGCAGAATATTGCTGCACGAACGTAGCGTCTCACATGCAAGTCGTGCAATGTTGCTTGCTGGCGCCCTTAGGCGTGCTTGAACGACCCTTTGTGTCCACGATGCCGCAGCGCCCAAACTGTGCTGTTCAATTTGATCGGGTTGCCGCTAGAAGTTGGCTTCAACGCTGCTGGTGATCAGACGTGGATTGTTACTTTCGAACAAACGCAGACCGTCTGCCTTGGGAGGTCGCGACGAGGTGGATTTGCATTCGGGAGCAGTGGAACCACGCGCCTACCAGCCTTGGGCCGGTCCGAAATTGCGATCGCCGCCGACAACAGCGTCTAAGCAAACGCTTGTAATCGCTACTCGATGGAGATCAAGCTACCAACGAATTCTAGCTGGATCGAGGCTTCAATTTCAGGAGGGCGTGGCTGGTGTCCGATGCTTTTCTGCGCCAAGACCTGCGCCGTCTCGCTGTCATTTCGGCGGAGAAGCGACTAGCTTGCCGTGGCTTCGAATTCGACCTGGAGGCAAGAGGAGTCGACTCCGCGTCGCATGGCCTACGGGGAGTTACCGCGGAGATCTCTGAGCGGTTCGCCCGACTAGGCCTGTTCTCCGTGCTACATGCATTGTCTACGACTGCGCGTTGCAAACCAGTTTACGAGTTCGATCAGTATTTGTTTGGTCGTAGCTACTGTTCTGACGAAAGAGACCCTTCCGTACCGTTCGGCTTCTTGTTCAATCTGGCCGTCAAGGCACCAGACCGCCCATCGGTTTCGCAAGATCGAGCTAACGATTGGCTCGAGAGCATTGAGATGGCGCGAGACTTGGTGTCTATCCTCGACGTTGAGCCCTACTCGCAATTCTGGGCAGTCAATGTCACGCCGCCAAGAATGGAGCCGCTACTGGCGGAGGTCGGGCTTTACGATCACCTGTTCGCACTCAGGCAATGGGCCATCAGCGAGACTCCGCAACTGCTTCAGAACTTCTTTGGGACTTCACTCGACGGAGCGCTCACCGCTATGTTTGGATGGAGCGCAACCGATGCCGTGCGTTTGAGCGAATCTCTAGTGAAAGCAGTAAGGACCGACCCGACCCGTGTCACTCGGGCAGCCCTCCTTTCGACCGGCTTGAGCAACGCGACGCTGAATTCCATGTTGAAGCGCTTTGTGCACGGCGCGGGCCAAGTTAACTGCAACTACACTTCTCCCTTGGCCGCCGAGTCGGGGGATCTCCTGTTTCGCCCTCTGATCGCCGGCGAAGCTGACACCTTTGTGGCGCCGGCGGCTTCCATCGTTGGGCCCGCGTGCTACGAAGTGGTTGCAAACGCAGCTCGCGTGGCGGCTTCGACCGAGCACACCGCGGATTTCTTTGGCAAAGGCACCGAACGTGCCGTCGCAGCGCTGCTTCGTTCCCGCGGCCTCCAGCCTTCGTTTGAAGGGGCGAAATACAATGTGCGCAGTGCCGTCGACGCAGGGGAATGCGACCTGGTGCTGGAAGACGCCAGCAATATTCTTCTAGTCGAATGCAAGGCCAAGGCTCTAACCCGAGCGACAATGTCAGCTAAGCCCGGCGCGGCGCTGCGGGATTATGGGGACGGCGTCATCGCCTCTCAGTTGCAAGCGCTTCAGCACGAGCGCCTTTTACAAGAGACAGGCGAAATTGTGTTTGAAGATGGAAGACGGCTTCTACACTTGAAGCGGCGTGTAACGCGCCTGACTGTGACTTTGCTCGACCACGGATCACTCCAAGATCGCTTTCTGTTCATAAACGTAGTCGAGCCGCTGCTGCAATATCAGATGAGCCAAGGACCGGAATGTCCAAAGCGGAAGCACTTTTTAAACCGATTTCGGCGCGAGCTGCACGCCTCTGGGCGGCGAAACGGCAGTGCCTGGCAAGGAGCACTTGGCGCCGCGTCGCTCAGCTACGGCCAGCTCGCTGCGATTCTTGTTGGAGTGGATGGGTTGGCGACATTTATCGAACGGATATGCAAGAGCGCTAGCTACGTCAGCATGAACCCGCTGCTTGAATACTATTACATGAGAATGCAGGGACTCTTCACGGCTGGGATCAGCGCACGATGAGTCGCTGCTGCTGCCTATCACCACTATCGTCTGAAAACATGAGTGGTCTACGCGGACTGACGCTCTTCCAAGCCGTAAGCGTCCGCACTGGTCGAATCTGCATGCTCGCTCTCGGCCGATGCTAGTGGGTCGACACGAGTAGAGCTGGTCAGGGGCTCCGCGTGATGGTGAGCTTGGGGGCCGATCCGCGTCTTCCGTTTGCGTTCGTCGGCGACGATCACATTGAGTTCCGCCGAAGGTAGACTCAAAAACGAGCGGGTCGCGGCGACTTGGTTGCGTTGTTTCTAGCTTGGAGCGAACGGATCACATGGCTTTCCACGAAGTGGCTCCGAACCGCGACGAACTTCAGAAATCAGTTGCTCGGGCCCTTCAAAGTCCTGACTGCGGGATCTACTTGGACGCCAGCTTGCTCGCCCACTGCTACGACCTCAGTGCAGGGGCGAGAACTGAGCTGTTGGAGGCGCTCGAGAAACTGGGCGAGAGAGTACGAATTCCCCTGTGGGCCGCTCACGAAACCTGGAACAACGGGTGTAGTCGAACGTCTAACTCGCCGCTACAGAAAGAAAACGCTGCAATCGGCAAGAGTCTTGACAGGTATTTGAGAGACGCGCTGCGCTTCTCGGACGATGAGGTCGGACCAAGAAACGGAACCGTCCCCCGTGACCAGTTCGAGTCCGAGCTTCGGAAGGCCACGACTGAGGTCCGGCGAGTGATGGCACTGGTTGCGAGCCAGGAAACATCGCCCGAGGAAACTTCATCCTCTCTCAATCCTTTCATCGACGCACGGGTGCTGACTTCTACGCTATCGCCGATTTTTGCGCGGGTACTCCATGAGGGCCCGTTTCGCCATGCTCACAGGATGCCTCCCGGCCACGCGGACTCAGGTAAGGGCAGTCGCGGAGGGAAGCAGGCGGCTGGCCATGAACTCGGCGAGTTGAGCCATGACGAGCTTGGCAAAGGCATTCGCGCCGAGAAGGAGGGGTCTGGGAACCAATTTGGCGACCTCATAATTTGGTTCGAGATTCTGGACCATGCGAAGGCCAACAACCTCAAGGAGATCGTGTTCATCACGAGAGACGTTGAGAAGGCCGACTGGGTGTACAAGCCAAGGTACGTTCTCGACCACGAGGGGAATCGTTCAAGCAATAGCAGCGTGACGCTGCCCTTGCCTCTGCTGATTTGCGAGGCAAAGTCTGCTTGCCCCACATTGGTGGAGTTGCACATCATTTCACTCGTAGGGTTCGCCCAAATTCTCGGCTCCAGAATATCTCAACACCTTCCGAGGCTGACGGCGGCGCTACAAGCTCCCGAAGACAACGATGCCGCCAAGCGCGAGGCGAGAAAACGCAACCGCACCGTTTCAGTATTCGCGATAGCGAGTGCCGAACCAATTTTGGATGCGGATGTCGATACCGTAACTTTCTCCGTAAGTGATCTTCATCACGAGCCAGGTGAAGAAAACGATTTAGACGCCCTGATAGTTGAACTCAATGGCCAGGACTGGGGTGGCCAAAACCGCGCTGCGCTTGAACTCCGAGGATTCGACGTCTCGGAAGGTTCTAGAGAACAGCGAATACAGCTCGGACGCGCGCTCGCGCGCGCGGCGAACTTTCTTGCCGTAGAACCCTTGGAGACTCTGAAGAGTTGGTTCGATTCATCGGCAGTGTCTTCGTTTGCCCCACACGTACTCCTCGGGGTGCTAGCGCAGGTCTACTTGAGTCCGGATGGCGAACTGAAGAAGCCGATGTCGGTTGCGGGGCTGACGGAAGTAATCTTCGATTGTGGCAAAAATGACGCATTCCTAAAGTCCCTGAAGGCGATCATGGATCGCGTTAACAACCAGCGTCACCGCTACCTGGCGCTACCCGACGAAGAACAAGAATGCTTCGAGTTAGAAGTAGGGTTCGCCGATGTCGGCAAGGTTCTGCAGATCACCTCGATCAAAGCTGCTGGAGTCGAATTGGTCGAGCAGAACTCTCCACCTTCACGACTCGTGCCAAATGCGGGATCGGGAAACCCAGTTACTGCGCAGGAATTGCTAGAAATATTTGCAAAGGAGTTCGTAGTGCCAGTCACCAGTTTAATCATTGATTTTGCCAGCGAATCGCAGTTTGTCATCCCCAAAGGCATGGGCTTCGTGGCATGGGGTCCAGGATCCGACCTCGAACTTAGGGTGATTTAGCGATGCAAGAGTTCAAATTAGCTGACGTTAAGTTGGGTTCGTACTTACTGGACACTCTTTCGACAGGAATGTACGAGGATCCGTTTCACTGCATTCGCGAGTATGTTCAAAACAGTTTTGACGGCATCAACGATGCAATCGACTCCGGGATTCTGAACCAGCAGCAATCGAGGGTCGTAGTTTCCGTCACCGGGTCAACTCATAAACCTTCGTTGTCCGTGCGCGACAATGGAATAGGTGTCCGGACGGGCGATGTTAAAGATCGGCTCGTTTCGGTTGGTATATCGAACAAGTCCCCCCGGAAGCATGCCGGATTCCGGGGCATCGGTCGGCTTGCGGGTATCGCTTATTGCTCCATATTGCGCTTCAGGACCAAAGCGCAAGGTGAAAGCGTCGCAACAATCGTCGAGTTTGACTGTCCGAAGGCTCGCGGCCTGATGCTTGCGGGCTCCAATTGGATTCCGTTGAACGAAATAATCTTTCAATGCGTGACGCTGAGGACAGAAGCGGAGCGTGAGGAAGACCACTACACCTTGGTAGAGCTGGTTCGGTTGGTTGGTGTCGGGCTGGAGTTTGCGGAGACAAAGCGTCTAG